>Ga0209550_10004572_pt1 | contig 13093 bp, 8 predicted proteins | sample LauGreSuBDMM15SN_2_FD_187567 | JGI IMG/M metagenome (GOLD analysis project Ga0209550, IMG submission 187567) | Freshwater lake microbial communities from Lake Michigan, USA - Su13.BD.MM15.SN (SPAdes) (version 5) | ecosystem: Environmental > Aquatic > Freshwater > Lake | place: Lake Michigan, USA... | reverse complement strand
ATGCTGACAGCATCCCGTTGTTCTATGTCTCGGGCGGCCCCGCCACGCACATGAAGGGTCATGGCGTGATGCAGGAGATCGAACGCCAGAACGAGAACGCCTTTCCCCGCATCACAGAGCAGGTGACCAAGCGTGCCTACAAGGCGGGCCGAGTGGATGAATTGCCCTTCATCATGCACCGCGCCTTCAATACCATGCTTTCGGGCCGTCCGGGACCAGTTCACGTAGAACTGCCGATGGATATTCAGGTCGAAGCCGCCGACGTGGCGATCCACCCGCTTGATCTCCGCATGGCCCGAGGTGTATCCTATCCCGATCCGCAGGCAGTTGAACGTGCGGTGGCTCTGTTGTTGTCAGCCGAGCGCCCGGTGTTTGTGGCAGGCGGCGGGGCAATCTCGGCAGGTGCGTCGGATGAATTGACCCGGCTGGCGGAAAAGATTGGCGCTGCAGTGTCGATAACCTGGAATGGCAAGGGGGCGATATCCGAGGATCATGCCCTGTTCATCGGGGCGGTTGGCCAGACCGGCACCACATGCGGCAACGCCATCACCGCCAGTGCCGATGTGGTCATGTCGGTCGGCTGCAGGTTCACCGACTGGTCGGCCTCCAGCTATGCAAAGGGTGCCAGTTTCTCAATCCCGCCAGGCAAGCTGATCCACATCGACCTTGACCATCACGAAATCGGCAAGAACTACCCGACCGAGGTTGGTATCGTCGCCGATGCCAAAGCGACGCTTGAGGCGATGCTGGCGCTGATTTCCGAAACGCAGGCCGCCAAAGCGCTGGCTCGGCGCGAAAAATTCATTGGCGACGTGATGCGCGCCAAGGCTGAATGGGAGGCGATGCTGGCGCCCCGCCGGGACAGCCGCGAAACTCCGTTTACCTCGCAGCGCCCGCTTGGTGCACTGCGCAAGGTAATGGATCGGGACGGGATCGTTGTAGTTGGCTCGGGCAACACCCAGGGAGCCGTCAAGCAGACCTTTCCGGTCTATCATCCGCGCACGCATCTTACTTCGGGGTCATTCTCGCCGATGGGCTGGGCGGTTCCGGCGGCGATGGGGGCGAAACTGGCAATGCCGGACCGGCAGGTGGTGGCGATTGTCGGTGACGGTGATTTCATGATGAGCCTGCCGGAATTGGGCACGGCTGTGATGAATAACATACCCGTGGTTTTCATGGTTCAGAACAATCAGGGCTACATGTCGATCCGCGGCGGGCAGCGCAAGTTCATGGGTCGCCATGTTGCGTCAGAGTTTAACTTCCACAAGGGAAATGGCCAACCCTACAGCGCCAATATCTCGGAAGTGGCAAGGAACTTCGGGGTGGAGAGCTGGAAAGTCACCAGCGATGACCAACTTGAATCTTCACTGAAGGCGGCGTTGGACTGCGGTGGCCCGGCGCTGGTCGAAGTGATGACCTCGCGCGATGCGGCGGGTCCGTTCGCGACCGGCTGGTGGGATTTCCCCTCGCCCGCCTACTACGAAAAGGAACAGGCCGACTATGCCGCCAAGCGCGCGCTTGAACAGCATATGTAGGCCCTTACCGGCGCAGGACCCTCCCTCTGCGCCGGTGCAATATCACCAGAACAGTCAGACCCGGTGCGCCCCTGCATCGCTTTCATAAGGCACGTCCGATGATCCACCATCTGAAAACCGCGAAACCCAGCCAGGCTGCTGTCACGGATGCCGCCGTCACCGCGACGGTGGAAAAGTTGCTGGCAGAAGTCGCTGATGGCGGCGATGCAGCCGTGCGGCGGCTCAGCGTGCAGTTCGACAGTCTGGACCGCGACAGCTATCGTCTGACCGACGCCGAGATTGCCGCCTGCGTCGATGGCCTGACCCGGCAAGAGCGTATCGACCTTGACTTTGCGCAACATCAGGTCCGCAACTTTGCGACGGCGCAGCGGGCGACCATGTTGGACCTGGAGGTTGAAACGCTGCCGGGCGTCATCCTTGGGCACCGCAATATCCCGGTGGCCAATGTTGGTTGCTATGTGCCTGGCGGGGCCTACCCCCTGCTCGCCTCGGCGCATATGACGGTACTGACGGCCAAGGTGGCGGGATGCGGCCGGGTGATCACCTGCGCGCCCCCGTTCAAGGGGAAAATGGCGCCCAAGATCGTGGCGGCGCAGGCGCTTGCTGGCGCGGACGAGATCTATTGCATCGGCGGCGTGCAGGCTATTGCGGCGATGGCCTATGGCACCGAAACCATCCGTCCGGTCGATATGCTGGCAGGCCCCGGCAACGCCTATGTGGCCGAGGCAAAACGGCTTTTGTTTGGTCGCGTGGGCATTGACCTCTTCGCCGGGCCAACTGAGACTCTGCTGATCGCCGACGACACCGTGGACGGCGAGGTTTGCGCAACCGATCTTCTGGGTCAGGCCGAACATGGGGTCAATTCACCGGCCGTTCTAGTGACCACCTCGGAAAAGCTAGCAAGGGACACGCTGCGCGAGATCGAGCGGTTGCTGAAGATCCTGCCGACTGCCGGGATCGCCGCCAAGGCCTGGGAGGATTTTGGCGAGATCATCCTGTGCGACACCGTCGATGAGATGGTGGCCGAGGGTAACCGGATCGCTTCCGAGCACGTGCAGGTGATGACAGCGGACCCGGACTATTTCCTGAACAACATGACCAACTATGGTGCGCTGTTCCTGGGCGCGCGTACGACGGTGTCGTTCGGCGACAAGGTGATCGGCACCAACCACACGCTGCCGACGCGCAGCGCAGCGCGCTATACCGGCGGGCTGTGGGTTGGCAAGTTCTTGAAAACCTGTACCTATCAGAGAATCCTGACAGACGAAGCCTCGGCGCTGATTGGGGCCTATGGCAGCCGTCTGTGCCTAATGGAGGGCTTTGTCGGACACGCTGAACAAGCCAATGTCCGGGTGCGGCGTTATGGTGGGCGCAACGTTGGCTATGGCATGGCGGCTGAACCGGTTTAGTATCTGGGTTGGCAGGAAATTCTGAATGAATTGACAGGACCCGAATATGCTCACCGGATACTCTGATCAGCTTAGCGTGCGACCTGGCGACGATCTGCCGTTTCGCGTCAGCACCGATGCCGTGCAATTCGATGTCCAGATTCTGCGTCTGTGGCACGGTGACAGCGATATGCGGGGACCCGGGCGACGAGAGACGACCCTTGATGTCCCGGTTAATGGTCGCTACCCGGGACGGCTGCAATCTTTTCCGACAGGATCGTATGTTGTTGTGCCAAATCATTCGGACCTGCACCCAACGGGTGATTTCACTGCTTTGGTCTGGTTTTGGCCAACACGACCAGGCGAAGGTGAGCAGGTTATCCTGTCAAAGACGGCACCGGGCGGGGCCGGGTATGAACTTGGCCTAAACCGCGAAGGATGTGCCTACCTGCAGATCGGTGAGAAACGGATAATCGTGGATGCAGTGGTGCAGCCTCGCCGTTGGCATTGCCTTGCAGCCACATTCGTGGCGCCGACCGGAGATGTAGCCTTGTCGATAGGCTTGCACCCAAACGATCTTTCGGTGCTTGACGGCAATCCAATAATCATGGCGCGGATGGCGATGCCGCTTGCGCAGGACGCGCCATTGGTGATGGCGGCGGCACTTCAGGACGGGAGGGGTGAGCGGTTCTTCAACGGAAAGCTGGCCGACCCGTGCCTTGTTAGCCACGCCATGACGCAAAGCGAAGTCGCAAACTGGGTTTGGCACGGTTTCGGGGAAGACGTGCAAGATCACTGCTTGGCGGCCTGGGATTTCAGTCTTGGATGCTCGGAAGCGGTGATCCATGATCGGGCCGGGCGATGCTTTGATGGCTATACCGTCCAGTCGCCCGTCAGGTCCATGACCGGACCGCATTGGCGCGGCAACACGGCTGGGGCGGGTGCAGGATCGGCGATCCATTTCCACGAGGACAGCTTGACTGACGCGGGTTGGGACGAGAGTTTCCGTTTCCGTATCCCCGTTGGTTTGCCCAGCGGAGTTTACGCCGCGCGCCTGACGGCAGGAGAGGAAATCGACGATCTGCCTTTTCTGGTTTTGCCGCCCAAAGGCAAGGCGACGGCACAGCTTGCGTTTCTTATGCCGACCTTCACGTATCTGGCCTACGGCAACGAGCTTTGTCCGGAGTATGGGCTGAACTGTGTCTATGACCGCTATGTAGACGGGGCGGGAGTGCCATTTGCCTCGGCGCGCCACCCCGTTAAGACATTCCGGCCTGACCGCGGCATTCTGAAATCGGTCACAGGCGAACGGTTCGGGCGGCATCTGTGTGCCGATCTGTATTTTATCGACTTTTTGGCCAATGTGGGGCAGTCGGTCGACATTCTGAGTGACCATGATCTGCATCGGGAAGGCGCCGCACTGTTAGCACCGTATCGGGGCGTGATTACAGGATCGCATCCGGAGTATGTGTCGGGCCAAATGCTGGACGCGCTGGAGACCTATCTGGCGGCAGGCGGCAATCTGGCCTATCTTGGCGGCAACGGGTTCTACAGCGTCACCAGCCTGTCTGATGATGGCGCGCTGATCGAGGTCCGAAGACCTAATGGTTCGCGTCCTTGGTCCTCTGATCCGGGCGAAGGCACGCACCAGATCACCGGCGAGTCTGGCGGTCTGTGGCGGTTTCGCGGCAGGGCACCGCAGCGGCTGGTGGGGGTGGGGTTCACCGCACAAGGCTGGACATCGACGGATGCATGCGGGCTGCCACGGCCCTATCAGCAGGTGTCCGACCGCACTCACCCGCTTGCGGCGGCACTGCTAGCTGGTGTTTCGCCCGATGCCAAAATTGGCGATTTCAAAACACTTGGTCTGGGCATAGGTGCCGCGGGCGATGAGGTGGACCGCACCGATCACGATCTTGGAACCCCGGTGCAAACCATTGTTCTGGCAACCGCGACTGGCTTTTCGACCGACTATCAGGTAACAATTGATGATCGGCGCGAAGTAAACGAAGCCTCCACCCTGCCGGGTCATCCGATGCTGCGTGCAGATATGGTCTGTTTCCAGACACCCGCCGGGGGCTTTGTCTTCTCAGCCAGTTCGATGCAATGGTTCAGCGCGCTAGGTCACGACGGGTATGACAATTCAGTCGCCACCGTCACCCGCAACGTCATTGCTCGGATGCTGCAACAAGATCGGCTGCGTCCAGATGCGCCCGGATCACTTGCGCCAGTCTAACGACCGCGCGCGCAATCTGCGATTCGTCCGTTGCGGCGTAGCCTATCATCAATCCTGATTCGGATGAGCCATGCCTGTAGTGCACTGACAGCGGCGTGCAGAGGATGCCTTGTTTCCGCGCCGCATTTGCGATTGCCACATCATCCACCGTAAACCGGAAACGCCAGGTGATCTGCAACCCGTTGCCTTCATCGACAGGGTCCATCATATCGCCCAAATGCAACTGCGCAGCATCGACCAATATAGCGCGGCGCGCGGCATAAAGCCGCTTCATCCGGCGGGTATGGCGGGCAAAGGCCCCGCTGACGATGAAATCCGCCATCGCTGCCTGGGTTACCAAGGGTGTCGCCGTGCCCATCAGGAAGTTTGCCTTCTGTATCTGTTCTGTGACGGCGTAAGGAAAGATGATGAAGCCCAGCCGAAGATCCGGCAGCATCGTTTTGGCGAATGAGCCGATGTAGATCGTCCGCCGCGCCTGATCCTGCGATTGCAAAGTCGGAACGCGACTGCTCACAAAGCGGAACTCGCTGTCGAAATCGTCTTCGATCACCCAGGCATTGATCTCTGCCGCCAGTCTGAGCACCTTCAGGCGTTGTTCGATCCGCATCGTAGATCCGATCGGAAACTGGCAGGATGGTGTCAGGTAGATCAACCGGGGCCGCGCACTCCGGATAGTTTCCAGCGACCAGGTGCTCCCGTTGACGGGGATTGGCAACAGACGCGCGCCTGCGGCCAAAAACGCCCCTTGTGCGCCGGTATATCCGGGTTCCTCGATTGCGACGGGATCGCCCGGGTCAAGAAGCAGATGTGCCAGCAGGTTAAAGGCCGCTTGTGCCCCGGCTGTGATCATGATCCGTTCGGAAACGCACTCCATGCCACGCGAGGATTGCATGTACTGGGCAAGGACTTCCCGCAAATGTTCTTGTCCGCCATAGCTGTGATAGCCAAGGGTTTCACCAGGAGTCACGTTCAGATGAGCGGCGATACATCTGCGCCAGGTCGCGAAGGGAAAGGCCCTGATGTCAGCAAGCCCCGGTTGCAGCGCGCCCAAACCGGGAAACCCGGTCTGATGGCGGGCGCCTGTTATGTCGCGGCCGCGCGCCGATAGTGATGCCTCGATCTTCCCATCCGCTGGAACGCTCAATCTGGCCTTATTGACCGTCAACTGGCTGATGCGTGGCCGTTTGCCCGGGGTGGTTTCAATGTAACCCTCGGTGCCGAGTTGTTCATAGGCCGCTATCACTGTGTTGCGCGACAGGCCCAGTTCGGTGGCAAGCGCGCGCGTCGAGGGCAGATGTGCCGCCGATGCCCAAAGCCCGTCCGCGATCTGCGAACGCAGTTGCAGGTAAAGCTGCCGACTGATCGTCGTGGCATCGGACGCGTCGATCACCAGTGAGTCAATGGTCGAGTCCCGGATTATCAGCATCAACTGGTACCTTATGAATGCCAAACTCTGGATCTTTTATGCTACCAGAATTCTATTAGGATTTATATGAAATAGCAAGACTCTGCGACGAAAGGCGAGTTGACCATGCAGACGACCCTTCTTAAAAACTCTGCGGCAGATATGGAGGCGAGTGCGGCTCGCCTGATCTTCCCGCTGGTTCCGCGCCAAGATATGCAAGCTTATGGTCCCAGCGTCCTGATGTCCGGCGAAGGTGTTCACGTCACGGATCAGCACGGTACGACGCTCTTGGACATGATGAGCGCCACCACGCGCGCAGGCTCGATGGGCTATGCCAACCGTGAGATCGCGCAGGCGATGTATGATCAGGCGATGACCATGCATTATTCGGGTGCCGGGCGGAACACAAATGCTGCTGCCGTCCAGTTGGCGGAGAAATTGGCACAAATCACGCCGGGGCGTCTGTCGCGGGTGCATTTTACATCGGGCGGGTCAGAAGCGACCGAGGTTTCGCTAAAGATTGCCAAGCAGTATCTGCAGCAAAGCGGAAAGAAACCTCGCGCCTACAAGGTGATCTCGCGGTGGAGCGCTTATCATGGTGCGACGGCGGGCGCATTGGCATGCACCGACTGGCTGGCGGTGCGCGAAGTGCCGGACCCGCGGGTGCCGGGGCACAGTTTCGTGGCCAATCCGATGCGGTACCGCAATCCTTACGGCGTTGACGAGGAGACCTATTCCGACATTTGTGTCGCGCATCTGGAGCGCCAGATCCAGCTGGAAGACCCCGAGCTGGTCGCTGCCTTCATCGGCGAGCCGTTCCAGCAAGCCAACGGTGTGCAGATACCCATGCCGAACTATTGGAAGAAGGTCCGTGCCCTGTGTGACAAGTACGGGATCTTGCTGATCATCGACGAGGTGATCACCGGGTTCGGTCGAACCGGCACCTGGTTCGCGACGGAACAGCTTGGGATCGAGCCGGATATTCTGAACATGGCCAAGTCGATGGGGGCCGGATACGGCGTCATCGGTGCGGTGGTGACCCGGGACGAGATTGGTGAGGGAATCAACCATTTCCGGCATGTGCACACTTATTCTGCACATGCGATCAGCTGCGCGGCATCTCTGAAAGTGATCGAGATCATGCAGCGCGACAAATTGGTGGAGCGGTCCGCCGAGCTTGGCGCGGAATGGCAGCAGGCCATGAAGGATGCGTTTGGAAATCATCCGATCGTCGGTGACATCCGGGGGCGTGGCTTCTGGCAGGCGGTTGATTTCACCTCTGACAAGTCTACCCGCGCCGCCTTTACGGACGATACGGTGGTGGCGATTGCTATGCGCGCGCGCGAATTGGGCGTGATCGTCGGCCCGATTGGCACCGCAATTGAAATTGCGCCGCCGTTCATCGCCGCCCGGGACGATCTTGCGCGCTGCACAGCCGTTCTGGGTCAGGCGATTTCTGATGTTGCACGGGCACGCGGGCTGTGAAGCCTAGGCGACGCAAAGTGAAGCACATACCGCATCATGTTGCGAAATAAAATACAGCTGTGCGAAATTGAACGCACGAGACGGAAAACCTAGTGTGACAAGACGCTCAACAAAATCAGATCGTTTCCCGCAGTGAACTACGGCGAAACTGCAAGGCAAAGCTCACAAGTCAGACGTTCAAGGGGATCAAGGAATGAGCCAAGTCGACGTGGTCGTGGACACTTCCGGCAAAGCTGCGGTCGGTGGCAAGGTGCTTTTGGGGGTCGACAAGGTCAGCAAGCACTTCGGCACCGGCGCCTCGAAGGTGACTGCGCTTGAAGACGCCATGTTCGACATTCTCGACAATGAGTTTTTTACTCTGCTTGGCCCCTCAGGCTGTGGAAAGACCACTATTATTCGCATCATTGCCGGGTTTGAAGCCCCGTCCGAGGGGCGCATCATGCTGGATGGCCGCGACATAGGCCATGAGCCGCCTTTCAAGCGCCCGGTCAATACGATGTTCCAAAGCTATGCGCTGTTTCCGCACCTGAACGTGCGCCAGAATATCGCCTATGGGCTGGAAATGCTGCGCTGGAAGCCTGCCGACATCAAGCGACGGGTGGATGAGGTGCTGGATCTGGTTCAGATGCCTGCCTTCGCCGACCGCCGCACCAATCAGATGTCGGGTGGCCAGCAGCAGCGCATCGCCCTTGCCCGCGCGCTTGCCCCGCGCCCGCGTCTTTTGCTACTTGATGAACCCTTGTCGGCGCTGGATCTGAAGCTGCGCAAAGCGATGCAGACAGAGTTGAAGCGCCTGCAACGCGAAACCAAGCTGACCTTTGTCATGGTTACGCATGATCAGGAAGAGGCGCTGGCCTTGTCGGACCGGATCGCCGTGATCAACAAGGGATCGGTGCTTCAGGTTGCCACCCCGGAAGAGATTTATGCCCGCCCCCGGACCCGCTTCGTCGCCGATTTCATCGGCGAGGCAAACCTGTTGTCCGGATCTTCCCTTGGGCTTGCGCCAGACGTGACGGTTTCCATCCGCCCGGAACAGATCACTGTGGGGATGGCCCCGGCGGCAGACAGGCGCGAAGTGAAGGCGCGTGTCGTGGCGCTAACCTTCCTTGGGGCAGACACACTGCTTGAGGCGACCTTTCGGGATGCCCACATCCGGGCCCGGGTGCGCGGCGCCTTGTCGGGCGTGACTGTGGGTGACGAGGTATCCCTGAGTTGGGCTCTGGCCAGCGAATGGATCCTGAAATCATGAGCAGCGCCTCCCGCTCGACCGCGCTGCTTCGCGCCCCGGTGCTGCTGACGATGATCCTGTTCATGGTGCTGCCAATGGGCGTCGCCGTTGTCTATTCGTTTCTGACCAACGGGGCTTATGGCGGAGTGAAGCTGCCTTTCACCACGGCGGCTTACCTCAAGCTGTTGGTACAAGAGGATCTGGACGGCAAGCTTGGGTTTTCGCCAGCCTATCTCATCATCCTTTGGCGCTCGGTGCTGCTGGCCGGCCTGACGGTGATCATCAGCATCATAATCGGCCTGCCCCTGGCATGGTACATCGCCTGCGCGGCCCCGGCCAAGCGCGGACGGCTGTTGCTGCTGGTGACGTTGCCGTTCTGGATCAACACGCTGATCCGTACCTATTGCTGGGTGCTTATCCTGCGCGATGAGGGGTTGGTGAACCAAAGCCTGCGCCGCATGGGCCTGATCGATGGTCATATCCAGTTTCTTTACAACGATGTCGCGATCCTTTTGGGCATGGTTTACACCTATCTGCCATTCATGGTCCTGCCGATCTTTGCGGTGCTGGAACGGCTGAACGGCGATATCATCGAAGCGTCGCACGATCTTTATGCCGACCGCTGGACCACGTTTCGCCGCATGGTCTGGCCGATTGCCATGCCCGGCACGATTGCGGGTAGCCTGCTGGTATTCGCCCCCGCCTTGGGCAGCTTTCTTGCGCCCGATCTGCTGGGCGGCGGCAAGCGGTTGATGATCGGCAGCCTGATCCAGCTGCAATTCAGCAGTTCGCGCAACTGGCCGTTTGGCTCGGCATTGGCGACGGTAGTGTCGATCGGCATCCTACTTGCGCTGTTTCTGGTGGTGCGGAAAAACTTTGACAAGGTGTTGGGCCGATGAGCAACAAACCCTTCGATTGGCGCGCAACACCCGGGCTTGGCGGTTTCAGCCTGATCGTGTTCCTGTTTCTTTACGCGCCGCTTCTGGTGATCGTAATCTACAGCTTCAATGTAGGGCGTCAGGCGACGGTCTGGGAAGGCTTCAGCTTTGATTGGTACGCCCGCGTGTTCTCTAACCGCGACATGGGCGTGGCGCTGCGCAACAGCCTGATCGTGGCAGCGGCCTCCATGGCGCTTTCGACTACTCTGGCGGTCACGGCAGCACTCAGCATGCGGCGCGGCGCGTCCGGGGCGGGTGGCAAATTGACACTGGGGTTGATCCTGCTGCCCTTGGTCGTGCCCGAGATAGTGGTGGCAGTGGCGACGCTGGTGTTCTTTTCGGGCATCGGCTTGAAGCTGGGCCTTGGCAATCTGATCATCGCCCATACCGTCTTTTGTGTGCCCTTCGCCTTTCTGCCCATTCAAGCTCGGCTGGCCGATATGGGTTCAGCGGTGGAAGACGCGGGCCGCGATCTTTATTCAGACGAATGGCAGGTTTTCCGGCGAGTGACGCTGCCACTCCTCATGCCTGCGATCCTGTCCGGCGCGATGCTGGCGTTTGCGTCATCACTTGATGATTTCCTGATCAGCATGCTTCTGGCCGATGCCGGTCAGACCACGCTGCCTGTCTACATCTACGGCATGCTGCGGCTTGGCGTGTCTCCCGAAGTCAACGCGGTGTCGACCCTGCTACTCGGGTCGTCCGTGCTGATCGTGCTGGTGGCCTTGCGGCTCCAGCGCATGAGTAAAGCAAAATGAAAAAAGCAACCCAACAGAGGACTTGTCATGACAACAATATCTCGACTTTCACGTACAGCGGTAGTTGCTGCTGTGTTCGCGGCCGTTATCGGAGCGGCTGCAAAAGCCGAAGACACGCTGCACATCTACAACTGGAACGGTTACATCAGCCAGGCGATGCTGGATAAATTCACGGCCGAAACCGGCGTGACGGTGGCGCTCGACACCTTTGACAACAACGAGACCCTGCTGGCCAAACTGCGCGGCGGCTCCAGCGGTTACGACATTACCGTGGCCTCGACCGATTTCGTGCCGCTGATGATTGAAGAGAAACTGATTCAGCCGGTGAATATCTCGGAACTGCCCGGATACGAAAATGTCGATGCGCAGTGGAAAGAGACCACATGGGACCCGGGCAACGTTTATTCGATCCCGTACTTCTGGGGCGTGACGTCCTACGCCGTGGATACCGCAGTCTACACCGGCCCCACCGACAGCATGGAGTTGCTGTTCAATCCCCCGGCCGAGCTTCAGGGCAAGATTGGCATGTTCTCGTCGCCGACCGAGGTGATCGCACTGGCGATGCGCTATCTCGACATCGCGCCTTGCTCGACTGACGCTGAAGAACTGAAAGCGGTCGATGCGCTGCTGCAATCGCAGAAGGCATCGGTCAAGATTTACGATTCCTCGGGCATCCTCGGGCGGCTGGTGTCGGGCGAAACCGTGATCTCGCAAGTGGCAAACGGTGAGGCGCTGCAGGCGCGGTTGCAGAAGCCGTCTCTGAAGTTCGTGTTCGCCAAGGAAGGCGGCGTGGCATGGATCGACAACCTGGTGGTGCCAGCATCGGCAGCACGCCCGGATCTGGCGAAGAAGTTCCTGTCGTTCCTGATGGACCCGGCAAATGCGGCGCTGCAGCAAAAAGACGTGGGCTATCCGACGGCAGTTGTCGGCACCGGTCCAATGCTGCCGCCAGAGGTTGCTTCCGCACCCGAGGCATCTCCTCCAGCGGACTACAAAAAGGTCGTAAGCCCGGTTTGTTCCGAAGAAGCAGCCCAGAAGTATGACCTGATCTGGACCCGCCTACGTCAGTGATCGACCCTTTGTGCGACGGCCGGAGGGCGCGCGCCCTCCGGCAACTTCGCTAGTCAGGAGCTACCCTTCATGCAAGTCGCCTCGCATCCAGATGTCATCATAGTGGGCAGCGGCGTCGGAGGCGGCACGGCTGCCCTCCGGCTGGCACAGCACGGCCTGTCGGTCCTGATCATTGAACGCGGCGAACATCTGCCGCGCGAGGCCGACAACTGGAGCCCGAAGGCCGTTTACATCGACAAGAAGTATACTGCCAAGGAAACCTGGCTCAATGGCGAGGGCAAGCCCTTTGCACCATCGGTCTTTTACAACGTCGGCGGTGCCACCAAGTTTTACGGATGCACCATGATCCGCTTTCGCCCGCGTGACTTCGAGGATGTGGAGCATGAGGGCGGCCTGTCGCCCGCTTGGCCGGTGACCTATGCCGAAATGGAACCTTGGTATGCGCAGGCCGAGCGTCTGTTCCACGTCATGGGATCCGCAGGCCTCGACCCGACCGAAGGCCCGCGTTCAGGCGAATTTCCCTACCCCGGTGTAGCTTCCGATCCGCCGATGGTGGGCTTGATGGACCGCCTACGCATTCAGGGTCTGAACCCGTTCCCGCAGCAGGCAGCCATCCACATGGCCCCCGACGGCAACTGCGTGCGCTGCAGCACCTGCGATGGCTATCCGTGCAAGATTAACGCGAAGGCCGATGCCGAGAAAAGCGTGGTCGACCCCGCGCTTGCCACCGGTCGCGTGACCCTGCGGACGGGCACCAAGGCCCGGCGCATGCTTCTGTCGTCAGATGGCAAGACTGTGACAGGAATCGAGGTCGAACACGGTGGCAGGGTCGAAGTTCTTCATGCGAAAACCTATGTACTGGCAGCATCGGCGATCAATACGGCCGCCATCTTGCTGCAATCCGCGACAGATGCCGCCCCGCTGGGTGGCGCAAATTCGTCCGGCATCGTTGGGCGCAACTACATGACCCATAACAACTCGGCGATGATGGCGATCTCTTATCGCAAGAATGAAACGATTTTCCAGAAATCGGTGACGCTGAACGATTT
>Ga0209550_10004570_pt1 | contig 13098 bp, 7 predicted proteins | sample LauGreSuBDMM15SN_2_FD_187567 | JGI IMG/M metagenome (GOLD analysis project Ga0209550, IMG submission 187567) | Freshwater lake microbial communities from Lake Michigan, USA - Su13.BD.MM15.SN (SPAdes) (version 5) | ecosystem: Environmental > Aquatic > Freshwater > Lake | place: Lake Michigan, USA... | reverse complement strand
GTGCACGCAGCCGTCACGGTAGATGAAGACGATCTTGAGCAGCCTCCCCTGGCTGGTGGGCGCCACAAACCACAGAGTTGGGGGGTCGCTGCGGTGTTGCTCCCTGGTATCCAACAGGAACTGACCGCACCTGTTCTCAAAGCACTGCTCGACCTCCCTGCGGCTGACGCGATGCTTGTTCTTGAGCTTTTCCAGCGTAGGCTGAGATATACGCAAGTTGTTCATGGCGTTAACCTTATAGGGCCAATCATTCTAGACCGCTGTATATACATTCCGAGCAGCAGGGGAAAAAGGATTGTTAAAAATGTTTCGCGGCGAGTCGTCAATGGGGCTGCGCTTGAGCGCATCCAAGCCCATCTGAGCAATGACAGGTTGCCGCCGTGTGGCTTACAAGCTATCGCGCTTGACTCGTTGTGCGGCTTCTTGCTCCAACCGCGCATACGCCTCTGGCTTGCAGGGGAAAACGCAAGAGGCATTGGCTCGTGTTGTTTTGACGATTCTGAAAAGCAGTACGCGCAGTTTGAACGCGGAACAGACAAGAAAAAGCCCGCTTGAAGCGGGCTAAATCCTTGACGTTGCTTTTTTTTGGAGGCGCGAGGCGGAGTCGAACCGCCCTAGCCGGATTTGCAATCCGGTGCATAACCGATTTGCTATCGCGCCGTGTCTTTGACGAATGAAAAAGGACAGCAAGTTGAACGTGCTGCCCTTTTAAATTTGGAGCGGGAAAACGGGCTCGAACCGTCGACCTCAACCTTGGCAAGGTTGCGCTCTACCAACTGAGCTATTCCCGCATCGAGCCGCAGATTATAGCGGCCCTTTTTTACTTTTTCGTGCTGACGCCAACTTTTCGGCCTTTCACAGAAGGCGTGGCGCTCAGCCGGGCCTGACTCAGTGCTTGATGGGGTCAATCATGGACGACACAGGCACTGCCGAGGGCGCCACGGCCGCCGCCGCTGCAGCGGCGGCCGCCACCTCTTCGTCGGTCAGCGGCACGGGCATGCGCTCCAAGGCGACTTGCAGGACTTGGTCTATCCACTTGACGGCAATGATCTCCAGACCGCTTTTGACGTTGTCTGGGATTTCTTGCAGGTCTTTGGCGTTTTCCTGGGGAATCAACACGGTTTTGATGCCGCCGCGCAGGGCCGCCAGCAGCTTTTCTTTGAGACCACCAATGGCGGTGATCTCGCCGCGCAAGGTGATCTCGCCGGTCATGGCCACGTCGCTGCGCACCGGAATGCCGGTGAGCGCGGACACAAAGGCCGTGGCCATGGCAGCACCTGCGCTGGGGCCGTCTTTGGGGGTGGCGCCGTCGGGCACGTGGATGTGGATGTCGCGCTTGTCGAACATCTCTTCTTTGATGCCCAGCGAGCGGGCGCGGCTGCGCACCACGGTGCGGGCGGCCTCCACGGATTCTTTCATCACGTCGCCGAGCGATCCGGTGCGGGTGATCAGGCCCTTGCCGGGCATGAGTGCGGCCTCTATGGTGAGCAGGTCGCCGCCCACCTCGGTCCAGGCCAGGCCGACCACCTGGCCGACTTGGTTTTGCTGCTCGGCGCGGCCAAAGTTGAATTTGCGCACGCCCAAAAAGTCGTTGAGGTTGTCAGGCGTGACCGTGACCTGGGGCATCATCTTTTTGAGCTGAATGCCCTTGATGACCTTACGGCAGATTTTGGAGAGCTCGCGCTCCAGAGAGCGCACACCGGCCTCGCGTGTGTAGTAGCGCACGATGTCGCGCACGGCTTCTTCGGTGACTTCGAGTTCGCCGTCTTTCACGCCGTTGTTTTTGACCTGCTTGGGCAGCAGGTAGGTCAGGGCAATGCTGGTTTTTTCGTCTTCGGTGTAGCCCGACAGGCGAATGACCTCCATGCGGTCCAGCAGCGCGGGCGGGATGTTCATGGAGTTGGAGGTGGCCACGAACATCACGTCAGACAGGTCAAAGTCCACCTCCACGTAATGGTCGCCAAAGGTGTGGTTTTGCTCGGGGTCCAACACTTCGAGCAGCGCGCTGGAGGGGTCGCCCCTGAAGTCGGTGCCCAGCTTGTCGATTTCGTCGAGCAAAAACAGCGGGTTGCGCGTGCCGACCTTGGCCAGGCTTTGCAAGACCTTGCCAGGCAAGGCGCCAATGTAGGTGCGGCGGTGGCCGCGAATTTCGGCCTCGTCGCGCATGCCGCCCAGGGCCATGCGCACGTACTTGCGGCCAGTGGCCTTGGCAATGGACTGACCCAGCGATGTTTTGCCCACACCCGGGGGGCCGACCAGGCACAAAATGGGTGCTTTGACCTTGTCGACGCGCTGCTGCACAGCAAGGTATTCAACAATGCGGTCTTTGACCTTTTCAAGACCGTAGTGGTCTTGGTTGAGCACGCCCTCGGCCAGCGCCAGGTCGTGCTTGATCTTGGTTTTTTTGCTCCAGGGCAGGCCGGTGAGCACGTCAATGTAGGTGCGCACCACGGTGGCCTCGGCCGACATGGGCGACATGAGCTTGAGCTTTTTGAGCTCGCCCTCGGCTTTTTTGCGGGCCTCTTTCGGCATGCGGGCGGCTTTGATCTTTTTCTCGATCTCGTCCACGTCGGCGCCCTCTTCGCCTTCACCCAGTTCTTTTTGGATGGCCTTGACCTGCTCGTTCAGGTAAAAGTCGCGCTGGTTTTTTTCCATCTGGCGCTTGACGCGGCCGCGGATGCGCTTGTCTACGTTGAGGATGTCCACCTCGCGCTCGAGCTGCTCAAACAGGTTTTCCAAGCGGGCTTGCACCGCGTCCAGGTCCAAAATGACCTGCTTGGCGTCCAGCTTGAGCGGCAGGTGGGCGGCAATGGTGTCGGCCAGGCGGCCGGCGTCGTCGATGCTGGAGATGGAGGTCAGGATTTCGGGCGGGATTTTTTTGTTGAGTTTGACGTAGTGGTCAAACTGCTGCATCACCGCGCGGCGCAGCGCTTCGACCTCGCTGCCGCGCTCGGCAGGGGCAGCAGGGGCCGGCTCAATGGGTGTGACATAGGCCACAAAGTGGTGCTCGCCGTCTTCAATTTTGCCCACGCGGGCACGCTGCTGGCCTTCGACCAAGACCTTGACGGTGCCGTCGGGCAGCTTGAGCATTTGCAAAATGGTGGCCACGCAGCCGACGGAGAACATGTCTTCCACCGAGGGCTCGTCTTTGGCCGCGGCTTTTTGGGCCACCAGCATGATGCGGCGCTCGGACTCCATGGCGGACTCCAGCGCCTTGATGCTCTTGGGCCTGCCCACAAACAGCGGGATGACCATGTGGGGGAACACCACCACATCGCGCAACGGCAGCAAAGGCAGCTCGATGGGGGTGGCTGGCAGCAAAGATTGTCCGGACATAAGAGGCCTTCAAAAGGAGCGGTGGCTCTGCAAGCAGGGCCTTAACGCATTGGGCTGAACAGGCCTGGCAAGGCACGCCAAGCACATGGGGCGCAAAGCCGGGTTTTCAAGCCTTTTTGGCCGCCTCGCGGTACACCAGCAAGGGCGGCTTGTCTTCTTCAATGGTGGACTCGTCCACCACCACTTTTTCCACATTGCCCGCATTGGGCAACTCGTACATGGTGTCTATCAGCGCGTGCTCCAAAATGGAGCGCAAGCCCCGCGCACCGGTTTTGCGAATCAAGGCTTTGCGGGCAATCGCTTTGAGCGCCGAGGGCCGGAATTCGAGGTCCACGCCTTCCATGGCCAGCAGCTTGGAAAACTGCTTGACCACGGCGTTTTTGGGCTCGGTCAAAATTTGCACCAGCGCGTCTTCGGTCAGCTCGGCCAAGGTGGCGACCACGGGCATGCGGCCCACCAGCTCGGGGATCAAGCCGAACTTGATCAAGTCCTCGGGCTGCACATCTTTGAAGGTGTCGGTCAGACTGCGCGATTGTTTGCTTTTGACCAAAGCGCCAAAACCAATGCCCGAGGCTTCGGTGCGGTTCTCAATGACTTTTTCAAGTCCCGAAAAAGCGCCGCCGCAAATGAACAAAATATTGGTGGTGTCGACCTGCAAAAAGTCTTGGTTGGGGTGCTTGCGCCCGCCCTGGGGCGGCACCGACGCCATGGTGCCTTCAATCAGCTTGAGCAAGGCCTGCTGCACGCCCTCGCCCGAGACGTCGCGGGTGATAGAGGGGTTGTCGGACTTGCGGGAGATTTTGTCGATCTCGTCAATGTAAACAATGCCTTTTTGCGCGCGTTCAACTTCATAGTTGCAGCTTTGCAGCAGCTTTTGAATGATGTTTTCCACGTCCTCGCCCACGTAACCGGCCTCGGTCAAGGTGGTGGCATCGGCCATGACAAAGGGCACGTTCAGTGTGCGCGCCAGGGTTTGGGCCAGCAAGGTTTTGCCAGAGCCCGTGGGGCCGATCAAGAGAATGTTGCTTTTGGACAGCTCAACCTCGTCTTTTTTGGCTGTTTCTTTGTGGCGCAGACGCTTGTAATGGTTGTAGACCGCCACGGCCAACATGCGCTTGGCGGCCTCTTGGCCGATCACATAGCCGTCTAGCGTGGTCTTGATCTCCAAAGGCGTGGGCAGGTCGCTGCGGCCGGGCTTGCTGTCATCCATGCCGGGCAACTCGTCACGGATGATCTCGTTGCAAAGGTCTATGCACTCGTCACAAATGAACACAGAAGGACCCGCGATCAACTTCTTGACTTCGTGCTGGCTCTTGCCGCAAAACGAGCAATAGAGCGTTTTTTCGCTGGAAGAGCCTTTTTTATCGGCCATGCAGATGCCTTAATCGAGCCCAAAAGGCTCAGGGGAAAACGATTTTCAGATGATACCGAATTGAAAAAGGCGCCGGCTCCAGGGGAGGCAGCGCCGTGACTGAGGCACGAGCAGCCTGCAACAGGCTGCTTTGGCCTCAGGGCCGTTTGGCAATGACCTGGTCCACCAGGCCGTAGTCTTTGGCTTCAGCGGCTGTCAAAAAGTAGTCGCGCTCGGTGTCGTTTTCTATTTTTGCCAGGGGCTGGCCGGTGTTCTCGGCCAAGAGCTTGTTCAACTGCTCGCGGGTTTTCAAAATTTCACGGGCCGCAATTTCAATCTCGGTGGCCTGACCTTGGGCGCCGCCCAAAGGCTGGTGGATCATGATCTTGGAGTTGGGCAGCGAATAGCGCTTGCCCTTGGCCCCAGCGGTCAGCAAAAAGGCGCCCATGGAGGCGGCCATGCCGGTGCACAGGGTGCTGACGTCGGGTTTGATGAAGTTCATGGTGTCGTAAATCGCCATGCCTGCGCTGACCGAGCCGCCAGGCGAGTTGATGTACAGCGAAATGTCTTTGTCTGGGTTTTCGCTTTCCAGAAACAAGAGCTGCGCCACCACCAGGTTGGCCATTTGGTCGTTGACCGGGCCGACCAAAAAAATCACGCGCTCTTTGAGCAAGCGCGAGTAAATGTCATAGGCGCGCTCGCCGCGGCCAGACTGCTCGATGACCATGGGCACCATGCCCAGGGCTTGGGTGTCCAGGGCGCTGCTGCGGGGGCCGGAGTAAATGTCGAAATGCTTCATTGCGGGGTTCTCCAATGCTTGGCTTGCCACCATGGCACCCATGGTGGGGCGGGCTCAATTCCTACTGTACCCAAAAAGAACATGGGGCTTGTACCGTCAAGCACAAGCCCCAGCGGTGCGCCACGACTTGCGTGGCGGCGTTTTAGTTCTGGGCCATCAGCTCGTCAAAAGACACGGCCTTGTCGGTGACTTTGGCTTTGGCCAGCACGAACTCGGTGACGTTGTTCTCAATCACCACGGCCTCGACCTCGGCCATGCGGCGGCGATCGCCCATGTACCAGCGCACCACCTCTTCGGGCTTTTCGTAGCTGGCCGACAGCTCGTCAATGTGGGCCTTGAGTTGCTCGGGCTTGGCTTCCAGGCCGTTGGCGCGCACCAGCTCGGCCACCACCAGGCCCAGACGAACGCGCTTTTCAGCTTGCGGGCGGAACAGGTCTTGAGGAATAGGCGCTTTTTCAGCGTCTTTGATGCCGCGCTGCTTGAGGTCGGCGCGCGCGCCTTCCACCATGCGCTCGAGCTCGGTCTGTATGCTGGACTTGGGCAAATCCAGCTCGGCGCTGGCCAGCAGGGCGTCCATGACGGCGTTTTTGTTGCGCGCCAGCAGGCGGAACTTGAGCTCGCGCTCCAGGTTCTTTTTGATGTCGGCGTGCAAGCCCTCCAGGCTGGCGTCAGGGATGCCCAGCGCCTTGGCAAAGGCTTCATTGACCTCGGGCAGGTGGGCCGCTTCGAGTTTTTTGACCGTCACCATAAAGTCGGCTTGCTTGCCGGCCACGTCTTTGCCGTGGTAGTCCTCGGGAAAGCTCAAGGGGAAGGTTTTGCTCTCGCCAGACTTCATGCCGCGCACGGCGTCTTCAAATTCCTTGAGCATCTGGCCATCGCCCACCAGGAACTGAAAGTCATCGGCCTTGCCGCCGGCAAAGGTCTCGCCGTCGATCTTGCCTTCAAAGTCTATGGTGGCGCGGTCGCCTTCTTGGGCTGGGGCGTCGGCGGCGCGCTGGGCAAAGGTGCGGCGCTGCTTGCGCAAAATCTCAATGGTTTTGGCAGTGGCTTCTTCGGTCACCTCGGCGCTCACGCGCTCAATCGCGGCCGTGGACAAGTCGGCAATTTTGACGTCGGGGTAGACCTCAAACACCGCGTCAAAGTGCATTTCGCCTTCGGGCGCGCCATCTTTTTGGCTGATGTTGGGCTGACCGGCCACGCGCAGCCTGGCTTCATTGGCGGCCACTGAAAAGGCCTCGCCCACTTTGTCGTTCATGACCTCGTACTGCACCGAGTAACCGTAGCGTTGCGACACCACGGTCATGGGCACCTTGCCCGGGCGGAAACCGTCCATCTTGACGGTGCGGGCCAGGCGCTTGAGGCGGGTTTGCACCTCAGACTCAATGCTGCCCATGGGCAAGCTGAGGGTGATCTTGCGCTCCAGCTTTTCCAGCGTTTCTACGGTCACGGCCATGTTCTGCTCCTAAAAATTCTGCTCGACTGACAAAAAAGAAGACCCGGGAAGACCCGAGCCTGGATAAATGAGATGTGCTTTTTTAAAAAGCCATAAGTGGTGCGCGGGGCGGGACTCGAACCCGCACATCCTTGCGGACGTCAGGACCTAAACCTGGTGCGTCTACCAATTTCGCCACCCGCGCGCCTAAAACAAAAACGCCAATTGCTGGGACAAGCCCCGCCCTGTTCAAGGCTGGACTTTCCCAAAACTGCGTTTAAATATCAGAAAACTTGTAATTTTAGCCGCATCGGCCAGCCCCGCACCGGGCTCAGCGCCGGATGCGGAACCAAGCCGCGTACATGGCCGGCAAGCTCAGCAGCGTGAGCACCGTGGCCACGATCAGCCCGCCCATGATGGCCACGGCCATGGGGCCCCAAAAGACGCTGCGCGACAGCGGGATCATGGCCAGCACAGCGGCTGCGGCCGTCAGCACAATGGGACGGGCCCGCCGCACGGTGGACTCCACAATGGCTTGCCAGGGCGGCACGCCGCGCTGGCGGTCTTGCTCGATTTGGTCAATCAAAATCACCGAGTTGCGCTGAATCATGCCCATGAGCGCAATCACGCCCAGCAAGGCCACAAAGCCAAAGGGGCGGTTGAGCACCAGCAGCGCGCCAGCCACCCCGGCAATGCCCAAGGGGCCGGTGACAAACACCAGCACCGCCCGGCTGAAGCTTTGCAGCTGCAGCATGAGCAAGGTGAAGGTCAAAAACAGCATGAGCGGCACGCCTGCGGCGATCGAGGCCGAGCCCTTGCTGCTTTCTTCCACGGCGCCGGCCACCGCAATGCGGTAAGCCCCCTGGCCGGCTTCGGCCCAGCGGCGCTCCAACTTGCGCAACTCGGGCAAGAGCTGCGCGCTCACGGTGGCGCCTTGCAGGCCTTCGACAATGTCGCCCTGCACGGTGATGGCGTAGCTGCGATTTTCACGCCACAACACGCCAGGCTCCCAGGCAAAAACGGGTTTGGCAATTTGCGTCAAAGGCACCATGCGCCCGCTGGCCGTGGCCACATAGCTGTTGGCAAAGTCTGACAACAGCGCCCGCTCGTCTGCGGGTTGGCGCAGCACGATGTCTATGAGTTTGTCGCCATCGCGGAACTGCCCCACCGAGCTGCCGCCCAAGCTGACCCGCGAGGCCTGCGCAATCGACTGGCTGCTCACGCCCAGCGCCCTGGCCTTGGCCTGGTCCACCTCCAGCCGGATGGACTTGACCGACTCGTTCCAGTTGTCGTTGACGCCGCGCATATTGGTGTTTTGGCGCATCGCCTGCTTGACCTCATCGGCCAGCCCGCGCAGCACCTGCGGGTCGGGGCCGGCCACGCGGAACTGCACCGGGTAAGGCACGGGTGGGCCGTTGGGCAGCAGCTTGACGCGGCCACGCACCTCAGGAAACTCTTGGGCCAAGAGCCCAGGCAGCTGCGTGAGCAATTGCTTGCGGGCCGGCAGGTCTTGCGCCAACACAATCAGCTGCGACACATTGGCCTGCGGCAGCACCTGGTCCAGCGGCAGGTAAAAGCGCGGCACGCCCGAGCCCACCCAGGTGCTCACGGTCACGGCGCCGGGCAGCGCCATCAGGCGCTTTTCCACCCGCTTGACGGTGGCCTCGTTGGCTTCAAAAGGCGTGCCTTCTGGGAACCACAAGTCCACCAAGACCTCGGGGCGGCTGGAGTCGGGGAAAAACTGCTGCTGCACCCGGCCCATGCCCACAATGCCCAGGACAAACAAGGCCAGGGTGGCTGCAATGGTCTTCCAGCGGTTGTCCACGCACCAACCCACGGCGCGCCTGAGCCCTTGGTAGACAGGCGAGTCAAAGCTCTCAATGTGCTCTTGATGCACCTCGCCAGACTGAGCGGCCTGCGGGGGCTTGAGCAGCAGCGTGCCCAGGTAGGGCACAAAGTAGACCGACACAATCCAGCTCAGCAGCAGCGCCAGCACCGTCACCGCAAAAATGGCAAAGGTGTACTCGCCCGTGACCGACTTGGCCATGCCAATGGGCAAAAAACCCACGGCGGTGATGAGCGTGCCCGTCAGCATGGGCATGGCCGTGACTTCGTAGGCAAAGGTGGCAGCACGGACCTTGTCGTAGCCCTCCTCCATTTTGCGCACCATCATCTCCACCGCAATGATGGCGTCGTCCACCAACAAACCCAGCGCAATGATGAGCGAGCCCAAGGAAATTTTGTGCAGGCCAATGCCCAAGTAACCCATGGCCAAAAAGGTGGTGGCCAGCACCAAGGGAATGGTGATGCCCACCACCAAGCCGGGCCGCATGTCCACGTAATAGCGCCGCCACAGCGGCAGGTGCTGGCCACCCGCACGCTTGTGCAGGCCCAGGCTGATGAAGCTGACCGCCAGCACAATGAGCACCGCCTCAATGAGCACCGCCACAAATTCATTGACCGAACGGGTCACCGCGCCCGGCTGGTCTTGCACCTGCACCAAGCGCGCACCAGCAGGCAAGCTGGTTTGCAGTTGGCCCACCGACTGCTCAAGCGCCTTGCCCAGCGCCACGATGTCGCCGCCCTTGACCATGGACACGCCCAGCGCAATGACTTGGGCGCCCTGGTGCCGCACCTTGATGCTGGGCGGGTCCGCATAGCCCCGGCGAATTTGCGCCACATCGCCCAGCCGCAGCTGCGCGCCTGTGGCAGCGCGAATGGGCATGGCCGCCAGTTGCTCGGTGGCCGTGAACTGCCCGGCCACGCGCACCTGCAGCACGTCAGTAGGGCTTTGCAAGGTGCCGGCCGACTCCACCGCGTTTTGCTGACCCAGCTGGGCCAGTACCTGGCCAAAGTCCAGGCCCATGGCGGCCAAGCGCTTTTGCGAGAGCTCAATAAAAAGCTTTTCGTCTTGCGCGCCAAAAATCTCCACCTTGGCCACGTCTTGCACGCGCAGCAAGTGCGCGCGCGCATCGTCGGCCAGGCGCTTGACCTCGGCCGGGCTGTAGCCCTCGGCCTCAATGGCGTAGATCACGCCAAACACCTCGCCAAACTCGTCATTGAAAAACGGCCCCTGCACGCCTGCGGGTAAGCTGGCGCGCATGTCGCCAATTTTCTTGCGCACGGAGTACCAGACATTGGGCACATCGCCCGCGCGCGAGTTGTCGCGGATTTGAAAAATGATTTGCGTCTCACCCGGCTTGGAGTAGCTGCGAACTTTGTCGGCGTAGGGCACCTCTTGCAGCGTGCGCTCCAGCTTGTCGGCCACCTGCTCGGCCATTTGCTGGGCAGTGGCGCCCGGCCAGTAAGCCCGCACCACCATGACCCTGAAGGTAAAAGGCGGGTCCTCGTCTTGCCCCAGCTGAAAGTAGGCCGCCACGCCCAACACCAGCATGGCAATCATCAGGTAGCGCGTGAGCGCCGGGTGCTCAATGGCCCAGCGCGAGAGGTTGAACTTGACGCGCTCGGCGCCTTGTGGCGTGTCTTTGGAATCGGGAGGGCTGGAATTCATACCGCCCTCACTTGGCTGCGGCAGATGGAGCGGCGGCTGGCGCTGGCGCACTTGGCGCACCAGATGCACCAGTTGCACCAAACACACTGACCTTCTGCCCCGCTGTCAGCACATGCACCCCCGTGCTCACCACCCGCATGCCGGGCGCGAGGCCCGAGGCAATCACCGCCTCGTTGCCATCCACCGTAGCCAGTTGCACGGGCTGGGACTTGATGCTCATGCTCGCTTCATCCAGCACCCACACCGCAGTGCCTTGCCCGTCTTGGCGCAGCGCCGTGGTCGGCAGCTTGATCACCTGCTGGCCTTGCAAGCCGCCACCGCCCAAGCCGGGCAAGGCCACGCTGACCGTGGAGCCCAAAGGCAAGGCAGGCGCGCCATCCAAAGTGACCTTGACCAAAAAGGTGCGGCTGAGCGTATCGGCACTGGCCGCCACCTCGCGCACGCGGCCTTTCAGCTCGGTGGGCTGCGCCCAAGGGCGCATGAGCACTTTTTGGCCCGTTTTGATGGCCGCCACCTTGTCTTCAGGCACCGAGAACTGCACCTCGCGCGGGCCATCGGCCGCCACCCTCAGCACCGTGGCACCGGCAGCCAGCACCTGGCCCACCTCGGCCTCCACGGCGGTGACCACGCCCGAGGCATCGGCCCGCAAACTGGTGTAGGCGGCCTGGTTGGATTGCACGGCCAACTGGGCCTGGGCCTGGTCGAGCTGGGCCTGGGCGGCCTTGAGGGCGGCGTCCCTGCGCTCAAGCTCGGCGCCGCTGATGAAGTTTTGCTCCTTGAGCGCCTGAAACCGCTTGAAGTCGGCCGCCGCCAAGTCCCGCTGGGTGCGGGCAGCTTCGGCTTGCGCGCGCGCCGAATCAACGGCCAACTGCAAATCGCTGGGGTCCAACTGCGCCAAAACCTGGCCGACCTTCACGGACTGACCGACCTCCACCATGCGCTTGGCCAGCTTTCCATTGAGGCGAAAGCCCAGGCGAGCCTCCACCCGGGCCCGCACCTCACCTGAAAACTCCAGGCCCGAATTGAAAGTGCCTGGGGCCACCTGCACCAGCTTGACGGCCCGCACGGGTTCCTCAGCGGGGGGCTGTTTGCTGCATCCAGCCAAAAACAAGGCCAGGGGCAAAGCCAAGGCGGTAAAAGTCATCAGGTGTCGTGTCATGGACCGGCATTTTACTGACTCGCCGGTTATTAACAAGGAAAACCCTCATATTCCCAAGGCGACAATGCGCTCGTACAAACAGTCACCCCATGCAAGCCCACCACGGCGTCACCCATTACGAAAACTTTCCAGTGGCCTCCTGGCTGTGCCCGGCCGCGCTGCGCCCGGCCGTGGTGGCCATTTATGGCTTTGCCCGCACCGCCGACGACCTGGCCGACGAGGGCGATGCCTTGCCCCAAGAGCGCCTGGCAGACCTCGCCGCCTTCAGGCGCGAGCTGCACGCTTGCGCGCAAGGGCAGTCAGCGCAGCGCTGGCCTGAGGTGTTTGGGCCGCTGCAGCCGGTGCTGGTGCAATTCAAGCTGCCGCTGCCCTTGCTGGAAGACCTGCTCAGCGCCTTTGAGCAAGACGTGCTCACCCACCGCTACGCCAGCCAAGCCCAGCTGCTGGACTATTGCCGCCGCTCGGCCAACCCGGTGGGCCGGCTGCTGCTGCACCTGTACGGGGTCACCAACCCCTTGGCACTGCAGCAAAGCGACTGCATTTGCACCGCCTTGCAGCTGGTGAACTTTTGGCAAGACTTGAGCGTGGACCTGCCCCGCGGCAGGCTTTACCTGCCCGCCGACATGCTGGCAAGCCACGGCCTGCAGGCCGAACAGCTGCTGCAACAACAGTCCAGCCCCGCCGCCCTGGCGCTGGTGGCCCAGGCCGTGGCCTGGGTGCGCGCGCTCATGCACCTAGGCGCGCCACTGGTGCACAGCGTGCCCGGCCGCGCCGGCTGGGAGCTGCGCCTGGTGGTGCAAGGCGGCCTGCGCATCGCGCACCGCATTGAAGCCATGGGCTATGACACCCTGCGCCAGCGGCCCAAGCTGGGGCGGCGGGATGTGGCGGCCATGGTGTGGGGCAGTTGTTGGATGTGAGAGGGGCGCGATTCAAGGCAACTGCGCGCGGCTGCGCGGCCGCGACAAGCAAGTTGTCAGACAGAAGCGTCGGGGAATGCCTGCAGCACGGTTTGGATGCGCGTCTGCTAGCCTGCAACTTGCGCATTGGGCGGCAGAGGATTCAAACCCTTGCGCACCAAGCCGCAAACAATGTGTTTGACTTCAGCCTCCGGATGATCTGGCGTCGGCTGAGCATCATCCGCACCGGAATTCAGGCGAGCCCAATCAGTTTTGGATGTCGCCTTAGAAGATTTGCGACTCGCGCTTGCTGGCTTTTCTGAACGAGATGATGTGGATTTCATGTTCATTCCCCGTATGTACGATTGAAACAGTGACACCACCGAGCTTGCCCAGGGTCAAGAAGCGTTGCTCGCAACAGCTTCATTTAAAACTCCCGAAACCCCTTGAGCGGTGGCAGCGGCGCAAACGTCGCCTCGCGTTTTTCCTGAAACGCGCTGATCGCCTCCTGCACATTGGCGTTGCTCCAAATCGCGCCTTGCAGCCAGCCCATGTGGCGCAGGCTGTCTTCGGTGCTGTGGTCGCGGGCGTAGTGCAGCACTTGCTTGGTGCCC
>Ga0209550_10004569_pt1 | contig 13098 bp, 12 predicted proteins | sample LauGreSuBDMM15SN_2_FD_187567 | JGI IMG/M metagenome (GOLD analysis project Ga0209550, IMG submission 187567) | Freshwater lake microbial communities from Lake Michigan, USA - Su13.BD.MM15.SN (SPAdes) (version 5) | ecosystem: Environmental > Aquatic > Freshwater > Lake | place: Lake Michigan... | reverse complement strand
AGAGATATTACACTAGAAAATACCTTTTCAGATTTAGTAGGTATAACAGAAGAAGAAATAAAATCTAACTTTGGTGAGCATATTTTAGCCCTAAGCAAAAAAGAAAACTTGGACTACAATGCCACTCTCTCAAAGATCAGAGAGTACTACAACGGGTATAGATTTTCTGCAACAGGTACTTCTGTTTACAATCCCTTTTCCACACTTTTACTACTTACCCAACAGACCTTTGAACACCATTGGTTTGAGACTGGTACTCCCGAATTTTTGGTAAAACTCATGCTCAAGAATAAGTACGACATAGTTTCCATCCCCTTCCAAACGAATGCCATTGGATTTTCGAGCTATGAGGTCGATGACCTAAGTCTAACTCCCTTACTTCTCCAGACGGGGTATCTTACCATTAAAGACTATGATCCCCGTACCCAAACCTATACATTAGACTATCCTAATACAGAGGTAAAAGAGGCATTTCTTTCCTATTTTTTAAATAAAATTCAGCAGAGAAACATCACCACCCCTCCTGCAATTAAGCTTTACAACGCTTTTTTGGAGGATGACATAGAAGAGATTATTTATGTGTTACGAGATATTCTAATCAATATAGAATATGACATTCAAATCCAACAAGAAAAGTACTACCAAACCATATTTTATCTCATCTTCAACCTCTTAGGATACTATATCTACACCGAAGTGAAAACTAACCGTGGTAGGATTGATGCAGTTGTGGAAGGTAAGTCTATCTATTTGTTTGAGTTCAAGCTCAATGGAACGAAGGAAGAGGCACTCCAACAAATCAAGGATAAGAAGTACTACGAGAAGTACATCTCTAGGGGGAAACCAATTTATTTGGTTGGTTTGGAATTTCGGGATAAGAATGTGGGTGAGTACTTGGTGGAGAGAGTGTAGGGGTATGAGGGTATCTAGTATGACGAAAAGAATTTTTGGGAAGGGTTTGAGTATAGAAGATGAGATTGATAAGGTAAATTTAGGTGATTAAAAAAGTAATAACTCTACCTCTATCCGTTGATCTAGAAACGAAAGTAGTTTTGAAACAGCTTGCTTTGGCTCATAGACGGCTTGGAGAATTAAAGGGAGTTTCTAAAACAATACCCAATCAAACAATTTTAATCAATACTCTTCCATTGTTAGAGGCTAAGGATAGCAGTGCGATAGAAAATATAATTACAACTCATGACGAAGTTTTTCGTGAGGGGCTATTTGAAGATTTAAAACTTTCCCGACAAACTGCATCCAAATACTTAGAAGAACTCTCTGGCGAAGGGCTTTTACAAAAAGAAAAAATAGGAAAATCTAATTTTTATATCAACCAAAGCCTATTTGAACTTCTCAGGAATCGATAACGTGTTAAAAAAAACCGTTTTTCTTAACATGAGAAATATTTCATGTTAAGAAAATGCAATTTTCTTAACATGAGAAGTGGGGTGTTTTCTATTTCCCCCTGTTAAAGGAGTTCAAATCACTGTTTGCCCATCAATTTTGGAATGAGAGGCGAACAACCTAGATTAGAGTTTGTACTTTAAGATAGGCAATGATTCAAATGGGATTCCTGTTAAGTATAAACTGAATTTTAAGTCTAACCAAATGAGTTGGCAGGATTCAAATTCTAATAGATCTCTTGTAAGAACCATACCGCATAGTTTTAATAATAGCCTGTGATTCAAACGTAATACCAAAATCATCATGATATGAAAATAATATATAAAAGATTATTTTATTCTATTATCCTATATTGAATAATATTTCTTTTTATCTCAATTTCTTTACTTAATGTTTCTAAAAATTGTATAAAAATACTGGAATTAAAATTTAACTTATCCTGTAATTTTATTAATAGTGGATTTTGTGATTGTCCATCTGTTGATTCAAGCACAAATTTCAAGTTAGTTTCTTTAAAAAATTTTAGTAGTACAACATTCTTATCTTCATCAATTAATGTTATAGCACCTCCCACCTGTTCCTGCGGTTGTATTGTATCAATTACCCATCCACCTGTATTATATATACCAATCTCATCTGGATATCCAAATTCTTCAAATCCATTATACTTTCTAGCGAATGGTTTATGAGTATGACCAAAAATAAAATCCATTTTTTGGGGAAGCACTGACTTATTTTCTTTTAAAAATTGTAGTTTTAAAGGTCCTTTGATGTAAGAAATTAATCCTTTTTGTGATTCTTTTCCTAAAGTATCACTATTAAGTCCTCTTTCAGAGCTAGCAAAATTAGAAATAGTTTTAGTTAGAAAATAAGTGATAACAGGGTTAAACATATTGGAAACTGAATCTGGAATTTCAGTTTTATTTACAAAGTGTAAGACTAAATTATTTACTAAATAATTAATTGATTTTTCATTTTGGAGCATATCATAAATAATTCCTATTCCTTCACCAACCTTACCGGAGCGACCGAGAACTGACCAAAAAAAATCAATCCAGGCAAAATTTTCTTTTTCAATTTCATCGATAGTTTCGGGAAATGATTTTGATTTTAATAATATTGAAACTAAACTGCTCATAAGAGTATAAATTGGTTCGGTAAAATGTCCATGAGTTATTACAATATATTTTTCAGTATCACGATTTATAAGAGTTAAATTGGGATATAATGCAAGTGCCCTTGCATCTTTTAAATTCTTATGTCTTTGCATGATGGTGGTAATAAATCTTGATTTTAGAGGAAACGGCCTTATCATTTTAGTATGGTGCCAGGGAGGTTCTATAAATGTACCCGGCTCTACTTTAGAAATATAATCAAGATATTGTCTTTCTCTTGCAGTTTCCCATAGGTGGTGATCGTGATTTCCAGCGATAAATATTACCTTATCAGAAAAAAATTCTTTTCTATTATCTATGTACGCCAGATTTATAAAACTATCAAAAGCCATAACTGCCTGATTGGTGTTGGCTAATGCTAATTCAAAAATATCACCATTTAGAATAAATCGGGCTTTCTTTTTTTTATTTGTAAGGTTAATAATATGTTCTAATATATTCAGAAATTTTATTAAAGTTTCAGTTGTTCTTTCAGGCTTTACAATTCCATCTCTGGTAACATAGGTAAATAGGCTATTATAGGCTCCAAAATGGAGATCTGACAAGCAAATATATCGAATATCGGACATTCTTTAGTGAGTTGGTATACCTCTTATATTGACAAGAAATTTTCAATAAATTATAAGTGCTATAAATAGTATTACAATAGTTTAATATATATGTAAAAATTATGTAACTTTTGATGTAACTACTCAGCGCGTTCGTATTGAATTCAAAAGACTAAATTTTTATGGATATCTAAAATACTTACCTTGCAAACTGAAACGAACCAAAATTAAATACATTGAGAATAGATTGAAGTATTGGATGCTTCTGTTTCTTGCAAGTATCAATAAAGGAGCGTAATCTACAAAAGAATTCTCCTACACAGAAGACCTCTAATCCAAATCACTTAATATTAGAACACTTAATTCCTTCACTAGATTTTATCCAAGAAGTGTATCTCGATTCAAACACTCTACCATCCCAGGGTTTGTAGTAAATACCTCTTTCCATCATACATTTCCCATTTGCCAATTGAACTCCACCTGCATATGCATACCCCTGTCCCGTGATATTGGTATATTTACCATTTTCTTTAGTTCCAAAGATTTCTTCAGCTTGGTGTAATACCTTAACTAGTTTTACTTTGCAATCAGGTGCTGCACATGATGAGTAGTCTTTCATAATGGCTGGAACAAGTTCTTTGTGGAAATTTTGGGTTGGGAACATTCTACCTTCAATCAATCCTTCTTCAAAATCATTTAAGGCTGTTACGTAAGGCGACTTGGAAAAATCATCACAATTGATGGTGATTTCTCCTTTTGCCAATGCACCTGAACTCATCTCAAAAGTAAATGTTTTTTGGCCAGCGGGTGCTCGCAATAAACGATGGTAGAAAGCTGTATAGGTTGGATCCCTATATTTGTCCGTTTCTTTTTTAGCCATAGCTCCTGTGGGGGTTAGGTGATATTCATAGGATTCATTGAATTTTTTGTTTTCCATGTACTTGGATGGTAGAAAGATTAAAAATCCCTGAGGACCATTTAGCTCAACACCATTGGATTTCATAACAATCCACAAACTACTCGAAGATCCAACATAATTTTTGAATACAACGTTTGTGTAGACAGTATCTCCACATGCAAATTCACTTTTGGGTTTTCCCTTTGGTTTGTCAGAGAATTCAAATAAAATTTCCCCATATTCTGTAATACGATCTCCCTGTCGGGCCTCTTGCTGACTTTTTAATTTTTGGTCAATTGCCACTTGGGTAGCCTTGATACTCTCTTCACATTTGGAATAGAGGAGCTTTGCAGGGATTACTTTGGCTACATCTGGATCAATATAATCCCATGCAGCTGCCGTTTTGATGTAGGAAAAATCCATAGTTGAGGAAAGATCCATTCCACTTTCTTTGGCATTGTCGAGCCTTTCCTTGCATTCTTTAGCCTCAGTGTTGTAAAACTCATAATCAGAGATTGATTTCGATGTCCCGGAATCTTTGCCCTTTAAGGAATTCAAGTAATTTCTCAGTGCATATTCAAATCTATTTTTATTTTCATAAGAAAGTTTTGATGTTGGTTTTACTTCCGGGTTAGTTCCCGCACAGTTGAAAAGCAGTAGTGATATAAAAATGGGTAAAATTGATTGGATCATGGTTCCTCTTTGAGTAATGATTAATAAATCTTTGAAAATAAATGTCAAGTAAAAAAATAATTAACTCACTTAATTTGATCAGAGGTTAGTTTAGTTTGAAAAATAACAAATTATTTATTCCTTAAATATTGACAAAACATTATATAAATAATAATTCTTTTAAGCAATAGGGAGTTTGACTCTATATACATCTATGTTGTAGTAGTCGTTAGGATAAGGTGGAATTTAAAATATACAGTTTATAAATTTTCAATCATTTTATGCAATTTCTTACAATCAAAAGGACATAGTAGTATTGGATTCAAAAAAAAATTAGTAAAGAATTCTAAAATATTACTTTTGTAAAAGGAGAATACTCAATGATTGCACTCTTGGGAGATTCCGTTTTTGATAATGAAACGTATGTAAAATCTAGGGAAAAAGCAGTGGAAAGCGTAGTACGTACTTTAGGTTATGACTGTAAGCTCTATGCTGTAGATGGGGCGGTGATATCTGATGTTTATTCTCAGATAGATAAAGTAAAAACAGAGTTGAAGCCTAACGATACAATTTTTCTTTCCATTGGTGGGAATAATGCATTGGGTACTCTAAGTTTAGTGCATAACAATATTCATCTTTCAGTGGATAAACTTTTATTGCTTTTAAATGATTTTCTATTAGAATTTGAAGATGAATTGGACAGCTTATATTCACACTTGTCGGGAACTTTTAGAAAAGTACCAATATGTATTACAAATATCTATTATCCCTGTTTTGATTTTCAAGATCGAAATCTATTCTTTCATTCGCTAAAAGAAAGGGGGCATCACCAAAAAATTTTAAAGTTGGTGGATTTACTCAATGCTATCATTCAAAGAAAAGCAAAGGAATACTCATTTAGGTTGGTAGATATAAATTCTGCTTTTCATTCCAAAATATTTTATGCAAATGAAATCGAGCCATCCTTTGAGGGAAGTAAACTATTAGCCAATTTAATAGAGAATATTTTGAAAGTATGACGCAATACTCCATTTTCTGTACGATGAGTGGAGAAGATAAAAATAATTGTATTACTAAATCTATGACGCAAGTACAAGAAGTATCTTTTTTTGCCCGCATGCAGAAATTCTTAGGATATTTACAAAATTCCCCGTATCCAACCTTGTAAAAAATTGTCAAAAGATGAAAATTAAGATTTGACAATTTTAGAACCCAATTTAGAATGATTCTTACAGAAGGGACGGAGAAGAAATATGAGATACTTAATCAAAGATTTAAGTAAAATGACAGGCGTCAAGGGTTTTACCATTAGAAAATGGCAGGAACGCTATAGCATTTTCCAGCCTCAAATGGCTAACAATGGGTATTGGTACTACTCCAATGAAGACTATACGGTTTTGTCCAAGATTGTTAAGCTTTTGGAGTCGGGAGGACGGATTTCCAATATTGCCGCACTTGGTAGAGATAATATTTTAAAGCTTCGAAATGACCAAGGTTACAACGAAGCAGAGCGTCAGCTTTTACAATGGGTGATGGATGGGAATCTCTATGAAGTAGAAAAATACTTGGATGAGAAGCACAATTCCATGGGATTTAAAGAGTTCATACGCCACCATGCCGAGCATCTGGTCATTTTAGTAGGACGTGCATGGCAGGATGGATTGATTACAATAGCAGAAGAAAATTCGCTTACTAAGTGGTTGGTAGGGTATATCCATTCCAAAGTCTCCAAATTTGAAATTACAAAAAGACCCCTTTGGCTGGTTTCTGTTTTTCCAGGGGATCCTCATGAAATTGGGGCTCTTTTGCACTATGCCATCCTCAGAAGCAAAAAAGTTCCCGTAAAGTACGTGGGATCTATTCCAGTAGAGCATCTTGTCAAAGAATTGACCAAAACAGAGTATAGAATAGTTAGTATTTCTATGTCTTTGGCACAGCCCCTAACCAAAGTAGAAAAATTAAAGACAGCTTTGCTTAAAAAAACAAAAGTGAAAAGAATCTATTTCGGAGGGCGTGGGTACAAACTCGCCAAGTACGGAATTTGTCGGGAGAGGTAATTTGAGAGAAAAACTTGCGATCATTGGAACGGGAATTGCAGGGATGGGTGCTGCCCATTTCCTGCATAAACAATTCGACATCTATCTTTTTGATAAGGCTGACTATGTAGGTGGTCATACCAACACGGTAAATGTCACAGAACTGGGAAAATCCGTTCCTATTGACACAGGGTTTATTGTTTACAACGAAGTAAATTATCCTTATCTCACAAGGCTATTCCGTGAACTCAATGTTCCAGTTAAAAACTCTAATATGTCGTTTAGTGTGCAATACAAACCGACAGGATTGGAGTTTTGTGGTTCAGGCATACCCGGGCTTTTTAGCCAAAAAAAAAATATATTTAGTTTTTCTTTCTTAAGATTACTCTATAATATCAATCGCTTTAACAACGAAGCACCTAAAATTTTGGACAATCCAGAATATTTGTCATACACTCTCCAGCAATTTGTGGATGAATTTTCGTATCACAAAGATTTACTCACACATTATTTGATACCGATGAGTTCTGCGGTGTGGTCTACCCCCATCAATAAAATGATGGAATTTCCTGCATCTACTCTCATTCGGTTCTTTCACAATCATGGTTTTTTGGGGCTTTCCACACAGCACCAGTGGAAAACAGTGGTCAACGGATCCCGCACCTATGCTGATATCATCACAAAACCATACAAAGATAAAATTCGTTTGAATTCTGGAATTGAAAAAGTGAGAAGAGAGAAGGGAGTGGTAAAGCTCATTTACAAGGGAGGATCAGAAGAAATCTTTGACAAAGTAATCTTTGCCTGTCATGCGGATACTGCCCTTTCCTTACTAGAGTCACCCTCTAACATAGAGGGAGAAACATTAAAACAATTTCACTACGAAAAAAATATTGCCACACTTCATACAGATTCTTCTGTGATGCCCAATGTTCGAAGTGCCTGGTCAGCTTGGAATTATCGTGTGGAAAAGAATGACACAGGTGGTTGGAAGGATTCCAATATTATCTATTGGATGAATGCACTACAGGGTGTATCTGAGTCAGTGAATTATTTTATATCTATCAATGATCCAGGGCTAATAAGAGAAGAGAGAGTTCTCCGCAGGATTGAATATGACCATCCCCTCTTTACCACCGAAAGCGTGGCAGCCCAAAAAAAACTTCCAGAGCTCAACAAACAGGGAGATATCTACTACTGTGGAAGTTATTTTCGCTATGGTTTCCATGAAGATGCATTCATGTCTGCGGTAGATTTATCACAAGTTCTTTCCAAGGAACCTATATGGAACTAAAATCCAAAATCTTTGAGAGCCGAGTGATGCACCATAGGCTTTTTCCTAGGAAAAATTCATTTCACTACAATATTTATACATTTGCTCTGGATTTAGATGAGCTAGAAACTATGGATAAAAATTTAACCTTTTTTAGTATGGAAAAGTGGAATCTCTTTAGTTTTTATAAAAAAGATCATTTGGACTATGGGCATCCCACCCACAAAGAAAATTTGATCTCCTATGTTCGTGAGAATGGATGCAATACGCCTATCTCTAGGGTACTACTTATCACAAATTTACGTGTTTTGGGGTATGTTTTTAATCCTGTGTGTTTTTACTATTTTTATGACTCAAATGATCAGGTGGCTTGTGTGGTTGTGGAAGTTCACAATACTTTCGGAGAAATGAAACCTTTTTACTTAGGATCAGAAGACCTAAAAGAAGGTCAGTACTACAATAAAATATATAACAAATATTTTTATGTATCACCATTTCAAGACTTAGAAACTTCATTTGAATTTACTCTGTATCCCCCTTCAGATAAAATGAAAATAGGAATAGATGACTGGAAAGATGGAAAAAAAGTTTTTCTTTCCTCTTATATCGGGGATGCAAAAACAATGAAATCTGCCAATCTATTGAAATTTTTTTTCAAGTATCCACTGGTCACCCTGCGGGTGATTTTTTTGATACACTGGCAGGCTATGATCTTATTTTTAAAAAAAGTACCATTCTATAGAAAATTAGACAATATGGATTTACAAAGAGGAGTTTACGTTGGAAGAAACCATTGAAACACAACAGAGAGAAGAAATTAAGGAAGAAGTTAAACTAGCTTCAGCAAGTAAAATCTACAAAAACTTATTTAAGTTTGCTACAAAATCCATGAAAAATGGATCCATGAGATTTTTAGAGCCAGGTAATAATAACTATGTTTTAGGGGATCCCAATTCTCCCCATGAAGATTATCACAATGCACTTGTGCAGATCAATAGACCCAATGAATTTTATAAAAAAACTGTTCTCTTTGGAGATGTGGGTTTTTCTGAAGCCTATATGGATGGCGATTGGGATACAGATAATATAACAAATGTTTTATCTTGGTTTCTTTTGAATGTGGATTCTGGTCCCTCTACATCTGGCTCAAAAGAATATAAGCCACATATCAAACTCATGAACTTCTTTAATAGAATGTATCACCTTTATAGATCCAATACCGTAGAGGGCAGTAAGCGTAATATTGTAGAGCATTATGATTTAGGAAATGATTTCTATAAACTTTTTTTAGATAAAACTATGACATACTCTTCTGCATACTTTCAAAAAGATGAGATCTCTCTAGAAGAAGCCCAAGTGGCTAAGTACGAAGCACTTTGCAAACATCTGTATCTCAAAAAGGAACATCATCTATTGGAGATTGGGAGTGGATGGGGTGGATTTAGTCTGCATGTAGCTAAAAAATATGGGTGTCGTATTACTACAATCACCATTTCGGATGAACAATTTGCATATGCCAAAGAACTTTTTAAGCGGGAAGGTGTAGATCATTTAATTGAAATTAAAATGCTAGACTATCGAAAATTAGAAGGTAAGTTTGATAGAATTGTATCTATAGAAATGCTAGAGGCAGTGGGGGATAAATATTTAGATACCTACTTTGAAAAGTGCCAGAGCATTCTAAAGCCCGATGGACTTTTAGCCCTTCAGGTGATCACTAGTCCTGATTCGCGTTACGAAGAGTTTAAGACAGGGATTGATTTTATCCAAAAACATATATTTCCAGGGTCTCTTTTGCCTTCTATAGGTAGAATCAATACCGCCATCAATCGTACGGGTGAAATGCATTTGTATCACATGCATGACATGGGAAGTAGCTATGTAAAAACGCTCCATTCCTGGTTAGATATGTTTGATAAAAACATAGCACAGGTGAGAGCACTAGGATTTGGTGAAAAATTCATTAGAACATGGAGATACTACCTTTCCTATTGTGAAGCTGCTTTTAAGATGAGAAATATCAGTGTAGTTCAGCTAGTATACACAAGACCAAACAATCTAAGTTTATGATAGGTAAATAGAGGGATATATGTCAGTTTTAAAAATCATTTTTATCTCCATATTAGTATTTATGATCTATGCTACCACGCAAGCATCATTGCAATTAAATCTGATGACCCATCTTCCTACTCTCATTCAGGATCCCTGGGCTGTTATGACTCTCTATGATGCTTATTTTGCATTTTTCTTTTTTTATCTGTGGGTGCATTACAAAGAAGACTCATGGATTGTAAGAATATTTATGTTTATTATGATTGCTGGTTTGGGAACTATGGCAATGTCTCTCTATATGCTCATAAAAATCTTTAAACTCAAAGAGGGTGAGGGAATGGAAGCTCTTCTTCTGCGTAAAACAGAACCTAATTCTAAATGAAAGCTTTTTTTAAGAGCAAAGTTCTAGATCCCATAATCAACCTGTTACTACAGGGGGTTACACCTGAAAAAATTGCTCTCAGTATTGCATATGGAGCCGTTTTGGGTGTATTTCCCATTTTGGGTAGTACGGTGATTCTTTGCACAGCCGCTACATTCCTTTTTCGGCTCAACTTTGTGGCAATCCAAATATCTAATTACCTAATCTATCCACTTCAGCTTATTCTATTTATCCCATTCATACGATTGGGAGAAACTATTTTGGGAACCGAACCCTTTCCCCTCAGCATGGAAAAAATTTTCACCATGCTTGCAGATGATATGATAGGAGCCATTAAAACGCTCTGGGTGGCAAATTTACATGGAATTTTCGCATGGTTTTTGACGGGACCTATTACAATTTTTCTTCTCTATACAATTTTAAAACCCATCATTCGTAAAATTCCTCTCAAACAATTTAAGGAGGCAAACAGTGAGTGATGTTTTGCAAATAGTTGGCTATGGTTGGCTCTCAATTTTTATATTCATGAGTATTCTTTGGTACATTGGCAAGGAAATTCAAAACTATGCCATTGTGGATGTGGGGTGGACTGTATCACTAGTTCTCATCTGCGCGGTTTACTTTTTTTTGGGAAATGGCTGGTTTGAAAGAAAACTCCTCATACTGGGGATGGTGGGGTTTTGGGGGATTCGTTTGGGTGGATACCTCCTTTTCACTCGTATCATTGGTGGGCATGGTGAAGATGAAAGGTACAAAGCCTTTCGAAAAGACTATGGAGACTCTGTAGATCGCAAATTTTTTACAAATATCTTTCAGTTTCAGGGGCTTTTAGATGTAGTACTCTCAATTCCCTATCTACTCATCTGTTTAAATCCAGAAGAAGGTTTTCAAACTCTAGAGTATGTGGGACTGGGTGTATTTGTAATTGCTGTGTTGGGAGAAGGGCTTGCCGACAACCAGCTCCATCGTTTTAAAAAAGACCCTGCAAATAAGGGAAAAAACTGCGAAATAGGTCTTTGGTACTACAGTCGTCATCCCAATTATTTTTTTGAGTGGTTGATTTGGGTGTCATACTTTTTTGTATCTCTAGCTTCTCCCTATGGGTATTTGGGGATCATACCTGCTATTCTCATGTATGTATTTTTAACTAAATTCACTGGCATTCCCATGTCCGAAGAATTGGCACTTAAAAAAAGGGGGGATGTATTTCGCGAATACCAACGTACCACTAGTGCATTTATCCCTTGGCTTAAAAAGAAATAATTGAATGAATCAATAAAAGTAGGGTTTTGGGAACGGCAGTCTAAAAGCTTGTGTACAAGCTCTCTATCATTTAACTCACCTTGCAAACGAATTGCGGAAGGTGAGTTATTTCACTATAACTTTTCCGGTATACAAAAATTCGTTTTCTTGGTAGAGTTCTAGAGTATATTCTCCTTTTTTTCTAAACCCTTCTGTGTTGTACAAAATTTCAGGAGCAGAGGGATGATGATAAAAGGGCGTACTTACAAAAATAATATCTTCATATTCAATTGTATTTTCTTTAATCCATTTTAAATTTATTTTACTATCCAAAATTATATTGTAAGTATTTATACAAAAATCTGAATTAGGTGTATATCCAAGTACCAACCCATAATTTGGTGATATTTGGGGTAAGTTTCTCCAGTTTCCCTTTAAATACTTAGGGCAAGGTCTTGGACTAATATTTTCTGTAATATTTATTTCAGAAAGCTTTATCTTCCATTCATTTGGAACGTCATACAAAGCGATTGAGCCAGAGGGGGAGCTTGATACAACACTTTCTATTTCCTCTTTCTTCCAATTTGGATCTCCTGAAAGATACTTTGATATTGCACTTCTTAGCATAAAAAGGGAATGAGTGTATTGACCACTATAACCTCCCATTAAATTTTTTTTATGATATATACTTAAAAACTGCGAATAGGCATCTATATCTACATAAGCTGTTATAAAAGAACGGTCGGATACAAGTAGAAGTGGTTCTTTGTATTTACCTTGGCTGTAATCTTTATGTATTGCAATCATTTCTTCTGGAATTTGGAATCTACCTAGAATTGGAGCCCTATCATTTAAAAGTAATAAATCTATGAAAAGAATAGTACTTAAGAATAGGTAAAAAAGTTTTTGATTTGTAAAATAATTATGAATAAGATTAAGGATAAAAGCTATAACTAATCCATAGGTGACCCAAAATAAATAAATTATTCTACTTGAATCTCTTATCCCTGAAAAACCTGGAAAATAATCAAATAGTAATGTGTAAGGATAGTACTTTTTAGCACCCAAAGATAGTAGATATACCAAAATACACACAAAATAGACTGCCTTTATTTTGAATCTTTCAGAGTCAGGCAATGTATGAAATCTAAAAGCAACAAGAATGGAAAGAGATAAAAAAATATATAAAAGTGGATTGAAACCAAATGAATTCAGATCAAATGGAGGGTAGGAAAATACTAAAGTCTCTACTTTTAATCGTTTAAAATGATAGACTAACATATTATGATAATAGGGGTAGATTAAAGTTAAAATAAATACAATAGCCAAAATAAGTATAAAAATATTTTTAACTGAAATAGATTTATGAATTAAAATTTTTGCATCATCGTACATTTTAAATTTATACATATAGAG
>Ga0209550_10004568_pt1 | contig 13098 bp, 12 predicted proteins | sample LauGreSuBDMM15SN_2_FD_187567 | JGI IMG/M metagenome (GOLD analysis project Ga0209550, IMG submission 187567) | Freshwater lake microbial communities from Lake Michigan, USA - Su13.BD.MM15.SN (SPAdes) (version 5) | ecosystem: Environmental > Aquatic > Freshwater > Lake | place: Lake Michigan... | reverse complement strand
AATATATAGTAATATCGCAGTCAGTTAATTAATATCTTATAGCGTAACACTATTAAAAATATAATATTCTAAACGTTCAGTTCCCTATATTTACTCGCTGTCATCAAAGTAAATCTGCTGAGAAGTGGGAGGCACACTGAAGCGCCGTGCAGGTGGCGTCTGGTATGAATAGTTGAATGCAGAAGTCAGAGGCACGAGGGGAGGCATCTTGTCCTCCTTCTTTACCTTCTTCACCTTCTTCTCATGCATAGTAATGTCAAGCAGGTTAAGGCCAGTATCGACTGCCTCCATGAAGTGCTCACGATAATACACCTGCTTGAACTTATCCCCCGAAACAATCATGCGCGGCATCGCAGGGAGAGACAGCTGAAGCTTCTGGTAACCCTCCTCATCAAGGAACTGGTTCTTCAAGAGCACGTAGAGGTAGTTCATGACACCGGAACGGGAAAGGCAGGGAACAGTGTGAACAATCGGACTACCGTTGTTCTGGTCACTGTAGGTCACCTCAAACTCGTCATCCGAGCCAAGGATCTTACGGATACGAACGTTGTCGTCGGTCGTGTGGTTGGTGTAGTCATTGATGAGGTGGATAATAACAGATGTCTGAGAATAAGCCATTCCTGTGGTGTGCTACAACACACTAAAGTAACGCATTCAATTTTTGTTGACACTTAACTGGGTTTAATTACTGCTGCCTGAAAGAAAACCCACTCTTGTCTTTTAGTTCCTGAACCTCTTGTGCAACCTTAATTTTCGTATCGAGAACTGTTCGTAGAGAATCTGGACGTAAAGGAGTAATTCTATTCTTGTAGACCAACTCATCAAGTGAAGGACGAAGATGTTGAAACTTTGTTGCACGTGTAGCAGCTTGAAAAGATGCATAAGGCTTCGGCGGAATTACAGGTGGGTTTCTTGAGTTTCTGTCAAGGCGAGAAAGTCTATTGTTATTTATCTGACCCGCTGTATTAGCAGTTGCTGTCTGAATTGCGATTGTTTGTGGTGTTACTAAATTATGCGCGGTTCTACTTAAGATAAACGACCTTTCCTTCAATTTCTCAGAAACTTCTTCTGCCTTACCTAGAGCAGCATTTACTGACCACAATAATTCATTTGTCACCCTGCAATCTGTCACAGTTGCCTTAGAAATAGCAACCTTAAGTAAACTAAGAACATTATCTGCGTCAGATGCATCCTTTGATGTTTCTAAATATTCCGCTGTCATTTTAGCCAATAGCCCGTCAAGTGTATTAGACGCCCGTGTTGTAATAGAAATAGCAGAATGCGCAGATGAATTAGCTACTACCTTATTTACAGATAACATCATTTCATTTAGAATGTTTAAGGATACCGAAGCTATCTGTAAAAAAGAACTTGGCATCCATCCACCTGCTGAAATATTAACATCGGAAGCAGGTACTTCTGACTCGCAGGGAAAACATTCATAACACGAAGAAGTTTCATCTGTTTCTACATTTTCTACAACATTAACCGACGTAATTGCAGCTTGATACGCATTAACTAATTCAATCAATGCGTCGTATACTAGTCTAGAATTTACTGCTGAATTATCGGCAAGTAAAGCAATTCGCTTAGCAACTGTTGCAATCTGTATAGTTGACATATTTACTCGATATGGATCAAAGGGATATTCTGAAGGAATAGATATTTTCATCCCATAAGCTTTCATTGTTGAGGTTGTATTTATTAATTGATTTGCTGTAGCGCCTGTAAGATACATGCTTACATCCTTTTCTCTGGCTATACTGTCTAGCGAATTCGCAAAGGCACTTAATAAAGAAATATTATTAGTGATTTGAGAATTAGTTGAAACATTTGCCCCTATAGCTGATACAATGCCATGTAGAATAGCAATTGTATAATTTGCAACCAGAACTGCATTACTTAGTGGAACACCTGGAACATATTGCGTATTAAGGAGACCCTTTCCTGCTATATAATTAATAGGGTCTGCTATATTTTTTAATACCACTTTCACAAGTTTATTAAAAGCAGCAATAAGCTTTAGACGATTGCTAACAAGGGTAGATTTTATAATGGCATTGGCCAATAGTGATTGCTCCTTTAATAAATAATTACTAGCATTCATCCGTGCTAAAGACACCGCGAGGTGAGCATCTTCTTCTACATTTACAACCATAGTAGATATTGATGTTAAAGTTGTGATATCTACTGGATTAACGTTAGGTTGTGACATACCCACTGAGACTACTATTTTCGCAGCAGCCACTTTATCTTTTAAAATCTTAGAAGCCTCATTAAGTAAATAGGCCGTATAGGAAGCATCTCTCGTTACTTTATAAACAGTATAGGCGTTTGTATATGCAGCATTCACTTCATTCGATAATAACTGGTTCGCGTAATTTACTTGATGAGATGCGTTATTATACATAGTAGCAGCAATCTGTGTGTTTAATGACGTGGCAGCAACCGTTGCTGTCTTTTCTATTTCAAGATTTTGTTGAGCATAATTAGCATCTTGCTGTGCGTTTATGTCTACCTGTGCAGCTGTATAACGAAGTTGAGCATTGATTAATTGTTGTGGGTCATTGTATAGTGTACCTAAGGCAGCTATAAGACCCGTTGGATAACTCCCAGCTATATCGAGCATTGTCATCATAGGAAAATCATTTTCTAAAGAAGGTATATTCATATCTATTCTAGTATTATAATTAAATATTTGTCGGAAATATAATAGAATTTATGATTAATAAGCAAACATCATACCCGCACGACCACCATAAATACGTAATATATTATATGTCTCTGCATAAATATACACTGTATAGCGATCTACTAAATCATCTGTCAATATACCTGTCTTACCATGAAATCCTAAGGTGAGATTGAGGCGCTGGATTTTATCCAGATTTGCCTCACCCATTGGCATTGAAAATGGAGTATGACCATTCTGTAAACCAAATGGTATATTATAGAAATAACGATTGACCCATGGAGCCTTTCGTTGTTCCATAGATGGAATAAGTGAACGAAATAATGCTACATTTTCGGTACTATACCTAGTTAGCGTCTCAGAATAACTTAGTGCTAGCCATCTAATCGGCTCAGAATTACGCGTTGAAAACCCAGGTTTTAATGTCTTAGTCAAGCGCTCTGACAAGCCTTGCGCATCTGGCCACCATGGAGCCTGTAGAGTACCGTCTGTTAAATCTCGTGAACAAAGAAATGGAGCATTATATCCTGGACCTTCGTATTTCTGACAATAAAAAAAGAGATCTCTTGTCGGGTTAGGTACTATCAATGGTATCCTAGCAAAGTTATTATTCTGTGTATCAACCGGGTCATATATGTAATGCTGAACTACTGGAACCTGAATATCCGCTATACGAAACCTATTAGCCTCTGGCTTATCCAAATATATGTATTCTACTAGCAAATATGCGTCTGTGAAAGAATATTGAGTGGGCATGGATATACTAGATGGATATGGACTAACCTCCTTGTAAGGTGCCCTCACTGGTTCTAGACCAGGCATAAGAGAACCACTCGCATCTTCGTAATAGAATTTAGAACCACTCATTGGCCATAAAGAAACCGCTTGTTGGTTTGATTGTATGACATTACCTGAAGTATCTAATGATCTTGATTGTGTATAAAATAGCCCATTGATTGTATTGAAATCTAATGTAATGCGCGCTTCATCTATATTTAGTGCATCTATAGGCAAGAAACATCCTGGATCTCCTCTTGAAAACCAAAAGGGCAAGTTGACAACAACTTGCTCGGAAGTGCTTGTTGTGCCAAAGGAAGTGTCTGTAAACCCATTATCCTTTCTTAAGATTTGCCTACTAGTTTCCACTGTCTTCTCCAAAGGCGTCTGAAATTCGTCTATAACTTCCATGAGTTGTCCAGGTATCGTGTCATATAAGACACCTCCAAGATGAAGCTGAGCTCTATTTACTAAATTATGACCTAATGAATTGGTCCAACCAAAATGAGGTCCTACAAATTTCACCGGCTGTCCATTTACTTTTGACTTTTGTGCTAAGACTTGTGGTGTCTGAATATCTGGCATCTGAACAACCAAAAATATTCGCGAAATAAGCTCACCTTGAACAGGCAAACGAGCTATAGCAATCTTTCCAAAGTCTGGCTTTGTATCAAAATCTATTCTAGCCCAATTAGTTCCATATCGTCCAGACTTGACAAATACACACAGCAAAGACCCAATACTTGGTTGTCCCTTAGGAGGCTGTAAACGTTCGTCTTGCATTCCTGTTGATACGATCTTAAGTAGACTGGCTACCATTCTATTAATCTTTCACCATTTTGTTTATGTAATATTTGGCGTGTTGCTTGCATAGATGGTTAGATGTGGCGTCTTTGATTATAGCACTGTGTTTACATGGGTTACCTTCCTTTGTAAGCGCTGTGCAAATATAAGCCATACTATGTCCCTTTCGAACCTTGTTCTTCATCCACGCTTCAGACGAATTATCAAAGAACTCTTTAGTGAACTCTTCAATACCTGACATGATACTTAATATAAGCAATGTGACTATGTCAATTTTAATCAACAAATACCTTATTACAGATACCATTCCCAAAACGAACCCACTGAATAGCATATACAAATACATGGACCTCCCATTCTGTGTCTGAACTACCGCCTGGTGGCTTCACATTCAGTGTCAGACGCAATGTGTTCAGACGACTAGCGTTAATTGTCCCCGTAGGATCATGCTGACCTGGATGTCTTGCGAATGAATAACCGTAAATAAATGATTCATATGATGTATTGCCACCCCTGTGAACTCTTGAAATGTGAGAACGAAACCAGGCTTCATCCTTATTTATAATCTCTTGTCCGTTTGCTTGTATCTTTGCAGATATCAAAAGGGGTTCCAACGGTGAAAAGATAGGATCATAATCTTTTTCTAAGGTGGCGCTGTAATTTGTCCAGTCATTGTTCAAAGTGACAGCAGCCTTCCTTCTCAAGAACCATACAATCTCTTCCACTGGCTGATTTGCTTCTAAGGGTAGCTGAACTGTAATCATGTCATTTCCTGATTTATTCGTGATATATTTTAAGGGTTCTGTAAAATCAAATTGTTGTATTTCACGAAAAGGTCTCTCAAATTGCTGTCTGAGAAGCATCTCACGATAAGGACCATCTACAAAGATACCCTGAGTTAGAAGTTGAATATTTTTTAACTTAGGTATATCTGAAGATGAAGAAATAGATGATATCTTATGGATAGTTAGTTGATTATCGATTATCTCAAATTCCTTTCCTAATGGTGTATCTAAGCAATCGGAACGATCTCCTGACAAAATACGAACAATCTGATCAAATCTCTTTAAAGTTACACGAATTCTCATGGTGCCTTCACGACACGCAATTAAGGGAAATGTAGCAGTAATCTTTTCTCTCAACATAGAAAACGTAAGAGGAACTGTAACCCATCCATCTTCTGTAAAATACGCCCTCTTTCCATCTGAAGCCTTCAAATCATCCATAGATTTTAGGCCTAAGACATCTGCTAAGCCAGATTGTGTATTCAAATCTGGAAATAAGATAGAACTAACATGTATAGAATCACCTGTAACTCTTTCTAATACCTGGTCATCTACCTCTAGAGTAGCCTCTTCTAAGATAGAAGTTCCAAGGGAATTACAATATGTCCATAGCTGCGATGGATTTAGTGAGACTATCTTATTTGTCCTGAAATTTTCTCTTATAAGTCCAGTAAACCAATCACCCAACTGTAATTGAATAAAAAGACCACTTATCAAATCTCCAGAATTCATGTGAGCCATCTCAAAGGTAAAGGTCTGACCAAATGTCGCCGGTCCCCTAAAAGTAAACTCACGCATTACAGACGACATAGGGACTGTCCGTAGTGTTTCATCTCTAGTAAATCGTGTTATAGTCGCATCTAATGGAAAAATAGTATTATCCTGAACATCTCTCGACACTAAATCTAATAGTGTCGTTGCAGAACCTCTGGGTTGTTTTGTTCCATAGCCATCTTTTTGGTAAATATCCATCTATCTACTTAGTAGACGCAGTGCTTATTTTAGACCAAGCCGCGGACAATTTACTTAGTTCCCGTGCTTCCAAACCCACCCTCTCCCCGTGTTGTCTCAGGCAATGAACTCACATATGCCACCTCCTTGATATACCCAAGGGCTGGTGCGATGACTTGGAATAGACGAGTACCCTTCTCAACACTAGTAAGCTTAACTCCTGCAATTACCATGGGTGCCATGAGTTCTCCACGGTAAGAGCGGTCAATAATACCACGACTATTTGCCATAATGAAACCAGTCTTGTAAATAGAGGAACGGGGCTCAAGGGTGAAGTGGCTATCCTCAACATGCTCAACACCCTCGCCCATTGGAGTGTATTTCTGCATACGAGCCTTTACACCCAAGGGCACAAGGGTTGCCACTGCCAGAGGGGGGTGATCAACTACAACCTTGAGATCGTAGCCTGCATTGTCTCCCGAAGGATACTCAACAGTTCCAACCGGCGGATAAAACGGCACACCCTGCTCAGTCACAAGAAGTTCTAGACGGTAATACACGTTCATTATACTTGTTAAAGCGCACAACAACCTGTCAATTTTATACGGGTAAAATTGACATGTTGCTTAACTTATGAATTAGCACGCTAAATGACCAGTTTTATCGATGTCTCGTCTGAGCTTTATACCCAGGCTTGCTGCATGCGAAAGAACCCGAGCAAGCATGAAGAGCTGCGTATTTACGTGCGAATGCTTCTAGCTTCTTTCTTCATTCATCTTATATCTTATCTTTTGGGATTTCGTTTTATCGGACTTCTATCTATGATTGGGGTAAATCTGTTGTCATTCCAGACCTGCGTGAAGTTCCACAAAATCTATATTGAACCTATTGAGCAAATGCAGTATGAGAACCTGGACAGTTCTATGAGTTCTGAGGAGGCTGAGCAGACTGAGGAGGCTGAGCAGACTGAGGAAGCGGATGAGACTGAGGAAGCGGATGAGACTGAGGAAGCGGATGAGACTGAGGATACCGTAGAGGCTGAGGAGGCTGACGAGGGCGACGAGGTTGCCTCGAGTTTCTTGAGAAATCGTATCAATCCTGCTATGAAAAACGTACGTACACCTTCAGCAACTTCTCTGATAGGGGAAGACAGGGTAACTAGCCCCTATCCACCTCTACCTGGTTCTTATGATTGTGAGTCTTCCTCTGAGGATGAGGCTGCTATTCAACAGGAGACTTCTGAAGAGGAGTAGAGCTTAGTTTCCAAACAATAAAGCACCTCTTTGTTCTTCTATGCTATAGATACCCCAACCAATACTAATAACCCTCATAGAAACTCTTTTTTGCCCAAGGCTTGTTGGTAAAGTATCCTTTATATCTAACCAGAGTGTTGGCTTATCAGCAGTCGTCATGTTTAATGCGCCAGATGGCCTACGCTGCTCTGGAGCCTTATATCCATACTGTGGCCCTACTGTGAATGATATCAATGATATGGGTATACCTGGATTTTTTTCTGTCTTTGTAAATGGTGAAATATGTTCCCAGTGCTTAGCATCTCGACGTTTCTCTCGTTCCTTTGCTGCCACTGACAATTCCAAGTAATTATAGTATTCTCCTGTGCCCATAGGATTTCTTAAACTCCATAATTGATTTCTCTCAATGTTATACTCTGATTGAAACATAACCAGTAGGGCTTCTGCAGGGTGTCTTCCATCAATTCGCTTTGTTATATAAGAAGTTCCACCATTTCCTACAGCAACATAATCAGATGGATCAAGGCTCAACTTGTTTTCAAATGGTCTTAAGAATGGTATCTCAAATTTGTTTTGCTTCAAGAGAGCCTGTAAATCCTGTCTGACATAACGCTGCGTGGTCTCCAAGGTAATAAGTGGCCTTCCTATAAGCTCCCTCTGAAGAGGAATAAATGGCGTCTGAAGACCATCCCTATTTCTGAGAGAAAAGTCAGTTCGACTCCATGGCGTAGGCTTTATGGAACCATTAGATGACTCCACTAAATCTTCAAGGCGTCTGAGCTTACAACGAATTCGGAATTTCTGACCGGGAAGACAGACAAACGGAAATCCACCTTCATCTGAGTGAGCACATCCTATGAGGGGTAGGCGTAATGTAAGTCTCTTAGGAGTTGCGTTCCGTTGTATTTCAAGAGGAGTTCCAGTATGACATCCTATTTCCTTGAGAATAAGAGTTTCCTGTGCCAAAGAACTCTGAGTATGATACCAACTGTATAAGAAATCTCCACTGAATTCTTGTAATAATAGCTGGTCCTGATAGAATTGTATCTGTTCAAACAGAAATGCCCCTATGCCTTGTGTATAACCATAGGTATTTCCAGAGGCATCTGAGATTATATTTGTGTTATTACTGGAAGCAATGGTAGATGGAAGCCATGTGGGTAATTCTATGACAAGGGATGCATTGATTAGAATATCTCCAAATACTTCCATCTCCCATTCGATTGAACGACCAAAATCAATCATATTGAGTGGTTGAGTTTGTCTAGTTTCGTCAATCGTAGCAGGCCATGTCTGCATATTATAAGAAAAAGGGACATGAGCAGATTTATCTGAATTCATGAAATACACGTCTTTTTTGCCTCTCGCCACAAGTTCTAATAAAGAACCTTCTGCCGAGGTGCCTGGTCTATCCATCTAATTATTCTAAGATATGTATTTAATTAAGCCCTGGCGCGACGACGGGTCTTTCTATTCCGCCGTTTTCGATAACGGGTTTTGCGCCTACCACCAGAATTATTGGGTTCTCGTCCTAGAAGTTTCCTAATTTTCTCAGCATCACTGCGAATTTCCGCTTTTTCCTCTTCATCATCTTCACCATCTAGAAATCCTGCAGTAGTTCGATTTAAGAGCCCATCATCTCCTAATATACCACTTGTGTCTATATCAGGTTTTTTCATAAGTTCTCGTATAAGAGGTATCTGAAATTTACTTATAGCCTTTTCTAATAATGTCTTACCATCAGCATCTCTAACATTTACATCGATACCTCTAGATACCAATTGAGCAACCATTTCATCTTGACCCGAATTAGTAAAGGATGCTAGCAATCTCTGACCAAGTTCACCGTGGACCTCTGAATTAGATAATCTGCCAATATTATTAAGTTTTCCTTCCAGAGACATTCGACGACGTCTATCTCTGCGTTCGTTAGGGTATACATGTTTTTTAATGCCTCTACATGAAAAATTATAGTGTATACCAGGAAACATCTTAAATGCCCATGATTGGCTAAACTTGAATGTTTCTATTTGTGTATTTAATATATCGTATGTAATTGGGCGATCTAGATATTCTAATTTTCTTTCTACCATTGAAATTGTTGGATAAGTAGCATCATTGTAAATATAACGTAGATTTTCATCCGTTATATTAAGGCAGTCTACATTTGGAACTAAATCACCCATCTTTTCGGTAATATCTCGTATATCTAAATCGAAATTTGTTCTATTATCCAAATTATATATACCTGATCTAGCAATATAACAATCATTGTTAAATTTATGACCGCTGCATGGTTTATGTATAGAATCAACATATGTTCTATTCCCATGATGTTCCGCACCAGACCAATGTACGTGTAAAGAACGACCAAAATGAGCCATTAATTCACGTCGATATGTAACGGGGTCGCGTATCATATTTAACATGCCAGGGGGGTCATCCTTAAAAGCCCTAAGTAATTTTGTAGTAAGTGTTGCGTTTGTCTTTACTCCACACTCTTCGACTGTTACATATACACAATTTGGAGGAACCGGTTTTTCAAATAATATATCTTCTGCATGCGACTTTGTAATGTATACCATAGGTAATCCATTTACTGGATTTATGTCTGGCGAAGGGACTACTTCGTTTGTAAAGAAGGGCTCATATGCCTTAAGATAATATTTCGGAATAACTTGTTCCCCTTGATCCAATGTTTCAACACGATATAGTATATCTTCTTCACTAGGAATTTTTTCCAAAATCATCACAAGGGATTTATCTAAAGTAGCAGGGTCTCGAATATCAACCATTGTATCAAAAGGACTTAATGCATCATCGGAATATCTTCTTATTTCAGCAATGTCTGTTAATACATTGTCCGTTGCACGTTCCTTTGCTACAGGTGTCCCCCGTATATCAAATTCTTCTAGAGTTTCAGGAAGTCGTGTTAATTTTCTTAGAGTAGTATTCTCTAAGATAAGACGCTGAAGTCCTGAAAACCTCGTAAAATCACCGATTATACGTTCTAAAGGGTTGTCTGATAAATCAAGGTATTCAAGGGTCGCTGGTAAAAAAGAAGTATCTAGTTCTCGTATTTGATTGCCTCTCAAGATAATGATGGTTGCTATTCCCCATTCGTCATTATCTGTAGGTAATTCTGTAAGCTCTTTATCTGTGAGGTCTATTACTGGCATCTATTTATGTATGAAGAATAAGTTATATTTCGAATACGAGATTACTTATAAAATTGAAGTATTTGTTAAGCATTATAATGTAATGCCACCTATCATTTTCAATACTACCATCGTAAGAAAAATTAACAATGTTTCCTTTGATGCGTTGCCGCTAGAAGTTCTAAAAGAATTATTTAATGATGGCCGTATTTTCTCGCATTTTATTGAACGAATTCTAGCTCAAGATTATGGTCTAAGGCATGTTGCCGGATGTAAAGGCCATGACCTTGTCGATCCATCCAACGCGCAAGTTAAATTCGAACAGAAGACATTCACAGGAAATGGATGCAGGATAATGCCTTCAAATATGATTGGTCAAGGTAGGCACTTCGATATGGGCATATTCCATGAAAAGGCGGCGGGATTAAATTATATAATCGTGAGCAACATCACATTTCCTGAATTAAAAATAAAGTTCGTGAAGGGGAGTGACTTAATCTCACAATATCCAAATGGCGAGATTAAGTTAAGGGACCATGATAAATTCTTCAGAGACCACGAATAATCTGATTTAATACCTCATTTGCTTCGGATTTAGAAAGACTGCGCGGACCCACTGTATTAGATGGAAACACATGTTTATTTACAGCCTCTACTATTTTTTGTGCATCAGAAACATAACTGGCGTCTAATTTCAGAAAGTAGTGAGATTGAACACTAAAGTCACCCGTGCCCTTCAGAAAGCAAGTTCCAGCCTTCCCTCCAACTCTACGAAATGCAATCTGATAATCTTCAGACGCCTTCACATACTGGAAGCCTACTTCCTGTATAGCCTCAGACTTAGGTCTATCGCCTTGCTGCTTTTGCCAAATCTGAAAGACACACGGAACATCATATGGTTCCCCGTTGACCTCAAAGGAATCCTTCGGCAATTCTTTTTCCAAAATACAATGGAACTTAGATGGAAACGCCCTGCTCATAGATGGCTTCAGAAATGACCGGGGTAAGATAAAAGCTAAAAGTGTAGCATATTGTGAAGCATGTTGAATGAAAGACTTTGCTAATGAACCCTGCTTGCCAAATGGTGGGTTTCCAAAGAATACCTTTTTTGTATCCAAGTTACTTGGCTTCCATTCTAAGAAATCGCCTTTCAGAATTATATCCATCTTTGGATCTAAGTCAATTCCTGTGCAGCGTATTTCATTGGGTAAAGCTTTCAAGAATGAGCCATTACCTGCAGACGGTTCAATCCAATGATATTGAGATGCGTCGGGCACCAAAGAAAGAATAGAACGCACACATTCCTTTGCTACCGAAGCCCTTGTATAATACTGGTCCTTTGTATTCGTTCGAAACTTGCCTGTATCTTGTGTCATACTGATATATGTCGCAAGATATTGTTCAAATTTTATACTAATGCCTTCTACCACGGGTTTTGCGAGACTTCTTAGTCTTTTTATGAGAACGTCTGGTTTTGTATTTGCCGCCACCACTTACGCTACCTAACTGCTCGGTGTCCCTTGTGCTCGCACTACTAGCCACCGCCTTTGGGGCAGATGGGTCTTTTTCATAGATAACAGGGGGGCCGTTCGCCATCTTCTTCTTTTGAGCGTTCGTAAGGTTGTTAGTAGGCGGATTTACATTACCCAGTGGTAATTTCCTCTTGTTTTGCGCCTCCTCAACTTGTTTCTTTTCAGCATTTAATATATTCTTAGCAGCCTTAACAGCCCTTTCCCATCCAGGAGTACTGTTAATTGTTTTCTTAAGTTCTGCATTAGAGTTTACAATCTTTTGTAGGGCCTTGCGCGACCCTGTACCTCCTAAGGCTTTATTAAGATAAACAGCTGCTCCAAGCTCGCCCATTTGCTTAGCCGCGTCAGTATTAGAAGAAAACAATGGCATTCTACTTATCCTTATATTTTTGGATGAGTATATTAAAAATTAAGCGCACCGGGAAAGTAAATAAGTTTAATGGTATAAAAAATGAAAGTGTATTCTGATTAGAAAGAGGCACATGCGATTAGTTATAGTAGAATCACCTGCGAAATGTTCTAAAATTCAAGGGTTCTTAGGACTAGGATACAAAGTCATTGCGTCAATGGGTCATATCCGAGGCCTTGTTCCAGATTTAGATTCTGTTGGTATCCAAAAGAATTTCGAACCAACATATGAATTCTCTAAAGAAAAAGTAAAGGCTATTGCTAATTTAAAGTCATCTGCAAAAGAAGCCGATACTGTTATCTTATGTTCAGACGATGATCGAGAAGGAGAAGCAATTGCCTATAGCATAGCCGTTCTTCTGAAGCTGGATCCATCAACAAATCCTAGAGCCGCATTTAGAGAAATCACAAAAGATGCAGTGTGTAATGCTATTATGCGTCCACGCACAATTGACATGAACCGAGTGAATTCTCAACAAGCAAGAGCAATGCTAGATATGATGGTTGGATTTACTATTTCACCACTCTTGTGGAAACACGTGGGTGGTGGAACTGCTTTATCTGCAGGTAGATGTCAAACTCCTGCACTCCGCTTGGTCTGTGAAAGGGAGAAGGGTATACAAGAGTTCAAAAGTGAGTCATCGTGGGTCTTATCAGGGACATTTGTAGTAAAGGGTCAGATTACCGGAAAGAATTCCATTTGGCCAGCGACAATGTTAGAAGAACTCGGTGATAGTG
>Ga0209550_10004566_pt1 | contig 13101 bp, 7 predicted proteins | sample LauGreSuBDMM15SN_2_FD_187567 | JGI IMG/M metagenome (GOLD analysis project Ga0209550, IMG submission 187567) | Freshwater lake microbial communities from Lake Michigan, USA - Su13.BD.MM15.SN (SPAdes) (version 5) | ecosystem: Environmental > Aquatic > Freshwater > Lake | place: Lake Michigan, USA... | reverse complement strand
CACCGGATTGTTGCTGTCCTCCTCCTCCTCCTCGGGCTCCTCGGGGGCCGAGGCGGGCTCCAGCCGAGGCACATCCATCGCCTGAAGCCGATGGATGGCCTCCTGCATCCGCATGAGCTCGTCGCGCTTCTTCAGCAGTGAGCGGATCAGCTCCTGCTGCTCGGCGTCGAAGCCATCCATGTTGATGTCGCCGGAAGTAGCCCGTGTGGGCGGCGGCGGTGGAGGCGCCGGAGGCGGCGCGGGTGGGGGCTTTGGCATCGCCTTTGGCGGGGACGGTGGAGCCACCTACAAGCAAGCGAGGCGCGGGTTGAGATCAAAGAGCGTGTGTCGTAGTAGTTGGATGCGCAGAGAAGCGCACCGCCGACTCTTCAAGGCTCTGGAGCTCCGCAATTGCACGGCGCATCTTCTCGAGTTCCATTTGCTTCGCCTTCAGGCGCTCGAACACGTCCGCAGTATCCATTCTGAGTGCGCCGGATACGGAGGGACGACGGTCAACCAGGGATGCGAGGAGTGTTCGGCCCTCGTGGGTGGGCGTGGCTCCGCTTGGCGAGAAGGCACGCCGCTCGCGTTCGCGCGCACCTTGACGCACGCGCGATGGAGAGTTTGCCGCGCGACGTCAAGGTACATTCACACCAAGGTTTCATCAAGTCGTAAAACAGCGACCTCCTCATCACACTACACGCCTCGACACACATTCAGAACGTGTACATGTACCAACTCTTGTCGGCTGGGCGTGGTGTGAATTCAAGATCTGCGCGCTGTCTTCCTCAACGGCCTTCGAAATCATGATGGAGGTACTTGCAGCGAGTATACGTGCATCACCTTCTCGCTCACGAGTGGCCCCGCCGCTTGCACCCATGCGCAGCAAATGAATCCGTATGGCGGGCTGCCGACGCAGCAGCAGGCCGCAGAGCAACAGCAAAAGGCGCAGCAGCAAGAGGAGATGCGTCAGGAGCTGCTCAAGAAGATCTTGTCACCGGAGGCGCTCACGCGCCTCGGCACGCTTGCGGTCGCGAAGCCGGAAAAGGTGCCCGCCCGCTTCAAATTCCTCGCCCCAGTGCACACACTCGTGGCACGCTTAGCTCATGCTTCTTTTTCTTCTTTTTCTTTTTTCGTGGCTGTGCATCAGGCTCGGCAGCTGGAGGAGATGGTGCTGATGATGGCGCAAAAGGGTCAGGTCAAGGAGCAGATTACCGACGGGCAATTCAAGCAAATGCTCGAGGGGATGAGCGGGTCTGATAACCAGCCCAAGATGACGTACACGCGCCGCGGCGGCTTTGATGACGACGATGACGACAGTGCGTTTGCTCTGATCGACCTTGTGTCCCCCATTGCGCAACGCCCTGCCAAGACACGCTCACGCGCGCGTGGCTTTGTGGTGCGCAGTGGACGATCTGCTCGACGGCCTGTGAGTCTTCAGGAGTGCTGGCACGCACGCGCGCTGATGTCGATGGAGCCCTGTGGGCAGTGGGTAGAGCGGGTATACACACCGCCGACGCCGCCGTGACGGGCGAGGGTTCAAAGTGCTTGGCCGCTGGCACTTGCCTTCCGTGTGGGAAATTTCGACATGCATGCATCGTGACAGCCAGATTGTAGCTGCGCCGTTTTTACCTGTTTAGTCATAAGTTGAGAATCAATTGATCGCCGCACGCGGCCGGTCGGGCGCGGCGTGCGGGACCGCCGGCTCCGGCGGCGCGCCGGCGACCCGGCGGGCTGCACGGGACCCCTCCGGAGCACACGGGCTCGGGGCTGCTTCACGAGGGGCCACGCCTATGGGGCGTCGCGCCGGCTTTCGCCACTGGCAGAGAGCATAAGAGAGCAGGGCTGAGGCACACCGCCGCGGAGCGAGACACCGAGCGCGCGGCCGGCGCGCGCGCGCGCGCGACGGGCGAACATAAGAGCGGCTGGCGAGCCCTGACGCAGAGGAGCGATTTGGAAGCCCCAAACCGCGAAACTTCTGTATCGTGCCGTGCGGCGTGCGCCACGAGGATTGCGACGGATCGAAGATGAGCGGATGAGCCGCGCCTGTGCTGTTTCGTGTGCGTCCCTCGAGTACGTCGCCGCGTGCTAGCCACGTGCGGCCCCACACTAGGGTGGGGACTCTTGGTGCCCCCGCCCACAGGGGGGGAGGGGGGAGGGGCGCTGAGGTGGGCACTCTTGGCGGCTCCTACTGCGCGTCCGCCCACTTCACGCCACGCGCGGTCCGACTCACCAAAAGCCGCCTTGGCGGAAGTGATGTCGCGCGCCACCGCCAGGGAAGCCGCCGAAGGGGTTCTGTTGCTGCTGCTGCCGCTGGTTCATCGCGTTTGCATCGTCGACGTCCTCGCCGTTGTCGTACCTTCGGCGCATCTCCTCATCACCGAGCACCTCGTAGGCACGAGCAACCTTTTTAAACGTGGCCTCGGCCGTCGCCTTCTCGTCGGCCGCCACCTTGTCGGGATGGTACTTCATCGCGAGCTTGTGGTAGGCACGCTTGACCTCTTTTTGCGAGGCCGAGCGCGTGAGGCCGAGCACCTTGTAGTAGTTCACCTTGGACTGCTGCTTGATGCGATTCTCGAGCTGTTGCACCTTTTGATGGAGCTCCATGTTGTTCCGGAAGCGGTGCTGCGCCGTCTTCAGCAGTTGCAGCGCCGCATGCTCCTCGCCATTGAGAGCCTTGGCGTCAGCCAAGGTGAACAGCACGGCAAGGTCGTCGGGCTCAGCGCGGTGCGCCTTCTCGCACCAGCTCGCCGCTTCGGCGCCCTGCTTGAGCTTGAGCTGGCAGCGGCACAGGCCCTGCTTGAGGGTGCTGCTCTCAATCGGCGGGCTGAAGGTCTCGAGCGCGGCGCGCAGCTTGTCGACGGCTGGCTGGTACTGGCGCCCGGCCTCGAGCGTCTTGGCCTCGTCGATCGCGCGCTGGTACTTTTTGACCTGCCGGTGCAGCGCCTTGGCCGCGGGGTGCTCAGGCTCGTGACGCAGGATAGCCCCGAGATCGCCCTTGCACTTCTCCAGATTCTCCTGCTGCAGGTACGCCTTCGCGCGGAGCATATAGCACGCCTCGCGGCTCGCGCCGCTGAGCAGCGCCGCGCGCACCTGGTCGATGACCTCCTGCGAGCTCGCGGGCCCCTTAGCGGCGGCGAGCTCCGCTACGCGTAGGTAGTAGCGCGCTGTCTCGCTCGCGTGCCACCTCTGCGTCGACGTGGCGCAGTCACCGCTATCGCACTGACCCGTGCCCGCGCTGGAGCCCGAGTCGCCGAGCCGCACGAAGCTCACCCAGTGCAGGTCGTCCACGACCGTTGAGGCCACCCGGAGGAACACCATCATGTGCTCGCCCGCCGGCATCGGCGTAGGCTTGCTGACCCACACCTCAAAGCCCGCGCATTGCGCTCGTCGCTCATCGCACCACTGCTTCGCCGCCTGCAGCGTGAACCTACCCTGGTGCAGCGGCTCGACCCCGCCTCCGAAACGCCCGGCGTGTAGCGAGTATGCACCTTCGCCAAGGATGTCCTCCGCCTTTGGCGCAGCGGCGCTGCTCTCACCGGCTGTCCTCTGGCCGCCGGCTGGCTTCTCTCCCTTTGCGGAAGACGAGCACTTGCCGCAAGATTTCTTGCAAGACACATGCACTGAAGAGTTACAAGAGAGTCGGCCGCGGCACGGTCAGGGCAACTGTTGGCTGAGTGGCCGGGAAGACGTGCGAAGACGGGTACGCTACTCACTGTAGGCCATGTTGCGGTCGCACTCTCCTGCCGCTGCCCAGTTGATGCAGTCGGGGCTCTCGTCCTGGCAGACGGCGGATGCCACACTACTGCAAAAGGCGATGAGAGCAGATATGCTGACCCGGAAGCTGACCCGCATCCAGAGGGATGATTCCTTGGCCTTATCGGCGTTTGCGTGGGGATAGCGTGTGCGGGCGATTCCGAACACGTGTCTTCTTAGTTACACCCCTCTAGTTTCTGATGTAACTGTGGACCGACGAAACCAACTGGGGGAATCAACACGGACCCTGAATTTTTTGTCACTTTCATGGTGCGAGTAGTCCAGCTTGAGGATTGAGCGGCGCGCAGCGCGCGCAACGCTGGAGACATGTAGGGATCTGGGATTCATAGCAGCGATCAACCGCCATGTCAACCGTTGCACGCACTAGCGAGAGACGTTCGCACATCCCAGCCGTGGTTGACGACACGCGCGCGCAAGAAGGTGAGTGTCGCATTCCACCACGTCGAGGTCAGGCGTTGCAAGCCATCGAGGGCGCTCGCGTCGGCACGCAGCGCCGCTATCTGGCCACGCAGCTGAGCCGGCGTATCCGCCCACAAAAATGGTGGCGGTCCAGTTTTGCGGCCGCCAAGGAACTGGTACTGCACGGCCGCGCTCGGCGAACCGGGGTTACCGAATTGGTTGATGAGCACCGGCACGCAGCCTGCGTCGAGCGCCTCGTACATTCGATAGCACTCGGCGGACAATCCCGAGATTTGCAGGCAGAGACGGGTGTCGTGCATCAGACGCACGTACTCGGTCGCGTTGCCACGGCCAAATCCGACGCGGCCGAGTAGGCGCCCGTCGACGGGTGCGCCCGCATCGCGCTCGAAAACGGCCATCAGCGCGCCGCGATTAGGCCGGAGCTGAAACTTTTCATTGCCGTAGAAGCCGATCGAGTTGCGCCGCTCCGAGGAGGGATGCTGCAAGCCACCGGGTTGCCAATTGGCCGACCAGCCCAGTGGTGTCCACTCCACGCGAGGGTCTAAACCGCGGCGAGCGCAGCTGGGCAATAGCTCTGAGCAGTTCATCGCGTGGTTTCGTCCGACAATTGCCGACCAGCCCTCGCTCCAGTAGTTGCGGAAGACGTGGCGCCAACCAACGTACATCGCACAGTACGAGCGCCATTGGGCGAATTTGCGTGGCGTACGAGCGCCATACTCGTCGTCGAGGTGCACGAGCACCTTGCCTACGAGCTCAGCGCGCTCCAGGCCAAGCCGGTCGAGCAGCGCACGCTGAAAGTCCCAGCCGTCCTCGATGCGCTTCGGATTCTGAAAGGCGGCGACAAGAATATGTGCCGAACGCACGTCTCGTCGCGTCGCCGCCTCGTGGCACACGACGCGGTGACCGGCAAACATATTGTGCTCCCACCAGCGTTGCGGCCATGGGCAGCGCCGGCACGGGTAGAGGATCGTAAGACGGCTGGCAGCGGTGGTAGCACCAGCCGACGCGTGGAGAGCCGTGCACGCTACAGCACGCGGCGACGATGGTGCAGATGCGCACGCTAGTGAGCCCGCCGGAAGTGGAATCGGCGGTGCTGCTAGTGCTGCCATGTGGAGCGTGTCGCTCCACAAGCCAGAGTGGAGAGTCGGCGCGCGCTGTTTTGTCATTTGTGAACTGAACTTCGAGAATTGACTTTCGGGGAGCGCGATTCGGGCATATGCGGCATGAAGCGGGTAAGATCCAGACACAGGCCGTACTACCTAAACTTTGTGCGCGATGATTTCTCAGGCTACGTGGGAGTGTGCGATACCTTCGTGAGGTCTACGCTCGCGAGCGCGATGAGCTCGCAACGGAGCGCACCCACAAGGCGCCTCGCCTCAGGCTCGCCGAAGCAGAGTGGCGGTTTGACGACGAGCACGTTATCGTGCGGCCCGTCGATGGACGTGAGGATGCGATGCACGTCTTTGAGGCGCGAGCAGATGAAGGAGGTCTCCGCCGTCGCCGGCTGGCGGCTCTCGCGGTCGCGAACGAACTCGATGCCCATGAAGAGCCCGCAGCCACGCACGTCGCCGAGCAGCACGCCAGCAGGCTCGCCCGCGAGTGCCGCGAGCGCCTCGCGCAGGAAGGTGCCCGTGGCCGTCGCTCGCGCGCGAAGGTTCTCATTGGCGATCGTCTCGAAGACAGCGAGGCCCGCGGCCGCACACACCGGGTTGCCGCCAAACGTGTTGAAATATTCGGGACCGGTGGCGAAGGCGTCGGAGACGGCGCGCGTGCACACAACCGCGGCGAGCGGCATGCCGTTGCCGCAGCACTTGCCCATGGTCACAATGTCGGGCACCACGCGCTGCTGCTCGAAGCCCCACCACGAAGTTCCAAAGCGGCCCATACCGGTTTGCACCTCGTCGGCGATGCACACGCCGCCCGCGGCGCGCACTGCATGGTAGCACGCGGCCAGGTACCCATCGGGCGGCATGATCACGCCCGCCACCGACATGCCGCTCTCGATGAAGAAGGCGCACACGCCGCCGCCGCCGCCCGCACAGGCCGCCTCGCACGCTGCCACCACGGGCTCCGCGTAGCGCGCGCCCGCATCGGCACCGCGATGCGGCCCACGGTAGGTGTCAGGCGCGGGGCACTTGGTCACCCAGCTCGGCTTCCCTTTGCCCTTGAACGAGCGGTGCTCGAACTTGTAGGGCGAGAGCCCGAGCGCCGTGATCGTGTGGCCGTGGTACGCGTGGTCGACGACGAGCGTGAGCTCCGATCGCGGGTTGAAAGCGCGCGCGAGGCGCACCGCAAGGTCGTTGGCCTCGCTGCCCGAGTTGACGAAGAAGACCACGCCGTCACTCAGCGGCGCGGGCATCGTCGCGAGCAGCTTTTTGGCAAGCGCGCACACGTTCGGGTGCAGGTAGCGCGTGTTGGTGTTGAGCGTGGCAACCTGCTCGGCGACGGCGGCGGCAACGGCTGGGTGCGCATGGCCTACGTGCGCGACGTTATTGCGCGTGTCGAGGAAGCGGCGGCCCGCCTCGTCCACGAGCGTCGCGCCGTGACCGCTAACGATGAGCAGCGGATCGGTGTTGGCGTAAGAGATGGATTGCGCGGCGCAAAAGTGGCGTCGGCGCTCGGCGAGGAGCTGCGCCTTGTCGAGGCCGTGTAGGCGCAGCGCCACGCGCAGCCGACGTACGAGGGCGCGCGCCGCAAGAGCCGCTGCCGCGCCCGCGAGCGCCGCGAGGAATAAAGACTGTGAAGACTGGGCAGCCATCGGCGTCCATGAAAGAACATGCCGGATATGGATCATTGTCACCACCTTGGAAGAACGGGGCTGATGTCTTACTCGAGGAAAGCAAATTGGAGAAATCTCAAGTTCACAGGTCGCGAACTTTGCCGCGAATCTCATGCCACAGTGGCACACGTCGCAGCTCGCCGCCGTGCCGGCCGCGATGCCCGCGGCCACGATCACGCTCACGCTCCCGGTGCCCGATGGACTTGCGCCGCTCGTCGCGTTGCTGCGCAGCAGCATCGGGCAGGGCGAGCTCGTGGCGCTCTCTGTTGCGGTGGTCTTCATCCTGCTAGTCCGTCTCCTCTGGCACCCGTCCGTGCCACAGGTGATCGTGCCACTCGAGCCGGACGAGGCGGCCGACGTGCTTGATGGGCCGGAGCCAACGCGCCCGAACGAGGAGCAGGCGAACCTCTTCACACAACCTCTGAATGCGATCGGACTGAGTCCGTCAAGGAAGGCCCCGGCCGATGAGGTTCTGTGCTTCGACCCGAGCACGGGCCGTCTGCTCGGCGTTGCCAAGGCGGCATCCGCGGCCGACGTGAAGGCCGCGGTCGATCGGGCGCGCGCGGCGCAGCGCTCGTGGGCGAGCTCGAGCTTCGCGCAGCGCCGCCGGCTGATGCGCATCCTGTCGCGCTGCACGCTCGACCACGCCGAGGACATCTGCCGCATCTCGGCGCGCGACTCGGGCAAGACGACGACTGACGCCGCCTTTGGCGAGGTGCTCGTGACGCTCGAGAAGTTGGCCTGGCTCTGTTCCGAGGGCGAGGGGTGCCTGCGGCCCGAGCGGCGCTCGGCGGGCCGCATGCTCTTTTATAAGACGGCACGCGTCGAGTACCACCCACGTGGCGTCGTGGGCGCCATCGTGCCCTGGAACTACCCCTTCCACAACGTCCTGAACCCGGTGTGCGCCGCGCTCTTCTCGGGCAACGCGATCGTGGTCAAGGTGTCGGAGCACGCGGCGTGGTCGTCGCGCTTCTATGGGCGGCTCATCGAGCGCTGCCTGGCGGCTGCAGGCGCACCCACCGACCTTGTGCAGCTCGTCACCGGCTATGGCGAGACGGGCGCGGCGCTCACAGCCGCCGTCGAGATGATGACCTTCGTGGGCTCCACGCGGGTGGGCAAGCTTGTGATGGCGGGCGCGGCCAAGACGCTCACACCGGTGGTCCTCGAGCTCGGAGGCAAGGATCCCTTCGTGCTGCTCCCAGGCGCACACGTCGACGCCCTCGCTCACACGGCCGCGCGTGGTGGCTGGGGCTCGGCAGGCCAGAACTGCATCGGCGCCGAGCGCTTCTTCGTGCACGAGAGCCTCGTCGACGCCTTCGTGAGCAAGCTGGGCGCGATCGCGGCGTCGATGCGCCAGGGGCCGCCGCTCAACGCGCAGGGCAACACGGGCGTCGACATCGGCGCCCTTTGCCTGCCGGGGGAGGCGACGCGCATCGCTGCCCTCGTCGAAGACGCGAAGCGGTGCGGCGCGCGCGTCGTCTCGGGCGGCACCCCCACCGTGCTTGGCAAGGGGCAGTTCTTCCCGCCGACGCTTGTGCTGATGCCGACGGACGCGGCGAGCAACGAGGCTGTGCGCATGTGCCGGCTGCTGCAGGAGGAGGTCTTTGGGCCGCTCATCACCGTCATACCCTTCAAGGACGAGGAGGAGCTCATCTCCCTCGCCAACGGGTGCAACTTTGCCCTCGGCTCGTCTGTCTTCGCCAAGTCGGATCGCGAGGCGGTGCGCGTCGGCCGGCGGCTCGATGCCGGCATGCTCGCCTGCAACGACTTTGCGACGTGCTACATGTGCCAATCGCTCCCGATGGGCGGCCTCAAGGACTCCGGATTCGGCAAGTTTGCAGGGTACGAGGGGCTACGCGGCCTCTGCGTGGCCAAGGCCGTCGTCGAGGACCGCTTTTGGTTCATGCGCACGCAGCTGCCGCCGCCTCTCCGCTACCCCCTCTCGCACGTCGCCTTCCCGTTCACGAGGGGGCTGATGCAGCTCTTCTACGGCCACTCGCTCCTGACGAAGCTCCGCGGCCTCCTGAGCCTCGCCCGTTGCTCCCTCGCGCCCTCGACTGTGCGAGTGGGTGCCTCCCTGCCCCACGCCAAGAAGGCCTGAGAGGCGCCCGTCGGGGGGCGGGGAGTCGAGTCGAGTGGGGGGTCGAGTCGGAGTCGAATATGACGGCACGTGTGGAACAGCACGTGTGGGGAGAGGCGAGGGCGGCCCGGATCAGATAAGAGTCGCTGCCAGAGGCGGCGCGGCGCCGCGAAGGGCCAGTGGGTACAGGCGGACATGGAAGCGGGGGGCTCGGGGGCCAAAAGGAGACTCAAAGGGTGGCCTTTCCGAGTGTGCACCCTGAGAGTTGCAACGAGATTGCACCGAGAGTGCGGGCCCGAAGGGTGGCCTTTCCGACGACATCGACAAGCGGACGTCGTGAGCTGCGGAGTGGGTCGCCCCACCGCGCGCGCGACCCGGGCCCGGCGCGGGTGCGGTGCGTGATCGCTTTATTTCTAAGATGATTTTATCCCCGCAAGTTTGAGCGTTTTGTGCGACCCGCACACGTCGTACTCATCGCATGCGAGCGCCCACCTTGGGCGGAGGGGCTTGGGCTCTCTCGAGGGCTCTCAGCGGGCTTGCACCTGGCTGCGCGACCGAGTCTAAGAAATCCAACCGTTTTCCTTCGAGAGTTGGTGCCAACCTACGCTCAGGCGGCCTGGCTGCGTGCTGGGTGCACGTTGCCGTTATGCCTCGGGCGGCACGGCCGCCGTGACCTCGCCTGGTGCCACCGGCGGTGAGAACTTCTTGAGCTCCTCCCACAGAGCCTCGCGCTCCGCTCCCTGGGTTCTCGCACGCACCACCAGAGTGAGAGGAGAGGGGCTCGTTTGCCGGAGGGGGACGGCACGGGCGCGGGCGCAGCGCACCTCAACGGAGTGCCACAGCTTGGCACTGTACTCGTTGCCATCTGAGGCAAGCCATACTCGGCAAATGTGTGTGTCATCCTCGTGGACCGGCATCCCGTGCTTGTCCTCCAGCCACACAGGCGGACCCTTGGCTAGCCGCCGCTTGAGATCGGCCTCACAATCGGCTTTTCGGACGTTGGTCATGTAGTCGTCGAATTGCGTGTAGATCAAGCGGCGCACGACCGCTCCGGAGAAGTGCGCTGGGTGCCAAGTCATGCTCGGCGCTGTCTGGTACTCGCAGTAGTTGCCATCCTCGTCGGTGATGTCCTCCATGGTGACCATGCACTCCAAGCCCTCCGTCGGCTTCCCGTGCGCGTAGCCCGACGGTTCGAGTAGCTTCAGCGACGGCTCACCGTCCGCAGGATCCTCAGCCATGTCTAAAAAGCAACAGAGCATGCGCCGCGCAGCGCAGCGCACCCGAGAAAGCGAGCGAAAAATTGAATTCACACCCACATTGTGTGTCCCGGCTCCGCCAGTGTTTTTGAACCGTTCCCATGAAACGCACCATTTCCTGACGAGATTGCGAATGCTGCGCGCCCGCGCCCCGAGTCTCGTGGCGCTGCTGGAGCGGCCGCAGTCCGTCTTCGTCCGTGCCCTGGCCAAGAAAGGTGGCGGCAAGAAAGGCAAGAGCGGCGGCGGCGGCGCGAGCGGCAAAAGCGGGGGCGGCGGCACTGGTGGCAGCAGCAGTGGGCGAGGCTCAAGCACGCAGGAGGCGTGCACGCTCGTCAATGTGCGCAAGGTAGTGGGCAGTCGCGTGATCTTCGAGGGCGTGAACGTGCGGCTCATGGAAGGCGCCAAGGTGGGTGTGCTGGGAGCCAACGGTGCCGGCAAGTCCACGCTGCTGAAGATCATCAGCGGCGTTGATTCTGACTTTGAGGGCACGGCCGTCATCCGGGGAGGCCTTCGCGTGGGCATGCTGGAGCAGGAGCCGACAATCGACGACGAACGCGATGTGATGAGCAACGTGACCGATGGCGTGATGGAGCAGCGCAATGCGCTCGCGCGCTTCGACGAGGTGAACTCGCTGCTGTCGACGGCAGGCGGCACGGCGGCGGAGGCTCTGCTTGCCGAGCAGTCGGAGCTGTCGGAGCGTCTGGAAGCGCTCGACTGCTGGAACCTCGCGACGGAGGTGGAGACGGCGATGCGTGCGCTCAACTGCCCGGCAGGCGACGCGATGCCCGCGCAGCTCTCGGGCGGGCAGAGGCGTCGCGTCGCGCTCTGTCGGCTGCTGCTGAGCAAGCCGGACTTGCTGCTGCTCGACGAGCCGACGAACCATTTGGACGCCGCGTCCGTCGCGTGGATGGAGGCGTACCTGGCGACGTACAAGGGCGCGGTCGTCGCCGTCACGCACGACCGTTACTTCCTCGACAACGTCGCGGGCTGGATAGTGGAGGTCGACCGCGGCGCCCTCCACCCCTTCGAAGGTAACTACTCGCGCTGGCTCGAGCACAAGGCGGGTCGACTGCGCCAAGAGGAGCGCGACGAGCAAGCCCTGGCGACGCGGCTGCGCGGCGAGATCGAGTGGATCAAGTCCAATCCAAAAGGCGGGCGCACCAAGAGCAAGGCGCGCGTACGATCGTACGAGGAGCTGGTCGCGGCGCAGGCGGGTGGCGCTGAGCGCGTGCTCACCGGCGCCATCGCGATCGCTCCCGGGCCGCGGCTGGGCTCGCAGGTGCTGGCCGTCGAGGGGGCGACGCTGCACCATGGTGGGCGTGATCTCTTCCGCGCGCTCAGCTTCACTCTCCCTCCCGGCGCCATCCTCGGCGTCATCGGCGCCAACGGCACTGGCAAGACGTCGCTGCTGCGTCTGATCGCGGGCGAGCTCTCGCCGACCGAAGGCTCGGTGCGGCTTGGGCCGACGGTGCGGCTCGGGTACGCGAGCCAGACTCGGGATGGGCTCGCCGCACACCGGACAGTCTATGATGAGATCTCGCAGGGGGTCGACACCCTGATGCTCGGCGATCGCGAGGTCAACGTGCGCGCGTACGTGGCCGCCTTCAATCTTCGAGGGGCGATGCAGGAGAAGCTGGTCGGCAACCTCTCGGGTGGCGAGCGTGGGCGCGTGCACCTGGCGAAGACGCTGCGGGAAGGGTGCAATCTGCTTCTTCTCGACGAGCCTAGCAACGACCTCGACGTGGACACCCTGCGCTCTCTCGAAGAGGCACTCAACGACTTTGCGGGCAGCGTGATCGTGGTCTCGCACGACCGATGGTTCCTCGACCGAGTGTGCAGCCACACGCTCGCCTTCGAGCCCGACGGTGCTGTCGAGTTCTTCGAGGGCTCGGTGAGCGAGTACACCACGTGGAAGGAGCGACACCGCCGGGCCGGCTGACCGTGCCGCTGATAACGTGATACTCGACAGGTAGACCACGTGCTGGCTAGCAGCGTGCACCACCGGTCTCAATTGCGAATTGGTGCGACATTATTCTGAATGATTGGTTCGCGTAGTCCAATCGACATTTTTATCAAAACAAAGGTCAATCGCGCGCGCGGCGGTTACCGCATCGCGCGCTCGCATCAAAATACATCTGAATGCGCCGGGCCCATCGTCATTGGTACCGTAACGGGCGTGACAGTCACGACTCACGTGTCACACCGCAAGCGCCAATCCGGTACCACCCGCAGATCGCAACGCTTGCAACGCTTTCATCGCCTCGGCGGCTAGCCGACCGGCGTCGCGAGGGGCCATCCTCTTGCAGTCCTCGTCGTGCTGCAGCATGATCGCCGCAATCTGCTTCTGGAACAGCGCGTCCATGTCGGCCTTGCTGCGGCTGGAGGTGCCAAGGTCCGCAGAAGCAGTCGCGAGCTCCACCCGAGATTGCGTGCTCGGGTACGTAGTGCTCGGGTACGTAGTGCTCGGGGGCTCGCCCTCGGCAGCGCCTGTCGGCAACGTGTCAAAGAGCCGATCACGCACGGTCTCGATGATCTCGCCCGGGAGCTGCGCGGCCGACACTACGTAAGTCGGCCCCCCGGTATCGAAGGCCCCTTCCATGTCGACGCTCTGCACGCGCACCTCGAGCCATCCGTGGCTCCTATGCTGGTACCAAGCCGCCTTGCCCTTGGAAAGCACCACAGGCGCTGTGACGGACGCTGTCAAAGCGGACGCTACAGCCTCCTCCGCCGCCGCAAAGTCCTCCTCCTCCTCCTCCTCCTGCTGCTGCACCTCCAATTCCTCCTCCGCATGAACCTCCTCCTCGTCGTCC
>Ga0209550_10004565_pt1 | contig 13102 bp, 9 predicted proteins | sample LauGreSuBDMM15SN_2_FD_187567 | JGI IMG/M metagenome (GOLD analysis project Ga0209550, IMG submission 187567) | Freshwater lake microbial communities from Lake Michigan, USA - Su13.BD.MM15.SN (SPAdes) (version 5) | ecosystem: Environmental > Aquatic > Freshwater > Lake | place: Lake Michigan, USA... | reverse complement strand
GTTGATGACGACGGCGCGCCGACGCTCGCGTCCGGGTAGTATCCGATTCCAAGCGCCCCGTTTTGGAAGACCATCCCCAGTTTGGCGCCCTCGAAGGCATTGGAAGCGATGAAGGCCGGCCGGTGGGTGACCGCGGCGACCTCCGTTGCGAGAGATGAGGCGGCAGAGGAGGCTGCGGCGGCGGCGGCGGTGGAGGCGGCGGCGGCGGCGGCGGAGTCGGCGGCCGCGATGGAAGCATTCGCGGCGTGGGCGATGGAAGCATTGGCGCTGGATAGGCCGCCGAGCAGCCCCCGCCCGGCAGTGCTCGCCTTGCCCATCCTCACATGCGTCGCTAACACACGAGCATCCATGAGGCCGATCAACAGGTTGGCGCTCTCGGCGCGCGCAGCGTCGATGCGGAAGGTGAGCACGTGGACGCCCGCGTTTAGCACGGGCGAGGCCGCACTCGCCACGTATGCGTCGCCCCCGCACCGCCGCACCTGCACACCTTCCCGCGCCGTCACCGCGTCGCGCCCATTCGGCGTCGTCGTCGTGGGCGCGGGCGTCGTCGTGGGCGCCGTCACCGCGTCGGGCGTCGGCGTCGGCGGTGCTGCTGCGGCTGCTTTGGCGGGCACGGAGCCCGGCATGGCGGCGCGATGGAGCGATCCCCAACCTCCGAGGCCTCCGCTCACAGCGATCCGGCGCGGGTCCACCCAGCTCCACATCAAAGAGGCGTCGGGCATCATCAACTCCGTTCGCATCAGCCGCTCGAGCCGCGCCGCCTTCGGCTCGGGTTCGGCTGCTGCTGCTGCTGCTGCTGCTGCAGTCGCCACCATCGACATCTCCACTTCCAGCTGCTCGAGAGCGTCGCCAAGACGCGGCCGCGACAAAGTGTCCGATGCAAGGGCACCGTGGTGAGCACGCTCGGGCGGTGGACGAGTCGGTGGGGGCGCATTGGCTGCTGGTGTCGTCAGCTCGAGAGAGAGCGGCGGCAGCGTCGGGGGAATGAGAGGCACCTCGCACAGGGCACACGTGGCCCATCCGATCACCGGCGGACACGCGAGCATCGACGAGATCACCATCTGCCGCCCCGCACGGCCCGGCTTGCGAGGCACCCGATACGCCTCGCACAGCTGGCAGATGGTACTCTGCCCAGCAGCAAGCGGTTGGGGAGCGCTGCGAAAGCCAGGGTAAGGGTCGCGACGCTTGGGTCGGCGGAGCAGCGGGGCAGTGAGCTCTGGCCCTCGAAGAGGATTGTTGGCCGGGAGGGGGGCATGGTGGGGGGCATGGTGCGCCGGAGGCCATGGTACACCGTGGTCCGCCCTCTCCTCTGCCGTCTCGATGAGCATCTCTTCGATCGCCTTCTCCGCTGCCGCCTCGTCCGTCGCATCGACCACACCGGCGGCGGCGGCGGCGGCGGCGAAGGAGGAGGAGGAGGAGGAGGAGGAGGAGGAGGCGCCTTGGATCACGAGCGAGCGATGGCGTGCTTCCTCCATGAGCATCTCCTCGATCTCCCGCCTCTCCTCCTCGATCTCCCGCCTCTCCTCCTCGATCTCCTCGATCTCCCGCCGCCTCTCCTCATCGATCTCCCGCCTCTCCTCATCGATCTCGCGCTCGTAGTGGGGGTTCTCGACCCACACTTCCTCGTTGACCATGTAGCCGCGTTCGTCCATGTACGCGTTCAGCTCCTTGACATGCTCTCGAGGACGCTTCCGAAGCGATCGCAGCCGCTCAGGCTCTGGTGCACGCACGCCGGCCGCAGCAGTGGTGGAGGCATCCGCAGCGGAGGTTGAGGCATCCGCAGATTCAGCAGGTGCAATCACGGCACCCTTCGAGGTTGCGGGAGATCGGTCCAACGCACCGAGCGCAGCCCCTTCCGCCTTGACGGCGGCACGCGCGGCCCGTATGGCGGCATCTGTCGTGCCTCCTACGCCGACCGCCGCGGTGATGGACGCCGTGGCGGGCGCCACTGCGGGCGTCGTGGCAATCGGTGCACACCAGCAGAGCAGTTCGTTGTCGTCACGTGCCAGCTGCGGCTGCTGCGCGAGCCGCACGCGCCGCGCGAGCGCCGCCTCCAGAGGCGAGTGGAAGCCGGCCACGTACTCGCGCTCGTACAGCTCCGCGTCGGACGCCGTCCCGAGCGCCGCCCCGAGCGCCGCCTTGAGCTCATCGGAAGGGGCCGCCTTGAGAGGGGCTACCGCCGAAGCCGGTGCGGCGGCGGGCGGCGGCGGGCAACGGCGCGGGCGCATGATCACGTAGCACCACCCCTCATAGCTATGCGGTGGCAGCCGCGCGTGTGCGGAGCGCGGTGGCAGTTGGCGACGGTGTGGGGGCAGCGCATGGCAGTAAAAGACCCCACGGAGCCCTGACCACACACACGAGAGCTCGAGGCCGAGATCGCGCCCCAAGATGCACGGGCCGTTGCGGCCGTTGGTAGTCCACTGTGCGCTGCCCTCGCCAGTAGACTCGCCATCGCCGCCAACGCTCACACCGGAAAGGGCATCAGCGTCGCCTTCGCCCGTCGACTTCAACCAAAGGGGCACATCGCCAATCGAAAGCGCCTCAGCGAGGCCAGTACCGTCGTGCAGCGCTATCGGCTCCTGGTGAGGACACATGCGCTCATCGGTCCGCGGAGGGCCGAGATTCGCGCCGAGATTCGCGCCGAGATTCGCGATCTCGGGATGGATCTCGGGGGGGATGCGGCTCGGCTGTGGGGAAAGCGGCGCGTCCATGTGCGAGCCCGCGGGCGACGCGCACGCGTCCGCCATGTCAACGTCCGCGATGCATGCCGGCGACACGCCCGCGACGGCGCTGGTCCCGCGCGCACGCCCGTGCAAGTGGTGGCCGCCCTCGTCGCCCTCGTCGCCAGCACCGCCGATGGTGACATGAAGCGGGCGAGAGTAGCCGAGGCGGTGCTCCATCATCGCATCGAGCACCACCATCTCCTCATCAATGTCCTCCATCAGCATGCGATGCTGTAACAACGAGCCACGCCGCCGCTCTCGATCCATTACCCGTTCGTGAATCATACTGCGCTCTCGATCCATAAAGTCGAGCAACCCCGCCGGCCGACCGTTGATACCCACATAGGCGGGCAGCAGCGCCATCGGCGCGCCACCGGTGGCGGCACCGCCGCCCAAGCCGGCGCGAGAAGCGCCCGTGCTCGTGACAGCGCCCGTGCCCGTGACAGCGCCCGTGCTCGTGACAGCGCCCGTGGCTGGCGACGCACTCTCGTAGTGAAAGTGGAAGCCTCGCGGCGGCGGTGGTGCGTCGGGCGACGGGTGGGCGCGGATGGCCGTGAGGCTGACCATATCGCCCGGGAGACGGAGCACCGCCATCGGTAGCCACGATCTCGCCGCGCCGAGCAGCACGGCAGTGACCGTGTACTGCTGCCCCAATGGCGCATGCAGCGTCAGCTGGTTGTGAATGAGGTCGACGGTCAGCCCGAGCGCAGTGCCCTGCGTCACTTGGCGACACGCGCTCTTGTCGATGAGGCTCATCTCGGGCGGGCAGTACGGAAGCAGCGGCGGCAGACCGCCGGATGCCGCCGGAGACTCATGCGCAAAAGCCAACTGCTTCAACGTCCCCGCATGCAAATCGATCAGCACAAAGGCCGACGCACGCGCTGGCCCCTGGGGCTCCAGGGGCTCGTTCGGGGTCGAGATGGCAAACGCCTCGGGAGCATACAAGCCGATGAGGAGGCCAGGCTCGTGCTGGGCAGGTACGCCGGTAGTGGCTGCGGCCGCCGAGAAGAGGCGCGAGGGTGGCGCGTTGGCCGAGGCGCCCGGCACGGCGCCCGACCTAGTCCCGCCGCCAGCGCCGCCGCCGCCGCCGCCGCCGCCGCCACTCGCACGGGCAGCCGCACCCTCGGCCGCTCGTGGCTCTGCGCTGAGGAGTGGGGAAGTCAGATCGCGCGTGGCGGCATCGACGGCGGCAGCGACGTCCCGGCCCGTGTCGAGAGCGCTCGCGGCGGCGCGACGGGCGCGCTCAGCCATGGCTCTACGCAAGCTCGAGTCGAACTCGAGATCAGCGAGATCGCTCTGCCAGATCGTGCCCACTGAGATCCCACGCCCGCTGCGCCCGCTCGCGCCCGCGGCAGCGCTTGCGTCCGCGCCCGCGGCGCCACTGCTGCTGCTGGCACCTGCGTCGCGGGAAGGGGGCGGCGGTGGCGGCGCCGGTTTCGATGACCCAAACGGCGAGAGCGAGGGTTTGGGCAGGGAAGCCGCAGACGGCGGCGGCGGTGTGGTCGCTTCGGGCGCGGGTGTGGGTGGAAGTCCAAAACTCATGGAGACGGATGGTGACGTGGCCTTGTTCCCGAAGCCGGCGTCAACGACCGGCCGGTGGTACCATGACCCGCCGGTACCACCGCCGGCGCCTCCGCCACCGCCACCAGCGCCACCGGCGCCACCGGCGCCGCCACCGCCGCGGCCACCGCCACCGCCACCGCCACCGCCGCCACCATCGCCGGCGCCGGTCAACCCGTGCACCAAGACGCACCTGGAACCATACCTGCACGAGCCCGTGCGAGCGAATTCGGTGCACGGCGCTGCCTCGCCTCCCGGTCCGTGCAGCGAATCTCCCCGATCTCCCCGAGGCGCCGCGGCGACAAACAGGCTGATCGAGTGGATGCCGGAACGAATCTTGCGTGGGCTGAGAGCAAAGAGCGAGTCGGTGCCAAACGAGCGGGCCTCGCCGTGACTGCCCACGCCTCCACCCATGCCACTGACCGTGCCGCCGTCGGCCGCGACCGCCGCGACGCGATTGAGCTTCTGGCCGGCTGCAGCCACGACGGGTGGCAAGGCCGTCGGTCTCGTCCTAATTGGGCGCAGCGCGGCGCTGAGGGCGTCGAAGGGGAAGAGCGATGGCACGTGGCCGGAGAGAGCGGGAGATAGTCCGGAGATGGGGCGGCTGGATGACGGCACCGGCATCGCAGGCGACGCGGCGGCGGTCGTGGTGGGCGCGTCGTCGCGGGCGCGCTGCTTGCCTAGGCTCTTGCTGCTGAACATGGCGGGAGCGGCGGCGGGAGCGGCGGCCGCGGGCACGCCCGAGGGGTCCTGCAGAGGATGCAACAGCGGAAAGGGCAACGGCAGCACGCCCCGATGCGGCCGCACCGCATCCATCAAGCGCACGCCATCGCCCAAGCGCGCCTCGCTGAGCACGAGCATCAATCTCCCTCCTTCGAAGCGAGATTGCAATCTCCCTCCTTCGAAGCCTCGCAGCGCGAGCGTCCCCGCGCGGAACTCCCTCGGCAGTGGGTGCGGGTGCGCCGCGATGCCTGCCGGCGCGAGGAGGAGCTCGGCGTCGCGCAGCGGCGCATCGCCAACGGACACGTAGACGGACGCGTTCGAGGGGTCGAGGGCCAGGGTCAGGCGCACCGAGCCGTCGGCGAGACGCGGCACCGGCGCGTGTCTCAACTCGGGGAAGAGAAAGGGGAGCCGCGCCAGCGTCAGCATGCGGTTGAGCGAGAAGGAAGCGGCCGGCTGGTGCGCGCTGACAAATACGCCGGCCGCGCCGGCCGAAGGCGGCGGCGGAAAGGCAGCCGCAGCCGCCGCCGCCGCCGCCGCCGCCGCCGCAGCCGCAGCCGCCCCGTCGGATGGTGGTGATGATGATGCCGTCGGATCCAGCCACGGATGGTCTCGCAGCACCTCCGTCCATGTGTGCACCCCTCCCCCTGCAGCCCTCCACGCGCCCAAGGCAGGCTCAGCCTCACGGGAGCCTCTCGGCGGCCCCGGCAGGCCGCCGGTGGCGGGCGCTGCGGCGAGGACGCCCACCTGCATGTGCTCGAGACGGCGCCAAAGCGCCTCGTGGGACGTGGTGGAGCCGTCGGCGGCGTGCTGCAGCGTGAGTGCCAGGCACAGGACCAGCGCATCATTGCTCGTGGCGCCCGAGGAACAGACAAAGAGCGCTGGGGGTGCGGTGGCGGCATCGCCTGCCGCGTCGGCATCGCCCAGCTCGACGGCCCAGCTGGTCTGCTCCACGTTGGGCACGAGCCGCAGCCCATTGCTCGACTCGCGCGCGGTCGCGAAGCTGCCGAGCCCTGCCATCAGGCGCGGCGGCTTCGGAGCGGGCGCACTTCGCTGGTCGCAAAAGTGCGCCAGCGTCCGCAGCGGCTTGAGGGTGACCGAGCTCGCCTCGAGGCCGTTACGCTCGAGCCAGCGCTCAGCAAGGAGCAGCAGCCGGGCGCCATCCACCTCGTCCTCGAGCATGCGCACCCCTGCTGCAAAGCACGGCGCCGACGCCGGGTGCATTGCCACGGCTGAGGTGCTCGACGGTAGCTTGTACCCGAATCCGAGCGCGAGGCGCAGGACAGCGCGCCAGCACGTCTGGCGCTGCGATTTCTCCTGCGTCTCGGCGAGGAACTCGGCGAACTCGAGCAGCCACCTGGGCAGTGGCGGTGACGCCATTCGCCCGCCCGCGTCCAGCCGCGCCGCGCGCGTCGCGTGGCGCGACCGCTTTTGGGATCGGTGCTGAGCGTGAATTCGAAAAGTAAGAAATTCCACGGGGCGCCGATAGCCTCAGCTTTCACACCTCAGAAGTCCGATGCCAAATATGCTGCGCTCATGGCACATGGGCGCGGCGTGCACGCTTGCGGCTGCGACCGCAGCGTATTGGCTGTATCGCAAGCTCAATCGTCCGCGCGTGACGCTCGAGCCATCCGCCGCCGCCGCCAGTGCGGCGCCGCCACCATCGAAAGTGCAGCAGCCTTCGATGGCAGCCTCGGCTGCAGCGCCAAGCAACTCCACTGACGCTGCTCCATTCCCGCTCGGCACCACCGTGAAGCTCACGGGCCTGCAGAGCAAGCCCGAGCTCAACGGCCAGCGCGGCCGCGTCATCGGGTGGGACGCGGCCAAAGGACGGCTCAACGTGGCGCTTGTGCACGGCAGCACCAAGATGATCCAGGTGAAGCCGCCCAACGTGCTCGTGATGGACCCATCGGACCTTCGCATCGAGGACATGAACTCGGATGATCTCGTCAAGCTCACGCTGCGCTCACACACGAGCCTGACGCCGGCGCATGCGCAGCGCCTGATCGAGCTGCTGCGCACGGCGTCAGACCCCCTCGAAGGCGGCAACGTGCTGCGCTGCTGCTGCGCGTGCGAGTGGCTCGTCGCTGCGCTCAAGGACCCGACGAGCGGCGAGACCAAGGTCGGGCCGTTGATGCATGCGGCCCTCGGGCTCGGATTGCGACTCTCACCTCGGATTGCATGCTGATTGCCTTCCTCATCAGCTCTCCGATGACCAGGTGATGACCTCGGATTGCATGCTGATTGCCTCTGAGTGCGCGCCTCCTCAGGTTGAGCCGTTTAAGCATACGAGCCTAGGGTTAGGATTGCTGCTCTCGACGTCAACGGAGCGATGCGTGCAGCTCTCGGCCGTGTCGCCGCCGCCGTCGCAGGGCGTGACGCGGCTCGCTGTCAAGATCGCTGGCCGTGCCCTCTTCGCGCCTTCCGCCTTGGAGGCTCTGGTCAAGGATGGCGTCAAGTTCATCGGCCTCGACGGTGAGGTGGCGACGGCCGGCCCGGTCGCGGAGTCGGCGGAGCTCGCGCTGCTGAGCGAAGTGCACTTCCCGTCGATCATGCACATGTCGTCCGCCCTGGAGCTCGAAGAAGGACTCGCCGCGCTTGCGGGCGCCCTTCCCGCGCTGCGAGCGCCGCCCGGGGACCCTCGCCATATGTATCAGTCCAAGGTGACCTCCGCCATCACCAAGCCGCTGAGCGCCTTTGCGCAGCACACCTTCTTCTGCTTCAACGCGTCCAAGGATCCGAACAGCATCCTGCCCATCACGGCGCTGCACGACGGCGCATCGTTCATGCTTCTGTACACGTGTGAAATCATCCTCGAACAGGCGCGCAAGGTTCTCGACGATCTGGGCGCCTTCCAGTCCACCGGCCTGGTGCCGAGCGGCCCCTTCCCCGCCACATACCTCGTGCCCGCGCTCACGACCGAGGGCACAAGCCACGCAGGCATCCACATCAACGAGTTCGTGCCCGGCATCGACGACGGCTACAAGCTCGTCGGGCTGCAGAAGACGGACGTTGTCAGGTTGATGGAGGCCGCCTCGGGCGTCGCCGTTTGAGATACGACCGGCTACGCTAGGCTGGGGCAGCCAAGTGGAGATGGAGAGGTGTTGGGGTGTGACCGGCGTTGTCGGCCGCGCCGGCGCCTAGGGGCAAATCGTGGGCTGGGCGCGCGGACCCGAGCACGCATCACCCAGCATCGCTCTGTGATTAATGACTGGAGGCCGCATTTCATTTTTCTCACATCACACGAAAACGATGCATGCGAACAGAGGAGGGCCCGCTTTGCAACGGACATCCTCTCTGAATTGTCTTCTTCGGCCATGCACCTGAGGGTCGCACCTCACTCGAAAAGGTTGGGCCGCGACGTTGAAGACGCCAGCAACATCGTACAGCCATACGGAGGTGAGGACATAGCCAGCGACATCGGCCTGCCTTCCAGCGACGGCAACTTTACCTCGACGTTTCGTCCTCAGCACCGCGCGAGATCCTTGGATGCTCTAAAACTCGCGAACACTTGGATGGCGAAGTCTGTATTGAAGCGTGTTCACGTCCTTCAAGCTGTCGCCAACTCTTTGAAGTCGCAGCCAGATCCAGATCAACTCACCTATGAAGAAAAGGCGAGAGCTCTCGTGGAGCAGCTCAATGTGATCATGGTCGCCCAGTACTGGCTCTCGCAAGCTTTTCGAACTCGCAAACCGTATGCCGTGGCCAGTGCGAGCCTTTGGACCGTTGTCGCGTGTGTCCTTGCCATTGCAGAGATTGTGTGCCTGCTATCTCTCGGGGTCGCAGTAAACTGGCCTCGCTGCGTTACGTCTGATGATTGCAACACGGGACAGGCGTGCGCAAGGCTGTTCGACTATTGTCTCCAGAACCCGTCCGACTTGTGTCCCCTCAAGCCGACTTGCGTGGACTGCAACCACTTGGCGGGCGCGGCGAATGGTGGATCTGGAGAGGCGTGGCAAAATGACTTCATTACGGGCGCGGCGGAGTATCACGAAAATGCGACGGGCTTCTGCGCCGAAGTTCTGTCCGCAGCAGAGAATGCTCACTTCTTGCCGGGCGCATGGGATGACAGAAATCATCGCCCGACGCACGCCGATATATGGGGTTCGTACGAAGACGAGACGCTCGTGGAGGCGATTCCTCCTTCATTTGCCCACTGCCTTTACGCTCGGCAAGCAGGGGTCAGCATGACGCCCACAGATACGATGATCTTGTATGTCGTCTTTGCACTCATCGCAATGGAGGTGGCGGCTGAGACGCGGGAGCATGCGAATGCAAATTACCTTCGCCGCCTCCTGTTGCCATCGAAACCACTTGAGCGGGCGGCCGTGTCTGTCTGCTACACGGCCTGCAGGGTGATCATCACACTGATCGGATTCTTGTACTCAAAGGCGGTGCGCGTGGGCTTGCCTGGGGGCTCGCAACGACCCACCTATTGTGGCTTTGGCCTTGTATGGCGGCCCTTGCCTGATGCTCAGCTCTGTGTGCTCACTCCAGATGCATCTTCGATTCGCGGGCTCGATGGCAGGTTGTCGCGCTGGTTCCGTACGCATGTCTCTCGCTGCTCACCAGTCAGGGCACCGACGCGACGAGCATTGTGCTGAACGGGCTCACAGTCATCTTCGTGCTTGAGCTCGACAATCGGATTCCGCAAGTGTTCGTGCCGATCGAAGAGACTGACCAGATCAAGGACGAGTTCGTCGAACTCTTTCGCGTGGAGCGCCAACGACTGAAGGAGCTGCGGACACGTGACCCGATGTCCAAAGAGACCTGGCAAACGGTCCTCAAACAGTATCCGCAACCTCGGCTGGTGACCATCGCCACCTCTTTCGTGTGCTTCGCATCGCTCCTCGTGGGGTTTGACCGGGCCACCGGCCCTCTCTCGAACATCTCGTGCGAGATGATGGTGCACTACTACTTCTATCGCATCGGCCTGCAGTTTGGCCTCTGGTGGTCTCTAGTTGGCCAGATCTGTGGCGACCTGAGCTCTTTTGCGTTCGACGTGGCCAGAGCCGTTTCAACTCATTACCGAGCGGGGCAAGGGAGTGTTGTGATCCGATCCATTCTCCAGGCGATCTACGAGCTCGCGATCTGGCCGTTTTTTGGCACACTCTTTGCTGGCTTCAGTCTGACTGCGGCCTATGCCTTGGTGAATCTCATGTATTGGCCACCAATCACTCCCCTGAAGCTCGAGATGTACTTTTCCGGCTTCTTTTCCGACGTGTTCGGACTTTGCGCTGCAAGCGGCTATGCCGATTTTTATGTACTCGAGTGCATCACCCCGAGCGCGGGCTGACAGCTCAGTGACTGAGGCCTTCTTGAATTGGATAGTTATTGCTCGGTCGGTGACGTGCGGTTCCGGTCCGTCAGTGACCTGAGCACCTGACATGGACCTGACAGGGCTGTGGTTTGGGGGGATGTGCGGGTTGTTTCTGTCCGTTCGGCTGGGAGGCGTCTGTGTGTCGTCAGTGTGTCGTAGAGGGACTCCAGGCGCACGAGCGCCTCTATTGACCCTACAGCCGATATTAGCCACGCCTCAGAACACCCACGACGACGCCGTCGCCGACATGCCGGGCGCCGCCAATGGCCTCGCGGCCGCGGCGGCCACATAGTACCGGACGCGCATGACGCGGCGCGGATTCTCCCCAGCGCGCATGGCGCGCCCGCTCGCCCTCGTCCCGAGCGTGGGCCCGCAGGACAGGCACCCTACGCCCCCACCAGCTGCGCCCCCCCCGGTCCCTCGCGTCGCCCCCCACCCGGTCCCTCGCCTTCATCCAATGGGCGCTCTCGCATCCACTCTTGGAGCCGGGGGGTTAGCCGTTTACGGCTGGTCCCGCGGCAGCCAGCCTCGGCTGGTCTGTCGAGATTAGAAGGGTTCGGGTTAGGGTTCGGGCTAGGGTTTGTTGCAGACCCAAACCTTCAAACACGTTCACAGGAACGATCACAACGGCGTTTGGGCACAATTCTCCGCAAAAAGACGAAAAAGGGCCAACCCTAATTTTTCTGACCATGAGCGACGCGACCGCCTGGGAGGAGGAGCAGATGCGCCTCTCTGCGATGATGAACGCCATGTATGGCCCTAGCAACGTCGAGGAGTCCGAGGTTGAACGACCAGTGGCGGAGGCTGAGCCGCTGGATCGATATGTGACGGCGAGATATGCGGCAGCGACAGCAGCAAGCATCGGTGGGTGGCTTGAAGATCGCGCCAGCGAGCGGGCCGCGCGCGTAGAACGTGACTTCGAGCGGGTGGGGATGCAGTCGACCGGTACCTATTCGAGCATGCTCCAAAGCCCCGAAGAGCTCGCCTCGTATTCTGGAGAGCCCGATGCGCTGTCGCCAAGTACTGGCGAGTCGCCAACGCCACCGCAGTCGTGGATGGAGAGACGGCAGCAAGAGAAGGTCGATCGCCTGGAAGCCGCTCTCCGCACAGCACGGGAGCTCGTCGACAAACGGGATGCCGCGCTCGTGGCCGCACGTCTCGCCATCCGTGCGGCCACCACGCGGGCGAGGGTGGCAGAGCGGATAGCCAAGGCGGCGAAGACTTTCATTGCGGACCAGGGATTCGGAGGTTCATTTCGGAGGTTCATTGCGGGGCAAACCCTGACGGCGGAGGGAGAGCGCTTGAGCTCTTCGGACGACGACGAGGCAGGAGATGGTGGCGAGGAAGACGAGAAGTTGGGTGACGTGGAGTTCCGAAAGGACTATGAGGACGATGGAGACTTCCGTCTTCGAAATGATGATTGGGGATCGGCCTTGCCAAAGTCGGTGGGGCAGCGGGAGGAGAGGGACGAGGACGACGAGGAGGACGCGAAGGACGAGGATGACGAGGATGACGACTGGGGCTTTCCCAAGGTGTTGCGCCAGCGATGGGAGTCCGCGGATGACGACGAAGATGGAGAGGCACAGGGAGGAGAGCCCAAATGGGCCGCCGTCGATGCCGACCCTGCGGACACGGCTGGTACCTTTGCTGTGGAGGGTCTCGTGGGACTCCGACAAGTCCTGTGCGCCTCTCAGGTACAGTACAGGCTGAGCTCCAAATGATTCCGACCCGATGCTGGGGCCAAAGCCGGGTCCGAAAAGGAATCCGAAATGGCGGAGTGGCCACGCGCGGCGCGACGGCCCATGAAGAGACCTATCCGGTTGCCTGACACGCCCCCTTCATTGGCGGGACGGCAGTGGAGCGATCAACAATTCGCTTTACCTTCTGAGGCCACACCGCCACACCGCGCCGCGCGCGAGTGGCCGCACCCGCCTCCGCCCCTCGCACTGACTGACGCATCCTTCGCTCACCCTCCTCTCACTCTTCTCCTCCTCCCTCCTCGCTCCCCCCTGGAAGGTGCAAAGGCTGCGCACCTTTGTCGACGAGCACCTCGTGCGGCGCAAAGAACAGGCGAACGCGCCCAACGGCTCAAAGGAGGAGCCGGCGGCTCTCGCCGCCTTCGCACGCTGGTTTGGCGCTGTGAGAGAGCGCCACCGGCGCTATGACCTCAAGCTCGACGCTGCAGAGCCCGTGGTGCACGAGGCGCTGCGAACGATCTGCGCGGCCCTAAGCCCCATACTGGAGCAGACGCTCACCTCCGACGCGATCATAGTGGAGCTCTCAACGCTCATTTCCGATCCTGGCACCAACGAGCAGCAGTGGCATTCCGATTCCGTGCTTCCCTCCAAATGCGGTGCGTCGCTCATCACGTGCTTCGTCGCGCTGCAAGACATCGACGTCAACATGGGCCCTACGCGGCTGCTCCCGCGCACTCACAACGAGAAGAGCCACATGCGCCTGCGGGACCCTCAGCCGTCGGCGGGCACACGTAGGTACCGCGACGCAGCCGCCAAGCTTGCCGTCGACATGAGTTGTGGTGCGGGCGACGTGTACATGATGGACTCGCGCTTGTGGCATCGTGGCGGCGGCAATGCAAGCCAGAGGCGGCGGCGGCTCCTGTATGTCACCTTTGGCGTGCCGTACTGTCGGCCCGAAGGTTCGACATACTCAATGCTCGAGGAGCTCAAAGGACGACTCAAGCTCCGCGACTTCGTCTGACCACGGACGGCTCCGACCAGTGCGGCTTCGACACTGACGCCGCGCAAGTCGAATTGGTGTG
>Ga0209550_10004563_pt1 | contig 13105 bp, 6 predicted proteins | sample LauGreSuBDMM15SN_2_FD_187567 | JGI IMG/M metagenome (GOLD analysis project Ga0209550, IMG submission 187567) | Freshwater lake microbial communities from Lake Michigan, USA - Su13.BD.MM15.SN (SPAdes) (version 5) | ecosystem: Environmental > Aquatic > Freshwater > Lake | place: Lake Michigan, USA... | reverse complement strand
GACGCCGCCCCGGCCCCGGCCGGGCCGACAGCCCGACACTCAATCTCTCCGCCACACGGGCCGGGCGGACACGCGACGATCGCTCGCTAAATCACGCACCAACCGAACGTGTCCGGTCACGACCCACGACCCGCGCCGCGTCCGGCGGCTGCGCACAACCATGCAGATCATGCGGCCATGGATGCATGCGGCACAAATTACAAACCGAACCACAAGCCGGCCGAGGACGCAATCTCCGGCATCCCGTGTACCTCCTCGTGTAGCATACGCGGCCTGTTCACTTGGCCGCGGGGTGCATCATGTGCATGCCGCTCTCGCCCGGCCGTTGCACCTTTGAGCACGGCGCGTCGCGAGAACAACTGCCCGATTGGCAACTGCCCGATTGGCCCGTCGCCACCTGCCGAGAGGGGAGAGCTCTTCAGAGCGCCCGGAGCGCGGCAATAGCGAGCGCAATGTCTTTTATGAGGGCCACCGGCCCGGCTGCGTCACGCAGATTCGCGTCGGAGAGCTGCGCGGTCGCCTCGCTCAGCCGGCTGCTCAGTACCGCCACCGCCTGCTGGACGTGAATCCGCTGCACCGGTGCGCCTACGCCCCCGATCGCTGCGGCCGGCTGCAGAGCGTTCGGCGGCGCGCGCGGGGAGAAGCCCGCGTACGCGTTCGCATCGGCAGCGGCAAGGAGCGCAGACGCCACGGCGCCCGAACCGCTTGGGAGCGGCGACTGTGGCGGCATGGCCCGCGGCGGCGGCGCGGAGCCCTGAGGCACAGGCCGCGCCGAATAGTTGGTCGAGACGAAGCCCGAGTTCGGAGCGACAGCTGGCGTGTACGACTTGTATGGTTGCGGCGCGGACGGCGTGTACGCGGCGGGCTGGTACGGGAAGGAGGCCGGGGGTGCCGGGGTGCCAATCGTGGAGCCTGACATGCTTTCGAGGAGTTGGCCGCCAGTGCGCTCGTACCACTTACCGGTGCCTACTGAGAGGATGCGCCCGTGCTGGTCCTGCACGAGCGGCACCGACGTGACTGGGCATGACTCAGAGAGCAGCGTGTACCCCTCGAGCAGCTTGGCCGCCACGCGCGAGGAGAGCGACTGGCCACCCTCCGTCGTGTCTGCACGCTGCGGCGAGTGATGGCTCACGCTAACCGATCCAAGTGGCGCATTGGTCGCTCCGCTGCGATACATCGATGCCGACTTGGGTGGTGAGCTCGGAGGAGGGAGCGCGTGCGAGGAGATCTTGACCAGCTCGCCGCCGTCCCGCACGTAGTAGCAGCCATTGCCAACAGAATACATGCGCCCATCGGCAGTGGACACAAGCGGCACGTTGGTCTCCGGGCACGACTCGGAAAGCAGCTTGCAACCTTCCAACAGCTTCTGGCTGAGCTCGTTGACATTTTTGTTGATGCGCTCTTGCTCCATTTTTGGTGCGCAGGCGATCGATTCAGCGCACTCGTGCTGGAAGGTGTGGGCCGCACTTTGAGTGAGAGAGTTCTCACCTGTCGCCTGCGTTGTGTTGGGCGGATGCGCAGACCGACCCCCCCAGGACCTGGTCATGTACTAAAGACTATTCGATGTGGAGACGGATGTTAGAGTTTGGAGAGATGTTCGGTCTCTCGAGAACAATCAATGCGCATCGGTCGAGCGTCACCACAAAGGTCGTCGTCTTCATCGGACATCATGGCCAGTTGGCCAGTGACCACAGCCATGCAGCATGCACGCACGTGCCATCTGCGCAGCCACTCACGCGCGGGAGACCTGGACGCCGGAGAGGGTGGCGCGTCTCTACGCCGTGGCGCTCTCACATCGCCTTCGCCTTCGCCAGATCCTTCTGGCGCTGGTCCCATGCGTCTTGGCCGAGGCGCCAGAGCACGGAGAAGAGGATGCCCTGGAAGCCGTTGGATATGATCTTCGTCACCAGTCCACGGAAGAAGAGGCCCGACACGCCATCCTTGGCGATCACCATCGACACAGCCTCGCCGTACCCGATCGGGGTCGTGCTCGACTGGACCGTCGTCTTGAGCACGCGCACCGAGTTCGAGATCGTGTCAGAGACGGCGCTGCTGCAGAAGCCCACGACGGCGTTGCGCGCGAGGTACATGGGCAACTCCTTCTTGCGATCATACTTGGGCAGGTAGTCGTTGAGTACGTTGTTGGTGAGGAACCACGGGTAGTGGCCCACAAAGGTGGCCGACATGGCGCCAATCGAGCCGTGCCAGAGCACAAAGATGCCGTTCGTCCTGATCTTGGCGCCGAGCTTGGCCAGGCCGGTCGAGCCCTCGACCTGCATGATCGTCTTCATCGCGTCAATAGGCATCAGGAAGACGCGAAACCCCGCAGCTGCCGCCGAGGCGGTGACCGTCTTGGCCGCGGCGGGCGCATTCTTGGTGACCTCGTACGAGTCCCAGATGGCGAGCATGCCCGCGTTCGCGGCCGTGTCGCCCTGCGAAGCACGAGAGGCGACATCAAGCCACCCGGTGAGCACACAGGAGTTGCAGCTGCGGGCTGTGGCGGTTCGGCATCGCCTGTGTCACTTACGAAGCGCGAGAGCGGGCCCTGGAAGAGCGCTGGGCCGAGGCCCGCGTAGAAGCGGGGAATACCACCTTCCTTGTACAGGTGCCTGAGGGCTTCCATGGTGCCCATGCCGTATCGATACTGGAAGTTGACCGTGGTGCGCATCCACATGAGTGTGCCGACGTTGATGAACATTGCCCCCGCGCCGGCGATACCGCCGCCGGCCGCCTGCCAGGCTGCCTTCTTCAGCGTAACCATCAGTGGCTGCTGCTCAGCAGGCGCGGGCACGAGCATCGTGCGCTGGAGCGAATGTAGGTGCTGCAAAGGCACTGCCATTTGGACTGCGAGAGCGACTCAACAGTCTGCTGCGTCACGGAGAGAGTCGAGCGCGAGCTGCGCCCTCACGTTGCGGTTGTGGCGCGGGCACGCTGGAAACGAAGAGCGCAAGGGGTGTGCACTAGATGCCGCGTCGTCGCATGGATGCGCACCTGTGCTGATGAAGGTGCCCTTCTTCGCTCGTCAAAAGAAGAGTCATTTTGTGGTCGGACGATCCGGAACTTTTTAGTGGCCCTGCCATGATAAGCAATTATGGGTCCACATGGAGTCGTCGCCTGTTCTCCGAAGCGGATATTGTTTCACAGTTCGATTCAAGCCGAGTGCGCGAGTTCTCATCGAGCAGCGCGCGCCACGCGTCTCCGATTGCAAGCCGCGGCAGCATATCGCAGGAATCGACCTGAATGGCGGACGCGAGTAGGCCTCTGCCCAGCACAGCACTGACGACGCTGCGTCGGATGCTCAACTCGACCGACAAAAATGCCACAACGTTTGGTGAGCTCCGCGCTGCGCTGGGCGCAAAGTTGGGCGTCGCGGTGCCACGCTGGTGGCTCAAGGCTGCGCTGCCCGAGGCAGCAAACACCCCTATAGATGCTCCATACACGGCGGCGCGGCTCGCCAAGGACGCACACCTCGTGGCGTCCATGTACGAGCCTCGCAGCAGTAAGCGGAGGCGGGCATCCCTGCCGATCGACAGCCAGTCAGTGCCCAATGACGCGACGACGCAACCTTCTGCTCGCACATGTACGCCCGAGGTTGGAAGTCTGCTGCGGCACACCTTGGCGTCGTTCCCGTCGCAGCATGGCGCTACACTATCCGAGTTGTGTGCGGCACTTAAGCCGACGCTGGGGCGCGTCGACCGTGCAGAGATGAAACTAGCACTGCGGGATTGCGCCGAGATCAAAAGGACTCGCCGAGCAGGTGAAGGTGGCGTTGGCGTATGGTGTTACATGTTGCGTTTGCGCGCTCCGTCGACAATGGCGGCGGCAGTAGTGACCAACGTCACTTGAAAGCCTGAAAGCGACGGCCGAGCAGTGAGTTTCACCGGCACGTAATATTCGAAATATCGATAAAAACATAAAATTATTCGTTAACGGGCCGTAAACGGGTCTTGGGACGGCCCGCCCCCGCCGCATAATCGGCAGACGCGCTGAAGCTTCCAACTATGCGAGCTGCACGGCACCTTCCGAACTACGTATTCCGAACGGACCTGCACGACATAACCTCGACGCCGCTCCCGACACACGCCGACGCACACGCGCTCACGTGCATGCCTTAATATTTCGTCGGCGGTCGATCGCCCGTTCTCGACACGGCCGCACCGCTTCGCTCATGCACTACTTACTAGATGACTTCACGACTGACGACACTCCAGGGGCTGCTGGGGGCCATGGATCCTGCTCATGATAGTCGAGAGTGTCCTGGGTTCGAACCATGCAGTTGCATCTCCCTCCAGTCCCATCTCTTGGCCATGATCGCCGTGCACAATTAGAGTCCGTTCAGCAGTCCGAGCAGTCCGGAGGCACGTACGCTGCTCCTACCGGAGTGATCGGGCAGTCTCTACTGGCGGCGATACTGCAGGTGCCATTGGCAGCAGGCTCGCCCATCCTGGTCTTGCCCTTGCCGCTGCTGCCACTCGGGGCGCCTGCCCCGAGGCCTCTGCTGCCCATTCTTCCGGCACTAGCGCCGGCAACGGCGATGGTGCGGATGCCGCCGTTGGCACCACCGCGGCCGCCAGCGCCGTTGCCCCCATTCGAGCTGCTGTCGCTCGACTCGCCTAGCTCTGCATGCACGATCCAGTCGATTTGGACCTCGAGGCTGCTGTGCGCGGTGGCGGTGGCGGCCCGGCGCGCGAGCGCCACGTCAAAGCCCATCGCAAGCAAAGCGGCTTCGGTGTGCGAGAATTCCGCGCCTGCCGTTCCTGCCGTGCCTGCCGTGCCTGCTGTGCCCGAAGCGCCTTCCGCGCCTGCCGCAACACACGAAGCCGACGTAAAGGGCTTGGCGTGTGGGTTGAGTACGAAACCACTGGCAACGGCACAGGGCTTCGAGGTCAGGCTGAGTCCAGACAAGCCAGAGGCACTCGCGCTGAGGGCTTTGGTCGAGGGCGAGGCTGACAGCGCCGCCTCCACTATCTCCCTCTCCCCAAGCAATTGCTCCATCGAGCTCGGTCCGGACATGAGGGGCGGTGGCGGCTGGGGCGAAGCCTTGGGCGACGAGCGCGAGCCGCCCATGGGCGAGCCGCCCATGGGCGAGCCGCCCGTGGGCGAGGGCGGCTCATGACGACCGATCGCGTAGACCTCATTGGAGACGGAGGTGGAGGCGGTGGGCGATGTCCCGGATGAGGTTGTTGAGACGCAGTCGTCCTCGTCGTGCGTCCATTTGCGTCCCTTGCGTCGGTTCGGGCTCTCGACCACATTCCACGCGCTGCCAGCATCGCCCTCGCCTCGATGGCCCACTGGAGGTGCAGCGTCGAGCCACGCCCACTCCGTATGCGACGAGCTGCCGAGCGCCATAGGGCCGGGCTCCATCACACTGTGTGGCGAGCGCGGTGCCGCAACCGGCTTATTGTGGCCGATGATGTGGCCGACGGAGACGGCGCCCGCTCGAGCTTTTCGTTCAGCCAAGGCGGGATGCGTGGGCGGTTGTGTGGGGTTGCTCACCTTTGGCCGTGCAAGCGCCCGTGCAAGCGCCCTGGCCATGCTACGCAGCCGCCGGCCCACCCAGCGCAGCAGCTGCCCCCCCTGGAGCAGCACGCCCACTATGACGCCCAGCACGGCGGTGAGAGCTGCACCACGGATCACCGTAGGGTCATGCCAGCTCGGGGGACTCGAGAGGGCGCCGCCCGAGACGACGCCCGCGCGAGCGCGAGCGCTCGACACGGGCTCAAACGGCGCTGCTTCGAAGGGCATAGCGCCAGTCCCAGGCCGAGGTGCGCTCGCGTGGCTACCAATGGCACCTGGAGTAGCGCCGGATGCGCCGGCGGCCGTCGCGGCGCTGGTCGTGGTGGCGGAGGCATCCGGCGCAGAGTTCCGGAGACCCGCCTTGATTACTTTGATGAGGCGACGGGTAACGGCGACGTGGTGCGTGCCGATCGGCGGCCCAAGCGTGCGCATGGCGAGGCCGTTGACCTTCTCGAGCGCCTCCCTCGCCAGATCGAGTGCGCTCAGCCCTTGCCAGCGCACATGCGGGTCTGCACCCGCGCGGAGCAACTCCTTGACAACCTCCGAGTGCCCAGCCCACGAGGCGAGCATCAGGGCGCTCATCCCGGGGACGCGCCGTCCTGCATATGTTGGCTGCTCGAGGGCCGCGGGCGAGGCCGCCACAAGCGGCGCCACGAGCTCCGCGTGTCCACGCCACGCCGCCAGGTGCAGCGCATTCATCCCGACCATTGCGCCCGAATGTGCTATCGCTGTTACACGTGCTATCGCTGTTACACTCGCTTTGGCGCTGAGGAGCACTTGGGTAGCCTCAGCGTGCCCGTTGGCGAGCGCGAGCAGGAGCGCCGTTGCACCGTCCAGAGGTGAGCGAGCATCCGCCTGCGCGCCCGCCCCGAGCAGGCGCTTGAGTGCGGGCAGCAGATTGTGTGCGCTTGCCAGCTGGAGCGCCGAGCGAGCGGGCGCACCGCGGTCCACGCTTGTGGCCAGACTCCCTATCAGCTCGTGGAGCTTCGATGGCACGGCGGCTGCCTCGCCCGAGGCCAGCGGAGGGACGCCCAGAAGCGCCTCGACCACCTCACGAGCCAACCTGGCGGCGCGGCTCACCCGCACACGACGCTCCTCGGACGCCTCCCGAGCATGAGGAGCACTCGCCTCGTTCGTCGGCGAGATGCCGTCGGAGCTTTCTTCCGAGAGGACGGCCCCCGTGGCCGAAGGCCGCAGCTCCTGTTGGGTCATCGATGCGAGCGTGAGCTGCTCGTGCAAGGCAAAGAGCTGCCCGACGGGCATGTCGATGGGCCCGGGCGGCACGCAACGGGGGGGCAAGGCCGAGAGCGCCGGCAACGGAGGGAGTGGCGGCAAGTCGGCGCATCGCTTGGCAATAGGGGGGGAGGCTGGTGTGGGGACAGACCGAGAGTCCATTTCCGCGTGGTCTTTAGCGGCGGGTGCGGAGTCGTGCACACTGCCAACTGCGCCGGCCTGCACCAACGCCTCCACCACGCCCACGTGGCACTGCTGCACCGCGAGCGAGAGGATGCTCACGCACGAGACCGGCAGGAGGTTGGGGTCGGCACCCCCGGCGAGGAGCAGGCGCACGATGTGCGCGTGCCCCCGGTTGGTGGCCGCTGAGAGCGCGCTATCTCCAAGAACGTCTTGCGCATTCACGTCGGCTCCGGCAGCCAGAAGGACGGTCACCGACTCCTCAAGACCGGATGTGGCTGCCGCCATGAGCGCCGTTTGCCCGTCAGCGTCACGAAGGTTGGGGTCGGCTCCAGAGGTTAACAGAGCGCGCAACATCGCGACACGCCTACGCGAGGCGGCCAACATTAGGCTCGTTGACCACGGGTGCGACTCGATTCTTTCGTCACCGCGGGCCTCACCAGAACGGATCAGACGGAGCACCTCATCAACTTTCCCGAGCGCCGCTGCTTCGGTGATGAGGCGGGCGGATGAGAAGGTGAGAAGGCCGGCGAGGAGGGCATACATAAGGCGCATCTCCACCTAGCTAGGGGCTCCGTCTCAGGCTCGTCGCCCGGGCTCGTGCAGCACCCTCACCACGAAGGCCCCTACCAAGCCTGTTCCGTGAGCGGGGGGGAATCGGTGCTTACGGTCGGGAAGGCCGACAGGAAGTTTGGAATTGACGAAATGAAATGATTTTAATGCGTTGGAAGAATAAGGGGTGGAGAAGAGGAAATAAATCCGGAAACACATAAAAAGTGTTCACACATTGAGCAAAATTCCTCAGGGGGGCCTCGAAACGAATTTCAATGCTGCTTGTGCACCAACGAGCGCCTTTCAACGCTTCCGCCCTCCTGCGCGCGGATCCGACCGTGGCGGCTGTGCTCGACTGGGCCCACAATTCCCAAAAGGTGGCCGTGCTCGCTAAAGCCTTCCGGTGCCTTCTGGACGCGAGCGCCGCGGCTACCAAGGCCACACGATGCCGGTGGCATGAGAGGACTCACAGGTATCAATTGGAGCGGCGGCGCTTGCTAACGTTTTTATCGCGCTGGCACCGCGGCACGGCGTCGCTCATCGCACGCAGGGCCGAGATCTCCCTCCGGCGCGGCCGAAGAGCCGTAGATCATGCCTTTGCCTTGTGGCTGCGCTGGTGTGCCTTGCACCTTCGATTCGAGAAGGTGGCAGTGCACAGGTACCAGCTGCGGGCGGCCAAGCGCGCTCTGACGCTCTGGCGATGTCCGCAGCAGGAGCTCAAGGCGCGGCGGCAGCTCGTCGAGCCGCGGTACGTCTATGCACAGCACAGGCGGGTGCGCGCGTGCCTACTCGGCTGGGGACGTCGACAGCACGAGGTACGCGGCCTTGGCGAGGCGTCTGCGCGCGCCCACACCGCCCTCGCGCAACGCAGGCTGACTGCCGCGGTGCTCCGATGGCGCTACCAGTGGGAGGAATGGGCGTGCTTGCAATTCGCGGTGTCAGCCCACATGCGCTCAACACTCCGCCGCGTCTGCGCCGCGATGCGCGCTGCCGGATTGGCCGATGCGATGCGATGCGATGCTGAGGCGATGATGCACATGGGCGCGGCGCACCATCGGTCGCGTGCGCTGCCGCACTCGATGCTCAGCTGGTGCCGTCGAGCACGTTCGTCCGCACAGGCGCGCGCGCTCGATGGTCGGGGTCGACGCATCTGGCTCATCTCAATCAGTCGACGCGTGCTGGTCAAATGGCGTGCCTCGTGCCGGGCGCATGAGGCACGGCTGTCGCTCGAGGGCACTGCCGTCTTGGTGTGCTGCAAGCGCGGCGTGTACCGGTGGGCTGAGGCCGCGCAGCAGCGGCGCGCGATCAACACACGGCTGCCCGTGCCGCGGCTGCGGACTGCGCTCCGTCGGTGGCGGCGCAGCAGTGCCTACCTGCGCGCGTCGCGCGCCGTAGCGGAGCACGTGCGCGCAGTCAGCGTGCTGCGCCACTTTGGGGGCAAGGCTGTGCGCCGTTGGCGGGCTCGCTTTGGCGCGACAAGAGACGCCGCTGCGCTGCAGCTTACTGGAGCGCTCTACTATCGGCGTCGGCGCATGGACTGGGCGAACCTTCGGATTCGTTCGTGGTGGCGTGCGCGCGTGCGCGTGCGCCTCGGACGCGCACTCGAGACCTGGCATGGGCGCGCGCAGTGCGCGCGTCTCGAGCGCCACTTGGACGATGTGCTCAGCCAGCCCGATAATTGGATAGAGCGCTGGCAGCAGCAGCGCGCGCTCACGGCAGCGCTCGGCACATGGAACACGCGAGCGCGCCAGTCGTCGCCTTTACAAGGCGCTGCCGCTCGCAATCCTGGCGCTCGCAATCCTGATGCCGCTCGCAATCTTGCATCCACAGCTCCATCTACGCGTACTCATCGCTTGCATCAGTGGGCTCGTCCTCCAAAGTTCGACGTTGCCTTGAGCACCTGCGCTCTCAAGCACTCAACGAGCCGAGGGCAGGCTCGCGTGCTGCAAGGGCTGCTACGGCACGCGACCCAGAGACAGGCGGATGCGCGCCTGTACGCCCTCGCGTGGCGCCAGGCTCGGCGCCTTGGGCTCTGGCAAGTGTGGCGGCCGTTGCTCGCCGCTCAAGAAGCGCACCGCATCGCCTCACTGGGCTTCGTGGCGAGCTGTAGATTCGGCCTCGCGCGCGGCTGGCGCAGCTGGCGCTCGAGGCGCTCCGCGCTGCGCCGAGGACCACGCTACACCGCCGCCGACGACACCCGCATCGCCCTGAACCGCGGCCTCTACCTCTGGTGCGAATGGCACAAGGCGGAGAATGTGATTGGCCACAGGCGGTTTCGACGGCGCGGAGCGTGGGCGCGGCTGCTCTTGTGGTATGCAGAGGCGCAGGTGCGTCGGGCAACGAATGGTGCCGCCGACACGCTGGCGCGGCGCAAGCAGGCACCCGTTGTGATGCAAGCCTTCCGCAGCATGTGCGCCGCCACCGCGCGCAACCTTCAGCTGCAGGCGATTGCGGCGCGAGTCGCTGCGTGGCGATGGACGGAGCGCCGTGGCTTCGAGCGCCTGCAATCGTACGTGGCGCTCACGATGACGCTCGAAGCCACGGGCACGGCCGTGCATGAGCTGCTCGCACGTATTGGGTGTAGACGCGCCATCGCCAAGATGCACACGCACGCCCTCCCTCTGGCTCACGCAGCACGCTGGCGGCGGCGCAGGGCTCTCGCGCGCTTGCTGCGCCTGTGCCAGGATGCATGCGTCTGGAACTTCGAGCGCGCCACCGCGAACGAGATCGCCTCAATCTGGGTCTCGCGGCAGATGCGGCGGCGCGGCTTCGAGGCGTTCCAAAGGCACCAGGCGTCCACACTGCTCGCGTCCAGACTGCTCACCACGGCGCTCCAAAGGCAACGTCTCGATGCCGAGCACGAGCATACCCGCGGGCGGCGTGCGGAGGCGAGCGCGCGCGCGCCTCTCTTCCTGCTGCGCCGCCCCTTTGCCCGCCATCATTACGAGTCTCGGGTGCGGTTGGCTCTCGAGGCGGCGTCCGACCAATTCCGCCGCCTCGCGCAGGCCCGAGGCCTCAGCGCCTGTGTCGCCGGCGTGCGCACGTGCGCCGTCTTGCGGCGGGCGCGAGAGCGGAACGTCGCGCTCGTCGAGTTGCGACGCGCGACGCGAAAGATGCGCGCTGCGTGCGAAGCGCGAGCTCGCCTCGTTGCGCTCTCAGCCCAGGCGTCCACACTGTTTGTGCGCCGAGTGGCGCCGGCACGGACACTGGTCGCCTGGCGGCGGATGGCGGACATTCGATGGGCGGCCGCAACAGTCACCGAGCGCTTGCGGCGTGGGCGCCTTGGGTCCGCGCTTGGCATGCTGAGGACGGCGGTCAGCATGGCTGCGTGGCGTGTGGCCTCCAGCGCGACCGGACTCTCACACTATCGGCGCGGCCGCCTAGGGTCCCATTGGGTAGCATGGCACACGTTCCTCTTGAGCGAGTCCGCATTGGCGCTGCAACGGGAGGCGGCGGCACGCATGCATCGGCGGCGGCAGCTGTGGAGTGCCACTGTTGCGCTCTCTGAGCACTGCCACTTCCAAATGAGCATCCCTCGCGCGACGCGGCGCATCGAGCGGCGCCGGTACGCGGAGGCACTGGCGCTCTGGCGCGGCAGGAACCACATGGTTTGCCAGTTTGTGGAGGTCACCCTGCTGCTAAGGGCGCAGGAGGCTATGCATATGGCCCTCGTGCGCTGGCGCCGCTGGCATGAGTCCCGAGTCTGCTGTTCGCTGCTCGACACAGCGTCCTCGAGTGTCGCAGCCGAGTTTACAAGATCCGTGGGCGGAGGGCAGCGCTGGCGTGCGTGGCACCTGTGGCGAGCGTGGGCGATCGAGCAGCGCCTCGTGCAGACGCTGCAGCTTGCCACGGTACGGCTGCGTGCCGTCACGCTCGCGCGCGCGTGTCGCTCATGGCTGAGCTATTCGATCAAGCGATGCGAGCTCGAGCTCTTGAGCGATCGTGGGGCCAAGATCGGCTCCAGGTACGCCAAAACGATCGCGATGCGCCGCTGGCGGCCTCTCAAGTGGTTTGGAGAAACCACCTCGCTGCTCTGGCCAAACCACCACGCCTCGCTCGTTGTCGAAACGCTGTACCGGCGCCCCGTTCGCAACGCACTGCAACGTTGGCACTCGCACGCCGTCGCGGTGCTCATCAGCGAGCGGAGCATGCAGATGGCGGCCCTGGGTGTGCACAGAATCGCACTCGAGCGAGCCTTGTTAATCCTCGCACGGCACGCAGTGCGCACCATCCGCTCCCTGGTGGTCGACCAGCTTGCCACCGAGATCTGCATGCGTCGAATGATCCTTGAGTGGTCCGTCAAGGCACGCCGGCTGCTTGTGCCGAGAGTGCACGAGTTCGATATGACGACCATCGCGCTGCGCTTCTGGCGGCTCCGGAGCCTCTTCGACGCTTTTGCGCGCCTCGTGGGCACTTCCTTCAAATACTCGCCGCTCGCCCAGACATTCCTCCAGGGCACTGCCGAGCAGGGGATTCTGCAGGGGACTCGCCGCTCGCCCTTGCCGCCGAGCCGCGCCGCCATCGAGCTGCCGCCGTCACTGCCGCCGGCCAAAGGATTCGTCACTGAGCCGGCCGAAGACTCCGCGGTGCCCCTCACGATCACTTCCAGGGTGGTGCGTGGCATTTTCAGTCAAACGGCCGATGGCCCGGCGGTGCACCTCAGCCACGGCGTCTACAGTCACAGCCAGGAGAGGCGCGAGCACGCACGGTTCGAGGTGCGCGTCGAGGCGTGCCTGACGAGCGCGACGGGCAAAACAGAGGCGGCAGGGCTTTCGCCGCCGGCCTCACCTGAGGCGCCCACGACAGAGGCGCCTACCCTCCGCTGTCTCACGCCGCCGACAGGGCTCTCGCCGCCGCCGCTGATGGCTGAGGTGGAAGCGGCGCTTCAGCGGCTCAACGCCACCGCCGCCACCGCAGCCGCGCACCCGCGCTCCGATCCAACGCTCCTCTCGCGCGGCTGAACCAGCATGTCGAGCTGCAAGTCGAGCTGGCGGAGGTGCGCGAGGTCCTGGCTGAGTGATCGAGCGTTCAGCACGTTCCCTCGAGCCCAGAGAGACGAGCAGTGAGGCGATCTCGATCGTGCGGATCTCATCGCTCGAACCAGTTTTTTAGTTAGTCTCTCGAAAATTTCAGCATAGTCCGTGCGTGGTTATTTAGGTGTATACTACGCTAGTTACTACCCTTTGAACACGGCCACGGAACCGCGCCCCCGGCCGCCGGCGGCCGCGCAGCGTCGCTCCGACGTCCGAGATCGGTCGCCACGGTCGGCCCGGCGGTCACTCCCCGGCTCTCTCGGCGTCATACACGTCGAGCCACGGTGCGGACGAGGCGCGACAGAGACAGGACTCAGGAGAGAGAGAGAGGGAGCTCATGCAATGGAGAACTCACGATTACGAGATCGGGCGAGAGGGGCGCTTGCGTAACCCCGCAGCTCTCGAGCCGCAACCGAGGGTTGACTGATGGCTTTCATCAGCTCCAGCACTCGCGTTGCTGAACACCGTACACGCTTAGTATGCCTGGGGGAGACCCCCTCGCCACGTGTACGCTGCCGGTTGGCGATGTTTACTTACTTACTTACTTACTTACACGGTGCGGACGGACGAGCGCCAATTAGCAATTTTCG
>Ga0209550_10004562_pt1 | contig 13106 bp, 13 predicted proteins | sample LauGreSuBDMM15SN_2_FD_187567 | JGI IMG/M metagenome (GOLD analysis project Ga0209550, IMG submission 187567) | Freshwater lake microbial communities from Lake Michigan, USA - Su13.BD.MM15.SN (SPAdes) (version 5) | ecosystem: Environmental > Aquatic > Freshwater > Lake | place: Lake Michigan... | reverse complement strand
GGTCAACGGCCTGGTCGATGAAAACCTGCGCGGCGTGATGGTCAAGGGCGGCATGAAAGCCGGTGATGTGCTGCTGCTGACCAAACCGATTGGCACCGGCACCTTGTTTGCCGCGCATGCGCTGCTCAAAACCCGCGGCCGCTGGATCGATGCAGCGCTGGGCTCGATGGTGCTGTCCAACCGGCTGGGCGCTGTCTGCCTGCAAAAGCATGGCGCCACCGCCTGCACTGATCTGACCGGCTTTGGCTTGCTGGGTCACCTGGTCGAGATGACGCGGCCTTCCAACGTGGACGCCGAAATCGACCTGAACGCGCTGCCGCTGCTGGACGGCGCGCAAGAAACCAGCGCCGCCGGTATTTTGAGCTCTTTGCAACCGGCCAATGTACGGCTGCGTCGCGCGCTGCGCAACCAGGAAGCAGCCGTGGCGCACCCGAACTACCCGCTGATTTTTGATCCACAGACCGCCGGCGGTCTGCTGGCCAGCGTGCCGGCCGGCAAAGCTCAGGCTTGCGTGGCGGCCTTGAAAGCCTTGGGTTATGCGCACACGGCCGTCATCGGCCGCGTGCTGGCCCAAGGTGATGCTCTGGCGCCGATTGTTCTGAAGTTCTGATTTTTAAACTCAAAGCTTGGCAGGAATGGCGTCGCAGGCAATATCTTTGTGCCATTTTTGCGGGGGGGCCAAACAATGGTTGTAGAAATTTTTCAGGTAAAAATCTGACAAAAAGTAAGAGCGCCAGAGCGCCCCTTCCCGCGGTACCAGGGTGACATTGCGCGCCAACTGACAGCGCAAGCTGACCACGCATTCATTGGCCTCTTTGCGGCTGCTGAAAAGATGCACGGTATAGCGCGGAATATCCTGGCCCTGGTTGAGCGCCCGGCTGACAGCACAAGCATTGATGCTCACGCTTTGCACCCCTGATTGCTTTTCAAGGTAATTCATCTCGGCCACCAGCAGGGCTAAAAACCAATCACCCACCAGACCGTCGCACTCGTAGTACTCGTATTTAAGTTGGCTGACCACGGGTGGTTTTTGTGGCAGGCCGCCAGGCCCCAAGCCAAGCATGCGGGAGGCACCGGTCGTCGGCGCCAAGTCCGGCAAGTTCACCACCTCGGTTTCCAGGGAGCAGGCACTCAGCGCGCCGGCCAGCATCAGCATTGGCAGCAATTTGCGGGATGAAATAAAAGCCTGCAGCATGATCATCAGATGTTACGACATGGGGGGTTGCGCAGCCACTTCTTGCTCGGGCCGGGTGGCCAGGATGAAGGCCAGCGAGCCCAGTGCCGACAACACGGCCAGCAGCGTGAAGCCCAGCCGGTAGTCACCCGTCAGGTCGGCCAGCACACCGGCCACCATCGGACCGGAAACCTGACCGACGGCTGTGATAACGGCTGAAATGCCCAGAATAAAGCCGATTGCATCCCGGCCAAAATAGTCCGCCCGTATCGCTGACATGAACGGTCCGCGCAAGCCCCAGGCCAGGCCATGCAAGGCGGCAAAAGCAATCAGTCCGGCCATGCTGCTGGCGTAGGTCAGCGCCAGCAGCCCCAACGCATGCGACAACATGCACAAGGCCGTTACCTTGCGCATCTCAAATTTATTGCCGATAGCCGCACCCAGCAGCACGCCCAGAAATTGGCCAAAGTTCATCAGCATGATGACGAAGCTGGCCGCGGCAAACGAGTAACCCAAGCCTTCTTTCATGTGCGTAATGGCATGCACATTGACTGCGGTCACGACCAGCAGCGCCAAGCCGTGGCCGATGGCCAGCAACCAGAAAGTCCGGGTTCGCAGCGCTTGGCGCAATGTGAACTGCGCTTGCACCAAAGGCAGGGCGCTACCGGACGCGGGCGGCGCTAAATTGAGCGCGGGGTCAAGACCGTCCATATGCTCTCCATGGTCTTCAGGACGGCGGCGTATCACGCGCGACAAAGGCAAGCCCACCACCAAAGCAAGCACCCCCGAGAGCGTGGCGGTGTTGCGCCAGCCCCAGTGCTCAATGAGCCAGGCCATGGCGGGCACCAGCATGCCGCCCATGGCATAGCCCATGCTCATGATGGACAGTGCACGTGCGCGGTTTTTTTCAAACCATTGGACCAAGGTCACTGACAGGGGAAAGTAACCGCCCAGACTCGCGCCAGTGGCCATTAAAACTGCGCTGACATAAAACGTGCTGACTGAGTCCACTTGGCTCAACAGGAAAAGGCCTAGGCTGAAAATCACGATGCCCCAGCGGATGATCGACTGGGGGCGGTAACGGTCCAGCATCCAACCCAGCAAGGGGCCGATGACAGCGGACTCCATAGACTGCAGTGCAGCCGCACCTGAAAGCGTGGTTTTGCTCCAGCCCATTTCCTGCGACAAGATGGCGATGTACAAGCCGAAGGACTGCAGCAGCAAAGTCCCGAGCAAAAGTTGGATGCCAAAAGCGGCTCCTACCATCCGCCAGCCATAGAAAATTTTCATGCGGGCATCAGTAGTGTGGCGGTAAGTCGTCCAGCAGGCGCGCCGCGCCGCCTGCCACGCCAGCTTGCCGCTGCTCGCGCAATTGGGCCAGCTCGCGAATCAAGGCTTCGATTTGCTGCTGCTGGCGAATCACCACCCGGTTGAGCTCGTCGAGCAGGTCTTCTGCAAAGCTGGCCTTGATCTCCAGCGCTGTCAGTCGTTGGCTTGCAATGTCCTCTGGTGTCATAGCGCTATTGGACCCTAAAACTCAGGGTGTAAAGTAGCCCCATCAAAATGAAGGCGCCCACAAGCGCGATAACCTCAAAGGCATCAGACATGGGCGCGCAGTGGAAAGCAAAAGGCAAAGAACTGGCGGCTAACGCCAAAGGCAAACTTTTCGGGCGGCTGGCCAAAGACATCATGATCGCAGCCCGCAGCGGGGCTGACCCGGCGTCGAATTCGCGGCTGCGGCTGGTGGTGGAGCAGGCCCGCAAGGTCTCCATGCCCAAGGACACGCTGGACCGTGCGATCAAAAAAGGCGCCGGTCTGACCGGAGAAACCGTCAGCTTCGAGCATGTCATCTACGAAGGTTTTGCACCTCACCAAGTGCCAGTCATGGTGGAATGCCTTACCGACAACCTCAACCGCACGGCCCCGGAAATGCGCGTGCTTTTTCGCAAGGGCCAACTGGGCACCTCGGGTTCGGTGTCCTGGGACTTTGACCATGTCGGCATGATCGAGGCTGAGCCGCTGGTCGCCGGTGCCGACCCCGAGCTGGCCGCCATTGAGGCAGGCGCGCAAGACTTTGAGCCCGGCGAAGAAGCCGGCGCCACCATGTTCTGGACCGATCCGGCTGACCTGGACCTGGTCAGCCGGGCATTGCCTGCGCACAATTTTTCGGTGCTGACTGCCAAGCTCGGCTACAAGCCCAAAAACCCGGTGGACCCCGCTAACTTGAGCCCTGCCCAGCTCGAAGAGGTGGAGTCTTTTCTGGCCGCCATCGACGGCAACGACGACGTGCAAAACGTCTTTGTGGGGCTGGCCGGCTGAGTTACAGCATGCCATCAGTGGCTCAATACGACGGGCACTTCAGCGGTAAAAGGCTTCGACCCGGCCCTTGAGTTTGATCAACAGCGGCTGGCCCTTGCGGTCCACGGTCTTGCCGGCGGCCACGCGAATCCAGCCTTCGCTGATGCAATATTCCTCAACATCCATGCGGTCTTTGTCGTTGAAGCGGATGCCGATGTTGTGCTCAAAAATTGCGGCCACATGGTGCGGGCTGCGCGGGTCGGTCGACAAGCGGTCAGGCAGAGGGGGTAATGCAGTGGCTTCGGTCATGCCGGTATTGTGCTTGAAACGCCGGCCTGTGAAATCTGCCTTCAGGCGATGTCCGCTTGCGGAAAGCTGTCCTGCAGTTCAATCGCAGACAGCCGCTCGTAGAGCTGCGAAGTCTGCGTTACCGGCAAGTAAGCACACAACAACTCAAAGCGCTGGCGCTCTTCGCGCGCCGTCAGTGCGTCGCCAGGCATGCCCTTGAAAGCCTTTGCTTCCTGCTGCCATTGGCGTCCGTCTTTCAGAACCACCCGCAGCCTGGCACTCCAGGCGCTGGGCAGATCGGCTGCCGGTGCAAGCCGCACGGCGGCGCATGCAGACCTGATGCGCGAATCGGCCAGGGCTGCGTCGTTGAAGGCCGCCGGGTCTTGCGGATCATGAAACAGTGCCATGGCCAAGCAAAAAGGCACGCTGTACTGCGCTTGCATCACGTCCTGCGGATCTCGCAAATCATGGTGACTGATGACCTTGTCGTTGCAATCTAATTCCAGGTGCTGCACCTGGTCGCCGTTGAAGCCATGAATATGCATCAGCTCGCGCAAAGCCTGTACCGGCGCTTGTGCGGTGACATGGCAGGCGTAGCGCTTCAGGCAAATCTTCAGGGTTTCCCAGTCTTGCCCCAGACCCCGTGTGAGCAAGGCCGGCTCGGCCTCGCGGCAAAATACTTCAAGGTAGCCGAAGCGGCCCTCGAGTACGGTCTCAGGCCCGGTGAATCCGCCTTGTGCCAGTCGCGCGGCGCTGATACCGGCCTCACAGGCGCGGCCCATGTGCAAGCGCTTGACCATAGCGCCTTGTTGCGAGCGCGTAAAAGCAAGCAAGCCCGCCGACATGGAGCCGGCAATGCCCATGGCATGCGCTGTCTCCTCAGCGCTGAGCCCGTACACCACCGAAGCGGCCACGGCCGCACCGTATACACCGGTCAAGCCCGGCGCATGAAAGCCCAATTTTTCGCTGCTGTGGTGCGACGCTGCGCCAATGCGAAACAAGACTTCGCAACCAGCCACAAAGGCTCGCAAAGCCGTCGCACCATCAGCGCCCGCGTCCTGGCAGGCCGCCGCAATGGTGGGCACCAAGGCCGCACCCGGATGCACCCCCGCGCCCGGGAAGCGCAGGCTGTCTTGCTCAAAGGCATGCACGCTGTTGCCGTTGGCCAAAGCCGCTAAAGGCGCTTGCAGCCGCGGACTGGCGCGCCCGAACACGCCGCAGGGCCCGCCCGCTCCGTAGCGCGTTGCGTAGGCTGTCATGGTTTGGCTCCAGGGCAATTGCGCACCAAAGACCGCGCATGCGACGGTGTCGGCCATGCAGACTTTGGCGCGCTGCAAGACTTCAGGCGGCACATCGGTCAAGCGCAAGCTGATGGCAAAGCCGGCAAGTTGTTGGGAAGCGGTGCTCATGCGGGATGTACCTTTGAATGATTGAACGGGGTCATCATGCGACAATAATTTTGTGGATAAAAAACCTGTACCGAATGTTTTGCTGGGCGACATGGCTTACCAGACCGTGCTGGAAGCCATCACCACCAACCAGATGAAGCCGGGTGACCGCCTGTCGGAGTACACGGTTGCCGACTGGCTCAAAATCAGTCGTACACCCGCCCGCGAAGCTTTGCGGCGTCTTGAAAGTGAAGGGCTGCTTGCATCCCATCCAAGACGCGGTTTGGTGGTGGCCACTTTGGACGAGGCCGCTATTTACGAGCTCTACAGCGCGCGTGAAGTGATTGAAAGCACGGTGGCCGCCATGGCCGCGCGTTTTGCCACCGACGCCCAAATCAGCAGTTTGACGCACATGGTGGCGATCGAGTCGGAGATGATCGAAACCCCCGACAAAATGTTTGCGCACAACCGCGCTTTTCATCAGCTGATCTCCGAGGCCGCCCGTAACCGCTACATGGTGAAGTTTTTGCAGGCTATCTCGGACACCTCCGCAGCTTTCCGGCAAGCCTCGACGCTGGTCAACCTGCAGCGCCGCCAGGAAGTGCTGGTTGAGCACCGGGCCTTGGTGGACGCTATTGCGCGCCACGACGAAGAAGCCGCACGGGCGGCGGCCCTGCAGCATGTCAAGGGCGCCTTGCGCTCGCGCGTGGCGGTGCAGCGTGGCGAAGCGGCTGCCAATCCGGCAGTGAATCGCCCCCCCAGACCCGCCTGAGTCAGCGGCGGTATGGCTTATTGCCGGGTCAGCAGACGCGGCAATTCGGAGGCGTCGACGCATTTTTCAAGGCCCATGAACCAGTCAACGATTTGTTCGGCCTGTGCTTTGGGAATAGCGCGTGCGGCCAGCTTGTGAAACTTTTCAACCACGTCTGCTTCGCTGGCGAAATCTTTTTCGTTGCCGCGTCCCGCCTCCACCACCTGCTCCATGTGGGTGCCGTCGTTGAGCTCACACTCGACGCGCACCATGTGACGGAACTTGGAGCCGCGCGCGGTGATGTCGGTGTCGTGCCGCACCTGCACTTTGTCGGCGATACGCATGCGCTGCGGATCGGCCACCATGTCCTCGGTGAACTGGTTGACAAAGCAGTCGCCTTCTAACAACCAGGTCGCCACGCAGTAAGGCAGGTTCAGCTGAGCTGAAGTCAAGCCCTGCGGGCTGTATTTCCAGCCCACATGGTCCATGGTGACTTGCGAGCCGTGCACCAGAATGCGCTTGACATCTTCTGCGCCAAACGGGTGCTTTTGCTGCATCAGTCGAACCGCGTCCAGCGTGCTGTGGTTGCTTCCTACACAAGCGTAAAACTTCAGTGCCACACCCATGGTTTGCCACACATTGCCCAGGCCTGCCGTCAGCTGGGTCAGGTCAAAGCGGTCGTTTGAGCGCGAGAGCGTGGTGCAAAAGCCGCCGTACTCGCTTTCAAACACGTTGAGAATGCCGGTGAAGCCGCGCTCGGCAAACAGGGCGCCATACAAGCCACTTTGTGAGGCGCGCCCGGCGTGCATACGCTTGACCATGGCGCCGTATTGCGCTGCCATCAGACCGGACGACTGTGTGCCGGCAATACCCAAAGCATGCACGGTTTTGTCCACGTCTAATTTCAGGCCGCGTGCAGCAGCAGCAGCAGCCGAAAACACACCCAGCGTGGCGCCCGAATGCCAGCCCTGTGCAATATGCTCCTGCCCCATGCAAATGCCCACACGCGGGCCGGTTTCGTAGCCTGCCACGGCGGCAGCCAGAAATTCTTTGCCGTTCATGCCCGGACGCGTTTCTGCAATGGCGATCAGCGCCGGCAAAACAACGGCACCGACGTGCATAACGCCCTGGCGGTGCACGTCGTCAAGCTCAAAACCCTGGACCTGTGTGCCATTGACCAGCGCCGCATGAGGCGCTGACAAGCGCAGACCGGTGCCCCAAATGGCACAGCTCTTCGAGCTGTCGTGTTCGGCCAGCGTCTGCTGCAAGATGCGCGTCCACGGGAGATCGCTTCCATACAAGGCACAACCCACCGAATCGAGCATCAGCAGCTTGAGGCGCTTCAGCACCTCGGTCGGTACAGCTTCGTAGGCCAGTCCTGAGACAAATTCGGCCATGCCGCGGGTCTGGGGGTTGTCATGCAAATCGCCGTCGCTCGCGTGGCTCATGGGGGTTTTCCTTGGGGAAAATTTGCTTTAAAAAATCAGTATACAGTGGTATTCTAAGTGTGCTGAATTTAAAAAATAGGTTTTTGCTTGAACGATTTACCGCTTGCTAAAAGTCACCAGCCAACCGCCGAGGGCGGGCTGGCACTGGCACTGGGCGCCCGCTGCGCCGCCCTGACATGGGCAGATTTGCCCCCGGCGGCTTTGCATTGGGCCAAGGTCGGCATCATCGACACTCTGGGCGTGACATTGGCCGGCAGCCGCGAGCCTGCGGCCCGTTTGTGCGCCGCGTCGCTTGACCTCTGCGAAGGCCCCAGCCTCTTGTTGGGCAGCCGCCGCCGCACCGGCGCGCTGGACGCAGCCCTGGTCAATGGCACGGCCTCGCATGCGCTGGACTTTGACGACTGCAACAACACCCTGGGCGGTCATCCGTCGGCCCCGGTGTTGTCAGCGCTGCTGCCGCTGGCCGACGAACACGCCAGCACCGGTGCCGACTTCGTGCTGGCCTATGTGGCCGGGTTCGAGGTTGAAACCAAAATTGGCCTGGCAGTTAACTTTCACCACTACCAAAAAGGCTGGCACCCGACGGCCACGCTGGGCGTTTTCGGCGCGGCCGCCGCCTGTGCGCGCCTGATGAAACTAGACGCCGAAAAAACCGCCTGTGCCTTGGCACTGGCGGCCTCGTTTGCAGCTGGCATCAAAGCCAACTTCGGCACCATGACCAAGCCCCTGCACGTGGGCAACAGCGCACGCAGCGGCCTGCTGGCAGCTCGACTGGCGGCCCAAGGCTTCACAGCCAATACGGCCAATGTGTTCGAGCATGAACAGGGATTTTTGGACGTTTTCAACGGCCCGGGCACCTATGACACCGCCCGTGCACTGGCCGCCTGGGCGACGCCGCTGGACATCGTGGCTCCCGGCATCGCCATCAAGCAATACCCCTGCTGCGGCAGCACGCACCCGGCGATTGACGCCATGCTGTCGTTGGTGCGAGAGCACGCCCTGACCGCAGACATGGTTCAAGGCGTTGAAGCCTGGATTCATCAGCGCCGCTTGCAGCACACCAACCGGCCGCAGCCCGGCAGCGCGCTAGACGCCAAGTTCAGCCTTCAATATGTACTGGCGCGCGCCCTGCTGGACGGCCATGTCAGTCTGGCGGACTTTGAGGGCCAGGCGCATACCGACCCGCGCGTGCAAGCCCTGCTGCCGCGCATCGAGGTGGCCCCCTACAACGACAGCCAGTTTGCAAACAGCAACCACTTTGGCGGCGCGGTCCGCCTGACGCTGTTGGACGGCACGGTGCTGCAAGCCAGCGTCGAACAGGCCCTGGGCCGCACCTCCGCGCACCCGCTGCCCATGCACTTGCTGCAAGCCAAGTTTGCGCTGTGCGCTTCCAGTGTGCTGAAAGCTGAGGCCATTGAGGCCGTGGCTCAAGCTGTTGAGCACATTGATGACATCAAAGACATGCGCCAGCTCAGTGGCCATCTCGCCTGCGTTCTGACCTGAATTAACAAGAAAGTGCCTTTTAAAAATGCAAGAGAAAAAGTATGACGTGATCGTGGTGGGCAAAGGCAATGCAGCCCTGTGCGCCGCGCTGGCTGCCAGTGAACATGGCGCCAAAGTGGCCATTCTCGAAGCCGCCTCCCCAGACGAAAGCGGCGGCAACAGCCGGTATGCAGGTGGCGTGATGCGCTTTGCCTTTGCTTCAGTTGAAGAACTAAAACAAGTCGTTGATCTGACCGACGCCGAAGTGGCCGAAAGCGATTTTGGCACCAACACCACCGACGAATTTTTTGACGACCTCTTCCGCCTCACACAGTTCAAGACAGACCCCGAGCTGTCCGAACGCCTGGTCACCCGCAGCCTGGAAACCATGGTCTGGTTGCGCTCCAAGGGCGTGAAGTTCGTGCCCAACTTCGGCCGCCAGTCCGCTATGGTGAACGGCCGTCGTCGCTTTTTTGGCCGCATGCCGCTGGAAGTCTCCGGCGGTGGTTCGGGTCTGGTGCAGTATCTAGACCGTGCGGCCGAAAAAGCCGGTATCGACATTCACTACAACACGCGCGCCAAATCATTGGTGATGGACGGCGAAAAAGTCGTCGGCATCAACGCCAGCTGCCAGGGCGAAAGCCTGCGCTACTTGGGTCGTGCGGTGGTACTGGCCTGCGGCGGTTTTGAAGCCAACGCTGAAATGCGCACCCGCTACCTGGGCCCGGGCTGGGAGCTGGCCAAGGTGCGCGGCTCGCGCTTTAACCAAGGCGACGGCCTGAAAATGGCGCTGGACATAGGCGCTGCCAGTTATGGCAACTGGTCGGGTGCGCACGCCACCGGCTGGGACCTCAACGCCCCGCCGCATGGCGACTTGTCGGTGGGTGATCAATTTCAAAAGCACAGTTACATTTTTGGCCTGCTGATCAATGCAAACGGCAAACGCTTTGTCGATGAAGGCCTGGATTTTCACTCCTTCACCTACGCCAAATACGGCGGTGAAGTGCTCAAGCAGCCGGGGCAGTTTGCCTGGCAGGTGTTTGACGCCAAGGTCAGCAAGTTGCTGCGCTCAGAGTACCGCATCAAGATGATGACCAAGGTCAGCGCCAACACAATCGAAGAGTTGGCCACTAAGCTCGAAGGCGTGAACCCCCAGGCTTTTATCGAGACCGTGCGCAACTACAACGCTGCGGTCAAAGCGGACGTGCCCTTTGACTCAACAGTCAAAGATGGCAAAGGCACAGAGGGCATCGAGCCGCCCAAGAGCAACTGGGCGCAAGCTCTGGACACAGCGCCGTTTGACGCCTACGCCACCACCTGCGGCATCACCTTCACCTTTGGCGGCTTGCGCATAGACCCCAACAGCGGCCAGGTGCTCGACGGCATGCAACTGCACGTACCCGGCCTGTTTTGCGCCGGCGAAATGGTCGGCGGCCTGTTTTATTTCAACTACCCCAGCGGCACCGGTCTGGTCTCGGGCTCCTTGTTCGGCCGGCTGGCCGGGGACGGCGCCGGACGCCAGGCCATGGCCTGAACGCCCGTTAACCCTTTTTTTTTCACCAAGGAGACCCCCATGACAACACAACGCAGACAAGCACTTATTCAACTTGCAGGCCTGGGCCTGGCCAGTCAGACCGGCCAGTTGTTCGCCCAGTCAACGGCCATCAGCCGTTACCCGGAAAAGCAAATCCGCCTGTTCTGCCCTTTTGCGCCGGCCGGTGGTGTTGACCTGACGGCGCGGCTGCTGGCGCAGAAAATGTCGCAGTCCTGGGGCCAGCCGGTGGTGGTTGAAAACCGGCCCGGTGCCAACGGCATGATTGCGGTCGATCTGGTGGCCAAGTCGCCGCCCGATGGCTACACGCTGACCATGATTTCGTCGAGCCACTCCGTCAACGTCACGTTGCAAGGCAATCAGGCCTACAACCTCGACCGCGACCTGGTGCCCATCACCCAGGCCACCACCCAGCCCTACGTGCTGGTGGTCAACCCGTCTTTGCAGGCCAAGACCGTGGCCGAGCTGCGGGCGCTGGCACGCAGCAAACCCGGTGGCCTGACCTACGGCTCTTCGGGCATTGGCGGCTTCAGCCACCTGGCCGGCGCCCTGCTGGAAGTGCTGGGCGGCATCAAGCTCACCCACGTTCCTTACAAAGGCGGCTCTTTGGCCATGAATGACGTGATCAGCGGCCAGATCGACATGCTGTTCTCCACCATTTTGCAGTCGAACGCTCACATCTCGTCGGGCCGCCTGCGGCCGCTGGCAGTCAGCTCACTTCAGCGTTCGCCCACCTTGCCGAACACACCCACCATGCAGGAAGCGGGCGTTGATGGCTACGAAATGGCAGGCTGGTACGGCGTCATGGCGCCGCGCGGCACGCCGGCTCCGATAGTGGAGAAGCTCAACCGCGAGATGGTGCGCATTCTCAAGCTGCCCGAAACACGCGAGCGGCTGGCCGGCGACGGCTCTGACCCCGTGGGCAGCACCCCGGCAGAGTTTGGCACCCACGTCAGCACTGAGGTCAAACGCTGGGCCAAACTGATTAAAGAGCTCGATATCCGTTCGCAGTAAACAGCTGCACTGATTTGATTTTTTAAGCTTCTTTAGCCTTTTAAAACTGGAGTAATTTGCATGAAAAAATTAGCCCTTTGGCTGGCCCTGGCCGCCAGCTTTTGCCTTAGCGCCCAAGCCCAGAACTACCCCACCAAGCCGATCCGCCTGATCGTGCCTTTCGCGCCCGGCGGTGGTAACGACACCGTGGCGCGCGCCATCGCGCAGCAGCTCACCACGGCCCTGGGCCAATCTGTTGTGGTGGACAACAAGGCAGGCGCGGGCGGCATTATTGGTGCCGATATGGCGGCCAAGGCGCCGGCAGACGGCTACACGCTGTTTCTGGGCGGCGTGGGCAGCCTGGCAGTCAACCCGCAGGTAATGGGCAAAAGCCCTTATGACCCGTTCAAGGATTTCGCCCCCATCATCCTGCTCGCTTCAGCGCCCTCGGTGGTCGCTGTCAATCTGGCACAGCCTTTCAAAACCATTCAGGAAATGACGGCCTACGCCAAAGCCAATCCCAACAAGCTCAATTACGCCTCCAACGGCAACGGCAGTTCGGCCCACGTGGCAACCGTGCTGTACGAGAGCATGGCCGGCGTGGACATGGCGCACATTCCTTACAAAGGCTTGGCTCCTGCGATGACGGACCTGATGTCCGGTCAAGTGCAGCTGATGTTCAGCTCGATGGTGGCCATCGTGCCGCAGATTAACTCGGGCAAGTTCAGGGCGCTTGCTGTCACCAGCACCAAGCGCTCGCCGCTGCTGCCCAACGTGCCGACGCTGGCCGAGTCCGGGCTGGTCGGCTATGAGGCCGGCTCCTGGTACGGCTTGCTGGCCCCGGCCGGCACGCCGGCAGAGATCGTTCGCAAAATTAACTTGGAATCAGCCAAGGCACTGCGTCAGTCATCGGTGCGCGACTCCCTCACCGGCGAAGGCGCAGAAGTGGTGGGCGGCACGCCCGAAGACTTTGCGCGCCACATCAAGGTCGAGCACACCCGCATCGGCAAAATGATCGCTGACGGCCGGCTGAAAATGAATTGAGTTCTTGTTTTCAGCGAAACACTAGGGTTTACACCTTATTGACTGGGGCCGTTTGCCCACTAACCTTACCATTTTGAACACCAAGGATGCGCGCATGTTGAAACTTAATATCAACGGTAAAAGCCATGAAGTTGACGTCGAGCCCGAGATGCCCCTGCTGTGGGTGCTGCGCGACCAGCTAGGCATGACCGGCACCAAATTCGGTTGCGGCATTGCCCAGTGCGGTTCTTGCACAGTGCACCTGAATGGTGAGCCGGTTCGCTCGTGTTCTTACCCGGTGTCTGGCGCCGTAGGCCAGCGGGTGGTGACGATTGAAGGCTTGTCGAAGGACGGTACACACCCCGTGCAAATGGCCTGGAAAGCACTCGATGTGCCGCAGTGTGGTTACTGTCAGTCCGGCCAGATCCTGGCGGCCACCACCTTGCTGCGCAAAAAACCCAAACCCACCGACGCCGACATTGATGAGGCCATGACCAACATCTGCCGCTGCGGCACTTACCAGCGCATCCGCGCGGCCATCCATCTCGCCGCTAAAACCGGCAAGGGCGTGGGGTCAGTGATCCACATGGTCAGCGATGCTGGCGAAATTATCGAACCCACAACGGCCCAAGCCTGAAAGCAGCGCACATGACCATGTCGACAAACACCCGCTTGTCCCGCCGCGCCTTTGTGCTGTCCAGTGCCGCTG
>Ga0209550_10004561_pt1 | contig 13108 bp, 5 predicted proteins | sample LauGreSuBDMM15SN_2_FD_187567 | JGI IMG/M metagenome (GOLD analysis project Ga0209550, IMG submission 187567) | Freshwater lake microbial communities from Lake Michigan, USA - Su13.BD.MM15.SN (SPAdes) (version 5) | ecosystem: Environmental > Aquatic > Freshwater > Lake | place: Lake Michigan, USA... | reverse complement strand
ACATTCACACCATGGCGGGTACCGCGCGGGGGCGGTTTAGAAGGGCGACATGCCCATGGTGAGCTTGAAGCTCATGGCGGGAGCGGCGAGGAGTATGGTCGTTGCGTCCGCGAGAATGACGGCTGCCGAGAACCCGCCGAGATTTAGCCGCGCGATGAGGTGTGCAAGGACGGTTCGGGGGGAGGACAGTGTTGGTGTGAACGTTAACACGACACAAGCCGGTGCTACGACACTGTTACTGCCCGCTCAGGTGGTGTGTCGTGCATTAAAAAACACCGGGGGAGCCGGGACACTCAAGGGGACTCACTCTTAACACTCAGACCTGCCACCTGGCACCCTCCCTCCTTCCTTCCGACCTGGTTAGAGAGTCTCACAGTCGAGACACAGTCGGGCACACGGTGACAGTCAGGACACAGGCACACAGCGATTCAGTACCGTAGGCTAGTTCTGAGTACTGTAGGTTCCTACATGTACGGGGGCTATGCGTAGAGGACCATATCACAACGTGCTCGAAAAGCCCTCGTGTCAATATTGCTTTCTGCGAAGCTCCCGTGTGTGTCCCGGCTCCCCGGTGTCTTTTTCCCGATTTGGACTTTGGACGGAGTCGCCATATACCGGTAGTGAAACGTTTGTGAAGCCCCCAAGGAACTTTATCGAGCGGCTCGCCAAAATGGGCGACTTGCGTTGTGGCCCAACCTCGCGACAGGTGCGGGTCTGCAGCTGGTCCGACGTTCGTGCGCACGCGAGCGCAGGGCGAGCACGCCGAGCGCAGAGTGAAGGCCGATGTGGCGGTTCACGCCGGAGCCGGGTGAATCGCCGCCGCCTTCACCGCCGGTTCAGGAGCCTTCATCGCCTTCATCGCCTTCATCACTGCCTTCAGCGCCAGGCTTGCCACGGATAAGGCGGCCGCATCCAGCAGCAGGCCAACGGCCAGCCTCTATAGAAGTACCGCTAGGACCCAGTGCTGCTCTGCCGCCACCTCAGCGACCACTGCAGCCATCCAGGAGTCCTCCCAGCCTGGTTCCGCCTGCTGCAGACCCATCGGCTTCGGAAGAAACGTTATTGACGCCTTCACCGCAGAAGCGCAAGAGCATTTTTAAGGTGTTGTCAGCAAAGGAGCGGGTTGCGCAGCTGCGCATGGAGACTGGGCACAGTCCCTTTGACAGCCCATTAGCGCCAGGGCCCGTTCCAGTCGCAGGAGGGTCGGCTGCGCCGGCTTCTGCTGCGTGCACGAGTGCAGACGTTGAGGTGGGACTCGTCCTCGTGCCGCCTCCGATTCCCGAAAACAACTGCCTACGAGTGGCATACGATTGGGTCATCGATTGGATTGATGACTTCCTCTCGAGCTCGTTATGCAGTTATTTGTTTGTCGGGGCGATTATCTTCGCCGGCTTGGAGCTTGCCGTACAAGTCGTTCAAAGTAGTTCGGATGGCGATGGGGCTGCCGCCCTCCCGAGCGATGTGGGCATCATTGGCATGCTCGGCTACGAGGCCGACAAAATGTTCGAGTGGGGTAAGAAGCATCCGGTCGCCCTCCTCTCCCTCAACTTTGGCATCGCGTTTGCGGTGGGCACCTTCGTCCTCTTCCTCAAAGACATGACAGATTGGTGGGAGGCCCGCCAGATTGCTGCGCAGGATGAGAAGCGGCAAAAAACAGGCTATCAGCGGCTCAGCGAGGCGGACGAGGGTGGCAAGGTGGAGGGTAGCAAGCTGAGCCCCGAAAAGCTCGCCAGAGAGCTGAGACGCAACACCGATCAGGTAGAGGAGCTCGAGATCAAAGTAAAGGTCTACAATAAGGCGACATCGGAGCAGGCCATCGACGCTCGCAATCGCCTCAAGATCCTGAAGGCACGGGGCAACGAGCTGCGCTCCATCCTGCACGGAGGGTCCTCTGAAAAGGAGGAGACGAAAAAGAAGAGTACCAACGGCCAGACGGACCTCGTCAACGTGGTGCTGGGCAGCGCCGTCTGCCAGATCTTAGCACGCTCGGGCCGAGGGTTGTTGGTGGTTGGCCTCTACTTCGCCGACGTATACTCGGACTTGAAGGTCATCGTGCTCCTTTATACGACGGGCAACTATCTATGGTGCGCGATGTCAGCCTCGATACTCATCGTCCAGTTTGGAGTCGTCTACTTGCGCGTGCTTCCTTACCTTCGCTCCACCTTTGGTCGCGACCATCCCATCTACCTTCTCTTCATGATATTCGGCTTTCCTCTGGGGCTGTTTGTGTTCGACATCCTCATGTTCCTCGAACCCTTTGGGCTACTCGCTGTGCTACCCATTCCCGACTGGCTGCGCCAGTTCGTGCCAGCCTACAAGGCGACGCGCATCATCACCGAGGTGCTCGTTGAGAGCTTGCCGCAATGCCTGCTGCAGGCATGCATCTACATCATCATCCTCCACAACGAGGAAACCGGCACAGTCACGCACTCTCAGTCGCTCATGCTGCCCTTCATCTCGGCGCTGCCCGTCTCCATAATTGTCTCTACGCTCGCCTCTGAAATGACGTGGATCGAGCTGGTACAAAGCGCGCGGCAGGCAGGGCTCACGGTGATCGCGAAGGGCATCCAACTGTGGAACGTTGGCGCAGGGCTGCCGCTGGACGCGCTCAAAAAGGGCGCGATCATGGAGTGGACCTGCTCTTATGAGCTTGACCCATCAGAGGTGCTGCCGCTCATCGATGCGCTCATCCAGAACTCGAGCCTCACACACCTTGACCTCTCGGAATCGGGGCTAAAGTTTGGCCACGATTGCATAGGATCGGCGGAGAGTGGCGCGCCGCTGGTTGAGGCGATGGCACGCTCGCAGGCAACGCTCAGCAGCCTCAGGGAACTTGTTCTGACCAAAAAGAGTGGATATATCATCCCCGTGGAGGCCCTGCGCGAGGGGCGAGATAAGGCGATGGCCACGATGCGAAAGCAGCGCTTCATGAGCTCGGGCGGCCCATGGCGCGAGGAGATTTTCTTCATGGGCGATCTGATGCGCCGGGTCGTGGAGGGCACGCACGGTCCCGAAAGCTCGGTTGAGATTCACAAAGCTGGTGACGAGATCGCCAAGATACTGTCCGAGGGCAGGAAAGGCCGGTTGAGCAAGGATGAGTGGGAGAAGTCGATCACACAGCTCATTTCTGACGGCTGGATGCGCCGGGGCCACCTAGCGAGCTTGGTCTGCGCAGAGGCGCTCCGCGACGTCGGCTTCAAAGTGGGCGAGCTCAAGTTAAAGGCCTTCTCGCTCTTCGAGCTCAGGCAGGGCGGCTTCACCGCGACCGAGATGAGGGAGGCGGCGCACATGGCGGCCGAGCTGGGTGAGGTGGGCTTCACCGCCGCAGAGCTCAGAAAGGGTGGGTACACGGCGGCGCAGCTCAAGTCGTCGAAGTACTTTTCTCTCGAGGACCTCAAGCATGGTGGATTTACCGTCAAACAGCTCAAGGGCGTCGGGTATCAGGCTAGTCAGCTCAAGGAGAGCGGCTTCACGCCCACTGAGCTGAGGCAGGGCTCGTTTGTGGCCAAGGACCTCAAGCCGCTTGGGTACACCGTCGAGGAGCTCCGGCGGGCCAAATTTTCTGCGATTGACCTGCGCAACGTCCACTTTGAGCTGCTCGAGCTCAAAGGTGGCGGTTATGACGCGACTGAGTTACGCAATGCCGGGTACAGCGCGACCGAGATGAGGGTGGCCGACTTCATGGCAGGCGACCTGAGGGTCGCCGGCTACGGCGCGGGCGAATTGAAGGCGGCGGGCTACAATGCGGTAGAAATGAAGGAAGCGCAGTTCACTGCCAAGAAGCTTAGGCCCGCCGGGTACATGGCAACTGAGCTGCTCGCTTCACAGTGGTCCGTCGAGGTGCTCAAGGGCGCGGGGTACACGGCCTTGGAACTCAAGGAGGCGGGATGTCTGGCGGCTGAGCTGCGGGCGGTGGCGTACCCGCTGACCGAGCTGCGTGCCGCCGGCTTCTCGGCACATGCGCTGCAGGAGGTGGGCTATGGTGCCGAGGAGTTACGGGCCGCAGGCGCGTCGCTCGCCGACCTCACGGGCGCGGGTGCGTCTGTGGCGGACCTGAAGGCTGCAGGCATCTCTGCAATTGGCCTCAAGGTGGAGGGCATCACGCTGGAACAAATGAAGGCTGTGGGATACTCGGCCAAGGAGCTCAAGGCCGCGGGCTTCACGCCGATGCAGCTGCATGCGGCGAACTTTGAGGCACGCGAGCTCACATCCGGCGGATTCTCGGCAAATGAGCTGCGCCTCGCTGGATACACGTCCGCATCTGAGCTACGGGCGGCCGGCTGCACGGTGCGTGAGCTCAAGGACGGCGGCTTCCTGGCTCAGGACCTGAAGGCCGGAGGCTTTACGGCGGAGGACCTGATGGCTGGTGGGTTCCTCTGCAAGGAACTCAAGGAAGGCGGCTTCTCAATCGACCAGCTCAAGGCGGCGGACGTGACCGCGTCGACGCTGCGCAAGGCTGGCTTCACCGCGAGGGCGATGATGGAGGTGGGTTTCTCGGCGCAAGAGCTCAAGGACGTGGGGTACACCGTCAAGGACTTGTACGCTAGCGGGCATGGCTTCAGCTGCCATGAGCTGCGAGTGGTCGGCTTCAGCGCCAAGATCATGCGCGGCGTGGGCGCTACCGCCAAGCAGCTGATTGCGGCCAATTTTACGTTGGACGATCTCAGGAGTGCGGCCTTCAAGCCCAAGGAGTTGAGGGCCGTTGGCTACACCGCGCTCCAGCTCGACCAGTCCGGCTTCACCGCCGCCGAATTGAAGGCCGGCGGATACTCGGCATCAGATCTCAAGCAGACGAGCTTTGACGCACAGGATATGATCCAGGGAGGCTATACTGTTGAGGAGATGCGTCTCGGCGCGTATACCGCCGAAGAGTGCAAGCAAGCGGGTGCAACAGCCAAGGAGCTCAAGACAGGAGGGTTCAACGCAACTGATTTGAAGGCTGTCGGCTGCACGGCCGAGGATCTCAAGGCGGCGGGATTCGCGCCTGTCGAGCTGAGGGAAGCTGAATTCACCGCCAAGGAGTTGGCCTTCGTCGGCTTCAACGGCACCCAGCTCAAGTTAGCGGGGTACAGCGGAAGGGAGATCAAGGATGGCGGCTTGTTGCAGCGCAACACGTTTACGTTCCAGGAACTCAAGACGGAGGGGTTCACCGCCAAGGAGCTCAAGGAGGAGGGATTCCTGCTCAAGGAGCTCAAGGATGGCGGATGCACCATGGTCGAGTTGCGCTTCGCTGGGTACTCGACGCGCGAGCTCAAGCACGCCGGCTTTACTGTGAAGCAGCTTCGGGAAGGTGGGTACACCGTTAAGGACCTGCGCTCCATTGGCGTGCAGGGCGACGAGCTCAGAGAGGGCGGGTTTACGGTGGAGGACCTCAAGGATGGCGGGTTCACAGCCACCGAGCTGCAGCAAATCGGATATACCATGAAGCAACTGCGCCAGGGAGGCTTCCAGGCACCAGCGCTCAAGGCATCGGGCTTTTCGGCCGCCGAGCTCAAGGCGGGAGAATTCTCGGCCAAGGAACTCAAGGCGATTGGGTACACCGTGATCGAGCTTCGGGCCGGCGGCTTCAGCGCGAAGGACCTCAGGGCGATTGGCATCGACGCGGCCAACCTCCGCGGCGTAGGCTTCACGGTGAACGAGCTGCGGAACGTTGGCTTCACTGCCACCGAGCTCAAGCTTGCGCGGGTTGAGCCCACCGAGCTGTACAATGCAGGGTTCTCTGTCAAGGAGCTTCGGCAGGTCGGGTTCACCGCGGCAGAGTTTCGCGCCTTTGCGTTCAAGGTGCCCGAGCTGCGCCTCTCAGGCTTCTCGGCGGTCGAGCTTCATGCGGTCGGGTTCAGCGCGGGCGAGCTCTACGATGGCGGCTACGGGCCCAAGGTGCTCAAGACGGCGGGTTTCACGCCTACCGAAATGCGCGAGGGTGGTCTGCTCGCATACCAGCTGCAAATGATCGGCTTCTCGGCCGTTGAGCTCAAGCACGGCGGCTACACGCCGGATGAGGTCAAGGCGGCGGCGTTCACCGCCGACGAGCTGAAGGCGGCTGATTTCACTGCAATCGAACTCAAGGCCATCGGGCTGACGGCCAAGGAGCTCAAAAAGGGCGGCTTCAGCATAGCCGAGCTTCGGAATGCCGGCTTTCCAGACTGGCAACTCAAGGGCCCTGGATTTTGACAGCGCCCCCAGCGATCTTTAGTGGTCAAGCATGTACTAGCGTCGACAAGTTGTACTTAGGTCCCGGGAGACGGATCATCTCAACATTTGTCAAGGTGTGAGAACAAGTCGAGTGTCAACAGATGTCGCGCACGTAGTGTGCACTGTGTCGGTCTGTTCGATGCTCGATGCCTCGATCCCTGACGATTGACCCCAACATTGCGTTGCCCCCGCAATCATACATTGCGGGCGGCAAGGTTTCGCACATTCCCTTCCTGCAGGTCGGTAAGAGCAGGTGAGCCTCAGATATAGCCTTCTTAAAATTGCGTGAAGAAAGGGCAGCATGGAGCATGGCGCGACGCGGCCTAGCGCGCCTACGAACAAATGTGAAGGCTGAAGCAAGAGGAAGAGCGCAGCCACCGCGCACACCCGTCCGCGAGGTGGACCGCGCCCGCATGCGCGCCCGTGGAAGAACAGGCCTCTGGCCCCGCCACACCCGCGCGTCGACCGACCAATTGCGACCGACCACCCAGCAGCATCTACGGGCAGCGAGCGACAGGGATCACACTGTGCGCTGCGCTGGGAGAGCACGACCTCACGCGCTCGATATCGTAATCGAAAATCCTAAATCGATAGCAAAAAGGTGAAGGAGTCGTCCGACGGAGAGAGCGAGTACTTATTACTTGTGTTGCACAGCGGCGCCGTCCCTTGAGACGGAGTGTGGGCGGGGGAACCGCGACATGACTGTCAGTTGACAGGTTGGCACTGTTGAGTGACTGATTGACAGGGTGGGTCCTTCGCCCGAAGCCTTCGCGCCAAATTTTGTGGACGTGGTACCGGTACAAATCTGACAAAATCGCCCCGCCGATCCGATGGCGTGCGTCTCGGTGACCAATGTGTCAGTGCTCGACAACCCCGCTCGGTTCGACAACCCCTTCCAGTTCGAGGTGAGCTTCGAGTGCCTCGCGCCGATCAGCGAGGATATTGAGTGGAAACTCATCTACGTGGGCTCCGCTGAGAGCGACGAGTATGATCAGCTCCTCGACTCCGTGCTTGTGGGGCCCATGCAGGTGGGCGGCTACAAGATCGTCTTTCAGGCCGAACCTCCCGACCCGAGCAAAATCCCGCTGCACGATTTGCTCGGCGTGACCGTCATCCTGCTCTCATGCTTCTACCGCGACCGTGAGTTCATCCGCATTGGCTACTACGTAAACAGCGAATACGACTGCCTCGAACTCAACGAGGCGCCACCGGAGTACCCGATCTACGAGCGCATCGTGCGCAACATCCTGGCCGATAAGCCGCGCGTCACTCGCTACCAGATCGACTGGACATGATTCGAATAGGTGCGCGCTCATGTACCTCGAGCCTTTGAGATCCCTCCCAGTCGCCCACCAACCGCCGCCGCTCACGTGTGCCTTATCCACGCGTATCCGCTCGCAGTGGCCGCGCTGCGCACGATGTTTTATCGGAGACCAATTTCGGCTGATGAGTCCGCAGAAAACAGGAGGGCTGACTCTCATGCATGGGAAGAAATGCACCCCTCTGCATGCCCCTCTGGTGTCAGTTGAGGATAGAGTCACTGTGTCTAGTGATAGACACGTACCTACTTATGTTTCTATCATTACTTGAACCAAGACAGCCAACTCGTGGACATGCTGCTCGAAACGGCGCCTTTTCGGCCGTGTGAATATCTGTCTCTTGATGCGCATCGCCGTGCTTCTATCCGTACTCGCTGTTTCGACGGGATCGGCCACCCTGCTCTTACAAAGGCGTGCGCTTGCTACCGTGGTCGCCGCGATTGTGGCGAATAAGGGCTCCCCACAACCCCTTATGGCGATTGAGGCTGTCCCAGTGCTGTTGACTGATCAGGAGATGGGTGCGCGAGTGGCCCGCAAGATGGAGTTGCTGAGACAGCAGTCGGCCGGGACGCGTCCAACAGCATCTAGCGGGAGCGTATACGAGGCCAATATCCGGTCTGATTTCAATCCGGATGCGGCCGTGTCCCTTCGATCACGGTCCTTTGTTGAAAATGCAAAAGCATCTCTTTCCAAGCAGCAGGAGCTCAAAACGCGCGACAAGAAACAGAAGCGAGACGACATGTGCGAGATGCTTGGACGTGGCTGCTGAGCTCGGGGGAGGACGACCGTAGGTACATACGCGATGCTCATCTCGCTCCGGCAGCCGCGGGGGCGGCTATACGTATCCCGCACGGCCAGTGTGCCTTACAATGGGCCAGCCCTCATTCATGAGAGGATAGTGGCCACGCCAGGTCCACGACCAGCTGTCTACTTCTGTCCCGACCTAAGAGTTCAGATTGAACCGCTGACGACATGTACGCGGAAATCGCGCGTGACACCCTTGCTTCCGAGGATGTCGACGAGACTCGAAACACGAGCCGACACCCGCCGGTCGCCACGGCACGCTGCCCGGACGCGGCGGGACGGAAGATGTCATTATCAGATGCTGATCTCAGATGACGTGAGACGTGTGGAGAGTGAAACACGGGCACCGACCCTGCTCCATTCTATCCATTCCACCCTGCATCATGTTTGTCGCGGGTCTCCAATGTGTGCAATGATTTGGGCATTTCCCCCAGCACCCGGTTGTAAGTTCTACATAAGTACCCGTCTCGAAAAGTAACAGACTAAAAAGTGCCGCAGGCTTCCGCGGTGCGCGACCGCGCCGCGCGCGCGCCGCGAGGCGACGGGCCCGAGGCCGTCCGTCGGCCATGCCCGTCGCACACTGCAAGCTTCAAAATAGTTACATACTCGAAGTGACTCAATAGAAGTTAGAACTCAGATTCAGACGAGAGGTCGGGCCGCAGAGTTGACACCGAATAGCGTCTCCCGTTAGTCTCCCGCTCCTCTTAATCATATATCATTGTAACTTTGTAACCTACATCTCGCATGGGTCCTTCGATCCCTACATCGCATGTCGGTCGTAACGACACCGACTCGAGACCCCGTCCCCGACACTGTGTTCGGACACTCTGCCTCACTCCTGCACTCCTCAAGAATATCCGGATACACAAGTAGATCGCTCTGCAGCGTCCCGGTCCAACCGAACTCCTGCACAACATGAACTACACGCGCACGTGGAAATTCCTACACCCAACACCGGCCAGGCGTCAAAGACGCGGATCACTCGGTCCCTGCTCACCGTCATTTCCGCGCGTCCAAGCTTTCTGAAGTAAGAATTTTTCGTAGCAGGTCTCAGCTCAGTGACCCACTCTGTCATGCCGCAAGGCACTCACAACAAGGTGGTTTCGAGCATGGAGATTTGCAGTTCCAACGGGAGCACCAACCCGAAGCCCCTTGCTCACGCGCTTTTGCAGCGATCCCTCTCTGCACGGCTGTCAAGAAGCCAAAGTTGATCTGGTTGAGCATCGCATCGTAATGCACGGCGTCGTCGGTCAAGTTGCAGTGATCCTGAGTCACCGCAAAAGCATCTAGCAGTCCCACGTCCGGGTTCCTGCTCAAGACCCGCAACGAGATTTCACGCTGTCGCGCAGAGTTCTCCTGCACCAAAAGGCTGGCGTAGCACTCGCGCGGTGCAAGGTTATACCGAGCCTCGCAATCAGCATAGCGATCTGCGATGGAGAAGTTCCTGCAATTCGCGCATACGGAAGCGGTATTCTCCACGGGTTGGCATCGAAGCGCCGCCACGATCCACGCACGGTCACCACCCCAGTTACCCTCGCAGATAGAATTCGTCGTTCGCCAGATGAGGGCTGTACGGGCGCTTGCGTTTCGATATGCGTGAATCGCAGCAGCAAGAACCGATTCGTGATGCAGTGCGCCTTCCACCGCACTCCGATGAGGGGTCACTCGAACGCCGCCAATCACATGAAGCATGTGAGCTCCTGCATTGAACAGAAACACATCTGCTATCCGCCCATCGAGTGCCGGCAACTTGATTGCGTTCTTCAGAGCGTTAAGGTCGAGGGGCCCCCAATTCTTCACGTAAGCGATTGTCGTGTCATTCTGACTCCGAGCGACCATCCAACCAAACCTACCCCAATAGCCGTGGTCGGTATCTGTCGCACGTCCGGTAATAGGCGGCCCTGACGTCCAGAAACCGTCTCTTTGAAAGCCTCGGGAAAGCACGCAGGTAGTGAGTGTCATACTACCGCAAGTTCCAGGCAGTACGTGCCGAGCCAGATGCACGTACATGTTTCTCACTGTGCTGTCGCCATGAAGCACAACTACTCTCGAGGTGAGAGGTGCAAGTAATTCAACGACGGGCTGTGAGATGGTCCGGAGTTTGTAGTACGGCAACTCTGGCGCAGCAATCGGTCGCTGCTGCTCATCGACTAACCCGCTCCGAGAAAGACCGTCGACGACGACTTCACATTTCGAAGTTCGGGCATCCCACACCGTGGAGGTCCCGTTCTCGCAAACCGCTTTGCGATTGGCAAGGCATTCTTCCACTGCAAGTTGCGGCACACTAGAGGTGCTGCCAGGTGCGTCTGAAGCGAGAGAGCGCCTGGAGGCGGGCGGCATCACGTCCTTCTCGCCCAGGGCGGCAGCTCTGAGCGAGGATAGTTGCTCGCGGCTCATAGCAGATCCTGTCTTGGGCGATTGGTGATGTATGCGGCTCTGTCCTTCGCCCGCGTGTGCATGCTTGCCCAAGGCCGCATCCAGCAATGCCTTGCGCTCGGCTTGGAGCCTGGTAGCGGTCGTATAGTCTTCGGCATCGACTGCCACCTCGATGGCCGCATTCAGCTCCGCGGTACTCGTACGTGCTGTGTCCCGCTGCTGCTCCGCCGCACTGTCTGCAGCTGCAACATGCCCATGTCCGGTTCCATGCACACCGGTTCTTTGTACGGTTCTTGCTTCGTTGTCGCGATGGCCCGCCTGGCTTGCCCTTGCCCTGGGCGCTGATGACCCTAAATGTGCGAGGAACTCCTCAACTGATGGCTCTAAATGTGCGAGGAACTCCTCAGCCCGTGCTCTCAAGACACCATTGCCAATACCAAGTGCGATAATCTCCTCAGCCTTCTTTCTCGACATCTCAGTATAGTTGTGATTGTCTGCGGCGGACGATGTCCTGTTACTCACCCAGCTGTATCTGGAACGATAGTGTCCGTACTCAGGCCTTTCGAGCAGCTCTTGGCGATGGGGCCGATAGAGCTCAAGGTCAAGCCAAAGTTGCCCGGTGCATGTATGGTTGTCTCCGGGGATCACCGGGCAATCAACTTCGCGCTTGGGCGGCGGAATCACCTTCTTCTCCGGGTAGTCCATGCCCGCTTGCGACGCGTTTATGGACAAATAAAACTCTTCCACCAGAAGGTCGAGATGCTGCCGGGCTCGGCTCTCCTTATGGCGCAGCTCCTCATCATAGTCTAGGGTAGGGTTTTGGATCAAAATGCTCATCTGGTCCAAGACACGCTGGAGACCAGACTGGTTGACCCTCTTCAGTGAGTTGTTGAAGCGGTTTGGGTGCAGAATATCGTAATCCTCAGTTGGGTTTGTGCGCAGGTTGAACAGATTCACAAATCGCTCAACATTCGGATGGCCCCACCTTTTGCCATGCCATATCTTTATCTTCATCTCGTAGTCTATCAGCACGTAACTACCCTTGAAACTCAAGCGGATGGGACGAAGGCGCCTCCTCGTGTCCCCGGAGAAAAGGTGCACCAGGCTTTCCCCGTCCTGTGGCTGGAGCATGCTCGACTGGGGCAAGCCCACGATCTCAGCGATAGTAGGGAAGATGTCTACCACGCTGCCCGGCTCCCAGGTCACACGGGGCGAGATCACGCCAGGCCATTCGATGATGGCAGGAACGCGTACTCCACCCTCCCACAGATCCTTTTTGAATCCCCTCAGCCCGCCGGCTGTATTTCGAGGCATCATCGATGTTCCACCGTTGTCACTGCAGAACCAAAGCAACGTGTTGTTCTCGATCCCAAGGGTGCGAAGCCCCCTCCGCAGCGTCCCCAGGCTTCGATCGAGCGCATGGATCTCTCCGTAGTAACGGCTCTTCCACAAACCGTAGTAAGGTTGCCTGTCCTTATTCAGGTTGACCCAGGGGTCATGTGGAGATGAGTACCACACTGCTGTGAAGGAGGGTATGCCGCTTGCCGCCTTTTGGCCGATGAACCGAAGCGCCTGCTCAGCCAGCACATCAGAGCTATCGCCGTAGAACCCTTCAAACTCGCCATTTCTGCTGAGCATCGGATTCAGCTCAAACACTCCAAAATTACTCAGCCATGTCTCAAATCCAAACACGCCTGGGTTGTGAGTATGCTCTCGGTCGATCGGACCGCCACCGCCCCGTTCCATCGCGTGCATACCGTCCAAATGCCATTTGCCGAAGTGACCAGTTGCATATCCCGCATGATGGCGCAATGCATATGCAATCGTGGTCGAGCGTTCTTGCAACCGCAACGCTTCTCCCTGATCGATGACTCCTGTCCTATCTGCGCATCGCCCAGTCAGCACCGCGGCCCGTGTAGGCGAGCAGATGGGAGATGCGTAGAAACGCTCGAATCGCAGACCATTGTCAGACATTCTGCATATCTCCGACGTGTTGAACCAGAACTTCTTTCTCGACCAATGGATCACATTGCCCCAGCCTTGATCGACTCTGCCCCTGTACCCGACGTCACCCCAGCCCTGGTCGTCAGACATGACGAGGACTATGTTCGGCTTCGACGTGCCGTAGAGGCGAGGGCTGCCTATCATCGCGTTGAGAACCACGCACGGCAACCTCGCCCACTGCTGGTGTCACGACGTCCGCGCGCGGCGCGCGGCCCGTCGCTCGCACGTGTTGCGTACAGTACCGGTACTGTACCGGTAAAAAGACATCGGGGGGAGCCGGGACACACACGGGACACACGGGACACGCGCCGGTATGCAGCCAGCCCACCGCTCTAGGGACGAGGTGTGAAACGGTTTGTGTGTCCGCAACGGGCCGCGGCGGCAGGCGAGGGGCGTTGCAGATGAGCGTGGAA
>Ga0209550_10004559_pt1 | contig 13114 bp, 13 predicted proteins | sample LauGreSuBDMM15SN_2_FD_187567 | JGI IMG/M metagenome (GOLD analysis project Ga0209550, IMG submission 187567) | Freshwater lake microbial communities from Lake Michigan, USA - Su13.BD.MM15.SN (SPAdes) (version 5) | ecosystem: Environmental > Aquatic > Freshwater > Lake | place: Lake Michigan... | reverse complement strand
TCGGTGCGCGCAATTCGCGCGAAAAGACAAGCCGAATCACGTCACGCGCATCTTCTTTCAGGTTGCAGCGTGTTGCGGCATCGGGCGGTGTTTCGCGTACCACGTAAGCAACCGAAAGCGCCGCGAAAATCGCCAGCCCAGCACAAGCGATGAAGCCCGCGCGCCAGCCGCTATATTCCACCAGAAAGGCCAGTGGGCTTGCGGAAATCACCATGCCCGTATTGCCAACGGCCTGAATAATCCCACCCCAAAGCCCAAAGCGCTGCGCCGGCATGTTCTTGGCGGCATAGGTAATCGGGCACATCAACATGCCCGAACAACCAATGCCCAAAACCATTTGCGCCACAAGCATGGAAGCAGCACCATCGGCATTGGCGGCCAAAAGCGCGCCACCGGCAGCAATCGTCAATAGGCAAAGCGCGGTGGGCTTCACGCCCCAGCGGTCCAGCGCGACACCCACAGGCAGCATGGCAAGCGCAAAGGTTGCGGGGAAGGCACCGGTCAGCACGGCCAGGCCATCGGCGGTGACCCCCAGATCGCGTTGCAGCACATCAGCGGCCATCGCGGGCAGGGTGCGCACCGCATTCGAAAACACATGTCCCATCGCCAAGGCGATGATGGAAAGGGCGACTAGGTTCATGGAATGCGCGCGATCTTCAATTACGAAACCTCTTACCCGGGGTAATGATGCCCTTGGGGTCAAGCGTTGCCTTTAGCGCGCGCATGAAGGAAAGCGCCCCATCGCCATGCTCCTGTTCCAAGAATTCACGCTTGCCAAGGCCAATGCCGTGTTCCCCGGTACAGGAGTCAGAAGGACACAATTTCATTTGATGAACTTTTACCGTTCAACTTTCGCTTTTGCGGGGGTTATTCAGAGCTTCCATAAAAATTCTTGCGCAAGCCCCCATAACTCGCCCAAGGGGTCGCTACCAAATACCCCGCGTCGACTACCAAATTAACCCCGGTAATGGCACTAGCCAGGTCGGAGGCAAGAAAGGCGACGCTCGAAGCGATTTCGTCAGGTTTTACCAGGCGGCCGAGAACAGAACTCTCCGACAGGGTAATCGAAGAGAGCGTATTGGTCTCAAAGCTCTTTTCGAGCGCTGGTGTTGCCGTGAACCCAGGAGAAACACTGTTAACCCGCACCCCAGATGGTCCCCACTCTGCGGCAAGACACTCCGTTAGATTTATTACTCCGGCCTTCGCGGGGCCGTAACCGTGCAGAGGACCAGAGCGCATACCGGCCACTGACGCAATATTAACAATAGCGCCTCGTCCTTGCCGGGACATCCGAGTTCCAAAGGCAGCGCAGCATAAATAAGTACCACGCAAGTCGATTCTTGTGACGAAGTCCCACTCTTTCATACCAAGTTCGCCAGGGGGAAGGGGACGTTGCAGGACACCAGCACTGTTTACAAGGATGTCGGGCGTGCCGAATCGAGCCTCGACCTCGGTAGCGGCTTTCTCGACGTTATTTTCATCCCCCACATCAAGCGTGACTGCGTTGCCACCAAGGCGCCTAGCGACAATACCCGCTGCATCTACATTTCGATCTGCTACAACGACGCTTGCACCGCGAGTAGCAAAAAAAGTGGCACATGCTTCGCCAATACCGCTAGCCCCACCGGCAACCACGACAATTTTATTGTCAAATTTCATGGGGCCTCAAGTGAAGAGTTCCTTTGGGTTCTCGATGATTTCTCGCACTCCATTGAGTAATCGGACTCCTCGTACTCCATCCAAAACCCGATGATCACAAGACAAGACGACGCTTATCTCTTTACGCACCACGGGCTCACCACTTGCTGAGGGCCGAAACAAAGCGCGCTCACTGCCAACACCGAGTATCGCAGCCTGGCCTAATGGAATGATCGAGGCCATTAGGGTGACGTCATACATGCCTGCATTTGAGACCGTCATAACCCCGCCGCCGACGTCATTTGAAGTAAGTTGTCCGTCACGCGCCCGCTGGACAAGACTTCTTACTTCCCTTGCGATGGCGTTCAAAGACTTTCCGCCCGCATTGCGCAGTACGGGAACGACGAGGCCAGTAGGCGTGTCCACAGCGATCCCGATGTCAACGCTAGCCAGTCGCAAAAAGCTCTCTTCATTCCAAACGACATTTAGCTCGGGGTTTGCGTCTAGTACACGCACCAGCGCAGCCACAAAAAGGTGCGTGATGCTTATATGGCCTTTCCCCGATGGAGGGGCTGCGCTCTGATTCCACTCTGCACGTATTTTTTGCGCATTACTAATTTCTACTTCGGATGCGAGATAAAAATGCGGCGTGTTCTTCTTCGCCTCGGTCAAACGCCGCGCTGCATTCAATTGCCCAACGGTCGGCACGCGACGCAGGGTCTCCTCGCCGATAGATGTGACTGGTGCAACGGTGGGCGCAACGGCTGGCACGGCTTCCGATCCGCCCTCAATAGCATCCCATTCTGCAATCGGAGCGCCAACATCAACGGTTTCTCCCACCTGCACTAATAATCGGGTAAGTCTCCCAGCATGAGGTGCCGTAATTTCACTTGTGACCTTGTCTGTCTCTACGACAACGTACGTCTCGCCAGCTAAAAAGTTCTGCCCCACCGCGACTGTCCACTCGGCTATGGATCCCTCGGTCATTGTGAGGCCGAGCTTAGGCATCAAAAACCTATTGTTTAACAATCTATTCTCCAAAAAAAGATCTCGCACTAATCCCTAGCTATTCTTTTTCAGCGTCACGCGTCATGCAGATTTCTTCCAATTCATGCTCCGTTGGAGTGCCTCAACAATTTCTTCTTTTCCGGGCAAGTAACCAAGTTCCAACGAACGCCCGAATGGTACTGGCATGAACGCTGCACCAACGCGAAATGGTGGGGACCTCATCTGACCAAAGGCCTGCTCCGATATGGTGGCAGCAATCTCTGCCCCAACTCCGAATGGCATGACTGCTTCATGCGCAATTACCAACCGACCGGTCTTCCTGACCGACGCCGTCACTAGTGCCTGATCCCAGGGCTGAATGCAGCGCAAATCAATTACCTCGACCGAACAGGACTCGGCGGCTAGAAAATCAGCCGCCGCGATGCAGGAGTTGACGGTTGCACCGTAGCTGACCAGGGTGACATCAGACCCGACTCGACAAACACGTGCTGAACCTAATGGAATCGCTACAGCGTCAGCGTCAAGTAATCCCTTGCTCGAATATAAAGTTTTGTTCTCAACGAAAATAACAGGATTCGGGTCGGCTATGGCCGACCTCAATAAGCCATAAGCATCTGCCGGGTTGGACGGGACAACCACTTTTAGGCCAGGAACATGCGCAAACCAGGCCTCCAGACACTGAGAATGTTGTGGCCCAGCATTCAAACCTCCACCATGCGGAGTGCGCACCACCATCGGCACACTACACTGTCCCCCGAACATGAAGTGCGCCTTCGCAGCCTGATTCACAATAGCGTCCATCGCAAAGGTCATGAAATCCATAAACATGATTTCAACGACGGGCCTCATTCCAGTGAGTGCTGCCCCGACTGCCATACCTGCAATTGCTGCCTCTGAGATTGGCGTGTCGCGCACACGCTGGCCTCCAAATCGCTGCATGAGTCCGCGGGTGACTCCGAATGGGCCGCCCGGGATCGCAATATCTTCTCCAAGAAGCACTACGGTCGAATCGGCCTCCATAGCATCAGCCAGGGCTTTGTTGATTGCCGCTCCAAATCGAGTTTCAGCCATGGTTTGACACCTCCACAGCGTATACGCCGGCCAATGCACTCTTGAAGTCCGGTTCGCCACTACCTTGCGCGGCGTAAACCGCGGCGTCAACCCGTGCAACCGCCTGGCGATCCATGCGGTCTAGTTCCTCCGCCGTTACCCCATGCTCCCGCAAATTTAGAGTTGAGATTATTAACGGATCTTGGCTACGCGCTAACGCCAAATTGGCTACGTCTCGGTACTTTTGTGAGTCACCTTCATAGTGCCCTTGCCAGCGCTGCGTGAAACACTCGAAAAGTACGGGCCCCGACCCACTACGTACCTTGTCGACGCACCAGCGCGACTTGATTGCCACGGTCGCGACATCGACGCCGTCCGCTGTTTCGTATTGCATGTTGTACGCTTGTGCTAGCTGTCGGGGTGTTGTTGCCAACTGCGCCGATTGGGGCGAAAACTCGGACCAGCCATTGTTTTCGCATACAAAAATTATCGGCAGTCCCCATAATGCTGCGAGGTTGAGACATTCGTGCATAGCTCCCTCGGCCAATGCGCCATCTCCAAAAAAGGCAACCGCGATTGCTCCGTCAGCGCGGATCTGGTGTGCCCAAGCGCTTCCGAGAGCAAGCGACAGGCTGCCTCCAACGATGCCATTGGCGCCAAGCATGCCGATGGACATTTGAGCGACATGAATCGATCCGCCCCGGCCTTGGCAAAGGCCACTCGCCTTACCCATAATTTCCGCAAAAAAACCATTCAGATCCATGCCCTTTGCAAGCGCGTGACCGTGACCGCGATGTGTAGAAGCAATGGTGTCAGTCGGCCCAAGAGCATTACATACCCCGGCAGGGACGGCCTCCTGCCCGAGACTCAAGTGCAAGAAACCGGGGATTTCTCCGTCTGCGAACAGTCGCCCAAGCCGCTCTTCAGACCGTCGTATCAGGAGCATGACTTCGTGAAGATGTCTAAGGGTATCTATATTAAGGCTCATAGTTTTGGATCGGAGTGACTGAGCGGATCTAACCACTATCTAGGAACAAACTATCAAAGAAGAAAGGGACTATTGGGAGTATTTACGCCAAGGAAGCTCTGAATAACCCCCGCAAAAGCGAGAGTTGATTAATAAAAGTTCACCAGATGTAATTGTGTTCTTCTGACTCACCCTCACGGACTTTACGCACCTTAATTGGCCTTTTTCGGCCTTCTTTTGAGCATTTGCCCACACTGCAGGGGCACTCATCCCGTAGGCCCCTGAATAATTCGTTTTCTCACCATCCACAAGCTACTCAGCGCAAACAGTGTTGTCGGTTGCGCCGTGTTTTTGATCAATCCCCGATACCGAGTCTTGCAATAGCCAAACTGGCATTTGATCACTCTGAAGGGGTGTTCCACTTTCGCCCGAATACTGGCCTTGACCTTTTCCAACTTGTCGACCAAGGCGTCTACAGTTTTGCTCTTCTTGGTCTGGTGCATCTCTGGGTCATGCTCACACGAGCTGTTCTTGGTCGAGCTGGGCGCTAAAATCAAAGGGGCATCAACGACAGTACCCGCTTTGAGCAGCAAGCCCCTCTCGATCAACTTGGCGTTAACGGTAGCAAGAATCTGAGTGGCCAAGTTATTGCCTTCAATCAAGTGGCGGAATCTGAGAATGGTGCTCTCATCAGGCAGGCGCGCAGCACCTGCATCGAGCAGGGCGAACTCACGAAACAAGGTCATATCGTGCAAGGCCTCTTCCAAGGCCGGATCGGACAGGCCAAACCACTGCTGAATGAAATGAATGCGGAGCGTTGTGGCAACAGGGAAAGGCGGACGGCCCGTTTTACTTGCAGGCGCAAAGGGCTGGATCAAGCCAGTCAACTCAGCCCAAGTCACAACAAGATTCATCTCTTCAAGAAACTCACGCTTACTCGTTCTCTTGGTGACCGATTCAAATCGGGTGGAAGCGAAGGTGGTTTGTTTCATGAAGATAAAACGTTTAAGTCAGGCGCTGTGATGATTTTGCTTAAGAGCGCCTGAATATTAATGACGCACAGCATAGCAGTTAATGCAAAACATTTATTACAATCTATAAAGCGACCAACCGGCATTAGTAAAGAGTTGCACGCCTCTTGCCTCACCTCTAAACCGCTGCTGTTACCATTATTTCCACGAAAAAACCGGGCCTGACTAGGCGTGACTCTACTACCGCTCTTGCGGGCGTATGACCGGCCAATACCCAGGATTCCCAGACAAGATTCATTTCATCAAAGTACCTAAAATCTGATAACCAGATGGTGGTCGAAATCAGCTTTGACTTGTTACTGCCCGACACCAAAAGCAAATTATCGATACGACCGAGAATCTCTCGGGTTTGAATAGTGATATTTTGTCCCTCGCTTTCACGAGCCACCTGCCCACAAAAGTGCACAACTCCCGCATGAATAACGGCTTGACTACTCCGGGGACCAATTTCAAAACGCTGTATAGACATTTAGTAATTTTAAAGATGTGTTGATATCAATCAACTATTTCTATTTACAGCCCCACCATCAATTGTGACAATCGTTCCACTTATGTAGGAGGCACGCGGAGACACTAAAAAGGCCACTAAATCCGCAACTTCACGTGCTTCGCCCATACGTCCGAATGGAAGATCTAGCTCTGCCAAGTATTCCTGCCACCGATCCGTGTTACCCTGAGCGTTAGCACTCCAACCTTTCAACATACGCTCGGCGCGATCGGTATTTGTAAGTCCGGGATTCACCCCCAATACCCGAACCCCATGATCAGGGGATCGTCCGCCTAAAGCTCGAGTAAGTCCCATGAGAGCAATATTACCGGTACTTCCTAGTATATATTTGGCAGCCATACGCTCACCAGAATTTCCGATAATATTTAAAATTACACCCTCGCCGCGAATCTTCATTTGACTATAGAAGGCTCGAGTCATATTAATGTACCCGAAGACCTTAAGATCCCAAGATGCACGCCATATGTCCTCTGATATTTCATTTATTTCGCCTGGTGGGTTGGACCCAGCATTGTTCACAAGTATGTCTGCGTTGGCACAGGCAGACGAGAGCATACCCTGATCGTTAGCACTACCCAAGTCGGCGGAAAAACTACGAACTTTTATATCGTACCGTCTCTGAAGATCCGCAGCGACCTGACTGAGCAACTCCCCATTACGTGCTGCCAAATCTAAATCGCAACCCTCCTCTGCCAGTACATGAGCGACTGCCAACCCAATCCCTTTGCTTGCGCCAGTAATAAGAGCTCTTTTTCCCTTAAGATTTAGATCCATAAAATTATCTTTTCGTTGTAATGTTCGGTTTTTTGAAAAAAATTCGGAAATTATTATTTCTAATAGCCACGAGGCATTCCGAGATCGTGTGTTGCAACAAAATTTAGCAACATCTCTTCAGATACCGGAGCGAAACGAAACAGACGGGCATCGCGCCATAAACGTTCGAGATGCATCTCCTTTGCGTATCCCATACCCCCAAGAGTTTGCATGGCACGTTCAATGGCTACGCTGGCAGCCTGCGACGCAATTAGTTTTGCCGTATTGGCTTCTGACCCATAGGGAAGGCCCTGATCATGCAGCCAGGCCGCCTTACAGTTCATAAGTCGGGCACACTCGAGTTCTGCATGAGCTTGGGCTAACGGAAACTGCAATCCCTGATAAGCACCTATCGGCTTGTCCGCGAAGACTTTACGCTGCCCGGCGTACTCAACTGCCAGGCGCAATGCTAGAGCACCCGCCCCTACGAGGCCTGCAGTAGTTACTATCCTTTCCGTATTAAGTACCTCAAGAAGCTCCGGCCAGCCTTGATCAAGAGTGCCTAACAGTTCCTCAGCTCCAACTTTTACATCTTCAAAATAAACTAAGCTTGACGGGTTTGTATGAGTTCCTAGCTTCTCAATGGATTGATGAGTTAATCCCTTCCTATCGGTATCCACCAAGAAAAGCGATATGCCGAATGTGCGCTTAGGTGCATTTGCCGCCTTTGTTGTGCGGGCCACGATGAGCATTTTTTGCGATTGGGCAACACATGTAATCCAAATCTTACTCCCATTGAGCAGCCATCCATCTCCTTGTCGCTCTGCAAACGTTGTCATCGCAAGAGTATTCGATCCGGCATCAGGCTCAGTAAGAGCCATCGAAAACCGCATACTGCCATTGACCAGCTTCGGCAAAAGATCGGCTTTCATCTTGGCAGTGCCAAACTTTCCAATTGAAATGCCGCCGAAAATCGGATTATTCATGAACAATTGTCCAATCGTCGCCCCCCCCCCAGAAGCAGCGAGGTTTTCTATAATAAGTGCCATCTCTTGCATGCCAAGGCCAGATCCCCCAAAAGCCTCGGGCACCGCCACCCCGCAAAGGCCCGCATCACAAACCGCCTGCCAAAAGGTTGAGCCGAACTCTTTTTTTGCGTCAAGCTCCTTCCAGTACTCAAGCCCGAAACGCTCTCCAACTTTTCGAGTGGTTTCCACTAGGAGTATCTGCTCCTCATTAAGCTTAAAGTCCATTTTTTCTCTTTCAGTTCGTTTATCTATTCAATAGGTATGCAAATATTGGCTTTTACCAAATTACGAATTAAATCAAGATCCAGTAAATATAGCTTTACGCTTCTGCAAAAATGCAGAGCAGCCTTCGTGAGCATCTCGGGAGTCAAATACCAAACTTGCAGTAGCCTGCTCATAGGCAAGCGCCGCAGGCAACGGCATGTCCGCTCCATTGCTAAGCGTGCGCTTCAATAATCTCAGGATCAACGGAGATTTTCCTGCAATACGATCAGCTAACGCCAACGCCTCCTCCATTAGTTTCCCAACCGGAACCACCCTGTTAGCAAGACCTATATCAACCGCCAATTGCGCCGTAAAGTGCTCCCCAGTAAACATGATCTCTTTAGCACGGCATAGTGGAACTTGTCGAATCAGTCGTTGCGTACCACCAGCACCTGGAATGATTCCAAGCGTAATTTCAGGCAGGCCTAGTCGACAGCCTTCGGTTAATAATCGAATGTCAGTCGCCAACAGCAACTCAGTGCCACCGCCTAAGGCCCAACCATTAACCGCAGCTATTGTCGGTTTATCGCAGACTTCCACTTTTCGCATTACGCGATGAATTACCTCTGCGAATTCATTGTAGTGAGCCAATGCTTGCCGGCTATTTAGATCCGCTATATCACCACCAGCTACAAAAGCACGATCTCCAGCTCCAGTAATAATAATAACTCGAACACTTTCATCCTGCTCCAACTCTTCGAAGCCGCGCTCCAGTTCAAGCAGCGTGGGAATGTCGAGAGCGTTGAGAGTCTGCGGTCGGTTTATGGTGAGGATACCCGCATGAACCTTACGTTCAATAAGAATGGAATCATTACTCATAATTTTCTATCTTGCTAAAGTTGTAAAGTGGTAAAGTTAATTGAAAACTCTGCATTAAAATAGTTTAATTTATTTATATTTTAACTTATCTTAAATATTAATTTGTCTACCCGAAAAAAATTCAAGTTGTTCGCCCAAAGACCGGCAAGCACTCTATTAAAAGAATTATAAAACTACTGATTCTTAAATATGGGTTTTCTTTTTTCAGCAAAAGCACGACGTCCCTCATAATAATCTTCACTATCAAAGCAATCCTGCACCATCGAATTTATCAGCTCAATATTGCGACTATCTGGATTTTTCCGAAGTTCAATCAAAGCGCGTTTTACAGCGGCCAATGTTCGGGGCGCATTTTCAGACACCATTAGGGAAAAACTCTGTACAAATGCATCTAATTCATTAGCCGGCAAGACTTGCTTCACTAAACCCATCCGGAGTGCCTCATTAGCATCAAAAATTCGGGCGCTATAAAAAAGATCAGCAGTATTTGATACGCCAAGAACTTCAGTAAACCGCTTAACACCATCAAAAGCGTAACCCAAGCCCAGCCGACCAGCTGGCATTCGGAATTTAGCATCATCAGCACAAATTCTGACATCACAGTTCAGAGCTAGGCCTAACCCCCCGCCCATACAAATACCTCTGACTTTAGCGATGGTGGGCTTTACGCAATCCAGCACTGCACCGTATCCAAGTTCAGTAGCCTGGTTGTAACGTTGACTGTTACTGCCTTCCCTTTCCTGCCCAAATTGCGAAATATCAGCCCCTGAAACAAAAGCCTTTTCTCCGGCACCGGAAAGGACTATTACCCTAACGGCAGAGTTGGCGACAAAAGCATCAATGGCCCCAGGAAGCTCGCACCACATATCGTATGTGATGGCGTTAAATTTACTTGGGTTATCAAAAACAAGATGCCCCGTAAAGCCCTCAACATAACAATTTAATTTACCTAGACTTTTGTGAGAAATATTAGACATTAATCAAATCACTTTAATTCTTGCAAGTTCATTTATCTATCTTAATTCAAAACTGGGACTACTCAAATTAAGTGCTAAAAATGCAAATCTTCGAATACATATTTCATGTTATATATTGGCGCACATGGAACTCCAGCATCATTAAGTCGCTCAACCCATAAGTCCACATAATTTTCTCTAAATACGCCCACTAGCTCAATAATTAACAAATCTCAATCCTCAAATCGCTCTGTATCAATCCATACTATTTTCTAATGAAACCCTAACGCCCAAGATAACTCTTAAGTAAGTCGGGGTTATCGAGCAGATCCTTTCCAGGCGCTGACAGCACAATCTCGCCATTGCGCAGCACATGTGCTGAACTGGCAAGTGAGGCGGCAACGCCGACATTTTGTTCCACCAACAATATAGTCAGGCCGCGCTCTTGAAGTATGCGAACTGCCTGAATGACCTCTTCCACCACTTTCGGTGACAAGCCGTGCGAAGGCTCATCCATCAATAACAGCCTAGGCCTGGCCATGAGGGCACGGCTAATTGCCACCATTTGCTGCTGACCACCGGATAATGTGCCCGCGCGGGAATTCAAGCGCTGCTTAAGAACCGGGAAAATTGTCAACGCATCCTCAAAATCGCTAGCAATACCATACTTATCATTTCGGGTAATTGCACCAAGTTCAAGGTTCTCGCGCACGGTCATCGTTGGCCAGCAGTAACGCCCCTGAGGAACCTGAGCAAGTCCAAATGAAACGATTTCATGAGGACTTCTACCGCATACATCATGATCTTCAAAAACAATAGAACCGCTCTTTGGCTTTAGCAATCCAGAAAGTGCATTCAACGTCGTTGATTTTCCTGCTCCGTTCCCACCCATCAAAGCTATGATCTGTCCCTTAGCCACAGAAAAACTTACATCGCGGAGAACCTCAGTTACGCCATACCAGACACTTAGATTCTTCACGTTAAGCATGAATGGCCTTACCCAAGTACGCCTCAATTACTGCTGGCTCCCTAGCAATACTGTCGGCATCACCTTCCGCGAGCTTAATCCCAGAATTCAAGACCGTGATCCGATCACACACCCCCATGACTAATTGAACGACATGTTCAATCATGACTATGGTGGTTCCATGTTCATCCCGGATGCGCTTCAACAACACACCAAGCTCGTCAACACGCACGGCTGAAAGGCCTACGGCCGGTTCGTCAAGCAGCAAGACTTTGGGCTTGGATATCAATGCCCTTGCGATCTCCACCAAGCGCTGCTGACCAAACGATAACGCGGCCGCATCCCTATGTGCAAATTCTTCCATACCGACAAAATTCAACATCGCGAGCGCATCTAATGCCGCCGTACGTTCATGATCGCGGATAGATCCGAAACCAAATGCGGCAGCCCACGGAGTAGCCTTTAACATCCCGTGTAAACCACACATTACATTTTCAAGCACAGTCATACCTTGAAAAATCTTTGATGTCTGAAAAGTTCGTCCTAAACCACGTGCGGCGATCTCACTGGTTCGAATGCCGCGAATCGATATGCCGTCAAGAACTATATCTCCGCTATTTGGTGGGAACACCCCAGTAATCACATTAAGCAGAGTAGTTTTTCCTGCCCCATTGGGCCCGATAATACCGTGAATTTGACCACGTGCTATCGAAATACTAACATTACTCAATGCCTTTAACCCACCAAAACCAACAGAAATATTATTTAATTCTAGCATAATATTATCCACGTGCTTTAAAGTAGTGCCGCAGAGGCTCCTGCCACCCACTAACTCTAAGTTTTAAAAACCCAACTATTCCGCTCGGAAAGAAAAGAATTATCACCAACAACAGGACTCCAAAAGCAAGCTCCTGATATTGCTGAAATCCACGCATAAGTTCTTGACAACCAATGATCAAGGCAGCGCCCACAACCGAACCCCAAAGCGATCCAACGCCACCAACAAATACCATGCAAAACTGTAATACAATTTGAAAAAGTCCAAATTGATCCGGAACCACTGCTCCAACTACACCCACAAACAAGCCGCCCGCGACACCCGCATACAGCGAACTTATCCCATAGGCATAAATCTTGTACCTAGTAATGTTTATCGCCAAAGCTGACGCTGCATGCTCACTTTCACGTATCGAAACAAAGGCTCGGCCGACGGGGGATTGAAGAATATTAGATGCCATTACAACGCAAGCGATAGCCGCAGCGAGGCTTAAGTAAAGCATACCCGCATGGGAATTCAAGCCGATTAGCGAAAACTCGACCGGCTCCAGCACAAAACCAGAAGTTCCGTAAGTAAACCCATCCCAGTGTACTAATATCCAAATCGTTGACTGTGCGAAGGCAATGGAGGCAAGAGCCAAATAGTGCCCCTTCAGACGGAGAGCAGGCAGAGCCACCAATATCCCTAAAACTGTAGCAATCAGCGCACCTAGGGGTAGAGCCAGCCAATAAGGACATCCATAATCTAACCGCAACAATCCAGTTGCATATGCACCTATTCCGAAAATAGCTCCATTAGAAAATGATAATTGCCCGGCATATCCCAAAATTATATTAAGGCCTATTGCAAGAATTATATAAATCAATATTAAATTTGCAACAAAAATATAGTAAGGACTTAAAAAAAATGGTACTAAGGCAATCAGCAGAACTCCCGCAGCCACAAAGTTTCGACGAAAGAAAATTGGGTTATTTAGCATCTATAATTTTAAATATTGGAGAAATACAATCTGCAATCTACACTTCACGCGGAGAATGTACGCCAAAAAGCCCAGTAGGTCTTACGAGTAATACCGCCATAATAAGTATGAATGCCATAACCTCTTGCAGACTTGAAGAAATATAGCCCGCCGAAAAGGACTCGCATATACCGACAACAAGTCCACCCACAACCGCGCCTGGCATACTGCCCAACCCGCCGAGAATAGTCGCAGCAAAGGCTTTTAATAAAAGTCCAAAACCGATATCTGGTGTTAATTGAGTGAGCGGCGCCATTAGAACGGCACTAAACGCTGCCAATATCGCACTTAACATCCAAGTTAGCGCATAGACCTTTTCAACTTTGATC
>Ga0209550_10004557_pt1 | contig 13118 bp, 5 predicted proteins | sample LauGreSuBDMM15SN_2_FD_187567 | JGI IMG/M metagenome (GOLD analysis project Ga0209550, IMG submission 187567) | Freshwater lake microbial communities from Lake Michigan, USA - Su13.BD.MM15.SN (SPAdes) (version 5) | ecosystem: Environmental > Aquatic > Freshwater > Lake | place: Lake Michigan, USA... | reverse complement strand
CATCAACGATGCGACCGTTTTCAGTTCCGGAAAAACGTTTTTCCGGCGTTTTTCCGAAGGTAACTTCACATGTATGCACACTACAGACTACACACGCTCGGAGTATGGGGTGTGCCGGGCGAACCAATGAGCAACATTCACGCAACATTCAACAAACTGAATGTGAATGGTGTATTCACCGTTCAACATTCAACATTCAACATTCTCCTACATGATTTGTATTTCGCCCATCCTTGCGCCCATCAGATCTTTCTTCTTTTCGCGAGAAACGCGAGACCCCTTTGTTTCTTTTTAAGAGCCCTTCCATGCCCTTCACACACACACATGCACCACCACGTACATGTGGTTAACTTCACTCGTTCACACAAAACCGCACACACGTTCACGAACCATGCTGAGAAAACGCGGCCGCACTGCCGCCGCTATCGGCACGCTGCTCCACCCGCGCCTAAAATTGCTACACCATTGTCACTGCAGCACCGTGGCCGGCAAGCGCTCACCCGACAAACGCCCACCCGATGAATTCCGGCGCCACCTTCTCCGCCTCGCTTGGCCCGAGCGTCAGCGCTTCGCTGGCGGACTGGTGCTGCTGGTGGGATCCTCGTCCATCTCGGTGGTGTTCCCAAAGGTCATGGGCGCCGTGATGGACTCTTGCCTAGCGGGCGGCGGCGACAGTTGGACACCAGCCGCCGCTGCGACTGCCCTCTTTGGTCTCTTTAGCGCACAATCTATCATGGTTGCTGTACGCGGGCGGCTCATGGCCGTGGCCGGTGAACGAGTTGCGGCTCGCCTGCGAGCGGAAACGTTCACCTCGCTGATGCTTCGGCACGACGTAGCCTTCTTTGACCGCGTGCGATCAGGCGACCTGCAGTCGCGCCTGACTGCCGACTGTTCGAGTCTGCAGAAGCTTGTCGTCAGTGACGCTATTAGTGCGCTGCGTGCGGGTTTGATGGCCACAGGCGCGGGGGTCGCGATGCTCAGTATCTCGCCATCGCTCTTCTGCATCTCGTTGCTCAGCTTCCCACCCGCCGTGGTCCTTGCGCGCCGTATGGGCGAAACCATGCGCGAGCGTCAGCGGCAGGTGCAGGAAGCGCTCGGAGAGGCAGGTGCAGAGGCGGAGCGCGCTCTCGGCAACGTACACACGCTCAAGCTATTCGCCGCCGAAGGCGAGGCGCTCGAGAGGTACGGGGCCAAGGTGACGACGGCGCGCCGGAGGGCTGAGGAGGTTGGTGCTGCTCAGGCGCTGAGCGAGGCTGGAGTGGGACTCGCCCTCCAGTCGTCCGCCCTTCTAGTGCTAGCTGTAGGAGGCCAACAGATCCTCGATGGCACGCTCACGTACGGCGACCTGTCCGCCTTCCTGCTGTACTCGATGATGACCGGCTTCGGCGCGGGCAACGTCGCGACGGCCTACTCCGAGTTTCGCCGCGCGAGTGGCGCCTCGGAGCGCGTGATGCAGCTGCTCGAGCCTCGGCCCGCGGACCTGGAGCGTGAGAGGAGCGTGACTCTCCAGCTGCCCACCTCGACGCCCATCGGGCCCAACACAACGCCAATCATGCCCATCACAACGCCAATGGGGACCAACACAACGCCAAGGGTGACCATCACGACGCCCATGAGGCCCAGCACGACGCCAACTGTGCCCATCACCACGCCGCCAGGTTTTTCGAGTATGGCCACGGCGACGCGTCAATCGCCCGCGACGGCGCTCCCTCGCATCGACGCTGTGGGTGCGGCCGGGGCGGTCGGCGCGATGGCCGTTGGCCAGGTTGAGTTTGAGGGCGTGAGCTTCGCTTACCCGAGCGCGCCGCACCGGCCTGTGCTCTCGGGGCTTGATCTGCACGTGGCTGCAGGCGAGCGAGTCGCCCTCGTGGGGGCGTCGGGCTCAGGCAAGTCGACGATTGCCGCGCTGCTCGCCGGGCTGTATGCGCCGCAGCGGGGACGCGTGCTGCTGGGCGGGGTGGACGTGGACACCATTGAGCGTGTGCACTTGCGCACGCGGCTGCTCTCGGTGGTTCCGCAGGAGCCCGCCCTCTTTTCAGGAAGCCTGCGTGAAAACCTGCTTGTCGGTCGGCCGGGAGCTACCGAGGCAGAGCTGCGCGCGGCGGCCGACGCCGCCGGCTGCGCCGACTTCGCCGACTTGCATTGGACGCGAGACGTTGGCGAGCGAGGGCTTCAGCTCTCCGGCGGTCAGAAGCAGCGAGTGGCCCTCGCGCGAGTGCTGCTGCGCGACACGCCCATTGTCATCCTTGATGAGTTCTCATCCGCGCTGGACGGCAAGATGGAGGCGAGCCTCGTCAACGGGCTCCAGCGCGCGCTCGCCGGCCGTACGCTGCTCCTCATCACGCACAGAACCTCGCCGCTCGGGCTGGTCGAGAGGGTCATCAACTTGCCGAGCTTCGCAAACACCGATGTGGGGGGGAGGTAAATTACCGCTACCTCGCACAACGAACGGTGCGGGGCGCGCTCGAAATTTCGTTGTCATGTCGATGTCCGATGTCGATTGGCTCCAGTAGGGGCACCGCTGCGCGTCCGGCGCACGCTGAAACTGACGAAAAGCGTCACTTTACCGGACAGGGACACACTCAGCACACACACGCCGGTGTCCGGCGTACAGCGGCTCGCGCGACGGAGCGCGACGGACCATAATTCATAATACGCGGTCCCGCCCGCTCCCGCCACTCTCGCCGCGGCCGTGAGAGTCAGAGGAGTGGGTCCCGGCTCGGCTCTGAGGACAGGGGTCCGACGAGACAGGCAGTAACTAGGAGCACATCGTTGACCTGCCGCACGGACCTGGCTGGGTCCGGCCACACTTCTGTGGCGCGGCTCTCCTAGCAGCCTGACCCATTCGTCTGTCGACAGAACGGCAAACGCCAATCGCAAGTGCCTCCGCGATCTGTGTGGAGCACAGAGCCAAGAGGCAGCAGCACAACGAACCTGAGCGTTCCAGCCGCTGTCATCGTGTCAAATGCATCTGCGTCGCACGACTCCACACATTACGTGCAGACGCGTCGTTGCACAACCTAGCACATCATCTCCCTAATGTGTCATCCTCCAGACGAAAATGAACACAAAGAACACAAAGAGTGCGAGCATGGGCATCGAGCAGTCGCCCCCCATCTTACTGAATGCCCCCAGCCGTTTCCGCGTACCGTCCAGCAAGCTACCCGCACTGTCAAAGCTATTGCTGATATTGTCCAGCATGTTGTTCTGATCGCGAACATCGGCGCCGATCGCTATGGTCAATTCTTTGAGCTGACTGACCTTGCCAGCAAGGCCGTTGATAAGCGCATCGTTCTCTCCCTCCATGAACCGATCGTACTCAGCGCCGCCACTGCCATGATGAGCCGCGCCGCTGCGGTTACGCGGGTGCATGACCCACCGCGGAATGGAAAGAGGTGTTAATCGGCCACGTGTTCAGACCTTCCGAATTTTTAATCATTTCACAAGGTCAAAAGGAACCTCGCCGGTACCGGGACAACATATGTGTGACCACACATGGCGTGTGGTGCATCGAGTGGTGCTTGGATGCCGACACGGCCGGCGGCCGCGCGATCCGCACAGCCGCGATTCGCCGAATTCAGAATGGAATCGACCGACGTGAGGTCCAATTGGGCAGTGCTGGTGTAGCGGAAACCAATCGGAAAACGTTCACCCGCAAGCCTGCCGGCAGCGAACGCCCCATCCACCCACATGCAACGCCCCAGCTCGTGCAATCCGAGCGGCTGCAGGTCGACTGGTCGAGAGGTCTCCAGGATCGACGATCGACATCACACACCTTCACACCACAGAAGAACGGAGACATTGACGTCGACAATTGAGCGTCGATGGAGCGAGATGTGCGTTCAGCTGAAGCAGGCAGCTGCTCTACCGCCACGCCACCATTCGTTCATTCACAACGGTCGTTGTCAATAAATGTGACCTTGAAGCCGTCACGGACGACCTGCCGCACCTTTCCAGGAGGGTGTAGCGAAGAGACAGAGACGCAGGCGATACATGTGGTGTGAGAGTCTGGCGGCGAAGGTTTGGCAGTAATTGCTGAAGAGAGAGAGAGGTCAGAGTCTGGTGGTGATGGCTCTCCACGGTCGAGGGCATCATATGTCCAGGCCTTCTTGTCAACATGGGGGGTGGTAAAATCCAAGAGCGCCTCTGCAATTTCACCACTCCACTGGGCAGACTTGAAAGGCGAAGGCGTAGTGGAAGACAAGACTACGCGAGCGAGGGGCCAGGCAGCAGCCGTGCCGTCGGCGATGCAGCGCACAGCGACCTGCGAGCCTGTCTCAGTTGATGAAAAGATGATGCCACCAACTATACCCTCCGGCTCGCCAGGCAGTGGTCCGATCGCATTTGAGTCGGGGTCTGAAAGGAGCCGGACCCGCATGCTGGGTTCTGGATCTCTGCAGAGCTCCGCGATGTGCTTGAGTTCGCTCTCGCAAAGGCGCACAGTATCCGCTCGCCACCACCCCATGGGAAGTTCACGATCACCATAAACTGGACGCACGCGCAGCAGAAGGCCATAGGGCTTGCTGCGATAGTAGTCATACACATCGCCGTCCACAAAGGGATGCACAAGCAAGGTCACACGCAATGTGTTGCCATCTTTGCAGGTTGGAAGCAAGGCACGCAGGCGACGATGGGTGTAGTCCTCCATTTGCCGACGAGGACGAAGAGAGCACGTTCGGCCTGCTATTGCGCCAGCCCTTTCCTATTCTTTTTCCAGTCCCTGTCCCAATTAAGGAAGGTGCCACTTCACTAAGGAGAGAAACCATTTTTCAAAGCTCTTAACTAAGGAGTGATGCGTGTTGGACCCAGCATTAACAGATTCTCGATTCTCGTTGGTAGACGAGCGCGGGAAATCGCCCACACATCGCATCCGGAATGGAAGGATCCTCGTGTAGTGAACACGAGGCCCTTACGCGTTCTACTTTTGTTCCCAAGCCTCCTTGAGCGCCGCAGACGCGGGAGTGCCCAGCTTTGCCAGCTGACCGAAGACTGTCTTGACCACGGCCTTCTGCTTCGCGTCGAGGAACATGAGCAGCATCCCGAAGCGGCGAGTGCTCGCCAAGCCTTCCAGGACCTGCGTCGCCGTCGAGCACGCAGCCTCCACCTCGGCTGCGCCGCTCGACCCCATGAGCGCCGTTTCGAGCGCATTGAGCAGCGAGAGGAGCGTAGCCTCCGTGAGGCTCTCCTTGAAGAGAGGAGCGTAGTGTGCCGAAGGCAACCGCGCCAGCCACGCCTGCTGTGCCGCCAAAGACCCTGCGGCCACCAGTGCCTTCCACTCACGCTCAAAGGCCTGAGCGCTGCTCGGCAGAGGGGCGTACGACGCTGCCGCGGCGGCCGACGCGGCAGCCGCGTCGGCCACCTTGGTCGCCACAGCGGCCACCTTTTCGTAGTCGATGGCAGGCTTCTTCGTTGGAGTCTCCGCAACTTTCGCGCCAGCGCCAGCGCCGCCAGCGGCGGCGGCGGCCGCGGCGGCCTCTTGACCATCCGCGACGGCTGGTGGTGGTGGCGTGGGTGCCGGCGCAGTCGGGCTCGGCGCCACGGTCGCCACAGCGAAGGCGGGTGCCTCCTTTGCGGCCATCTCCTTGGCTGTCTTCAGTGCGCCGCGTCGCGATGTCTCCTGCGCCACTCGAGCATTGCGCAGCGCCGCGCGCAACTCGTCGTTCTGCGGCGCGCGGCCGAGCCCAGCCTCGAGAGCCGCCACCGCCTCCGCCGGCTGGTTCGCCTCGAGGAGAGCGAGCCCGAGCCGGTAGTGCCCTTTGATGTACTCGGGATGCATGCGCACACACCGTCGCGCGTCCTCGAGTGCGCGAGCGATCAGCGCCGCTGCCGCTCCATCGGCGGTCACCTGTGCCGCCTCTGAGTGTGCGCGTAGTGTGCGGAGGTACTCGGAGGTGCTACGGGAGGACGCGTAGTATGCGTCTGCCGGCAGGGCGGGCGCCGCGCCGCTGCGGACGGCCGACGCGAGCTTGAGCGCCGCGGCGGTTCGATTGGAGAAGATGAGGTGCACCTCCGCGGGCGCTGCCGCTTCAAGCGCCTGACTGTAAGCTCGCAGAGCCTCGGCCCATGCGCCACGTCCGAAGGCGTCGTTTCCCTCCTTTTTGAGCGCTGCGGCGCGAGCGGCGTCGGGCTGCCCCGGCGCCGGGGCATCGCCACGCGCCGACTCGCCCACCGAAAGGATGAGGGACTCGTCTAAAGGGCCCGAAACGGCGCCGTCGTCCTCGTCCTCTTGGCTCGCGGAGTTGCCAGCCGCGGCGGGTGGGCTGACCTCCGCGGGCGTGGCGGCTGCCGCGGCAGGCGTGCTTGCAGCGGGCCCGGCCGGCGCCGGCTTGGGCGCGCCCGCGGAGCGTCCCGCATACGGCGCCATCACGATGCGCTCCGCCTCGACTGCCGTCGTCGGCCGCTCGGCCACCGCCCCGGCACCTGGAGCGCCCTCCACTTCCAGGAGCTCAGCAATCTGAGGTTCGTCAAGCTCGGCAGCCGCCGGCACCGGCGGCGTGCCCGCACCGCACTCTGCCCCCGCGAGCGCGCGCGACGTGTCCGCCGCCTGCGCCTCGAACTTCGCGAGCATTTCCTCCGGGCTCATGCCGGTGCCCGTGCCGGCAGCTCCGATGACGAACTGGCCCGACATGACTTCGACCGTTGGGAAGCGTCCAAAGTCGTCGCGCAGCTTCGCGGCGAGCTCGAGCTCCTCCTCGGGCAGCCCCGGGGTCGTCGCCCACTCCTCGAGAATCGACATCAGCCCGGCGCCCAGCCGCAGCACCTTTTGCTCACAGTAAAAGTAGCGCACGAGCGAGAGCCAGAAGGCGAGGATTTGCAGGCAGAAGTAAGAGCCACCCGGGAACGGGCTCTTCTCGCCCAGGTTGGCTGCGAGCGCCTGCACGAAGCGCGTGCCTGGGCTCGCGAGGTCGACGAACCGCTTGTGCACTGCCGGCTCGAGCACCGGCTCGTGGAACCAATCGTGCAGCTCGCAGCTTGTGAGCTGCATGAACGTGTCGACATACTGCGCGCGCAGCGGTGGGCTGTCGTCCTCGAGGCCCATCGCGAGCGCGATCAGGCCGCCCTCGCGGATGAATTCGCGCATGAGTCGCCACGAGCGCGCGTGGTGCATGTAGAGCATCGCGAGGAATGGCTTGCGCAGCTTGTTCTGCGGGTGGTTGCTCGGCGTGCCTTTTCCGCCGCCGTTGATGAACGCGACGTACGCTAGCATGTCGACCGGCTCGGGGAAGAAGAGCAGCAGCCGCGCTTCGCGCAGGTTGTACGTACGCCGCGAAATGAGCTCGAGCTCCTCCAGCGGCGGCTTCTCCCAGTGCCTTCGTAAGCCCTGCTTGAGCTGCTCGGCAGACTCGACGTCGGGCATCCCCGCCACCATCTCTTTGATGAGCTTCTCAAACTTTTGTTCGAGGGCGTCGGCCATGGTTGATGCGGCCGTTGCCGGTAGGACAGAATCAACTCGGCCGTCTGCGTGGCCCGTGGCGTTTCTTCTTGAAGTCCACAGTTTCGTCGCGGTCCTTCCGCGCTCAAGGGCGCAACACACGTCTCAAGGGACGGCTCCGCTCCCCTCGGTCAACACAAGTACTGAGTAGTACTCGCTCGCTCGGGCTACTCAATTTCGCTAGGGAGGAAACTCAATCTGAATCTCCGATTAGCGATTTTCCCATTGCCATTTCCGTTCGCTTCCTGGAAAGACGGGCTAGCGTCATAAAGCGTCATGGGCTAGCGTGCAGCGAGATCAGTCGAGAACCGAAGATCGTAACATGCGACGTAGCGACGAGAACATGGACGAAAGAACTGCCATGTTACTGCGGCTGCTGTATTATTACTCTCTGAGAACTCTCTCGGTCTTCTCACTAACAGAAGGCAAGGCCCGCGTCGAGCAGCTGCAGCCGCAGCAGCACCTGGTGCGCCGAGTCGGACTGCGCGGGCGGGTTCTCCTTCGACTCCTTTTCCTTATCGGCCTTCTCCTTGTCGGCCCTCTCCTTCTCCGCGGCCGCTGCCGCGGCGCCCTTGCTCTTCTTGTCGGCGCCGCCTGCGTCCAGCTTGCGAAGCTCCTTCTCGAGCTTGACCTTCGTGTCCTCGAGCCCCCCATCGGCGAGCCACCAGCGCCGGAAGCCCTTGCGGAACGCCGTCTTGGGCAGCGCCTTGGCGTACTGCAGCAGCAGCTCGCCGAGCGAGCCCGCATCCTCACAAGTCGACAGGAGGTTGGTCCACCGTCGGCGGCACTCGTCGGCGCCGGGTCGAACTGACGAGTGCGGCACATCGTCCGCGGCCGTGCCGACGCGAGCATCCTCGGGTGGCGGTGCGGGCAGCGCCGCGAATAAGTCGAGCATCTCGAGCTGCAGACGCTCGATGAGCGTCGCAGGGCGCACGGGCACTCCGCGCTCGATCTCGGCCTCGATCTCGTCCTCGGAGCGGCCGATGGCCCCGAGGCACATGCGTCGGTGTGCTTCGCGCCTGTCCTTGCCCCAAGAGACGCGGAGGGCGCGCGCCGCGTAGCTCTGCCGGCCGGCGTACGTCCAGCGCCGTGCCGTTGGATCGCCATTCTCATCGAGCTCCTCGTCCTCGTCCTCGTCCTCGTCCTCGTCCTCCTCCCCCTCCGCCTCGTCGTCGGCGCCGCCCTGCGCACCCGTCGCGCCGTCCTCGACCTTGCTTGCCGCGCGGCTCGCCCCCGTGCTTGCCGCCTCCACCAGCGCCTCCGCCTCGGCCGCCTCGGCCGCTTCCCGGATGGCCGCTTGCGCCTGTTCCGCCGCCGTCATCGCCTCCTTGATGTGGGGCGCCGTCTCGAGCAGCGCGCGCGCGAGCTTGTGCTCGCGCTCGCCTGCGGGCCTGAGCGACTCGATGAGCGCCTGCAGCTCCTCCGCGCTGCCCACCAGCCGCCACTCCTCCATGTCCTCCAGAGGCCGGCCGCGCGCCGTCTTGCCCGCCGGCTTGCGGATGCGCACGAGCAGGCGCGCCTGGTCTGAGAGGCATGAGGGCTCGAGCTTTCCGGGCTCGGCTGGCACGTCCGCGAGCAGCAGCCCACCCAGTAGATAGTACTCGCGAAAGTCGCGATCGAAGCCGAGCGGCTCCGAGCGGAAGCGCCCGATACGGCGCTGGAGCACCGCGAACGAGTCGTCCAGCCGCTTGCGCAGCTCGTCCTTGCGCAGCCGCATGTTGTCGAGGTCGCCACGCCGCACGGAAGGGTTCTTGCTCGAAGGCATGTGAGGCTCGCGACGAGGCTTACCAGCCACGCTGCGCCCGCGCCCGCGCCCGCGCCCACGCCCGCGCCCGCGCCCGTCGCCATCGGCGCCATCAGCGCCGTCGGTGCCCTCCGCGCCTTCCACGCGATCAGCGCCATCAGCGCCATCAGCGCCGTCGGCGCCGTCGGCGCCAGTCTCGTGAATCGCGTCGTGCTCAGCGTCGTGCGAGCCATTGGCCGAGCCGATGGTGTTTCGCGGGGATATGAGCGGGTCGACGGCGGGGATCTGGAGCGGGCCAACGCCATCGCCTTCGGCGCTCGTGGCGCTCTTCTGCGCCATGGAGGGTGCCCCGACGGCCGCGCTGCCGTCGACCTCCATCTTGACGCCAACTTCCGACTGCAGCACGCTCTCGTCGCCCTCGTCGCCCTCGTCGCCCTCGTCGCCCTCGTCGCCCTCCTCCTCACCGTCGCCTTCTTCGCCCGCACCTGCCTCCTCCCCAGCCTCGCCACCGCCCTCATCGAGGTCGTCCTCGTCCTCACCCTCGCCGCCGCCCTCGTCGCCCTCGCCGTCGCCCTTGCCCGCCTCACCTTCGCCCTCCTCGCCCTCGCCGCCCTCCTCGTCGCGCCGACGCTTGCTGCGCTCGAGTCGCTCACGTTCGGTGCGGTCATGCGAGAGGCGCGAGGGACGGCTGATGTTATACTTGGCCGCGAGCTTCGCCTGCTCTTCGCTCTCGATCAGAGCGTTGCGCACCTTGTACTCGTGCCGCTTGAGGTCCTGCAACTTTTCCGAGGCGCGGCCCGTCGACTCAAAGAATTTGGCCGCGAGCGAGGTCTCCATGAGCAGGTGCGCGAGGCACTCGAGGATCGCACATCGCATCGGCAGCGGCAGGTCATCGTACTCGACCGTACCGCCGAGCGCGTCGGCGACGGCCGCCCAGTCGCCCGTGCTGATCGTCCCCGTCTCTTCCTCCTCACCGCCGCCCTCGCCGCCCTCGCCGCCCTCGACGTCGCCCTCATCGTCTGCGCCGCCCTCCGCGCCGCCCACGCCGCTCGCGCCCGGCCTCGAGGGGCCCGACGTGCCCGCAGACCAGACGGAGACAGAATGGCCGCCCCCGAGCGCGGCGGCGGCCGCGGTCGCCGCGGCCGCGTTGCCCCAGCCCTGCGCGAGCATCGCGTTGATCGCGACCGAGCGCTTCTTTGGCGCGTGCGCCACGGCGCGTGCGAGCAGCACCATGCGCAGCAGCTCGGGCCACGTGCTCGCGTTGAACGGGCAGCCGGGCAGCAGCCGCACAGTCGCCTCGGACAGGGAGGCGCAAAAGCCCGCCCCTGCACTGACGGAGCTCGGCGTGAGCAGGTCTGCCCAGAGGAGCTGCGTCGAAAGCACGTGAATGGCGAAGAGCAGCTCGGCCTGCGGCGCCTCGGACACTCGTGCCGTCTCGGGCGCCGTCTCCGGCGCGCCCTCGGGCGCGAGCATCGCCTCCCAAGCGGCAAAGTCGGCGCCCTGGATCTTCTTGAGCATCTGGCGTAGGGGATGCGATCGGTCCCAATACTCCTCGACGAGCAGCGCCTTGCGCAGCTTCTTACCGCGCCCCTGCGGGCGCGCCGGCTTGGCGCAGCGCGTCTGCTCCACGAGAGGAGGCGGCGGGCAGAGGAGGACGTGCTCCGCATGCCCCTCGATGAGCTCGTCGCCCTTCACCTCGAGCAGCGTCGCCTTGGGCACGATCGCCGTGTAAAAGTAGCGGATGAAGTCGTACGCCGCCAGCGCGCCCGCGACTGTCGGCGGCGGCAGACGGCTAGCCGGTCGATCGGGCACCGCCACCTGTGCCGCGCCCACGTCACAATCCTCAACGAGCGCGTCGTCGACCAGGTCGGGCTTGCGCGGCACCGCCGCCGCCGAGAGCTGCTGGCAGAAGCGCCGGTGGCCTCCGAGCGCACCCATCGAGCCGAACGAACGCTGGCACGAGTCGCACAGGAAGTTGCCCTGCTCGTCGCGCAGCGGCGCGGCTGTGTGGCCGGCGCGGAAGCGCGCCGAACACGCTGAGCAGAGCGTCTTTGGCCCCTCGGGGCCCGGGCCCTTGCCCGCGCACTGGTCGACACGGCACTCGCACCACTGGCAGCGCCACTCGCCCTTGTCGCAAAAGCGCCGGTGCCCACCGAGCGCCCCGATCGTGTCGAACTGGCGTGTGCAGCTCTCGCACACGAACTTGCCCTCGGCGTTGGTGACAGGCGCGGCGGCCGCTGCGCCGTGCTTCTTGAACCGCACCGAGCACGCATGGCAGAGCGTCTTCGCGCCATCTGGCCCGCCGCCTGTCTTGCCCGCACAGTCCTCCAGTGTGCAGTCACACCACCCGCACCGCCACGCGCCGCGCTCGCCGTCGCAGAAGCGACGGTGCGCGCCGAGCGCGGCGAGCTTGTCGAAACCCTTTTCGCACCGCTCGCACACGTACAGGCCGTGCTCGTTCGGCTCGGGGGGGCCTGTTTGCCCCTCCTTGAACCGACCCGAGCATGCGCAGCACAGCGTCTTCGGCCCCTTGGGGCCGGGCCCTTTGCCTGCGGCCACGTCCGCCTTGACCTCACACCAGCCACAACGCCAGGAGCCGTGCTCGCAGAAGCGCCGGTGGCCACCGAGCGCGCCGATGGTGTCGAAGGGGCGCTTGCAGTCGGGGCACACGAACTTGCCTTCCTCGTCCTTGATGGGCATCGACGTGTGCCCGGCGCGAAAGCGCGAGCCGCACGCATTGCACAGCGACTTGGCGCCGTTGGGGCCGTTGGCCTTGGAGGGCGTGTCGATCTCCTTGCATGCGCACCAGTCGCACTGCCACTTGCCGCCGGTGCAGTGGCGCAGGTGCTGTGCCATGAGCTCGAGCGATGCAAGCCCCTGCTGGCACGTCGGGCACGGGTAGCTGCCGTCCTCGGAGGGCTCGATAGCTTTGGCGATCGCCATCGCCGACGCCGTCGTGAGCTTGCCGCTCCCGCCGCCCTCTTTCGCGCTCGAGCTGCGCGAGCGCTTGGCCGCTGGCGGCTTCGGCGCCGCCGTGCTGCCGTCGGCCGCCTCGGTGCTGCCATCGGCCGGCGTGCCGCCCTCGCCCTCGGCCGCCGCGGCCGCCTCGGCCGCCGGCGCGGCGGCGGCCTTGCGCTTGACTGGCTTCTTCGGCGCCTTGCCGGGCACTCGAGGCTGCTGCTGCTGCTCCGGCGGCGGCGGCATCGGCTGCTGCTGCTGCTGCTGCTCCTTCTGCGGCTGCGGCTGCGGCTGCTGGTGGTAATCCTGCTGGTACTGCTGCTGGTACTGCTGCTGGTACTGCTGCTGCTGCGGCTGCAGCGGCGGCTGCGGCGGCGGCTGCTGGTACGCCACCTGGCCACCCGCCATTGCATGCAGCTGCGGATGCAGCTGCGGATGCAGCTGCGGATGCAGCTGCGGATGCAGCTGCGGGTGCAGCTGCGGGTATGACTGCGGCGCCGGCGCGCCAGGAGGGCGCAGCACGGACGCGGCTGGGGCGCCAGCAGCGGCCACAGACGACAGTAGGCCCAGAGGACGCGACTGTAGCACCGTCGGCGGACCGATGGGGCTGGCGTTTGCGCTCGTCTGGTGGGTCAGAATCGTAGGCGGCTTGTGCGCGGCGGCGGCGGCCTGTGCGGCCGCGGCGGCCTGGTGCGCCGCCGCAAGCGCCGCGTGCTGGGCCGTCTGCGCTGTGAAGTTCACAGCGCCGTGCTGGGCCGTCTGTGCTGCCGCGATGTGCTGGCCAGGCCAGGCAGGAACGGGCGGCGGCGCAACCTGGTAGACCCCTGTGACCTGCGCGAGCGGCGCTCCTGAGGGCGGCTGCGGCTGCCCCAGTGGCCGGTGCGATGCCTTCTGCCGCTGCTGCTGCTGCTGCTGCTGCTGCTGCTGCTGCTGCTGCTGCTGCTGCTGCTGCTGCTGCTGCTGCTGCTGCTGCTGCGGCTGCTG
>Ga0209550_10004555_pt1 | contig 13119 bp, 12 predicted proteins | sample LauGreSuBDMM15SN_2_FD_187567 | JGI IMG/M metagenome (GOLD analysis project Ga0209550, IMG submission 187567) | Freshwater lake microbial communities from Lake Michigan, USA - Su13.BD.MM15.SN (SPAdes) (version 5) | ecosystem: Environmental > Aquatic > Freshwater > Lake | place: Lake Michigan... | reverse complement strand
GATGGGTTTCCTCCAGCAGTTCGAACACATATTAATGAACACATGTTAAGCCAGATAACATATTCTTTTGTTCTATTTCATAGAAAGATAACCATTCATTTTTTAAATGAGGATATAAACCCTCAACTCATGATTCCAAAATATGATAGTTATGTAGATCATATGATTCTCTGGTTAATTATTATCAATGAATATGCATCTAAAAATTGCGCTACTGAATTGATTATTTACTTGTATTTCACATCGTTAGAAAAGAAAATGCCTGAAACAAACATTAAAATATTGGACGAGTATAATGTGAACACCGCGTTTACCATGACCTGTCCAAAGAATTCGGAGATCGTAATCTTTCGAAAAGAAGAATGGTTCAAGGTTTTCATTCATGAAACATTCCACAATTTAAGTTTGGATTTTTCGGATATGAATAATGAAACTTGTAATAAACGGATATTGTCTTTATTTCCAGTTAAATCTGCCGTAAATTTATATGAAGCTTATGCCGAATTTTGGGCGAAAATAATGAACGTTTCATTTTGTAGCTACAATAGTCTAAAACAGAAAAAAAATGAAGCCGAATTTTTAAACCATTGCGAATTTTTGCTTCATTTTGAGAGAATGTATAGTTACTTTCAAATGGTAAAAATATTGGATTTTATGAATTTAAAATACGACGACTTGTACAAAGAAGGGAAAGGTTACGATTCAGCGCGTAAAACATTCTATAAAGAAAAGACCAACGTGTTATCTTATTACATTATTACTCTTATATTGATAAATAATTATCCGTCCTTTTTAAAGTGGTGTTCTACCAACAACATCGCCCTTTTGCAGTTTAAAAAGACTACAGCGAATCAAAAAAGTCTGTGTGATTTTATAGAAAAAAAATATAAATCGGCATCTTTTTTGAAAAATATAAAATGTATGGAAAAATATCTTCAACATATAAAAAAGACCGACTCGAAGCGAAACGATAAAGAGTATGTTTTAGATAATTTACGAATGACCTTATTTGAATTAGGTTAAAATAAAATTGAATCGTAACAAGTAATATATGAAAGTGTTATACACAAAAGAATATAAATATGGGAATAAAATATCTAAATAAATATTTACGGACAAATTGCCCAGAATCAATACAATGCATATCTGTTGCAGATCTAAGTGGAAAAAAAATAGTAGTAGACATTAGCATCTATTTATATAAATATGAAACCGAAGGAGGGCTTCTAGAAAATATGTATTTATTATTATCTATTTTGCGCCATTACAACGTAATACCTATTTTCATTTTCGACGGTAAATCTCCCGCTGAAAAAAAGGCACTCATTCAAAAACGCGCCGAAGATAGAAACGATGCGGTAAAGGAATACAAAGAATTGCAATATAGATTGCGGGATATAGAAAATGAAGATGAAAAACATGATATTGTCGAGGCTATGGATCAATTGAAGAAAAAAATTGTTTATATTACGAAGGAAAAAATAGAAAAAGTAAAAGATTTGATTCGTTCTTATGGAATGACCTATTATGACGCTCCAGGGGAAGCCGATGAATTATGTGCAATGTTGGTAATTAAAAAAAAGGTATGGGCTTGTTTGAGTGAGGATATGGATATGTTTGTTTACGGATGCACAAGAGTGATTCGTTACTTCAGTCTAATGAATCATAGCGCAGTCCTGTATTCGACTCCAGGGATATTAGAGGAATTAAAAATGACACAAGATGAATTTCGAGATGTGTGTATTGTTTCAGGAACCGATTACAATATGAAACTTGATTATGCGTCGTCAAATATCAATATATTTACGACGATGAAGTATTTTCAAAAATATAAGGCTATAAATGGTTCCGATTTTTATAGATGGTTACAAGAAAATACAAATTATATAGATGATTTAGAATTGCTACAAAAAATAAATCAAATGTTTCAGCTGAATTGTAACAAGGAAGTTTTGGAAATATATAATAATATTAGCATTGTGAATACGGTAATAAACATCAACAATATGAAAAATATATTGCGAGACGATGGCTTTATATTCGCGTGTTAGTTGATACAAGCGTTTATCGTATTTTGTTTTTATTTTTTTTGAATAAATGTAAATTAAATTAAAATATAAACACAATACATTTTAAATATTATATATAATCATGTTGAATTTAAAAAATAATAAATATGATTCAAATACTTTAAAGGCACACATTTATGAAATTGACTTGTGGGATATTTTGAAAACTCAAAAAATAAACGAAGATTTCGCATGGAATTATATTTTGAATAAAAATTATCAGTTGACTGCAGAAGAACAAACTATAACGATAAGAGAGGTTCTTTTTTTCCAACCTCATTTATACAATACTAATTTGTTAGTTAGACATAGAACAAATAGTAAAAAATGTGATAGTTGGAATGAATTTGAGAAGAAATTAGAAATAGATGAAAATATATAAAAAAATTGATTTATCTACAACCCTAAAGTATTCTAGTAACTCTATTGATAAGATGAAGCTAATTGTCCTAATTTCATGTTTATTGTTAACCAAAATGGGTGCATTTTATTTAAAATCGAATAAAATGCAACGATCCCCTGTTTATTCGCAAACAAAAGTAGATTTTTACGAAAAACCAAGACGAAAAAACCAAAAACAAAATAAAGAATTAAATATTGCGGATTTTGAAACTTATCTTTCTGGATTGCCGAATAACGATGAATATACTCCTACTGGGAATAAAATAAATGAGCAAACATTATATACATTAGTATGGTATGATTGTAAAGAATGCGAACAATTGTTAGAAGAGGTGTATAAAACAGGTTTACAGTTTATTTACATCAACGGAACATATTACTTCTACGATCCCCAACTCAGCGATAATAAACCCTTGTTATATAAAGACGACGAGTTTTTCACAGACGACATATTCGACATTTATACAGAATTGTTTTCGATGTAATTTATCATGATAAGTATTTTTATTTATCATAATATAAAAATTGTTATTTTTGTCTATTTATTCTTATAAATTTTATTTTTTCTATTTTGTTATTCATTTATTTTTATTATTCTTATAAATTTACTTTTCTATTTTATTCCTATAAGTTTATTTTTATTTTGTATTTATTTTATATTTAAACAGCTGCGGCAGGGACAGCCTTGACTGCCTTTGCGAAGTGATGGCTCATGTACTTTTGAAGATTGAAGTAGGTAAGCTCGTCAGTCTTGTTTAGCTTGAGAAGGGAAGAAAGCTTGGTATCAGGGTGGATTCTTCTTCCGTTCTTCTCATCCTGAAGCTTGTGAAGGCGGATGTACTGATTGATCTCCTTGGTAACATCGGTTCTGGCCATCTCGGTTCCAACAGGCTTCTCTAGAAACTGTGCAAGCTCATCGCTGATCTTGGTTGGCTTGACAAAACCACTAGGAGCGCGGTTTCCAGTCTTTCTCTTTCTCTTTGAGTTGGCCTTCTGGGAAGCCTTGAGCTCGCGGAGCCACTTCTTCTCCAGCATCTTGTACTCGCTCTTCAAGGAAGAGATGATGGTACTCATCTGGTTAAGCTTGGCCTGAAACTCAAGGGACTGAGCTGCGACGGAAGCCTCGATATCAATGACCTCCTGAACAACAGAAGACTCGTCGACAACAACAACAGGGGCGGGGATGGAAGCCTCGACTTTAATAGCCTTGGTCTTCTTGGCCTTTACTTCGGCAACAACAACTGGTTCAGGGGCGGAGGCGGTAGGCTTGCTAGTGGCTCTTGGCATCTCTTATACTATACTAAGAAGACATCTTTTTAAATGATTTAACGCATTATATATATTATTTGTTATTGAATTACGTCTAAATTGTATAAAGTACCGACTGATATAGCCACGGCAGAGAATTTGCCGCATTTGTATTTACTAAAGTTAATGCCCCGAGAACATAATATGCTCCTAAAGATCTATTGTCGGCATCTATTCCCGAATGCACAAATTTTTCCAATATTGTCAATATTTGTTTTCTTATATCTTGGATACTTTCCTGATTTTGCAAATGGTGAAACGAGAAACGGTAAAACGGATCTCCTAAAGGGGGGCAAATTAATTGTTTTATTTCGGCGGAGAGTTGCGCGCGATAATTCCAAATATCTGCCAATTCTCTCAAAAAACGGATCAGTTGATTTCGATGTAATGATAAAAACCATTGCGGATTTGAATAATTTCCTAAAGCATCGATGGATTGGAATAAAGACAATACTCGTAATTCTAATATTTTTTCACTACTGACCTCACTTTCTATTTCTTTGCATTCTATACAAGTAGGTATTTTCAATATTTTACTTAGCCTGAATAATGTTTTGAATTCTTCTAAAACTGTTGAAGAAATTATGTGTCGATTGTAAGGATTTTTTACATTCCCATCTCCCTTATAAATTAAATGATGTAATGAAACAATGTCGAAACCATAAATGAAGCCATCGTCGTCTCTATAACTAAAAAATTGTTCGGGTACAATTTCTTTTGTATCGTCCATGGTAAAAAAATCAGTTGCATTAGTACATAGGCTTCGATTTATAAATGCCGGACCACGACATTTGTTGTATTTTCTCTGTAAATTTCCACGGAATATTTTTTGTATTTTTAAAACATGACAGGACAAAAACAAGTGAAAATAGATGCGTTGTTTTAGTTGATTTTTGTTTCCTGTGACTTTTAATTTGTGATGTTTTGCTACGCTTTTTAATTGAAATGCATTGTAATTACATTCTAAAAGCATTGAATATTCGCGAAAATTTGGAATTGCGAAATTTGTATCGTCTACTTTTTTATTATTTTTACTTTGGATCATTTTTTTTTCATATTTGCTGGTAATCATTACCATATATTCTTCTAAATCCAATTTAGAATTATTTTTTACAGGGGTCTTTGAGGACATGGGTTATGTATATATAGTATGTAGATTTCTTTTTGTATTATTTTACTATGATATTATTATATCACGTTTGTATTTTATCTCTACTATAATATGATAACGTCTTCTCTAATGTGGAGCGATTTTTTGGCGTATATAAAAAAAAATTGATTTAAAGAAGTCTCGTGTATAGATAGTACACACAGTACAATGGCCGAGACAATCGTAGACGTAACACAATTCAACACCGCAAATATTCTATACAGCGCTCCTAAGGCAAATGACAAGGGAGGAAAGAGCTTAGCTCTTTTGAACAAAACAACTAAAACTGGGTTAAGATTGTCCACGCCTCTAATGTTGACATGGGGTGCAAGCGAGTATGTTGATCAGGAGGGTAATGGAAATGGCAGATATGAAATGTCCCTTCAGTTTCCTCAAGCCGACTATTCGAATGCAGATTGCGACGCATTTCTAAAGAATATGAGGAGCTTGGAGGATAAGATCAAGGCAGACGCACTAGCTTATTCTAAGGATTGGTTTGGAAAGGTTCATAAGAGCGCGGATATTATCGAGGAGTTATTTACGCCGATGCTAAAATATCCAAAGATCAAGGGAACCAGCGAGCCAGACCTATCAAAGAAGCCTATATTAAGACTTAAGGTTCCTGAGTGGCAGGGTGTTTGGAAGTCGGAGATTTACGACGAAGACAGCAATCCGTTATTTCCCAACAAGGAGAGTCCTAATGTTACTCCGTTGGACTTTTTAAAGAAGGGTTCTATGGTTGCGTGCGTAATTCAATGCGGTGGTATTTGGTTCACAAACGGCAAGTTCACTGTTACTTGGAAACTACTGCAAGCTGTCATGCAAAAGCCTAAGGGATCTATTACAGGCCAGTGCTTGATTAAGTTGAAGCCATCAGAGAAGGAGCAATTGAAGAATGCACCAGCAGTCGACGACGATGTAGATGACTCAGTTGTTGCTCACGTCGAAGACAGTGATGAGGAAGAGGAGGAGGAGGTAGACGAGGAGGAACCAGTTCCAGCGCCTGCTCCAGCTCCAGCTCCAGCACCAGCACCAGCACCAGCACCAGTTCAAGAGGAGGAGAAGCCAAAGAAGAAGATCGTGCGTAAGAAGACTGACGCATAAATATACAAAAAATAAATAAATAGAAAAATATGTAACCAAATAACAGAAAAACATGTAACCAAATAACTAACCGCAAAATATATAAAAATAATATAGAACTTTTATGATGACATTAAATAATAAATTTTTTAATGTCATTTTTTTATACAATCGAAAACTTTTTTTATTATCCATATAACTCGTTCAACTCCGCATATTGAGATGTTGTAGAAAAACCATCTAGTGTATCTAAACCAGCTCTATCACCATATGTATCCCAGCCATAAGTCTTTTTACACCTTTTCTCATTTCAAACGCCCATTTTATATAATCAATTTTTTATAAAATTATATAAAAATGTCTTGACATATTGTATTAGCAAAATGAATAATGAAGATAAAATTAAGTTATTAGAAGAAGAAAACGAAATATTAAAAGAAAAATTAAAGAATTATACAGCTCCTAAAAGAAGTAAAAAATTTTACGAAAATCATAAAGAGGAAATTAAGCAAAAAGTTAGAGAGTATAAAGAAAAAACAAATTACAATACCAATGTCCCAAAGGAAAAAAAAAAAGAATATAATAAAATAGCGTATCAAAAAAAAAAAGAACAACTGAAACAAAATAATAATGAAATTATTTAGGAATAATTAGAAGTTTTTTCGTTAAAACTACTTAAAATTATTTTCTTTAGTAAATATATAGAATGGTGAAAAAGAAGAAGTTGAAAGACGAATTCAAAGAGTTTAGGAATAATGATAAATCTGCATACAAAACCATCAAAACAACGCTCAAATCTGTTTTACTCAATCGTGATTTAGTCCAACCTGTAGTAAATAACTTGGTGTTTGAAATGAATAATTTAATGATACATTCTTACCAGTTTATCCGTTTGTATGTATTGAATTGTTATTCCAATAAAACCGCTTTGCCTGAAATTGACGATACTTTTATTTTATACTGCATAAAAACATTAGGCACTCGTGATAACAGAGGAAAGAAAGGTGGTGATATAGCACTGCTTGATAAGTTAGAAAAGTTTTATTTGGAAGAATACCAACCAATAATAAATCATGAAAAAACTATTTTGAAAAACACTACTTTTTTATTACCCTATTTAGCAACGCAAATTCATACTTCATTATCCAACAACGCACAAGAACATTTCATACAGCATTTTTTAAGATTTATTAACAAAACAACAACCGCTATAACTGAAGATAAATCCATTTTATTCAAATTAAAACATCAACTGATGAGTTTGGATAATGAAACTAATGAAATATTTAATGAATGGAAAAACACTCATTTACTTAATATTTTCCCACAAAATATTAAAAAATCAATCCATTATGATGTTAAAGTTAGGCCATTTGAATATTTGAAAGGAATGTTGTATATGAATGAAGTATTAGAAAAGGAAGAACATAAATTATTTCAACCCTTACCGCTACGCAACAATATTATTCCAAAACATATTATTTTAGATACAGCAAGTTTGGTTAGTTTATTTTGTCCTGAAACAGATAAGGACGGAAACAAAAATAAAAAAGGAAATTTATTAAGTAATATAAAAGATAATCAACACGATATTTGGAATAGTTTTTTGAACTTGAACCATAAAATATTTAGAAACCAACATTATCAATTCCATCATCAAATACAAACGGATAGTATTTCGTGTTGCTTGTTGTTTATTAGAAAAGATTTGAAAGATAAGAAATGGGGCTCACGAGTTCCTACTATTCAAGAACAAGATTTTTACAACATTGAAGATTTATCAAAAGAACAATTGGATACACTGAAAGATAGAAATATAGTTGGTTGCGATCCTGGAAAACGCAGTCTTGTTTATATGATGGATAAAAATGGAAAGAAACTACAATATACAGCACCACAAAGAAAAAAGGAAAGTAAAGCAAAAACAAACCAACGAATATTATTAGAAGAAAAGAAACGACATAAAATTATTGAAAAAGAAACCCATTTATCGTTTCAAAATAGCAAATCAGTTGATTATATCAAGTTCAAAACATATTTAGTTGGTAAGGATAAACTGAATAAAGAAACAACCGAATTTTACAAGAAGGAAACTTGGAGAAAAATGAAATTTAGGCAATATAGTTATGGTAAGAAATCAATAGATACATTCTTGAATAAAATTCAAGAAACCTTTGGATCCAATATATTAATTGGTTATGGAAATTGGAGTAGAAGCACACAAATGAAACATTTTATGCCTACGATGAATAAAGGATTAAGAAAACAAATCCATAAAAAGTATGATACAATAACAATCAATGAATGTAATACAAGCAAAAAGTGTTGCGATTGTAATAAAGACCTTGAATATTACAAGGATAAAGAAAACAAGAAGGTATTTCGTCTTTTAGTGTGTTCTAACTGCGTGAGTTGCGAAAACAAAAAAATCGTATTTAGAACCAGAGATGCTAATTCCTCAATAAATATAATGAAATTAACAAGTTGTTGGATAGATAACCAAACTCGTCCAACGGTATTTCATTCTCATATTTCGTCTTTCACCTGTTTCATTACAAAAGAAGAACAGGAAAAAGTAAGACCATCGTAGGTGAAATTCCTACTATTGATTTTACATTTTTTCTTATTTTTTGGCTCAATAAAATGGGCGTTTGAAATGAGAAAAGGTGTAATATCTAATTGATCCCTAATTTCTTCTCTCAATTGTTGCTCAGTCTTCTGTGGATTTGAAATCATCATTATAAAAATGATATAAATTTGGGTTTATATCATTTTCTAACTAACAACATAGTAATTTAAAATATAGTAATTTATAAAAAACTAATTCATAAACAGTAATACCAATTTATAGTAAAATGATTTTAACTATAATATCGCACTTTTTCGAAGTATTATAAATATCGCTTTCCATTATCTGTGAAATTCCCTGTTGTTTCAATGTATAATACTGTTCACTGTTAATATATAAATGAGAAATTGGAATGGTAAACTCTCTTCTACCTAACATAAAAGTTATTCTATTTTCCTTCCATATTTTTGCCATTTCAAAAGTAAGCTCCACATTTAAGTTGCTATTTTCATCGATGGTTATATTTTCATCTAACTCTGGACTACAGATAACAATAATGTCCCCATTTTCGCCATCAAAATATACCTCGTTATGCCATAAGGGGACAAAATACGTTTTTTCTTCGATAACCAATTTGTAGATATTATTATCAAACAGATCATTGATACTAGGATTTAAAATGTATATATTGTCCTTTTTGTATTTTTCAGTTAATATATTTTTCACTTGTTCTATGATGTCGTCGCTAATATACAATGTGTTCTTATATTTGCATAAAAAATTATATATTTCAAATGATTTATCCTTGTCAAAATCCTCAAACATTTTTAATGTAATTTCTTTGCACCCAGAAACAATACCCTGAATAAGAGACGAGACATGCCCCTTATAATTTTCTCCACCTTTTCCCTTTATCACGTTCGAAATAAATAACTGCAATAGATGTAGATAGTCATTCATTGGAGGATTCTTATCGGTTTTATTTATAAAATCTGGGTCATTATACCTATCCTCTCTAACAAAAGAAGTATTCGATTCAAGTAACAAGGAAAGATTTTCATAGGATTCATTGATTTTTTGAAAATATTGCGTTGCCTCTGCAGTGTTGCCATTTTTATCAGGGTGATATTTCAACGCCATTTTATGATATTTCTTTTTCAAATTGTCCTGAGTCAAACTGTATATTTGCGAAAAATCAATATCTAATATTTTACAGGAAGTTTCCACGTTTAATGGAGTATCCATGAATTATATTTATTAAATAAAACAGGTAACTCTCTAAGTGGAAAATAGGTCGATAATTATTATTATAATATTTCAAAAAATGGTATGTTTTTACCAGAACGCTTGACATGTTACTCGCCGATATTTTATTTGTTTTGACTAGTTCGGTTACTATGTACCATATACATTCATTAATATTCAAATGATAAATAAAAATATCATATAATAAGTCCCGAAATTTCAAAAAATGGATGTCGTCTGTAATCATATCCTTAATAATCTTGTCGCATATCATTTTGTAAGGCGTTGTTAGATTGTCTATCGATGTTGATAGATGTTTGATATTAGTAATATTTTCTATTTTTCTATTCTTATCTACAGTTTTCGTGCATTTCGAATACAATAATTTACTGGGACGAGGGATCGATATAACTTCACAACAATTTAAAATATTCTCTGGAAGAAATGATATTTCTTCGGTTAAAAATATAAACTTGACATGAACATAGGCATTCGTTTGTTGCATATAACTATAAAAATTTTCCAACAGTTCACTATGAATTGCGTGGAAATTCTTGCAAACGACAATTCCCGTATTGTCGCTTTTGGCCGATATGATATCTACGAATTGCTGATAAATATCATGCCACAACAATTTCGAATTGCATCCGAGTAGTGACATGTCGACTTCATAATGTATATCACTTATTTTCAAAAAAATGGGTAGCTTATTGAATAAAATACTAATCTTTTTTTCATATTTCAATTCACTAGGACTGTATTTTTTAATCGCATTCAGCATTTGGGTATATTTACCCACTCCCGATGGTCCATAGAAAATGATGTTTTTTAATTTACACAGTTTGTCTGGGAATTTTTGTAATACTTTTTCCAATTTTGGATGCAAATTATTTTTTTTAGATACTTGAATATATTCTTCAAAATGAGTTTCTAGGAACTTCATGTTTATGTATATTCCATTAGAATTTTAATTCGTTTTTATAACTAATACATAATTTATCAAAACAAATTAAGAATATATTTGTTAAGATAATCAATGAATATAATAAAAAATATAGATCAATTTAACATAAATAACATTTTTTTTTGTGACCCTATCAAGAATAATATCATGTCTGATTCCAAATTTATAAGGATATTGTATTCAACTGATCTATTTGTGATGAATGGAATTTATTTATCTATATTTTTTCAAAATATGTATATAGAAAAATATTATAAAAAATACAAATGCAGTTTTGATGCCAATATGCATAAACCTCTAATCGACAACTTAAAAAAAATTGAGGAAAGCATAATTGCGCTTCTGCCAATAAAACATAAAGCACCAGATTACAAATTATATGAACAAATTAAAAATGGCAATATTCGCATTTTTTCCGAAGATAACGATAAAATCAATAATGTGTTTTTATTAAAAATATCGGGGATTTGGGAAACTGATACAACTTATGGTATAACCTATAAGTTTATTAATATTGAAAGTGCTTGAAGGTAAAACCTTATCAGTCGATATATAAATATAACTACATCTTATCAGTCGGTAAAACCTTATCCATCTGTCGAAAAGTATTTCAAACTAACACCAGTAGTTACCAAAACAATCATGTTAACAATCGCCAACAATAGTATTTTCATACTTGTTAGACTATTTATAGAACCATTTTCTCTAAATACTGGCAGAGTTGTTGCGGAATGAATCATATAGACCTGAATCAAAATGAATATAACAGAGATATAAGAAAATACACGATAATAATCACCGACCTTGTCTTGAGATATTTTATCGAAATTGACACTTAATAGAGCTAAAGAAAACCCGAATATCATAAAAAGAACAATAAATGGAACTAAAACTGAAATGATGTTAGACCAACTCGGTTTTCTATTTCCAGTAACGATATTAAGATAGGTTAGACAGGAAAGCAATAAGGTTGCGCATGTGGCCGCGGCATATCCAGAAATCGTTCCAATTACTGCGTTTTGATTGTAGGTTCCTACTGTCATTAATACGACAATTAGGCCTCCAAATATAAATGCATAACTAATATTCGTAATATTCGAAAATAGATTGCTGTCAATCATTATGATATATACAAAGAGAATATTTCTTTTCTAAATGGAATCTCGACGCTAAAAAGTTTTCGCGTTCGACAACTGCGACAGTTACATCGTATTTATTGAACGTGTAAAATATAAAATGTGTATAAAAATAAAATAAAAACCAAATTTATATTTTTAATTATTTCTTACACAGTGTTTGCTTTCAGTTTCCATAAACTCATTGTCTTACCCGTTGTTGCATCGAAAAACGATCCGTCTTGTACTAGAGAGAGTTCGGTTTTATGTGTTGGCGCTGCAGTTGTTGTTGTTGTTGTTGTCGGTGGAGCAGTCGTTGGCGGAGAAGTTGTCGGAGGCTCTGTCGTTGGCGGAGCAGTTGTTGGAGGCTCTGTTGTCGGAGGAGCTGTTGTCGGAGGAGCAGTTGTTGGAGGAGCAGTTGTTGGAGGAGCAGTTGTTGGAGGCTCAGTTGTTGGAGGCTCAGTTGTTGGAGGCTCTGTTGTTGGGGGCTCTGTCGTTGGCGGAGCAGTTGTCGGAGGCTCTGTTGTTGGAGGCTCTGTTGTCGGAGGCTCTGTTGTTGGAGGCTCTGTTGTTGGAGGCTCTGTTGTTGGAGGCTCTGTTGTCGGAGGCTCAGTTGTTGGAGGCTCTGTTGTTGGCGGCTCAGTTGTTGGAGGCTCTGTCGTTGGCGGAGCAGTTGTTGGAGGCTCTGTTGTTGGGGGCTCTGTTGTTGGAGGCTCTGTTGTTGGAGGCTCTGTTGTTGGAGGCTCAGTTGTTGGCGGCTCAGTTGTTGGAGGCTCAGTTGTTGGAGGCTCTGTTGTCGGAGGCTCTGTTGTTGGAGGCTCTGTTGTTGGAGGCTCAGTTGTTGGAGGCTCAGTTGTTGGAGGCTCTGTTGTTGGAGGCTCTGTTGTTATTGTTGTTGCATTCACTATGACCTCATAACTATTGTAAGAATACATGTAAGGAACAATTGTGTTTGCTGTGCTAGCTGGTACAGTAATATCATTATCATAAGTAACAGCAGCTGTAGGAGTTACATTATACGCGGCCTCTATCTTATCATCGTTAGAAAATGCAAACCCGCTTACAATATTCAATAGATTGTAGGCATAAATTGTTAAGGCGTAAGTATCCGCAGGTAATGTATCGTTTGTGGTTATTGATGCAGTTGAATATGTCCAGTTTGCGTCAGGTGAACTTGTTACTTCTCCATTGGATAAACTTTGTCCATAACTTGT
>Ga0209550_10004554_pt1 | contig 13121 bp, 11 predicted proteins | sample LauGreSuBDMM15SN_2_FD_187567 | JGI IMG/M metagenome (GOLD analysis project Ga0209550, IMG submission 187567) | Freshwater lake microbial communities from Lake Michigan, USA - Su13.BD.MM15.SN (SPAdes) (version 5) | ecosystem: Environmental > Aquatic > Freshwater > Lake | place: Lake Michigan... | reverse complement strand
TAAAGCCTATGTAATTTTTACCTGGTATCGGAACTGCAGTAGACGCTTCGTCGTTGTCGCCTTCATTCGTCGAAGAAGATGTTATCCCACGAATATGCAATCTGGCCGTACGATCAAGGATTTGAATCATAATATAACGATCTGTGGCATTTCCCTGCGAATTGATACCAGGCGTGTAATCCGGCGAAGTTACTTGAAATAACGTTATCCGTTTAAGGTCAGGATTTTTTAGCATTACAGACTCATTCATATAAATCCAAAACGAAATCGACATGGAGTTTCGTTGATCTATTTTCAAATCTTTCCACGTACCAAAGGATTGTCTTTTTACTGGATTCCACTTTCCTTTAAAATAGGATGATTCCCAGGAGGGTTGCATTTCTTTGGGCAAACGCAACAAAGCGCTGAAAGTATCAAATCCTTCGACTCTACTAAACTGACAATAGCAATTCTTATTATCTGCTTGATATGTAGACGTGCATTTTATATTTTTCGTATCTAAACATTCATTTTGGTTTTTGCATAAAGACGTGCAATTGCTTTCACTTGAAATCCATCCTGTTTCCAAAGGTATCTTCGTTTTCGAGTGTCTTCTTTCTGGAGCATCGCTAAAAGTAAATTTTCCGTCAATATAGGTATCTCCAGATAACTGAGTGGAAAAAGATTCTTTTCGACAAATGCTAAATAAATGCGACAGAATAAAAACGGCAAAGAATAAAATGAGAATAATGATAATCCAATTTGTCCTTATTTTATCCATGCGATATTATATTATCGAGTGAAAAAAAGAATAACCACGAAAAGCATATAAATAGCTTATCAATATTCTAGTAACATGTCAACCCCTAAACGTCACGTCGGACAAGTGAAATGGTTTAATAACAAGGCGGGCTATGGATTTATCACCATGTCCGGAAGCAATACTGATATTTTTATTCATTATAGCACGGTAAAAGTGGATGATTCGCAATACAAGTATTTGATTCAAGGAGAATATGTCGAGTTTGAACTTTGCAATTCTGCTAATGAAGCGCATGAGTTTCAAGCAACGAATGTAACTGGAATTCAAGGTGGAAAGTTGATGTGTGAAACTCGACAAAAGCCTATGCGCTCAAAGCCTGTAACAAAAAACTATGAGGAGAAGCCAAAGAAGTGAATAAATTGTTTACATGAAACAATATAAAAATGATTCTTGAAATGTAGATATAGCATGGCATCCGAATCCCCCGAATTACCAAAGCTTGAGCAAAAGCCTCCTTCTAAAATTCTGGTGACGTATGAAAAGATGGCTCTGTGTCTCGAGAATTTAGAATCAAAATGGGTCGATCAAAAGCGTTATTTGGAGGAATCGAGAATTGAAATAAAACAGCTCAAGAAACATATTCAAAAGTTACGTTCCAAGTTCGAAAAGGCGAACAACAAGCCCAAGTTGAACAAAAAGCCTCATGGGTTTGCGAGACCCAGTGTAGTTACAGATGAGTTGTGTACCTTTTTGGGACGAGAAAAGGGTTCGCTCATTTCTCGAACCGATGTCACGAAGAGTTTGATCAAGTATATTGCGGATCATCAGCTTCAAAACCCGACCAATCGTCGCCAAATATTGCCAGACGAGCCATTGTATACTTTATTTGGGGATGCCGCGCGAAATAGTGTCATTGACTATTTCACTATGCAAAAGTATGTGAACAGACATTTCCCGAAACAGCCAACTGCAGTGCCCGCATAATTTTTTATAAAAAAGTATTTTTTTTATAAAATTGTTTATATTGTAATGTTCAATTCACAGTTCTGAATCATGTGAATCATTTCTTTCGGATAATCCATTTCTTTGAGAATCTGAATCGCGCCTTGAATGTGCGAGACTCCTTTATCGATCAAATATATGGGAATAAATTGTCCGTCGTCCTCGTTTTGAACCATCATTTGATAGTTAACGATATCTTTTTTGTTCGTGGCTGAAGCGGTCCAATTGTCGCAAATAGAAATATAATGGGTGGTCAACAACAAGTCCACGTGTGCAAACGGTCGAATATACTCTAAAAAGGAATATGCGGCTTTGGTGGCTTCTAATGGATTTGTGCCCGAATACAGTTCGTCAAAAATACAGAAATGACGATTTTGTTTGCTTGTATATGTGTGTATATGATTCAAGATTTCTTTGCATCGTCTGGATTCTGCTTGAAACAAACTGTCTCTTCCTGAAGTATCTGGGATATTCAAGTACGAGTGGATATGGGTGTAGGGGACTAACGCGCACGAATGATAAAACCCGCACCCGAACTGCTGGGAAAACAACACGTTTAATGCCGTTGTTTTCAAGAAGGTAGTTTTCCCCGATGCATTGGGTCCTGTAATCACCATATTGGCATCTAAATTCGCGTCATTTCGAACACACTGTTCTGCATATTTGTGTGCGGGATAATATTGTTGGGATATAAACTTTTTTGCCTTTTCTTTTTCTTTTTCTTTCGTCTTTTCTTTCTCTTTCTCCTCTTCATCTTTCTCTTCCTCTTCCTCTTCCTCTTCCTTTTCTTTCGTCTTTTCTTCTTCCTTTTCTTTCGTCTTTTCTTCTTCCTTTTCTTTCGTCTTTTCTTTCGTCTTTTCTTCTTCCTTTTCCTCTTCTTCCTTCTCTTCCTCTTTTAAAAACGTGGCAAATGAGAGATGACCAAGCTGTACATTTTCATACAAGCCATTCAACACCTGCAAATATCCTTCAAATCCCATCGAAAATAATATACTTTGTTCATACGCTTCGTTCACGTGAAGTTCGTAATAACATTTCAACATATATCCTACTTCAACGGTTTTGTATAAACTACATTCAAATGGACAAATGGGATCTAATTCTTCTTTTAATTGTTCCAATGTTTGGCAATGAGTCTCGACAACAGCGCAAAAGGGCTCATATTGTTTTAAATGTTTATTTGATTGAAGAAACCATTTCATGCTTTTCACATTGTGATCGACATAGGCCTTCCATTCACATAATTCTTCGTTTATTTTTTGGGTGTTGCGATAAAAACGAATACATTGTACCGAATTCTGATACATTTGGAGACCGTATAATGCCATCATTCCCATAAGATACAAGAATTTTTCAATCGAAAATTTGTCGAACGACATCAGTGCTTTCCCAATAAAATGATGTTGGGCAATGCTTTTTAAAACGGTCAGATATATCGAGAACGAAATAGGAACCCCTTGAATTTTCAATAAAATAAACGGAAAGATCAGAAATAAGATTGGGATAAAAAAACTCATAATGGGAGACAGCATATTCGCGATGGTAATCGATTGCATAACAGATGCAGAGTGGTTGAACGATTCCAAGATTTCCCAATCCAAATACCCGTATGTTTCAATGAATTTCGGGTCGTGTTTTACATTGGACCATTGTTGCTGTATTTTATCACAAGGAACTTCATATCCAGGCGAATATTTGGACATATGAAGAATTACTCGTTGGGTTTCCTCTAAAAACAACGTATCGGATGTAAAATGTGTCTCGTACAAGGGAATAATATCTTTTGCAAATGTCGAGACAGGATCAAATGCGGTGTGATACATATTTTGCGAAACATCTCCACTCGAAAGTTCTAAATCTTTGGCGACCACGGGGTTCAATTCGTGGAGTTGATTCTTTTGCACGAATTGTATAGGTAATTTGAACACACGACGACCGTATCCTTGTCCTAAAGAAACGTCTAAAGACTGACTTGGCAAAGCCTCTTTGGCGAAACATTTTTGTTTTATTTCCGCATAAAACGACAGCATTTTATATGTTTCTGATATAATATTAGAAACATATAAACGCACTCTCAAACTTGACAAGTAAAATTCGAAGGCAACTCCTCTATTTTAATATCATAATGGGATTCGATTCGTTTCATATCCGAGACATCTATTTTCGTTACAAAATTAATGGCAAATCCTTTCCGTCCCCACCGACCTCCACGACCAATGCGATGCAAATAAGTATGTACACTCTTGGGAATATCGAAATTGACTACGGTACTAACTTGTTGAATATCGATTCCTCTAGCTGTAATATCCGAACTAATTAATACGCGGGTATCTCCATTGCGGAAATGTTGAAACACTTTGTTGCGTTCCCCTTTCTCCATGGAACTATGGATACAACAAACAGAAAACCCTTCTGCCAACATGGACTGATACAAATCTTGTACGCGACGAACGCTGTTGCAATAAATAATACATTTCGAGACACTGATAATAGAGAACAAATCTTTTAAACACTCGTATTTCACTCGATCGTTTTGTATCGCAATATAAAATTGCTGGATGCATTTCAAACTCAATTCTTCTTTTTTCAACAGTATTTTATTGGGTTGTCTCATAAACTGATTCGTAATGTCTAACATTTCGGGTGGAATCGTCGCACTGAATAATACGACTTGGATCGTGGTTGGGAAAAAATGTTGGAACATGTCTCGCACTTTTTCGCCGAATCCTTGAGACAACATTTCGTCGGCTTCGTCCAAGACCAATAACTTCAAATCGGTCGCGACAATGTATCCTTTCGAAAACATATCGAGCACTCTTCCAGCACTTCCCACAATGACATGAGGGACTGTTTTACGCATATCTTCGCAATCTTCTCTTATTGAAGTGCCTCCTATCACCGTTTTCACACGCAATCCTTTCATCATGGATCCGATTTGTGTAATTACCCCGCTTATTTGAGAGGCCAATTCGTGTGTTGGAGCGAGAATAAGAGCTTGGGTAGTAGAACTCGAGACATCAATCAATTGCAATGTACCAATGCTGAATGTCCCCGTTTTCCCACTTCCCGACTGAGCTTGGGCAATCAAATCTTTCCCAGATATCATTGGCAAAATCGCTTTTTTTTGAATTTCGCTCGGCGTTTCAAACCCATAGGAATAGATTCCTCGGAGTAAATCCATTTTTAAATCCATTTCATCCCATTGCTGAATTTCTTTCTCTTCTGTTTTGTCTGCCATTTACCGTCTATCGTGAATAATAAAAATATCTATTTATATTTATTTACTTTAGGTATATCTCCTTAATGTATATAAGATGAAACTTCATAAAAAGGATGAAACGTTTTTGAAGAATCTTTGTCCTGCCGTTCGGGATGATGTTCGAACGTGGTCCGTTGCAGATCAAGCTCGGTTTCTTCATCACTTGCAAAAATCTCCTTTATCTGTTGAATCGCATTCCTTTTCATCCACTCCTTCTCTCAGTCCTGATTCTATTGTATCTATCAAGTCAACCAAGTCAAATTCGAAACAATCGAGCAAATCGACCAAGTCGACCAAGTCGACAAACTCGAATAAATCAACCAAGACATCCAAAAAAGATAAGAAAAAACGATGTCCCAAAGGAACTCGCAGAAATAAAAACGGAGATTGCGTGGAATTTGTCGAAAAAGAAAAAGAGGGAAAAGAAAAAGAAAAAGAAAAAATGAAACGATGCCCCAAAGGAACCCGGCGAAATAAAAACGGGGATTGTGTTAAGGATACATAAAAAAAACGAATATAAAAACAAAATGTATCAATATAGTAGTTAATGAATACCTATATTTTGGACGATTTCTATCGGGTCATAAACAATGGAAAGTTGTTTTCCTTTCCAAAAGAATTGTATTCTTTATTGGATTCCATTGATAAACAGATTGTCCCGATAGTCGTCGAATCCAAACCTGATTCGGAGAAGCACGTGCGTTCCACGAAACCCAAACCAAGTGCCCAGCGAAATGGTTCGTGGGAACATGTGCGACAATTCAAAACTACCAAATTAGAAACCAAAGAAGGAGCAGAAAAAGTATTGCAAGACATTCGAACAAGTCTCAATAAAATATCGAATAAGAATTACGATACACAACGCGATATTATCCTGTTGCTAATGAAAAATATGATCGAAGAAACGGAAGCGCCCGAGAAGAAAGAAGAAAACCAGGCAAATCTTCGAAAACTGGCACAATACATTTTCGATATTGCGAGTACAAATAAGTTTTATGCGGAAATATACGCCAAACTATACAAAGAATTGATTGAAATCAATGTTATTTTCCAAGAAATTCTCACTTCGTTTCTCGCACAATACGTAGGAAGCGTCAAAGAAGTCTGTTATGTCGATCCGGATAAGGATTACGAACTCTATTGTCAATATAATAAAAAAAACGATGCCCGAAAAGCAACAGCGGTATTCTTCGTGTATTTAATGAAAGAAACAGTGATCCCTGTATTACGCATTTTATCTATTATGGTGGCGTTTCAAGAATTGGGCTTGCAATATATCGAGGAAGAGAATCGCACAAATGAAGTCGATGAAATTACCGAGATTTTGTTTTTGTTTTTACAAGAAGGAATTTCGGTATTTCGTGGATGTAAAGCAGAATGGATCTGGAAATTTGTGATTCTGCCGAATATTCATACAATCTCAAAAATGAATAAGAAAGAGAAGAAAAGTTTGTCTTCTCGAGCGATATTCAAATATATGGATATGGTGGAGCTCGTCAAGGAATAAATATGAATAAAATACTATCTTTTTTATTCATAGTTTCGAATTTGGATAAACATGTACTTCGTCGAATGCAGCTGAAATCATATATTCCATTCTTTGTCCAATCTGGTCTTCCAACCGTCTCAATTCGGTCGCAGATTTTTTCAAATAGATATCTGTCTTATTCGGATTTTTCAGTAAATCGATAAATAAGAGAGGATAATGAATATGAAAATGGTGTTGGATGAGTAATTCTTTTTTCTTGCAATACATTTTGATATAATTAGGAAATGTGTCGGGCTGAGAAATATATTTTCGGTGTAATAATTCTGCTTCGCTCGGCATCAATGCATGACCCTTCAGACAAGTATTCTCGAGGAATTCCATGTCAATATCTTGCGAATACATTTTTTTCACTCCTCGACGTTTCATGAACTGAAGCATCTTTCGTGTTTTGTGTTTTATTCTTTGGAATCTATTTCGATTCTTGAAAGTAACGCCGTTTACTTGCAGACTAGCATACACGGGTTCTGCTTCACCATTTGCAAATTCTGCACTATACGCGATAGGCAAAGAAGTTTTCGAAGATTTGGATTTTGTTGACTTGGATTTTGCTGAAGATTTGGATTTTGTCGACTTGGATTTTGCTGAAGATTCGTATTTTGTCGACATATATTTATGTGATATATTTTACGGAACTCAAAAATTAGAATAATACTTCACATTCTGAATGGTATCTACATAGTACTTTTTATTAATGTATGTAACGAACGTTTTTTCTGTTCTATCGCAGGTAGTTGAAAAAAGTTGTACTAAATTACTCGCTTCTAACCACCATTTTGGATCAATAATAGAATATAAATATTTCACGATGTATAATGATTCGTGATGTTCACAGAATGTATGTTTATGATAAAATCGTTCTTGTTCTCCTTTATCAAAAAAACAATGAAACCACTGTAGAATGCGTCGATTTTTGTTATTATAAGGTGAAATATCCCCTGCTCTGTGTAAATATAAGGCATTAAATATTACTATATCTCCGGGTTTACAAGGTATTGTTTTATTCCCCACGCAAATAACAGAATTATCCAAGTAAAAAACAATCGTATAGACTTTTGGTAACTCGCCCGAAAAAGTATAATGAGGTTTCACATCTTTATGAAACGCTTGACCATCGTTATTATTATTATTGGAAAATCGTGCATGTCTAATATCTAAATAGTCCACGTGCAAAGCAGATTTTATTTTTTGTTTTATTGTGTCATGCAATTCTCGAAAACAGGGACTAGAAATGTCATGTTTTTCAGTACAGGTTTGCAATTTCGTTATTTCTTCTTCGGACAAAAGATCTGATAACTTGGTTACTTCAGGATAGTGCAACTGCGAAATGTAAACGGTTTTTGCTAAAAAGTTGATACAATACAATACCAGAATAACAACCACCAAATACATAAATAATTTCACCACACCATACTTGAATTTTCGACCCATTTTATATTATAGCACTCTATAACAATTTTACATACGTATTTGTTGAGTGAATATGGGGAAAACGTCTTTATCGTGAGTAATAATAATGATTGCTTGTTTGAACCTACTAAATTCTTTAATGAGAGAAATCACTTCTTTTTTCAATTCGGGATCTAATGCATTGGTCGGTTCATCGAGAACCAAAATCTTCGATGGATTAATGAGTCCTCCGATCATATTGACAATTTGTCGTTGTCCTCCCGACAGATTTTCTCCAAGTAACCCCGCTTGTTGATTATGAATATCAGTATTGCGGTATAATTTCATTATATTCGGATATTGCAAGATACGTTGCAAGAAATAGTCACACACATCCCGTTTCGAACAACCATACAACATATTATCCACCACTTTGCGATCAAACAATTTGGACGTTTGGTTGACATAGGTAATCTCTTTTCGAATATAATTCGGATCCAGTGTTTGAACGTTTTGACCGTCGATAGAAATGGTTCCGCCATTGCATTCATACAAACGCAAAAGCAACTTTACAAAGGTTGATTTGCCGTTCCCAGATGGACCTGTGATTCCGATAATTGCTTGGTCTGTAGTTTTCAAATAATAGTTACGATTTTCAAACACGTTTCTTTTGTTGTCGCCGGAATATTTATACGTGACATTTTCGAACCGTACTTCTTTAAAATCCAACTCTGTTTTCTCATATTTTGCCGTCGTGATAGTCGACAAATAATTATCATTCACATGTTGGAAATGAAACATGACATTGTCGCATCGTCCAATAAAGTCGATTAAATTCGGCAACAATTCAATTACAGAAGTAACCTTTTCGCGATACAGGAGTAAAATGGTAAATGACGAAATAAACATGGTCAAGGAAACCTTTTTCTCAAAATACAAATATATCAAAAAATATAATGACAGGACGACCACTGAAAAAATGATGGCAATCATAATCACTAAATGTTTATTGGTAAGACTGTAATAGTCGTGAGCAAATTTGAAATTGGTGCTCGACATTTCAAAAAAGGCATTCATTTCATCTTTGGTTTGGCCACGATAAATGACTTTGTCGACGTTATTTAAAAGATCAATCAAATGAATATCTGTCTCGACAATTTTTTTCTCGTATTTATCATTGGCCATAATAATATCGTTCACATTATACCACCAATATAAACTCAAAATAATGTTACCACCAAAGAAAATGAGACCATAATATGGATTCAAATAAGTGAAATACAACGACGAAATAATTAAATAAACTATATTGGGAAGCAAATACGAAATGATCGTATTCGAAATGAAATAATACATATCTGTTATTCGATTGATAGGCGAGTTCAGTTTACTAAAGTTCACTTCACTGAATTTTTGATTGTTGGTTAAAAACAATAATTCGACAATTTGACTTCTTACCCAAGGTTTTATTTTAGTGAGGAGTTCATTTTGGAAATAACACCACGAATAATAGATTCCAATAAAAAGACATACTGCGGCAATGAAAAAATAAAAGAAACGATACGTCTGGGTTTTATCCTTTAATTGAGCGAAATTTATAATGCTCGAAGTAATATAAGTAATTCCATTCGTTTGCAATACACTGGATGCTAAACTGACCACAAATAACATGATTGCATTAAATTTTTCTTGCTGGAAGAACTTTAAACCCAAATAAGAAACAAAATTCATTTGGGTGCACTATATTATGGGAGGATATAAAATATGCTCTTATTATAATGGCAAATCAAGAAAAACAAAAGACAAAAAAAACAAAGACAAAAGGATCGAGACAAACCCGGAAAGAACGTCGAGAAATGGTCGAAGCGTTAAATCCTATTTCGAAAGAAGATATATTGGCTGATTGGTCCGCGTTACGCGCTTTCACCAAACAAGAAATTAAGGACGCGTCTTCATCGGTTCATATAGGAAATAAAGTAGTGGATTATTTTACTTATGAAGAGCGTTTGTTTACGAAAGCAAATCAGAATATTGATTTTTATACCTTTTGGCGCAATCGCAAAGAGAACCGTAAAATAAAATACATACAAAACATGTTGAAATTCTACGAATCGCGAGACATTGCCGAGATCCGCAAATGGAAATACATTTATAATTTGTATGTCTCGTCGGTCTCTATTTTCCGTCCCATTGTGGCAATGGAAATATATGATAAAGTGAATGCAAAACGAGTGCTCGATTTTACAATGGGTTGGGGAGGACGGTTAGTAGGTGCTTGTGCCAGGAATCTAGAGGCATATTATGGAGTGGATTTGAACACCCATTTAGAAACTCCTTACCGCAATTTAGTTGGTTTTTTGAAAGAGTTGCCGGTGACGACAGACATTGAGCTACATTTCAAAGATGCCCTGTTCGTGGATTATAGTAAAATGGATTACGATACGGTATTGACTTCTCCGCCCTATTATAATATTGAGGTGTATCGGAACCAACCCCTAAAAACAAAAACCCAATGGAACGAAGAATTTTACAAGCCGATTTTGGAAAAAACATGGGCATCGTTGAAAGTAGGAGGTCATTATTGTCTCAACGTTCCTCTAGAAGTGTATGAGAACGCATGTATTCCCGTTTTCGGCAAATGCCATATGAAAATGATTCTGAAAAAACGACAACGATCGAAAACAAACAAATATGTCGAATATATCTATATTTGGAAAAAAGCCAAATAAATATAGACTATTCTTATATACACCATGGTCCAATCTTTTAAAAACTCGAAAATTAACTACAAAGAATCGAATCGATTGAACGAATCCGACAAAAAACATCATTCCGCGCTCTATGTGATTGATATATTTAATAGTCCTTTCGTAATTGCATTGGGTCAACGACAAGACGAATACAAGTCGGAAAATATTTACTTTTATGCCATTTACTTGATCAGTCCGAAAAAGAAAATCAAGGCGAAAATCGGGGTGTTTGAAATCGAGTCTCAAATTTTGAGCACTGTATTGGACGACGAAGGAGACGTCAATATTGACAAGTTAGACGAACCGTTATTGTTTTCTTATATTACCCCCGAATATTTAGAAAAGTATGGTTCGCACGGGTTTGAAGAGGAGAAGGAGAAGGAGGTGGAGAAGGAAGTACAAAATACGTCTGACAATGATATTTTTACAGCGGCCATTTCTTCGGACAAGGCTTCAGACAAAGGAAAAGATTCGTCAAAAGATTCGACAAAAGATTTGACATTTGATACCGTTTTCAAAAAAGAAGAAAAAGATATAATTGTCTTGCCCGAAGAAACAAAAGAGGACGCAGCAAAGGGACGAGAGGCATATGTATTGGATGAAAAAGACGATTGGATCGTTCAATATATGAAAAATAAACAGTATCATATCGAGTATAATGAAGGCGGTGGTGATTGTTTATTTGCGTGTATAAGAGATGCGTACAAAGAAATGGGATATCAAACCACGGTTGCCAAACTTAGAACATTTTTGTCTCAGAAAGCGACAAAAGAACTGTTTGAGAATTATAAAAAACTATATGACGATGTTTTCGCAGAACAAGAAATGGCAGAGAAATTAATGGAAGATAAGAAGAAACCTGTCTTGTCTCAGGATGAAATTCTTTGTTTGAGACAACAATATGACGCGATTCAATTCAAAATGAAGAAACTGACATCCAAGAATGATAGTGCATTGTTAATGGAACAAGCGAAAAAGATTCAAGCCCAATTTTCCGAGATCAAGGAATTCAAAAGACAAGAAGAAGAATTGAAAAACTCGAAAAAAAACACGGAAGCATTGATGAATGATTTCGGGTTTATGAAAAAAGTACATAATTTGGATGATTTGCGAACGGTTATTCAAACGTCTTCTTTTTGGGCAGATACATGGGCCATCTCGACCTTGGAACTCATTTTGAATATGAAACTCATTATTCTCGAGAAATCGACAGATCCAGATGCGGTAATGAAATGTGGTCAAAAGAACGACGATGAGGCGTCCTATCGCAAATATCATCCTCGCGATTATATTATGGTTCAGTTCAGTGGGAATAATCATTACGAGTTGATTTCTTACAAGAAAAAACATGTTTTCACGTTCCCAGAAATTCCGTTTGATGTGAAAATGCTCGTGGTCAATCGATGTCTCGAAAGAACGGAAGGAGTATATGCTCATATTCCTGAATGGACTGGGTTTATGAATAAATTAGGTGTGGTTGTCGAGGAGACGGAAACAGAAACAGACGTGGATGCGGACGCGACTGTCGTTTTCGCATATCATCCGACGAGTAACGACCTCAAACCAGGGAAAGGGGTCGGAGAAACCATTCCACTGAGCGAAATGTCTAATTATCAAAATTTTGAAGAAAACTGGCGAAGAAAATTAGATGATCATTGGGATAAGAGTGCATTTACTGTCGATAATTTACGGTGGTCATCTGTCGCACTCTATTTACTCGCGTTTCCTTTCAAAGAAGTGGACACTTCGGTGTATAAAGGATTGTCGGAGATGAATTTCGAGGACGCATCGTCTGCCATAAAACCCAAGGGTGCTCACGGCAAAATGTTTAAAGCGTTGAAAAAGGTTTCGCCGGAAACCTTGTCTTCTAAACGAACGGAAGCGCTTCGCGCGAAATTTACCCAGAACGCGGATTTGACTACTTTGCTCGTGAAAACGAAAAACGCCAGGCTTACGCAATACGTTCGATCGAAACCTGCGATTGTAGATGTAGAGTTGATGGCGATACGAAAGGAGGTGATGAATTCATAATTTATTGTAAATCGTTTCATTTTACGTTGGAATTGTTGGGATGGCGATTATGACGACTCCTTTCGCACCATATTTAGAATTATTATTATAGAAAGCTCCTCCGCCACCACTATTTTGCCTGGTAAATTCATCATAATATGCTCGAGCTCCTCCTCCATTGTTTGAATTGTTTCCTACATTATAATATCCACCTCCTCCCGCAAAATAAGTTGTAACTGGAAGTCCCGTCAAAGTAGGAGATTTGCCGGGTCCCCCGTCTCCCGGACCATTAGTTACACCACCTGGACCTACACCTGTACCTCCATTTCCACCTAGACCACCAGCCCCTCCTCCGCCACCTCCTTTATAATTTGTTCCGTATCCTCCATTAAATCCACCACCAGTGCTAACACCCCCAAGAAC
>Ga0209550_10004553_pt1 | contig 13123 bp, 14 predicted proteins | sample LauGreSuBDMM15SN_2_FD_187567 | JGI IMG/M metagenome (GOLD analysis project Ga0209550, IMG submission 187567) | Freshwater lake microbial communities from Lake Michigan, USA - Su13.BD.MM15.SN (SPAdes) (version 5) | ecosystem: Environmental > Aquatic > Freshwater > Lake | place: Lake Michigan... | reverse complement strand
GAGCTGAAATCCAAAGCCAAAGCGGCAGAGGCGGCTTACAACTTGGCGCTGGAACAGGCGCGGTTGGAAGCAGCCAAGATCATCGCAGCGACCAAGGCCGAGATCCAAAAGGATCTGAACGCTGCCATGGCCGATGCCGATGCGCAAATTTCGGCCAAAGCGGCTGAAAGCGAAAAGCGTATCGCGGAAATTCGCGCTGGTGCGGTGCAAGCCGTGGCCGAAGTGGCGCGCGAAACGGCGGGAGCTTTGGTGACGGCCCTTGGCGGCACAGCCGATGACAAAGCGATCGAGGCAGCGGTTTCTGCCCGGCTGAAAGGGTAAGATCATGAAAAAACTTCTGACCTCTGCCAGCTTGATCCTGCTCGCCGCACCGGCCTATGCGGTCGAAGGCGCGCCTTTGTTCTCGCTACGCAACACGAACTTTGTTGTGGGCATCGCTTTTGTCGCCTTTGTCGCCCTGTTGATCTATATGGGCATTCCCAAAAAGATCGGCGGCATGCTGGATGCCCGCGCCACTGGCATCAAGACCGATCTAGATGAAGCCCGCCAGTTGCGCGACGAAGCGCGCGCCCTGTTGGAAACCTATGAAGCCAAGCAACGCGAAGTGGCCGAGCAATCCGCCCGCATCGTTGCAGCCGCCAAGGGAGAGGCCGAGGCCGCTGCAGCGCAAGCCAAGCTAGACCTTAAGGCTTCCATCGCACGCCGGATGACGGCTGCGGCGGATCAGATCGACTCCTCGGTCAAGGCGGCGGAACGCGCTGTGCGCGATCAGGCGATTTCGGTGTCGGTCGCGGTTGCGGCAGATGTGCTGATGCGCCAGATGACGGCGGCGCAGGCCAATGCGTCGATTGACGCTTCGATTGAACAGGTTGCAGCCAAGCTGCACTAAGCAAACCGATTTAAACAAAAGGGCCCAGAGGAAACTCTGGGCCCTTTTGCTTTGGCTTAGGCGTAGATCAGTTCGTCGGGCGAACCAGAATTTCCACGCGGCGGTTGTGGGCGCGGCCAGCATCGGTTGCGTTGGTATCCACCGGTTGCGTCATGCCAAGCCCATAGGCCGAAACACGGCCCGCAGGCACGCCTGATCCGATCAGGATATTGGCCACCGAATAGGCGCGGCGCTGCGACAGGTCCATGTTCATAGCTTCAGACCCAACGCTGTCGGTATGGCCGACCACTTCGATGGTGCTTTTGGGGTAGGTCACAAGATTGGCCGCGATAGAGCTGATCTCGCCCTGCAGGGCCGGCTGCAACGTGGCGCTGCCGCTGGCGAACAAGACGTCATCGGGCAGGTTGACCAAAAGGTAGCTGCCCATGTTGGTCACGGTGACATAGGGGTTGCCCAAGCGGTTGCGCATATCAGCCGCCTGCGCATCAAGGTTGGCACCAATGCCGCCACCGACCAAGCCGCCAATCAGCGCACCGCGCAAAGCGCCTTCGGCGTGATCGTCCTTGGCAAACATGCCGCCGATCAGGGCGCCCGCAATGGCCCCGGTCGCAGCACCGTTTTTGGTGCGATAATTCGGGTCTTGAATGCTGGAGGTGGTGCTTTGGCACGCCGCGAGCCCAAGGCTTGCCACCAATGCGAAGGAAAGGGTGAGATTGTTTTTCATGTTCTGCTGCCTCGTCTGAACAGGCCGAGGTTCCGGCCCTGCGGGCCATATAGCACCCTTGGGCTGTCTATCCCAGATGTCTGCCCCCATGGGCTGCTTTTTGCGCATCACATGGCCGTTAAGGCGTGGCATCCGCCCGCGCCGATTCCCATGCCAGAATGGCGCGCTTCACCGGCAAGCCCCAGTGATAGCCACCCAAGCCCCCCGATTTGCGCAGGGCGCGGTGGCAGGGGATCAACAGGCTGATTGGGTTGCGCCCCACCGCTGTGCCCACAGCGCGCACCGCTTTAGGGCTGCCTATGGCCGCAGCGATTTCGCCATAGCTGGTCACATGCCCCGAGGGGATGCGCAGCAAAGCCTCCCACACCTTGATCTGGAACGGTGCGCCCATCAGCGCCAGTGGGGCCGCTTGCCCGCCCAAGGCCGCTTGCACCCAAGGGTGAAGCCGCGCTGCATCTTCCACAAAATCCGCCAAAGGCCAGCGGCGTTGCAAATCCTCGAACGCTGCGGCTTCGCCCATATCTGCGGCAAAGCCCATGCCGCAGATGCCGCGATGGGTGCCCATCACCACGGCGGGGCCAAAGGGGGTTTCAAACCAGCCCCAAGCAATCGTCAGGCCCGCGCCGCCACGGGCATAGTCGCCCGGGCTCATCGCCTCCCATGTCAGGAAAAGATCGTGCAGGCGAGAGGGGCCCGACAGGCCCGTCGACAGCGATGTATCCAGCACGGTAAAGCGTTCTGCCAACAGGCTGCGCGCATGGTCCAGCGTTAGGTATTGCTGATACCGCTTGGGCGACACGCCGACCCAAGCCGAAAAGACGCGCTGAAAATGTGCAGCACTCATCCCCATACGGTCAGCCAAAGCATCCAGCGTCAGGGCGGGGCCAGCGGCGTCAATCTCGCGCAGGGCGCGTTCGATCACGGCGTAGTGGTATTTGCTGTCCATACTCTCCCCCATCCCGCGCATTTAACCCCCAATTGCCGCCAAAAACACCCGAATCCTGCGCAAATGCTTGCCCAAAGCCGCCCAAGCGGGCATATCGCGGCCATGACCGCGCAATTGCCCTATGCCACGCTGCAAAAGATCTTCCAAACCTTTCAGGCCGCCAACGCAGCGCCTGAGGGAGAGTTGCAACACACCAACGCTTACACCCTGCTGGTGGCCGTGGCGCTTTCAGCGCAAGCGACCGATGTGGGGGTGAATAAGGCCACAAAGGCACTGTTTGCGCTGGCCGATACGCCGCAAAAGATGCTGGCTTTGGGTGAAGCGGCGTTGATGGAGCATATCAAGACCATCGGCCTGTTCCGCAACAAAGCCAAGAATGTGATCCGCCTGTCGCAGATGCTAATTGAGGATTATGATGGACAAGTTCCCTCCTCTCGCGCCGCTTTAGAACGATTGCCCGGCGTAGGGCGCAAGACGGCGAATGTGGTGTTGAATATGTGGTTCCACCATCCGGCCCAAGCCGTGGATACCCACCTGTTTCGTGTGGGCAACCGCACGGGAATAGCGCCGGGCAAAGATGAACTGGCCGTGGAGCGCGCCATTGAAGACAACGTGCCGGTGGAATATCAAGCCCACGCCCACCACTGGCTGATCCTGCATGGCCGCTATGTCTGCACTGCGCGCAGCCCCAAATGTAGCCTTTGCCCCATTCACGCCTTTTGCTTGTTCAAGGAAAAAACATGAAGAAATATCAGGTCGTTGGCATCGGCAATGCGATTGTTGATGTGATCTCGGCGGCGGAAGATAGCTTTTTGGCCAAGATGGGCATTGAAAAGGGCATTATGCAACTGGTCGAAAAAGATCGGGGCGAGGTGCTTTATGCCGCGATGTCTGACCGCATTCAGGCCCCCGGTGGGTCGGTGGCCAATACGCTGGCGGGCTTGGGCAATCTGGGGCTGACCACGGCCTTTATCGGGCGGGTGCATGACGATGCCTTGGGCCGGTTTTACGCCCAGCAGATGGCGCAGGGTGGCACCGATTTTGTCAATCCACCGGTGGTGGGGGGCGAATTGCCCACATCGCGGTCGATGATCTTTGTGGCCCCTGATGGGGAGCGGTCGATGAACACCTATCTGGGCATTTCTTCCGAACTTGGGCCCGATGATGTATCAGACGCTGTCGCGGGCCAAGCCAGCTTGCTGTTTCTGGAAGGCTATTTGTACGATAAGCCCAAGGGGAAACTCGCCTTTGAACGTGCGGCCAAGCTGTGCCAGCAGGCGGGCGGCAAGGCGGGGATTGCGCTGTCTGACCCCTTCTGTGTGGATCGCCACCGCGATGATTTCCGCCGCTTGGTCAAGGATTTAGACTATGTGATCGGGAACGAGCATGAATGGTCCTCGCTGTACCAAACCGATCTGTCCTCCGCTTTGGAACAGGCCTCGCGCGATGCGGGCATGGTGGTGTGCACAAGGTCGGGCGAAGAGGTGATCTTGCTGCGCGGTGAGGAACGGGCCGTGGTTCCTGTGAACCGCATCGTGCCCGTCGATGCCACGGGCGCGGGCGATCTGTTCGCGGCGGGGTTCTTATATGGCATTGCCACCGGCCAAGCCTTGGCCACCTGCGGCCGCATGGGTTGTGTTGCGGCGGCCGAGGTGATCTCGCACTATGGTGCGCGGCCTGAGGCCGATCTTCAGGCCCTGTTTCGCCAAGAATCCCTGATCTGACCCCCGATGACGGAGCGCGCTATGCACAGCTATGACCCGCAAAACATCTTTGCCCGCATCCTGCGCGGCGAAATTCCTAACAAAACCGTGCTGGAAACCCCTCACACGCTTGCCTTTCACGACATCCACCCCCAAGCGCCGATTCATGTGCTGGTGATCCCCAAGGGCGCTTACGTTAACTTTGACCATTTCGCCGCCGAGGCGAGCGCAGAAGAACTGGTGGATTTCCATCGGACAGCGGCCAAAGTTTGTGCTATGCTGGGCATATCCTCTGGCGAGGGCTACCGCGCCATCACCAATGCGGGCGCGCACGGAATGCAGGAAGTGCCGCATTACCATCTGCATATTCTGGGCGGTCGTGTGTTGGGCCGCTTGCTAGAACAGGCCTAACCAGCCGCGACGGCCGAAACGCCCAGGCCGATGAAAACCCAAAAGCGCGCCCTTTTGGCTGCGTGCGAACCATTCTGCGATACGGATCATTTTTCTGTGCAAGAATTCAGCATTTAACTGAAAATAGATAAAACGTATGTTCGAAAAATGATAAGTCTTTAACCTGCTCATCTCGCTGAATTTTATAGTACGAAACGATCTAAACATCTGTCCATGTTCATTTTTATACCCATTTCACCGAGTGCAAAGGACTTTAAACTTTGCAACACCACGCAAGATGTGAACGCGGGGGTCCCGCGCGGTGGCCCGTAGCCCCCGCAATAGCGACTATAACTGGAGTATGGCCTTGAATATCTGCATTGCACTGTTCCGCGTAAAGGCCCGTTCAACGGGCAATACCATGCGGTTTGGGTGGGTCCGTTGACCTCCTCTACAATGGACCCAATGCGCCACAAGAAAGATGCCACGATCCAAGCCATTATGGATGCCGCAGAAGCCTTGCTGAACGAAAAAAATGGCAGTGCGCCTCATGCCCGTGAAATTGCAGCGAAATCGGGATACTCGGTTGGCACGATCTATAACTATTTCAATTCGGTGGGCGATGTTGTCTCGCACTTGGTGCTACGGCGTCAGACCGACACCGTGAAGAAGATCGAGGCGATTGTCGCCGCCCACGATCCAGATCAATCCGCAGAAACACTGTGCCACCAGATCGTTGATATTCTTTTCTCGACCTATAGCAACATCATGCCCACCGTTTTGCGCTTTGCCTACAATCTGGCTGTTTCGCAATCTGCCAAGCCAGAGCAGCACGAACGCGTGGTGGATCGTTTGGCTCAGCCGTTGCATGCTGCTATCGCCCGCGACAAGACTGGCACCTTCCGCAGCTTTGAGGATCAAGAGCTGGTGCTTTACCTGCGCGGCGTTGTCTATCTGTGCCGCTATCCTTTGCTCGACAGCAATCCGCTTTACGGAACGCCCGAACACAAGCGCATCGTGTTAAACTTTATGGTCCGCGTGTTGTCGCAACCTGCAGCGTAAAGTGCGGGCGTTTCATCGAAACGCCCGCACCCTAAGGGCTTAAATGTTGCGGGTTTTCCAAAGGCTCACCGCCACGCCGGTTGTCAGGATGGCCGCCGTTATGCCCAAAGACAGGCTGGCAGGGAACTTTTCCCAATCCAGCCAATCTGCGACGAACATCTTAGATCCGATAAAGATCAGCAGCACCGACAGCGCATATTTCAGATAGGCAAAGCGGTGCAAGATCGCGGCCAGCGCAAAGTAAAGGGCGCGCAGGCCAAGGATGGCGAAGATGTTCGAAGTGTAGACCAAGAACGGGTCGGACGTGATGGCAAAGACTGCTGGCACGGAATCGACCGCAAAAATCAGGTCGGCCGTTTCGACCATGATCAGCGCCAAGAACAGAGGTGTTGCAAACAGCACCCCATCCCGCTTTACGAAAAACGCCTCACCCTCAAGTTTTTCGGTCAGGCGCAGGCGGCCTTTCAGCCAGCGCACCATCGCATTGTCCTGCGGGGCATGATCACCCGTGACCAGCAGCATTTTGATGCCGGTCAAGATCAGGAAGGCAGCAAAGACATAAAGCACCCAGTGATACTGCGCGACCAAAGTGGCCCCCAGTGCGATCATGATGCCGCGCAGCACGATCACCCCCAAAACGCCCCAGAACAACACGCGGTGCTGCAAAGCGCGCGGAATGGCGAGCGAGGAAAAGATCAGCGCGATGACAAAGACGTTGTCCATCGACAGCGACTTTTCCACGACAAAGGCCGTCAGATAGCTTGACGCCGCCCCCGCCCCCATTTGCCAGCCCACAAAGCCCGCAAACCCCAGACCAAGGGCGATGTAAACGGCCGACAAACGCAGGCTTTCGCCCACCTCGATCTCTTTGGCGCCTGTGTGAAACAACCCCAGATCCGCGGCCAATAAAAGCGCGACTATCCCCAGAAAGCTAAGCCACATCCAGACCGGTGTGCCCATGAAGCTGTGTATTAGAAATTCCATCTCGACCTCTCTGTAAGGCTCGACATGGGTTTGACCCACATCGAGCATGCTCGATGCGGTCCGACATCACGTTTGTTCAGAAAACGTCAGAGGGGCCCGGTCCGCAGTCCCTATTTGGGAAGCTTTGGCCGATCTTCAACCCCCAGCCGCCAAAATGGCTGCCAGACCTTCGCGGTAGGTGGGGTAATCGAGGGTAACGCCCAGAACCGTCTTGATCCGGTCATTTCGCACGCGCTTGTTTTCGGCGTAAAACGACCGCGCCATGGGGGTCATCTCGGCCTGTTCATAGGGCACGATGGGGGGCGGGGGCAGGCCCAGCATCTCCGCGGCCAGCCCCAGAATATCCTCGGGCGAGGCAGGGTCGTCGTCGCAGACGTTGTAGACGTCCGGATGAGGCCGCAGCAAAGCGGCGTGCAGAACGCGGGCTATGTCATCGACATGAATGCGCGAAAAGACTTGGCCTGCTTTGTGAACGCGCCGCGCGCTGCCATCGCGCACCTTTTCAAACGGCCCCCGCCCCGGCCCATAAATACCCGCCAGCCGGAAGATGTGCAGCGGTAAGCCAAGGGCTGTCCAATCCGCTTCGGCCTGCACGCGCGCTGCACCCCGCGCGGTGGTGGGGGCCAAGGGCGTGGTTTCATCCACCCAATCGCCGTTGTGGTGGCCGTAGACCGCCGTGGTGGACAGATAGCCCACCCATTTAAGGGGCGAACCTGCGATCTGCGGGCCAATCGCTTGCAGCACGGGGTCGCTGTCGCCTGGGGCGACAGAGGTCAGCAGATGCGTGGCCTTGGCCAGTGCGCCTGACAAATCAGATTCGGGCCAAACCAGCGCGTCAATCCCCGTGGCGCGCAAGGCTTTGGCCCCAGCCTCGGTGCGGGTTGTGCCAATGATCTGCCAGCCCTGCGGCAACAAGCGCCGCGCCAGCGCTTGCGCCGAATAGCCGTGGCCTATGGATAAAAGCGTGTTCATGGCGGCTTTATTTGCTGCGCTTGCGGCCAAAGGCAAGGTGCTTTCGGGCGCGTCATAAGAACTTCACTTGCTTTGCGCCTGCCCAAGACCTTAGATGACCGATCAAAAGCAGGAAGCGCCCGCCATGCACGACGACCTTTTCCTTTCTCCGCCCGCAGCGGCCGCTGTCAGCTTCACCGACCCCGTGGCCGCCGTGGCGCATCTGGAAAAGCTTTATGCCCAAGCCACGCAGTTTCTGGGCAAGGCCTTTGCGGCGGCCGTGGCCCAAGGCAAACCGACCGCCCGCCTGCGCGCCTATTACCCCGAAATCCGCTTGACCGTTGTCAGCCATGACAAGATCGATTCCCGTCTGTCCTTTGGCCATGTGGCGCATCCGGGCACCTATGCCACCACTGTCACGCGCCCCGATCTGTTTCGCAACTATCTGATCCAGCAACTGACCCTGTTGATGGACAACCACGCCGTGCCGGTGCAAATCGGCCTGTCCGACACGCCCATTCCGCTGCATTTTGCCGTGGCGGGCAACCCAGACCTGTCCGTGCCCCATCAGGGCGAGTTGGATTTTACCTTGCGCGATGTGTTCGATGTGCCTGACCTGTCGACCACCAACGACGATATCGTCAACGGCCAGCGCAGTCACAATGCCGATGGATCACAGCCTTTGGCCCCGTTCACGGCACAACGGGTTGATTATTCGCTCTCGCGCCTGTCGCATTACACGGCGACCGATCCGATCCATTTTCAGAACTATGTGCTCTTCACCAACTATCAGTTCTATGTGGACGAGTTTGAATTCATGGCGCGTGCGGCCCTGTCGAAGCCTTCGCTTGGTTACACGGCTTTTGTCGCTGGCGGCAATGCCACCATCACCACGGGCGACGGGGTGCTGACGCCTTCGGCCAAAACGCCGCAGATGCCGACTTATCATTTGAAGCGGGCCGATGGGAACGGGATCACCTTGGTCAATATCGGGGTTGGTCCGTCTAATGCCAAAACCGCCACTGACCACATCGCCGTCCTGCGCCCCCACGCTTGGCTGATGCTGGGCCACTGCGCGGGCCTGCGCAATTCGCAATCTTTGGGCGATTTCTGCTTGGCCCATGCCTATCTGCGCGAAGACCATGTGCTGGATGATGACCTGCCCGTCTGGGTGCCAATCCCCGCGCTGGCCGAGATTCAGATCGCCCTGCAAGACGCTGTGGCCGAAGTGACCCAATTGGAAGGGTATGAGCTAAAGCGCATCATGCGCACCGGCACCGTCGCCACAATTGACAACCGCAATTGGGAGCTGCGCGACCAATCCGGCCCCGTGCGCCGCCTGTCACAATCGCGCGCCATCGCGCTGGATATGGAAAGCGCCACCATTGCCGCCAACGGCTTTCGCTTTCGCGTGCCCTACGGCACCTTGCTGTGTGTGTCAGACAAGCCCTTGCACGGCGAATTGAAACTGCCCGGCATGGCATCAGAGTTCTACAAAACCCAAGTCGCGCGCCATTTGCAAATCGGCATACGGGCGATGGAACACCTGCGTTTGATGCCTTTGGGCGAGATACACAGCAGAAAACTGCGCAGCTTCGACGAAACTGCTTTCCTTTGATGCCATTTTTGCGCCACAGTCGCAAAAAAGCTTGCTTTCGGCGTTAAAAACCTGTGTAGCCATCAACAAAGCAGTTAAATTTAACTCTGGATACCCGGAACCGGGATCAAACCAAAGGGACAGTACCATGAACAAACCGATGACAAAGACCCAACTGATCGCTGCTTTGGCAGAAGCCATGGGCTCTGACAAAAAGACAGCAACTGCAGCGCTGGATGCGATTTCGGCTGTTGTGTCGCGCGAAGTGGCCGCTGGCGGGGCAATCACCTTGCCCGGTCTTGGCAAAATGGCGTGCCGCGCACGCCCCCAGCGTCAGGTGCGCAACCCCGCCACCGGCGAAAGCGTGACCAAGGCTGCTGACAAGCAGGTTAAGTTCACCATCGCCAAGGCGCTGAAAGACAGCGTTAACGCCTAATCCTTTCGGATTGTGGCTAGGGGGTCGCCTTTTCGGCGACCCTTTTTCATTGGGGGCGATATGGATTTTGTTGCCCTGCTGATGGGGCTTTGTTTTTCGGTTATGTGGTCCTCGGCCTTTGCGACGGGGCGGATCATTGTGGTCGATGCCTCGCCCTTGGCCGTGCTGGCGCTGCGTTTTGCGATATCGGGCGCGATAGCTGTGACCATCGCGCGACTGCGCGGCCAAAGCTGGCATCTCAGCCCTGCCATCAAACGCAGCGTGCTGATCTTTGGCTTTTGCCAGAACGGCCTGTATCTGGGCCTAAACTTTGTGGCCCTACAATGGGTCGAAGGCGCGCTGGCTTCGGTGATCGCCTCGGCCATGCCGCTGATCGTGGCAGCCATCGGATTTGCCCAAGGCGAGCGTCTGTCGCGCTTGGGCTTTGGCGGACTTGTCGCGGGCTTTGCGGGCGTGGCGCTGATTATGGCGGGGCGCATCACCCAAGGCGCGGATGTCACAGGCGTTGCCCTATGCGTTATCGCTGCCACAGCACTGGCCTTTGCCACACGGCAGGTCAAAGCGGTCAGCGCGGGGGGCAACCTGTTGATGGTGGTCGGTCTGCAAATGCTGGTGGGGTCAGCGCTGTTGGCGCTGGCAGCACTGGCCTTTGAAACCCCGCGCTTTGATATCACCCCGCAACTGGTGGCGACACTGACCTATCAAATCTTCATCCCCGGATTGACGGCCACAATGGTCTGGTTCGCGCTGGTGGGCAGGGTGGGGGCCATTCGCGCCAGCACCTTCCACTTCCTGAACCCGTTCTTCGGTGTTGCCATCGCCGCTGTTCTTTTGGGCGAACATATCACCATCACTGATATCATCGGTGTGCTGATCGCTATGGCAGGCATCTTGGCTGTGCAAATGGCCCGTCAGGCCACGCGCTAGTTACCCGATAACCCCACGCACGCCGCCCGTCTGCCCGCGGTCCAGCAGCAGATGGTCTGCCAACACCAGCGCCATCATCGCCTCGCCCACCGGCACGGCGCGGATGCCGACACAGGGGTCGTGGCGGCCCTTGGTGATCAGATCCACCTCTTCGCCGCGCGTGTTGATCGTGCGGCGCGGGGTCAGGATGCTAGAGGTCGGCTTGACCGCAAAGCGGCACACCACCGGCTGGCCCGAACTGATCCCGCCCAAAATGCCACCGGCATGGTTCGACAAAAACTCTGGTCCGTTTGGCCCCATGCGAATTTCATCGGCATTCTCAACGCCCGTCAGGCAAGCCGAGGCCATGCCATCGCCAATCTCAACCCCCTTGACCGCGTTGATCGACATCATCGCGCTGGCCAAATCGGAATCAAGCTTGCCATAAAGCGGCGCACCCAAGCCCGCAGGCACACCCCGCGCCACCACCTCGATCACCGCACCGACCGAGTCATGCGACAGTCGCAGCGCATCCAAATACTCGGCCCAATCTTTTGCCGCGACAGGATCAGGGCACCAAAACGGGTTCTCCTCAATTTGCGCCCAGTCAAATCGGCTGCGGTCAATCTGGCGCGGCCCCATTTGCACCATATAGCCCGTGATGGTCAGGGCAGGCACCAGGTGCGCCAGCACCGCCCGCGCCACACCGCCGGCCGCTACACGGCTGGCCGTTTCGCGCGCTGAAGAGCGCCCGCCGCCGCGGTAATCGCGCACACCGTATTTCTGGTGATAGGTGATGTCGGCATGCCCTGGCCGAAAGGCTTGGGCAATATCGCCGTAATCCTTTGAGCGTTGGTCAGTGTTCTCGATCATCAATTGAATGGGCGTGCCGGTTGTGCGCCCTTCAAACACACCTGACAGAATGCGCACCTCGTCCGCTTCTTTGCGCTGGGTGGTGAATTTCGATGTGCCCGGCTTGCGCTTATCCAGCCAAGGCTGCAAATCCGCTTCCGTCAGCGCGATGCCCGGGGGGCACCCATCCACCGTCGCCCCAATAGCCGGCCCATGGCTTTCCCCCCATGTGGTGAAGCGGAACATATGTCCAAAGGTGTTCAGGCTCATGGTCGTCTCCGGTCTTTTGGCTTCCTTAAGGCAATCGTGGCGCCAGCAACAGATTTTTCGCAGAAAAATCGTGGCCCTAATCTGCCGTCATTGCCAAAACGGCTGATTTCTTCACCGTATCCGCCGGATAGGTGATGCGCGTCTGGATGCCAAAGCGCAGGTCGGGAAAGTAGGTGAAATGCTGCACGGTTGGGTTGGGGCCGCCTAGGTGGCCCATATCCATTTCCAGCACCGCATAGGTGCAGCCGCTGATTTGCACCTGCTCCAATGCGCCCACCGTCACATGCACCTTTTCGCGCCACTTGGCACTTGGTCCGCCGCCTACTGGCGTTACAACTGCGCGCGCGTTCGATGTCCAATCCAGCCCCGCTACAGGCTTTGGCTGGCTGCGGGCATAGGTGTATTCCGACATATCGCCGTGCCCATTTCGCGTGCTTTCGGTGGGGTAAACCCCGAACTTTGCCACGACATAGCGGGCATAATTGCCCTCGGCGTTGGTTTGATCGGCCCTGATCATATCATGCGCGCCGCGGTGCACATGCCAGTTTGACCCGTCTTGCAGCTTAACCTGCACGCCTTTAAGCAAGTCACCTTCCACCAAACACCCCGCAAAAGCGGGAGAGGCTATCATCCACATCAGCGCCGCCCGCAGCATCATTTTGCCCACCCCCGCCATGCCTTGCCAAAAGCATAGGCCAAAACCCGCGCCGCGCCACCCTTTTTGCAATCCGCCTTCGGCGCATTCACCCTTGCGCCCAAACGTCAAAGCCCTATCTTCCGCCTTACCTCGGGGTGCCTGACAACAGGCTGAGATGCGCAAGCGGACCCGTTGAACCTGACCCGGATCATACCGGCGGAGGGAAGGTGCTGGTTCAGTCCACTCCATTCCCGCCCGTCGCAAAATGGAGAGAGCTATGAAAACCATCCATCTTGCACTGGCGTTCCTGTCTTTGGCCCCTATGGCCATGGCGGAAACCCCTGTGCTGACGGTTCTGACCTATGACAGTTTCGCTGCCGAGTGGGGCCCCGGCCCTGCCATCGCCAAGGGCTTTGAAGCCGAATGCGTCTGCACAGTGGCTTATGTCACCGCAGGCGATGGCGCGGCCCTACTATCGCGCCTGCAGATGGAAGGGGCGGGATCGTCGGCTGATATCGTGCTGGGGCTGGACACGACCCTGACCGAAACCGCCCGCGCCACGGGCCTGTTTGCGCCCTTGGCCGTGCAGGCCCCCAACGACCTGCCCGTTCCTTATACGGATGCGAATTTTGCACCCTTCGATTGGGGCTGGTTTGCCTTTGTCTATGACAACACCAAGCTCACCACGCCGCCGAAATCGTTCAAGGAATTGGCGGCATCGAACCTGAAGATCGTGATCCAAGACCCCCGCTCCTCCACCCCCGGGTTGGGTTTGG
>Ga0209550_10004551_pt1 | contig 13137 bp, 13 predicted proteins | sample LauGreSuBDMM15SN_2_FD_187567 | JGI IMG/M metagenome (GOLD analysis project Ga0209550, IMG submission 187567) | Freshwater lake microbial communities from Lake Michigan, USA - Su13.BD.MM15.SN (SPAdes) (version 5) | ecosystem: Environmental > Aquatic > Freshwater > Lake | place: Lake Michigan... | reverse complement strand
GAGCACATTCGATAGGCTTCCGTATGGTTGTCTGTTGTTTATGTATAGACTTGACTTGACTTGACTCGTGCAGGGTCCCTGCTTATCTTATCGATCGAGGAAACGGGCGCGACCTCAAAATTGTGTCCATGTGCATGAAGAGGGCCTCACGAGCGCAGCGCTGCCTCGCCCAAGCTCCATGCGATAGCGGACGCGTCGTGTTGAACAGTTGTCTCGTCCAAAAAGGCCGAAATGCACCCGCTCGCGCTCTCAGAGCCGCTCTCTGCGGCCGTTCGAGCATCCATCACCTTGCCACCGGCTGAGCGGCCGCTCTTCGTAGGCAAGCACTTGCTCGCGCAGGCGCAGAACGTCAAGACCCTGCCCACGGCCACCTCGGCCGGCGGCACTGCCGCCATCTCTCGCGCCGCGCTGCAGGAGGAGCTCGCTGCGCTGGCCGAGATTCTCACCGCCGCGCTCAACGCCGTGAGCGGTCTACCGGGATCCTCGCTGCAGCGGCTGGCCGACCACCTCATTGCGGAATACAGCGGCGCCAACGCAGGTGCGCCCTCGGCTGATGGAGCAGGCGGCGGCAAGGGCAAAAAGACGGCACGCTTTGCTGCGGTCGGTGGTCCTGAGCCGACGCGCGTGGGCGAGCCGCCCAAGGAGATGTCCAAGGAGTACGTCGGCGAGCAGAGCGCCGACGGCACGGCCGAGGGCAAGGGTACGGCCACGTACGCCAACGGCGACGTGTACGAGGGCGAATGGAAGAACGATCGGAGGGAAGGACAGGGCTCGTGCAAGTGCACGAGTGGTGAGTGGTACGAAGGCACGTGGAAGGCGGACAAGCGCGACGGCCACGGCGTTGCGCGCTACGTGAGCGGCGACAAGTACGAGGGCGATTGGCGCTTCGGCAAGCGCGAAGGCAAGGGTCGAGCCACGTACGCGAGCGGCGACGGCTACGAAGGCGAGTGGGTGGCTGACAAGAAGCAGGGCTTCGGTACATTCTGGTCGGCGAGCGGCGAGGTATACGAGGGCCAGTGGCTCACGGGGACGTATGAGGGGCGCGGCACCTACCTGTACGCTAGCAGCGACGTGTACGAAGGCGAATACCACAACGGCAAGCGCGATGGCCACGGCGTCTACATGTATGCCTGCGGCGACGTGTACGAGGGCGAGTACAAGCAGGGCCGGATGGAGGGCCGAGGCATCTATCGTCTGGCGGACGGCACCGCGGAGGCGGGCCGCTATTTCGCCGGCGCAGACGTGGGTGAGGGCGTTAGGTGGAGCGCCGACAGAAAACGCGCGTACCGGCTGCGAGGAGGCAAGGTCGAGGAAGAGATCACGCTCGAAGAGGCCGCGCGCATCGCTGGCGCCCTCGGGATGGCAGTGCCACCCCCCTCGCTTGGCCCCGAGGATGACGAAGCCGTGCCGGTTCAATGACCTGATCATCACGGCTTTGGAGCGGCCCACGTCTTGGACGGCTGCTCGACCCGGGTTTACACGCCATGGCGCCAGGTCGCAAGGTGTGCCACACAGCTAACGACGCTCGCCGCCGCTCGAGCTAGCCGGGGGGGCGAGTGTGCTTGCCCGCATTTCCGTGCGTCGGACTCGCGGAGCTCTCAACCCTCTCTCAGTGCCGTGCCGTGTCATACCGCCAACACGCCGGATGCGGTGTACGCATTTTGGATGTGTGGGCCTGACGCGCATAGGATTGCGCTCGGTGAGCGCAAGTGTGTATTGTGCACACAGGCACAGGCCGCCTGGTTTGTGCGCCTGGTCCACATGGACCTCAATTGAACTTAGTCACCCGCGTGCCGCACGCGTGTCGTCGGCCCCAGTGCGGAATCTCGGATGACCCTGATCGTATATTGTTAACCCGAAACGCGAAAGAAAGCTGTGTTCTCTAGAGACCTGCGGCTGCGCACCCACTGCACGCCCCTGACGCCGCTCCCGCCGCAGGCGCAGCCCGCCTGCACACAGCCACCACACCATCTAGTAATCGCATCCCACACACTCGATACAAGACTGGCGGCCAACTCATATCGTATGCACACGCCAAGCATTGCCACCACACCATCTAGAAATATCAGTTCCTTGCAATGCCACGTCTCCTTGCTCTCTGCGCCAATGCGTTCGCCCTGACCTTGACGACTTTTCGCTTTGCAGCACGCCTCGCTCGATTGTGCTTCTTCTTCGATATCGCTCGACTGGCTGACTTGCCCGTATCATTTTCTGTCTCTGCCTCCCTGGTTTTCAAACTTTTGCTCAGTGCCTCACTCAACAAGTCCATCTCGTCCATTGGTTCTGCTGACAAAGCGCTCGCCTTGGGCGACGTCTTCTTCTTGAGGGCGCTGTTGGCCTTGGGTAGCTTTCTCTTCACGGTGCGGCTCCTCTTCAGGGCGCCGTTAGACTTCTTCTTCACCATCACCAGAGGCAAACCTTGCAAACCTCCCACGTCAATCGGACAATCAGGACGGACACAGTGAGGCCTGCCGAGGCCCTAGGGGCCTCGTCGTTCTTCTGCGGGCTGACCTTTTTTCGACTTGGTTCGACATGGCGTAAGTTCACGTTTCGTTGCCATCTCGGCAAGACGCACGACCACCGGTCCCGTCGTCTTCTTGACTTGTCTTGTTCTAAACATGCGTTTTTTTGTGGACGCTCAGAAACACAGCGGCCCCCCGTTTCACACAAGTAACTTGTTCTCTCGCCGTGCGTGCACGCACACGCCCTCCCCCCCTTCAGGGGTGATTGAATCATGGGTGTATTTCAATAGAACGTGATCGGCGGCCCAATCTCTTTGCTGCCACCGGTCTGGCTGTGGTGACTTACCTTGAGAAAGTCAGCGGCCGTGGCCTGCCAGCCGTCGATGGTCCTTCGCGCACGCTCAATCTGGTGCCGAGCGTTGGTGGACGGCGAGAGTGTCGTCATCACGGGGCCGCTGCCATCACGCCGCTGAGGCGGCACCTGTGCAGCTCCATAATGCACTTGAGCAGCAGGAGGTGGAGGAGGCAATTGAGCAGGAGTTGGAGATTGAGTTATTGCCGCCATCCTTGTCGGAGAGGTCGTGGTCACATGCCAAGTGGCGGCTGCGGCAGCCATGGCGCCTGTGGCGGTTGCAGTGCCTGCAGTCCTGACCCCGTTGTCAAGCGGAGTCGCACCGTGGCTGCCTCGGCCGGCGGAGCTGCAGCTTGCGCTGCCACCGAGGCAGCCCCTGGCAAGGTCGGGGGGCACGCGCTCTGTTTGTGTGGCTGCGAGTGCGGGCGGGGGAAGCGCCCCTGGGGGGTCGAGTGATATCGAGAGTGATAGAGGTACTCTGGCCGCCGCCACCGCCGCCGCCGTTGCCACCCGTGCAGCAGCCTCACGCGCTGCCCTAGGTCGCTCGATTGGTGCGGCGACCTGCGGCTGCTGCTCGAGCGGCGAGGACCACCCCGACGGGGCGCCGCCAGCTGTGTACGGGCTGTTTGCGGTCGCGTCGACAGTGCGGGTGGCGGCACCTGTGGCGGCACAAGCGATCGCGACACTCGCGGAGTCGGCGGTCAATGGCGTCTGAGAGGCGGCCGCCGGAGCCGTTTGAGCAGGCGGCGCGCCAGGGGTAACGCCGAGATCCCACTCGAGATCACACTCGGGGATGAGCGCCGCCGCTCGACGCAGCCACGTGGGCGTGCTCGCGCCCTCGGGGATGGGCGAGCCGCCTCCGCGCTCCTCGCTTTCACTGCGCGCCGACAGTGGCTGTGGCGGGTCTGCTGGAGGTTTGCCGCACATGTGTGGCGCAGGAAGGTGAGTATTCGCCCATGCCATGAGCAGGCCATTCGCGCATGGTCGTGACCCCGTCAGGTGCTGCCCAAGGACCTCTTCGAGGCTGCGGCGAAGCCCATCTTCTCGGGCCAGAGCGGCAGCAAGTTGATGCTGTGTGTGAGCGAGCTGCGCAGCGAGCCTCTCGATGCGGCATTCGGCATCAGAGAGCTCGCGAGCAAGCAAGCCCTGCTCGACGCCAGCCTCAATTGCGCTATCTAATGCCTCGACACACGATGAGCCTGCTGGCTCATCTACCACCGGAGTGCCAAAGCGCCTCTTGACCGCTGCGATGGCTGCCTCCTCGTCGGCCATCCGCTGCCTCTGTAGCATTGCGCTGATTTGGTCGCAGCTCGCACGCAAATGACGCGCCGCGTCGTCGGCCAGAGCGGCCTCGCTTGTTCGCATTGATGCGGATTTGGCGTGCTTGCGGATTTGCGTGAGGTTACCAAGGGAAGTTAGTCAACGAGAATTCGCTGCGAGAAACTCCTTCCTGTTCTTTGAAAGCATCTGCAGGAGTCGCTGCGGACTCCGCGAGCGTTCTCAAATCGGTGAGGCTGGATTGCTCCACATGCATCCATCCGACCGGCGATCCTCTCTCCTCTCAGCGGTGTTGCAAACGTTAGCCGAGGTAGGGCCGAATCCAACCTCCTTCAAGGCCTCCCCGGCGGCCGACTACATCGCCGATGGCTACGTCAATCGCTCGGCACCTGGGTGGTGGGTCACTTACGCGTGCCTGCTGGAGATTACCTCCCACACAGTGGAGGACGCTGGACATCTCGAAGACCTCGTTTCGCTACGCTTTGATGCCGGCGAGGACGTGCACAACGGCGAACCGTGGGTGTGGGAACTGACCTACGGCATGGAACATGGCGAGCGCCGCCTCGTGCTCCGAGACCACGCGACCTATCCTGAACCCTGGAGGCATGTGCTCCAGTACCATGCCATTGGCCGCTGCCGTGATACGCTGCTCGAGCGCGCCGCTGCGCGCCTTGGGCAGCAGCAAGGCGTTCGCAACAGCCTCAGCGCCGCTGTCGCCGCCATCGCCGCTGTCTTCGTTTCAAGCAAAGCATCGCCCTCAGCCGCCGCACAGGCACCACCGCCCATGTGGCGGCCGCCGGACAAGCGCACCGAGACGAAGGTGTGGCGGCCGCCGGATGAGGTGGAAGCAGCTGAAGCGGCGTGGGCGGCCGCACCTGCCACCACCGGCTCGTTGCCCTTTGCGTGGGCCGTGAAGACCTCGGCATCTGGAGCTCGGAGCCACCTCCCTTTCTCTGAGCTCGGGACTCGGAGCTCGGGGGTGGTGTCCTTTCACGTCCTCGATGAAACCCCACGTGTTGCGCAGATGGCAGCCGTCGGCAGTGAGGACCCCGACTCCTCACGCCCGTTTGTGATGTCGTCGGCAGACGTGCTACCGCCTGCGCTTGCCGCCGCTGAGGCGTTTGCGAGCGTGTACATGGGACAGCCCACATCGCCTGCATCGGTGTCGGGGATGACAACAGACAGTGACTCCTGGCGTTAGGAGGTGTGGATGTAGAGTTTACCAAGATCTGACACACCATCATCGCGACCCATTTGGTGTTACATCGCGTGGTCGGGCCGGGTCTCGCGCGCACCGCCCGCCGGCGCGGCGGCGCGCCCCGGCCGGCCGGCGCGCGGCCGCAGGGCCCCGGGAGCCCGGCGCTATGACGGCTATGTCGTAGTGGAGTGTGGTGCATTGTGTCCGTTCGAGGTTCGGACGACCGGTGCACACCGGCACACGGTCGCGCAGTCGCGCACGGCCACGGGGAGCGGTCGCAGTGTGCACGGACACGTCGACGGACACCGTACACGTAACGCGACACGCGGATACGACCGCGGCGTAACGTGCCACATACCCCGCGCCCAGACCACAGTGGCCCACACAGCCACTTACACAGCCACCCCCGCCGCCACGGCACCCAGGAGACCCTCCACCCACTCTGTTTGCCAAGATGTCCGCGCAGAACTTCGCAATCGCCCAGCGCGGGCGCGCCCGGTGCAGCAAGTTTCCAACATCAGCGGTCACAGATGGGCACGTCATCGCGCGCAGACCCGATCGGCGCGTGCAGGTCTGAGAACCGGTCGCTCGGGCTTTGGCACAACTCAGCATCTCCCGTCCGCCGCTCAGACCGCCTTGAGCACGAGAGCGATGCCCTGTCCGCCACCGATGCACGCGGCGCCGACGGCTGTTTTCACCTCACCGCGGGCGATGGCGTGCGCAAGGTGGAGCGTGATGCGCGAGCCCGAGGCGCCCAGAGGGTGGCCCAGGGCAATGGCACCGCCGTTGATGTTGAGCTTCGACGCGTCGATGCCGAGCCCCTTTGCGCACGCGAGGACCTGCGGCGCGAACGCCTCGTTGATCTCGATGCGATCCATGTCCTCGAGCGACATGGACGCCTTCTTGAGCGCCTCCTGGATCGCGGGCACCGGCCTGGTGGGAATCAGACAGACGAACAGGGGTGACGTCAGTGGTAATCATGCATGTGGCCTGTGGACATCACTGCCAATCAATGGCAAGCAGTGAGCCTCAGCGGCAAAATCAGCTGGCCCAGGCCGTTGCGAACCCAATGCCCATGCGTGTCGGATCGACGCCGACGTTCGCCCAGGACACGAGCTCCGCGAGCGGCTTGAGGCCATACTTCTTGACGGCGGCCTCGCTCGCGAGCACAAGCGCGCCGGCGCCGTCGCAGATACCCGAGGCAGACGCGGCGGTCACCACACCTCCCTTCTTGAAGGTCGTGGGCAGCGCGCCCATCTTCTCGAGGGTCGTCACTCGAGGGTGTTCGTCTGTCACAAAGGAGATCGGGCCTTTCTTCGACGTGAGTTCAATTGGCTCGATCTCGTGGGCGAAGACGCCCTTGGCATTCGCATCCGCCCACCGCTGCTGCGACGAGAGCGCGTAAGCGTCCGACTCGGCGCGCGTAATGCTGTAATCCGCCGCGAGGTTCTCCGCTGTGATGCCCATCGGGCAGCCCGCGTGCGAGTCTGTGAGGCCCGCCCAAAGCGTGTCCTGCATCTGTGCGTTGACGCCGAGGCGCGTGCCCCAGCGCACCTCGTGGCCGTACACGGACATAGGCGCCTGCGACATGGATTCGGTGCCCGCCGCCACGCCGACGGCTGCCTCGCCCAGCTTGATCTCGTGGGCGACGTTGATGCAGCTCTGAAACCCTGAACCGCACAGGCGATTGATGTTGAGCGCTGATACCGGAACGCGCATCCCATTCTTAAGCGCAACGTGCCTCGCAAGGTACGCTGCGTCCGGCGAGGTCTGCTGCACGTTGCCGACGACGACCGTGTCGACGATTTCAGGCGAGATCTTGCCGGACGCGAGCGCACCCCTGGTGGCGATCACCGCCAGGTCGGTCGCGCTCATGGACTTGAGCGCACCCCCAAAGGCGCCGAACGCTGTGCGCCTTGCGCCAACAATGAACACGCGCGTCATGCTTGATTGCACATCAAGAAAATTTCGCAGTCCGCAATTATTGTCCGACACGACGCGTCGTCCCACACAAGAGACAATTCAAACAAGTTCCCCAACCGAACATTTAATGTTGTAATGTTCAACATCAACAAGAATCACTCGGCTACATCGGCACACTGCGGCTGCAGGACAGCGAGCACGTTGCGAACCTCAGCCGAATATGCTTGAGCAGCGGCTTCGGCGCCCGCCGCTGTGGCGGCCGCGGCAGCCCCTCGAAGAAGCTCGAGGAGCGCGGGCCAATGCGTGGGTACACACGTGCGCGTGACTGCGAGCGCCGCCTGCCAGAGCGGTAGCGAGTTGGCCTGTGAGCGCTGCGCGCCGCTCATCATCATCACCTTGGCGAGCCGCAAGCGAGCCTGCAGCAGCATGGCGTGGCCCTCTCCAAGCACGCCGCTGCCAAGCTGCAACAGTTGCGCATAGTGCGCCGCCGCCTGCATGAAGAGCTGCTTCGGCGCCGCCGTATCACTCTCGCCGTGTGCGCGCGCGGCGGAGCTCCAGGCTGCGTCGGCCGCCGAGTTGCGCGCCGAGAGCTCCCGCTCGAGCTGTGCGCGCCGCGGGTCCGAGGGCGCCGGAGCTGTGGGTGCCCATGCCTCGAGGGGGCCGTCCGCAGCGCGAGCGTCCGGGCCGAAGCCGTGGTGGGCCAGAGCGGCGGCTCGCTCCGCGGCACCACACGCGAGGTCCTCGACGTATGAAATTCGGACCTCCTCGCCCGCGCGAATATCGCGAACGGCGCGGATGCAGCAGCACAATGCCCCGTCCGCGCGTCGGCGAAAGCCCATATGCGTCGCGTTTGGGGTGCAGCTATGGTTGATCATCGATGCGCGAACACACAGTGCCTGGTGCCCAAGCAGTTCCAGTGCATTTCTCTGCACCACGTGCAATAAGCGCAAGAGCTCACGGTCATCGACTGTCGCGGAAGCTGGAGCGCGCCGTCGCATCTCGGCCACGGCATCTGTCGCTTGATCCAGAACGAGGCCGTCGGCTGTTTGGGGCTCCAGCGCTCGCGTGAGCCCATGCACTGTACTGTCAACGAGGAGAGCCGCGGCAAGTAACGCCGCGGTCAGCATCGGGTCCTGCTGCATATCCAAGCTGCTCAAATTCATCGAGGCCAGCGCGACCTCGCACAGAATTGGCGCGCCAGCACGGATATCGACGGCCGCTGCAACGCCTCGACCGCATCCCTCGACCTCGATAACTTTCGTGGTCGCTGGCGAGGGCCAAGAGGCCGGCGGTGCCATCGAGGGCTGACCGATTTTGTACTGGGCCGTCTGGCGGAAGCCGCGCGCGCGGCGCGCGCGCTCGGTGCGCGCAACGCGCGCGACTTTTCAGACCGGCGCCAGCCGGCGCCGAGGAGCGAGGTGTGAAGCGCGCTCACAGAGGTGTTCGCTTCGCGCGTCTCGTGTGTGTATTTTTTACAGTGTCCTACTTCCTCATGAACGTTCTGGCACTCTCCTTTACCGCATCGTGTGCCGATGATCATCGATCAACGTCTGTGCGCGCGCGCTCAGCCTCTTGCACTCGATCACGAGCGCGTCGAACTCGGCCGAGCCCTGGAGCGTCCCGAGCTGCGGCTCCTGACCGCCCGCCGCTGCCCTGCCGCCTGCTTTGCCTCCGGGACCCGCGTCGCCCCAGTCAAAGTTTTTAAGCCATGGCTCTGGCTCGGCGAAGGAGAGCTGACTGAGTGCGTTCCCAGCCTCGTTGGGCAGCGCAGCGTCCGCAAGCACAATGCGCTCGCCGTCGAGCGTCTGCAGGCGTGGCAGCATGCGGCGCACCGCGGTGTGGTACGCCGGGTGCTCGCATATGGGGTTGCGTTCCTCACCGCCCCGGACTTGTAGCTGAAATTGTCGCAGGCACGACAATGCTGTGAGGCACTGCACGTCATCAAGGTTGGAGATACGGTTGCCCTGCAGCTGCAACGTCTCGAGCGCGTCGAGCATCTCGAGACCCTCGATGCGCGCGATCTCATTGTTGGAAAGCACCAGTTTCTTCAGAGACTCGAGCCCGTGCAGGCCCTCGATGCGCTCCAAGCGGTTCCCGGAAAGGTCAAGCTCTGTCAGGCTCGGTACGAGGTCCATGTTCGTGATGCGGCGGATGCCCATGCGCGGCATGGATAGCTTGAAGCAGAGGGACAGGTCGAACTGCTTGCTCGCCGCCTTGATTGACGCCTCGTCAAGCACACACTCGCGTTCCTTGGGCATGGCGGCGTAGGAGGTGGCGCGGCCGTTGACTCAAGATGCGTAGTTTAGAAACTTCTCATTTTCGCTCACTTCTCCGTGCTCCACGGAGTCGCTCTGCGCGAGCGCCGGACGGCGTGAAAGCCCCCAATTCCGAATGAAAGGGTTGCGCCGTCTCGATTTCGTCAAAATGAGCGAGAGTATGTCGTCTTCGTCGGCTTGGCATGATCGCGTCCGTGGCGTCGTGCTGACGAAGGCGACGATGAACTCCGTCGTCATGAACTACCTCGTTGTGGAGGGCCACGTGGAAGCCGCCGAGGCGTTTCAGAAGGAGACTGGCACAAGCGCCGGCCACGACCTCAGCTCGATAAGCAATCGTCGGGTGATGCGGATGAGCCTCGAGGGCGGCGACTTGCCAACTGCGCTCACGCTCGCCGAGCAATACCTTGGGGATGCCGGACCTGAGCTTCACTTTGCTTTGCGGCAACAGCAGCTCCTTGAACTCATTCGCCACAATGAGGTTGCTGCTGCCATCGGATTAGCGCAGAAAGAGCTCGCGCCTCGCGCTGAGAAGAACTCTGCGCTGCGGGCTGAGCTCGAGCGCACTATGCTTCTCCTCGCCTTCGAGGAGCCAGAATCGAGCCCTGGCGGCGCCGAGCTGCTGAGCCAGCGACAACGCCAGCGGACGGCATCCTTTCTCAATGGATGGGTCCTGGCTGCCGAGGGCCATGAAAAGGAGGCGTCGCTCTGCATGCTGCTGCGAAGGCTGCACTGGGCTCAGGAGTCCCTGCAGCATAGGTGTGGTCCGTTCCCTAGGATCAGCAACTTCGAAGAGGCCCTTCCGCGCCTTAGCAGATGAAGGCGAAAGAGGAAGAGCGTATAGCAGCACACCCGCGCAGGACCGGCCATTACAGCGGCACCGCGGCGCGGGGTCACGAGAGTCTCCGATGCGACCAGGTAGCGACCAGTGTAAATATCTTACAGGGATACTAGATGAAATTCGATAGAGAGTCGGGTCGAGAGAAGTACGACCACACCAGATCGCATCACTGCTTGCATCACTGTTCATTTGCCATCGACGCAGTGCCTCGATCGGGGCCGCCACAAAGTCCGGGTGTCACGCGATCACGCCGCGCGCGCAACCTGAACCGGTCCCCGACATGCCGGTCACGATTCCGATTTGCCATTTGGCATCGATCGGGCGCACGCTCTCGCTCATACATGTGTGTATCTCGAATCGAACCCATTGGCGCTAATTGACGTCCAGAGGCGGAAGCTCTGGCCCCCCCTCGTCGTCCTCGCTCGCCATGTCGTCCTCGTAATCATTGGGCGCCACGCCCAAGTTCGCGAAAAGGTGGTGAAGCATTGCAGCGCTGACTGTGACATGCTCACCGTTTGGAAGGCTCACGGAAAGGGATTGCGAGTCGCCACCTGCATCGGCGGTACCGTCGTCATCGTCATCGTCCAGCGCACCGTCCGGCGTGGCCTCGAGCGGCGGCTCGCCAGGAGGCCGTGGAATCGCGGACCGCTTTCGCCGCGTGGGCACCTCAAAGCGATCGCCTCGGAGGTACAGCTCAACGCGTCGATTAAGGGCTGCGCCCTCTTCGTCAACAGGCTCACCCATGCCTCGTTGGCCGAAGCACCACACGCGAGGTCGCGCGCACCCCCACGCTCTCACGCGCACACGTGAGGAGAAGGTCTCACCGAGGCCTGCTAGCCTTGCTTGCTGTACCAGCGCATTGACGACAGCATCCGCTCGCACTCGCGTGAACTCACGAGCCTGCCCAGGCAGCGGCATCGCGTAGAGAGCCTCCAGCCCGCAGTGAGCCTCGACCGACAATTGGAGAGATGTGTGTCGACAGAGGATCTTGGCCACTTTCACCAAGGATGAGTTGGCACTCCTTTCGACTGTCGTGCTGCCCCAGTCGAAGAAGATGGCACTTGCGCACTCGGCCATCGTCTCCGCAATTTCAAGATGCTCAATTGATGAGATGCTGCACGTGCTCGCCTCCAGCCCTCGAAGGGAGGCGAGCCATCGAAGAGTTTCTGGTTCCTTGAGGTTGTCGTGAACAGCACGGCACGTGACAGCAAAGGCACCAAGAGTTCGACCGTCAAGCGACACGGCGATGAGGTTGACCTCATCACGAAGCCAAAAGTCCTCCGACATGGCACCTCCCTTCTCGTTCTCGTTGTACACCTGCATCCTCTCGTTGTCCGCCTTGAGAGCGCGCTGGTTCGCCTCCTTGATGAGCTTCTTCTCGAACTCCATGTGGAGCAATCGTGTGTGAACGAGAATTAATTGGCCGAACGAGTCTTGCCGAACTCAAGTATTTTGCCGAACTGACTCAAGATCTCACTAGGTGAATTCGCGCGACGCAGACCGGCCTCATCCAAATACGTCGATCACCCTCTCTCGATTTCGGGAAGAAATCTCGAGAAACTGGGCTCACAGAATGATCGTCCCAATGCTTGTGGTGCTTCTCGTGCCAAGTGCTGTGGCGTTCCACGTGGCAACCATTCAAGATGCAGCTCGCTCGCGACATGCAGCTCGCTCGATAACATTGACAATGGCTGCTGATGCAAATGGCGACAACGATGATAAGTCTGCGGGTCCGCTCCTACCGCCAGCAGAGCTGGAGCGCTTGAGGAGCCGGATTCAAAAGATACAAGAAAACGGTATTACGTCGCCTTCGGAGAAACTCTTTGAGCTCGCCACGAAGGAGACGCCGAGCGCGCTCATGCGCAGCTTTTTCGCTGGGGCATCGCCAGAGGTTTCACAGGCGATGCGGGATGCGATCACGTCGCTACTTGGATCCCTGCCGCCGCTGGAGTTCGATGCACGCATGACTACCACAGGCGACAAGCTCGCCGCGCTCATGCTGCAGCTCCAGATGACGGGATACATGCTCCGCAATGCCGAGTACGTGATGACCCTGCGCCGCCTTCTTCAGTTGAAGACGCGCTCAGCCGCCGAGTATCGCGAAGCCTTTGCTCGCCTAGACCTTGATGGCTCCGGCTACATTGAGGTGGGCGAGGTTGAGGAGCTTCTGCGCCAAGTGTACAAGGGCGACGTCCCTTCGGTGGAAATCTCGTCCTTCATCGCCCTCTTTGACACAGACAGCGACGGGCGCGTGAGCTGGGAGGAGTTTGCCCACGCCCTCGGCGCCACGGAGGGTGCGACGGCTCCGTCGAATTTCCTCGCGCTACCCGCCCCACCGGAGGGCATCACGGCGCCGCAGCCAACATTGACAGGCACCGTCACAGTCTCTCTGGACGACGGCACAGAGGTGAAAATGGACGCCAACGCCTACATGGACCAGCTCAAGTCGGAGGCAGAGGCGCTTCGCCGCGATCTCAGAAACATGGAGCAGAAGAAAGCGCAGACGGAGGCAACCTTCTCGACCTCGATCGCGGCGTATGTGTCCTCGCTCTCCGAGTCGCAGCTCAAAGCTCTCACCTCGGGCATCTCGGAGGATGTGGTGGGCGCCATGCGGCTGCTCGTCAAGTACTTGCTTCGCGACCCCTCCGGTGAGGGCGAGCTCGGCAAGGATCAGGAGGTCACTATGGAGCAAGCGAAGCTGCAAACGCTCTGCCTCTACCAGCTGGTGCTCGGCTACAAGCTGAGGGAGGCCGAAGCAACCGGAGAAGCGAACGAGTCTATAGGACGATGAGCTGATCGTGCCTAACACT
>Ga0209550_10004550_pt1 | contig 13139 bp, 11 predicted proteins | sample LauGreSuBDMM15SN_2_FD_187567 | JGI IMG/M metagenome (GOLD analysis project Ga0209550, IMG submission 187567) | Freshwater lake microbial communities from Lake Michigan, USA - Su13.BD.MM15.SN (SPAdes) (version 5) | ecosystem: Environmental > Aquatic > Freshwater > Lake | place: Lake Michigan... | reverse complement strand
CCGTGAAAGGGCGATGTCCTAGGCCCCTAGACGATGGGGACGTTCTAAGGCTTCACAATCTTACCTGTGATTAACCAACCAGCCAAACCCGATAATTAAGGACAAAAGAGCCGCTACCCCTTCGGATCGGGGGTAGCGGCTTTCTTGTTTAAAGGTATTTGCTGGATCAGTTAAGCGCCCAACGAACAGTAATTGTCACTGTCACATCTTGCTCGCCCAAGTCGATCTGCACTGCCGAGTCTGCTTCTGCCTTTGCCATTGGGAAAGGAGATGAGTAGACAGGTGAGGATTGCTCTTCAAGCGATAGAACTTTGCCAATGCTCGTGCCAAGAAGCTTTGCATAAGAAGATGCTTTTGATTTGGCATTAGCCACAGCTGCTGCTCGAGCATCTTCTGTGGCAGTTGCTGGATTAAGAGTTGTTGGCACTACCCCACCAAGTTGGAGGTTGTCGCCACCTGCTGTGACAACAGCTTCAATGATGGTGCCAGCCTTTGATGCTGTGCGGACAAGAACATCAAATGATTGTGAGGCACGATAGCCAGTGATCTTTGTACCGGCCTCTTGTGTCCAGTTGTATTCAGGATAGACAGAGATGTTTGCGGAGCGGATGTCTTTAGTTGCAATGCCTTTAGCTATAAGCGCTGCGCGCACAGCCGCTGCTGATTTGCTGGCAGAGGAAAGTGCGGCTGCATTTGTTGAGGCAAGGGCTGAGACTGTTGCGTTAAAGCGAACAGCATCTGGGACAACAGAGATCGTTCCAACACCCGTGACGGTGATGAATCGGTTATCTGTGGTGCCAGCACCATTGGCTGGGGTTGCAAGTGCCACAATGCCTGCGACTGCAGCGACGGTGAATAGGGATGTGATTGTGCGAATTTTTGTTAGTTTCATGAGACAAGTATCTCGCATTTGTTGTGATGGGCGTTAGTTATTGCTGGGAATAGTGGGAGAATTACTGGGTGAGCCAGTTCTTAAGCAAGTGCGATGCGTCGGTAATGGGTGATGCCGCAAGGGTTTTGATCAACGGTGGATTAGTCGCCTTTCCAACAGAAACTGTTTATGGATTAGGCGCAGATGCTTGTAGTGAAATGGCAGTTGCACGCATCTACTCAGTAAAGGGCAGGCCTGCAGATCATCCTTTGATCGTGCATGTTGCATCGATGGATTTGCTGGGTGAGTGGGCAGGTGACGTGCCCGCATATGCAATCGCGCTCGCTCGTGATTATTGGCCAGGACCAATGACTTTGGTGGTTACGAGAAGTGAGTTAGCAGGAAATTTTATTACTGGTGGCCAGGACACAGTAGGCGTGCGAGTGCCAAATCATCCTGTTGCCTTGGGATTACTAAAAGCCTTTTCAAGAGCTGGCGGTAAGGGCGTGGCAGCACCTAGTGCCAATCGCTTTGGTAATGTCTCACCAACAACTGCCCAAGCCGTCAGTGATGAGTTGAGTGATTACTTAGCGGAGAGTGATGTGATTCTTGATGGTGGAGCGTGCGCAGTTGGTGTGGAGTCAACAATTATTGATTGCACTGGGGATGTACCAAAGATATTGCGACCAGGAGCCATCACAGAAGAAATGATTGAGCACTCAACAGGGTTAGAAGTTTTAGATGCCGACGGTGTTGCAATACGTGTTAGTGGATCACTTGAAAGTCACTACTCACCAATAGCAAAAGTTGTCTTGGATCAATCCCCCTTGGCTGGTCAAGGCTTTATTGCGATGGCAGATGTTGCGACAGGTGCTGGGGTTATAAGACTTGCTGCGCCAACAACACATGATGAGTTTGCACGGGTGTTGTATTCGTCTCTGCGATCAGCAGATAAGCAGGGGCTTGCAACTGTTGTTGTGAGCCAGCCACAAGGTGATGGGCTTGCAATTGCTATTCGCGATCGGTTAAAGCGAGCCGCACACAAATAAATATTTAGTGAGTTGCTCTCAAGTCAGCATCAACCATTAGCTCTGCCAATTCTTTCCAATGCGTTTTTGCCACCCAACCCAGCTGTTTGTTGGCTTTTGAGGGGTCGCCAATAAGTGCATCTACCTCTGTTGGGCGGATGTAGCGCGGATCTAATTTAACGTGGTCCTGCCAATCTAGTCCGACTCTTGAGAAGGCTGCATCCGCAAATTCACGAACGGTTGCCCCAACTCCGGTAGCAACTACGTAATCAGAGCCTTCTTTCTGTTGAAGCATGCTCCACATGGTTTCAACATATTCTTTTGCATAACCCCAGTCTCGGACAGCATCTAAATTGCCGAGGAATAGTTTCTTCTTTGAGCCGTTAGCAATTTCTGCAACTGCTCTAGTAATCTTTCGTGTTACGAAAGTTTCACCCCTACGTGGCGACTCATGATTAAAAAGAATACCATTTGTGGCATGCATTCCATAGCCTTCTCGATAATTCACTGTACACCAATGAGCCATCAATTTTGCAGCTGCGTAGGGGCTTCGTGGTCGGAAAACGCTGTCTTCGTTTTGTGGTGGTGGAGTGCATCCAAATAGTTCAGATGTACTCGCCTGATAATAGCGAGTATTGATTTCAGCAGATCGTATGGCTTCCAATAATCCAACTGCGCCGACTGCATCTACCTGACTGGTGTATTGAGGCATCGTAAATGACACCTGCACATGTGATTGCGCTCCTAAGTTGTAAACTTCACTAGGACTTACCTCACGTATTAAATTTGTTAATCCAACACCGTCGATCAAATCACCATAATGCAAAAACAATTTTTGGTTACTGTCATGAGTGTCTTGATAAATATGATCAATTCTTGATGTATTAAATGTTGAGGATCTACGAATTAATCCATGAACTTCGTAGTCTTTGGATATTAAAAACTCAGCTAAATAGGAGCCATCTTGACCTGTAATTCCCGTTATGAAGGCGATCTTTTTGCTCAAAGTCTCGCCTCCCCGTTACTTACTGCAGTATTGAACCAATCAATTGTTGAACCAATTCCTTCCGAAAGTGTAATTGCTGGACGCCACCCTAGTGATGAAATTCTGGTCACGTCAAGAACTTTTCTTAGAGTTCCGTCCGGCCTTGAGGTATCCCAACGGATCTCGCCACTGTAACCAGTTAAGTCAGCAATTAGAAGTGCAAGGTTACTTATCGATAATTCTTGGCCAGATCCAACATTTAGGTGCATGGAGCCATCATATTTTTCGGAGGCCAGTACAACGGCCGATGCTAGATCATCGACATGAAGAAAATCTCTTAAGGGCAATCCACTTCCCCACAAAGTTACGCTACTTTCTCTCGAAGCTACAGCTTCAACAAACTTCCTAATCAGTGCAGGTAGAACATGAGATTCCTGAAGGTTGAAGTTATCCCTTGGGCCATACAAATTAGTTGGCATCAGGGAAATCCAATTTACACCATATTCTTTCCTATATGAATTGACCATCTCAATTCCAGCAATTTTTGCAACTGCGTAAGACGAGTTTGTGCTCTCAAGGGGGCCAGTCATCAAATATTCTTCTTTTATTGGCTGCAAACAGTTTTTTGGATAAATGCAACTTGATCCTAGAAACACGAATTTCTCAACACCAGCAAGGAAAGCCGCCTTCATCAAGTTGTTTTGGATTAGTAAGTTTTCTGTTAAGAACCTAACGGGTTTTGAGTCATTTGCCCCAATTCCACCAACTCGGGCTGCAGCGTCAATCACAACCTTTGGCTTTAGTGCCTTCAGGAAATTATTTGTTGCTTCTGAGTCTCTCAGATCAAGAATGGAGCGGTTTACGATTTCGACATCACTGCCTTTATCACGGAATGCCCGAGAGATTGCAGATCCGGCCAATCCAGTTCCTCCAGCTACAAGAATTGTCATGAGGTGATTTTAACAGCCATTGAAGAATTGACCAGAATGAAAGTAACTATTTGTTAAGACTCGATCATTGACCTCTAGCTAACGGTTCGTTCCATCCAGATTGCAAATCAATGTGTTACCTCTTTTGCATTATCGAGGTCATCAATTTGACCTGTTAGGGATTCACCGCATCATTTTGGCAGATTAAATCAATCAAATGTGGCTATAAATCGATCAGCAGACCCAGGAAATGCAGATGCAACCCGAGAACGACTTCTAAAGTCTCAGTTCAAAAGATAGCCCAGAGAGTTTAAAGTAAGCCAAGCCTGCTGGCTTGATCAGAGCCCCATTTTCTTCTGGGATCCATTTGCATTTGAATCTCTTTCCATTCGTCCAATCGAGGGTACATTTTGGAGATAAGAGAAGATTTAGTTATCGAATCTTTTGCGAAGTAAGTTCTTCCTTCCGAATTAACTAGGTCCAAAGTCAGTCCTTCGAGCAAATCTACAATCTTCTTTGTGTATGGAAAATCAACTGCTAGGGTCCATCCCATTTTGGGAAAACTTAAAAGTCCCTCCCCTGCCCCCCCAAAAGTCTTCAAGACAGACAGAGGTGACTCACCACCAAACCTTGAAACTTCTTCCAAAAAATATTTTAGAAATGCTTCATGACTAAACGGAATTACAAATTGATACTGAATCAGCCCTTTTTTGCCATACAAGTTATTCCAAGAATAAATCGAATCAAGTGGTGCATGAAACTCGGCAACTTCGGATACTCCATTTTTGAGTTTTTTGTTAAACCACAAGTGATTAAAGCTCTTAATTGTGTGATTGTTTATAATTCCCCTGTGTGAAAAATTTGGAATAGAAATAGATCCCGACTTAGCTCTTCTACTTTTTGGGAGTATTTCATTTTCATCGAAGGTTTTTAAGTTTCCAAATGAAATTAGTCCACGCCCTTTACCTTTCTTTCCAATATCCAGCCATGCAACTGATTCTTCGTTTCCAGGACTCTCCTCCCGCAGAATCTGCAAAGTCTCTTCCAATTCATGCGTTCTAACTTCATGGACATCAATGAAATTAGATTTTATGGGTCTGATAGAAATTTTGGCACTCAGAATTATTCCAGTTAAACCGATGCCTCCAACCGTTGCCCAAAAGTAATTGCTCGATTTTCCTTGAGGACTGAGCTCACAAATTTCGCCAGATGAAAGAAGTATTTCGAAACTCTGTATGTGTTTTGAAAAAGTACCAAAAAGATGATGTGACTTTCCATGAATATCTGATGCAATTGCACCCCCAATTGTCACGAACCAAGTGCCTGGCAGCACCCAAAGGGAAAATCCTTCTTTGGCTAGAAATGACTGCAGCTCCAGGATTGAAACTCCGGCACCCACTTCAACAATCGAATCAGAACTTGATACCTTAATGCCCTTTAATAATGAAAGATCGAGGACCACACCGCCACTGTTTAACGCAGTATCATGATAGCTTCTTAAAAGTCCAGTGGGAAGCGCTGTAGTAGTGGGTGATTTGAGAACTTCCTGTACCTCTGAATGATTTGAAAAATTCAATCGAGTTCCGTACTGGAGTTTAGTTTTCCCCCAACCACTAAAATGAGGGGATCTTTTCAAGTGGGTTTACCAATCGCTAATAAAATTGTTACTGTTGCAAATGAAACCAGCCAGGGATCCTTGAAAAGACTTGATTCAGGTTTTAAGCCAAATGCCCCCTTAACCAAATCTAAACACCACAAATAGCGCAAAATACAAAATGAGAAGGTGATTGATGAAAATCTTACCAACTCCACATCACTATCAAAGCTCAAAGACCAGGATGCAAAACTATTTATACAAGTTGCACCACTCATGGCCAATAGAGCATACAAAAAATATATGGAATAGAACGCAGTAACTTCTCTCTGCGGCTTTCCTCCTTGATGAATCTTCTCACCTAAACGCTTTCCAGCGATGAGAAAAATAGCCCCAGATGATAAAACAAGAAGAAACCAACTTGTAAGGGCTATGTCACTTGCAAAGCTACCGGCAATAGATCGCAGTAAGAAACCACTTGCCACACAAAAGATTTCAACAACAGGAACATTCTTTAATCTAAAGCTATATAAAACATTTATAACAAGGTAAAATACCAAGCAGAGTACAACTTTCAATTCTAAAAATGTGAAGAGAATGAAATCTAGTAATACTAAATTCGCCATGACACGAATTGCGGTATTCCTACTGATTGCCCCGGATGCCAAGGGCCTAGTTTTATTGAAGTCACTTTTTGAATCAACATCAATATCCTTAATATCGTTAATTACATAAACCGTTGAAGAAGCTAGGCAAAAAGCAATGAAAGAAACACCTAACTTTAAAGTATTATCTTTGCTGAGAGTATTTCCGGATGCAATTAGTGGTGCAAATAGTAGAAAATTTTTGTGCCACTGTCTCAATCTGAGTAATTTTACGAAGTGAGACACCATATTAGTTTTCATTTTGCCTACTATTGCATGGCAGCAGAAGAGCGTGGTTAACCTCATCAGATTTAGTCATATTTAATGGACGCGCGACAATTTTAACGCTAGGTATCGTACCTTGGCATAGTACTGAAGCTTTCGTGATTTGCGAATTCCAACCAACACTGTCACGAAGATTACCACTCGGTGTTAAAGAAAATATCCATGTGGATACAAGCAAAGCCAGAAATAAGTAAGTCATTAGATTTTGCCAGTGAGAATGATTGATTGGGAGGCATAGCCTGTCTAAATTGATCGCACAAAAAAATAAAATTAAAATTCCGGGTGCAACAGCGTATCTGGGTTCAGGATTTATCAGGATTCCTGCAATTACCCAGTAAGCCAATATTGATACCGTGACCGATAAAATCTTACTAAACGAAATCAGTCTATTTTTAATGTTGAAATAACATAGTGAAATCAAAAGTATGAGAATTGTGATTGCAACAGTAGCTCTAAGTACAAGAAGTGAATTGTCTATTCTTGCTGCGTTTGAGATAAAACCCCAATTGGGAATGAAAGCAGCCCCTATCACGCGATCCAGGAATAAATATCCAACTTCGCTTAAGGGCTGAAAATTTTCAATCACTCTTCTCTCTCCAGGTGCAAATGCCATAAACACTAATTGTGCAGTTACACCTATGAGCCATCCTTGAAATGCCCCTCTGCGGGCATATTGGATCCGTAGAGCCCTAAAGTTCCTTGGTATTCCTGAGCTAAATGCAATTGGCGCAAGAAGTACTAGGAATGGATCTGAAGTTGCGGCAAAGAAACAAATTAAAAAACCCTGAAAGTTTAAGAACTTAGTCTCTGCTTTACAACTCAGAAAAAGAGCCGCCGCTGCAGTTAAAAAGAAATGCAAATTTGCTGCATTTCCTAATGATTCGAAATTTGATATTGGAAGTAGGGCGAAACTAAATAATACAGCAACGAGCAAAATTTTATTCTTAAAAATATTTTCTAATAGTGCGAATATTCCAATACAAATAAATGAAGTAATGCCCGCGATAAGTGTACAAAGAATAAGTGGTGCAACTTCGATTGGGAATAAGAGTGCCACTCTAGTTAAAAGTCTTGGAAGAATGTGCATATAGCCCGCATGTTTAATCAATAAATCATTTGGAAATCTATTTGCTAGTGCCTGAGTTCCAAAAATTGTTGCATCTTCACCATAAAAACTTCTAAAGAATTCAGGATTTTTTACCTGCCAACTCAGTTCAATCAATATCCAGAATACAACGAATAGATAAAGTTTCTTCAACTTAAACCTTGTTTTCATAAGAGAAATGTACATCAAAGATTGTCTCTTCTTGATTATTTGCAAATTTTCGCATTGTTTCTGGATTTCGACCTAAATAGCTTGTAAAAAATGGTGATGTTCGGGTCTTCTCTGGCTAGACACGTAACATCTAGTTTGGTACGTTTTGAATTAGGATCTAAGAGGCACACAGGGAGCCAGAGGCTTAAAAGAGCTTGGTGGGGTTTAGTATTGGGGTATGAACTAGACTTATAACTTAGTCTTGAAGAGAATTGTTATTTGCTTCTTCTTGTTATAGATTCAAGTTCCTTAGTCGCATATAGCCCAACCAGTTCCGCAAGTAATCCTCGAAGAACTTAAAAAATTTTCTAAGGCTGAGATATATGATGAATTGCACGACTACAGTCGAGTACCAGAGAACGTAAATTTGAGTAACGAATATTTGTTTCAATTTAGTATGCACCCAGCTCATTACATTAGAGCTGCTGTCGCTAGAAATCCCAGTACCCCCAAGGAGGCACGAGTTCGGTTAGCAGAAGACTCCGATTCATATGTTTCCTTTCAACTTCAAGCCAAAAATTTATTATGTGAGGAAGCTCTACCGAGAATGTGCAATAGGGCTATAGCGGATTTTCGTAATTCAACTCAGTGGGTAGACGACTACTTCAACAATCTAAGAAACAAGGCCTTGAGTGGGGGCTACTCAGAGGAAATCAAGCGGTTGGTCTATTTTCCAGACTGGCAAAAATAGATCAGGGAGTTTGGGAAGCTATCTGTCGAGTATTTGTCGAATAAGCACCCTAAACATGGCGTAAGATGATCTAACTAAACAGAACTCACATGGTTAATTAAACATATGAGCCTGTTACGCAGTGGGGCCTATAGCTCAGTCGGTAGAGCAACGGACTTTTAATCCGTGGGTCGACGGTTCGAGCCCGTCTGGGCCCACCTCCCATTGTTTGGGTTTTATGGAAGACTTTTTATTTACTTTGGCACCTAGAGTTTTATACTTTCATAGAAAAAGTTAGTGCACGTTTCTGAAGTTTCTATGGGTATTCCATGCGAATATCCGAACCCCCCTAAGAAATTGTCAGCTTGCATTTTTTTCTCCGAGTCCAATAACTCAATGAGTATCGATGGACGATGAGTTTTAAGGGTCATGTTGGCCCCTTGCAAGATAAATAATTCATAACCTTCGGCATCAATTTTGATTACAGATATGCGGGCAGTCTCATCGACCAATATTGAATCCAGCGTTGCCATTTTGACTTCAGATTCGATTTCCCAAGATTCCAATTTTCTACCAGTTGGAGAACTAGATACTTGCGAACCACTGGAATTCAGGCGCCCACCCGGAGTAATCATTGATACGGTTTTTGATTCAGCTCCGAGCGCCACTCGGTGGCTTTCTACGGAGTCTTCCACATGGTTCAACGACAAATTTTTCTGCAGCTGGGTGAAATTATTTGAGTTAGGTTCAAAAGCCAAGACTCTTGGACAACCCAATTTTGCAGCCAGGATAGAATAAATACCGAGATAAGCGCCGATATCAATTGCTACTTCAGCATCTTTTACTTCATTGGCCCAAATGGATAAGGCTTTATGTTCCCAGGTGCGCAAGCCGTCCTTTTCGAGGTCGAGATAGTGGTCATCGCGAGGTCCGGATTCAATAAAAAATTCCTTACTAAATAACGAAACTTTGTAAATCTTTATCAATTTGAAAGAACTTACAAACCTTGCCATGATTGATGAGGGCAACAGTTGTATTAACTTAGAGAGAACTCCCAAGGGTAGGATTTTGACAAACAAAAGAGCAGCTCGTTCCAATAGTTGAGTCAATATTTTCATTCCCTTTCTAAATTTCTGCTCAGAGTTTCATATCAGAGATTCAAACAAGGGTTAGGAGTAATCTCGATTAATTAATCTCTGGGCGATGGTATCCCAAGTCAATCCTCCTCCAATGAAGCCTCTGCCTGAAGCCAACAAGTCACCTCGGCTCCCAGGAATGTCCCTAGACTCTAAAAGAAGGCGGGGGAGATCGCCCAGATTTCCAGAAATGTAATTAATACACCCCTTTAAATTTTCTCCTCCGCTAAGTGGGGTGGTGACAATTAACAAACCAGTCGCCAACCCTTCTAAAGTCACGGTCGTCAACCCTTCGGGTTGACTGTATGCCTGAATCAAAATATCTGATTCATACATGGACTCTATGACTTTGGGATGGCTCAATTCACCTCGAAAGTCAATTCCCACATTCAAATTAAGCCTTGGTATCTGATCACCCAAGGGGCCCGCTCCAACAATGGTTAGAGTGAATAATTCTGCGTAGCCCTCAAGAATCAGAATTTCGTTAGCCTTTGAAACCGCCGATACACAATCCAAAAGACCCTTACCCTCTACAAGTCTTCCCACAAAAAGTACATTTGTTCGAACTTGCCGCTCAATAATCTTCTTTTCGGATTTAATGTTCCCGAGATTAGTTGCGTTAGACAAAACCTGAAAAGGGATACCCACTTTCGATGAAATCCAATCAGCGGTGTTTCTACTTTGGCCAATAAACTCATTACAAAACCTTTTCATTATAAACATGCCAAATCGCTCATAAATAAAGGAAGCATAAATTCCAACTTTTGTGTTCAACGGAACATAATTGCACCCCTGATTCATCCAGACACGTCTTTTAACTTGCTGAAGCCTAACTGCGATTATCCAGTTCAGAATAAACAAATGAGATTGATAAAAGACTAAGTCAAATTTATTATCGAGATCTTGAATTTTTGCCCAAAAGCTCCTTTTAAAAATTCTTGGTATTGGTAATCGCCTAAAGATTGTGATCGATGGAAAGTCGATAACTTCATAGCGATAATCAATTTCTTTCCACTCCGCTTCAACAAATTTGGCTGGCCAATTTGCCGTTGCAACAGATACCTCCACCCCATTAACTGCGTTAAGGGCAGATGCCAGTTCGTGAGATATTCGTTCGATGCCACCAATTTTTGGAGGAAGGTAGTTTGTAACAATTAGTATTTTCACTTTTCTGTCTCAGCTTCGACAGAATTGCGTAAGTATTTTGGATGCCATTTTCTCCTCGCATATTCAAGAAACTCATTCAAAACCATCAATTGCGATGATATAAGAACGAAAAGTGAAAAACGAGCGTCAGAGATAATGGCAAAAATAAAGAGCCCCCCATTGAGAACCAAACCAAGAACTCCTAATCCAAAGTAATTTGGATTTCTTTTTCGCCAAGCAAAGATGAAAATTATCATGAGCCAGAAACCTGAGAATCCAAAAATGAAATTAAAATAGTTCCAGATTCTTGGATAAATTCTCAATTTTTCCGAAAGATCAGGATTCAAAAAATAGATGTTCTCCCTAGGAAATTCAATAGTGGTGTGTATAAAAGGCATGCTTGGCGGACCGTAGAATGGCAAAGGGTTCAAATATTCATGCCGCTTCATGTGGGTTGTTAATACAAAGAGCGGGTCTTTTAAAATTAAGGCTAACCACGCTGGAGGAATATTCTCCATCAGGTTTGCAGGCCTTTTAAAGAATGCTTCGCTGTCATTGAACCAAGTACAGGCCTGCGATGATTTCCAAAATTCAAGAGTTGTTTTGCCTTTGAATTCTTTCAGAAAAAACTCTTTATCAGAAAAAGTTGCAGCGTAGCAGGACAAGTCATATCGCATCCAGTTGATAAGTCCATCTGAATGGGTCGATGTTGGAGGACTAAATCTTGTATCTAAAGCTGATGTAAATCCGCCTATGCTTATCGTGGACACAAGTGCTAAAACAAAAAGTTTCTTAGGTCCAAAGATAATAGTTAACAAGATTATTGATATGAATAATGTTGGGATACCGTTGTATCGAAAACTCGAAAATGCAAGTCCAAAAATTAGCAAAGTGAGCGCATAGGGCTCTTTCTGTGCATATCTCAAATAACCCGTAGCTACTAGCAGAAAACCAGATGTCATGGGAATGTCATGCCAAAGTGTAATTCCCATAGCCCCGACAAGGGGTGTCATACATAGAGCTGCAGAACCCCAAATAGCAGATTTACCCTTGAATAATGAATGAGCAAATAGAGATAAGGAAAATGCAAGCAACTGCGAGAAAAATAGTGTCGCAAGTTCTGGGTGCGACCCATTAATCGTCAGCAATTTTACTGCGACAGCCCAAACGGCTGTTGATTCGCTCGAGATGTTTCCACTTCTTGCCATTTCGATTACACCAAAAGAGTCGCCTGAGTAGAACCCAGGATTAAATGCGAGCCACCATAGAAATACTATAAACGCATTAATTAGCAGCGATTTTTGGGTGTCAGAGAATCGGTTAAATCTCGAGGTGATCATGGAATTCTCTTTTTTGCCTTAGAAATACGAAAATAAATGAGATCGAGAATTATTTGAATTGCATCCCTTACTCCAATGACTTTTCCTTCCTCACGGGAGCGTGGTTTGTAATCAACTAAGATTTCATAAGGACGAAGGCGTTGTAACCAAAGCTGCAAAGGGAACTCGACTTCAATGGCAAAACGGCTGTATTTGAATGGGCACTCTTTAAAATACATAGTTGGCAAAAGTTTATAGCCACACATAATGTCGGTTATAACCTCGTTAAAGAGAATTCCATAAAAATGTGATAGGAATTGGTTTCCTCGCGCATATCGGTAGGTAAATGCTGATTGTGCACGGAAGCTCCGATATCCAAAAACTATTTCTGACTTTTCTTGAAGTACGACATCCCACATTCTTACAATGTCAAGGGTATTTAATTCCAAATCAGCGTCAAGAATTACCGCATGAGAGGTTTCGATTACTTGGCTGGCGTCACGTATGGCACTTGCTTTGCCTCCATTAACTTTGTTGATTATCGAAAACGACAAGTCTGTTTTTGCGAGAGCACCAATTAATAGCTCTAAGGATCTGTCAGTACTTCCATCATTAACAAATACGCAATGCTCGAGAGTCCCATCCGGTAGCTGGGAAATTTGGCGGACAAGTTCGGAGATAGTCCGCTCCTCATTAAAAAAAGGGATGAGGGCGGTAAGCGTTTTCATGAGGTGCTAAATGTAGGTTCGCACTGCGCCTATATGGACTATCGACGCGAGACACACGGCAACAAGTACAAATAAATGCGCCTATCGGCATTGAATCCTGGTCGATACAGTTGAGGGCAAGACCAACCACGAGCTAGCCACCGAACTGGGCTTTTCAGTCTCAACGATCCGCCACGAGACCATGCGGATCTATCAGGCGCTTTCAGTCAGTGACCGCAAGGAAGCGGCCAAAAAGGCGCTGGTTTTAGGCCTGGTCTAGGCCGCAACACGCTTAAACCCTCAATGCCGGCTTTACCCTTGCCTATCCCATAGACTAGAGATCTGATTCCGGCAGGCTTTTTTCTCGCTGCCATTCGGCGAAAGCCCTGCTATCCATTCCCCCAACTACGCTCAATCCACCGCATCCAAGGATCTTTCTAAAGATTCTTTTCAAAAGGGCACAACATTTGGCCCCCAGCGGTGTCTTAACTAATAGAGGGCAAGACGTTG
>Ga0209550_10004549_pt1 | contig 13139 bp, 6 predicted proteins | sample LauGreSuBDMM15SN_2_FD_187567 | JGI IMG/M metagenome (GOLD analysis project Ga0209550, IMG submission 187567) | Freshwater lake microbial communities from Lake Michigan, USA - Su13.BD.MM15.SN (SPAdes) (version 5) | ecosystem: Environmental > Aquatic > Freshwater > Lake | place: Lake Michigan, USA... | reverse complement strand
ACCACGTTAGAAGACGTCCGACGTGCATGCAAGGGGGAGCCGGGACACACACGGGACCGGTGGGGTAACAGGACTCTTACGTACCACGCGCTCAGTCAGCGACATCAGTCAGCGAAGCACCGCGACCCCGGAGAGTACGTAGCCCGTCGCCGGGTACGCATTCATCTCGGGGTGCGTGCGTAGATCGGCGACTTGGTACTTGCGTGCCCACGTCTCCATAAGCTGTAGGCGCACGGCGGCGCGCGACTGCTGGCACACGTGCAAGCACTCGGCAAGCGGCGTGATCGACGGGTGGTACACGACAAAGGGCGAGCCGGGCACGAGGCGTGCAAGCAGCGCGAGGATCGCAACGGCCGGCGCCTCGCGCACGGCCACCACGAGGCTCGTGAACCCCTGGGCTGCGACTTCAGACAGAGCTGCATCCCGAAGAGTGAGAATCTTCCGCGGATTGTGCTCGCCGCCACGGACTGCGCTCGCCTCGCCGCCCGCCTCGCCGCCCGCCTCGCCACTCGCCGCCTCGCCGTTCGCATCGACCTCATCCGCGCCCGCCGCCTTGTCCGCCGCTTCGTCGACGTCCATCGCAGGATCAACTGCCGCCGCCTCCGCCGCCTCCGCCGCCTCCGCCGCCTCCGCCACTTTCGCCGTCTTCGCCGCCTTCGCCCCCTCCGCTGCCTCGGCCATTTCGACCTCCTTCACCGGAGCCTCTCGCCCCAAGCGGGAGATTGCGAGCTCAATCTCCTCCAACGGAGCCAAAGGGGCCGCGAGTGCACCGCGAGTGAGTGAAACAGCGACTGAGCCCCGCGCGTCGCGCGTGATGCAGACTGAGACGGATGGGCTTCTGGCCGTCGACAGCCCAGCCACGGCTGCCGCGGGCGCCGCGGGCGCGTCGCCGCGGACCGTTGGCAGGCCGCCGTGAGCGATTGCGTCGCTCATCACATTGGGCATGAGTGGCGGCGGCTCGGGCGGCGGCGGTCTGCCGAGGAGTTCGGCGAGCGTGCATGCCTGAGTGGCGTGCAGGTACTCGCTCGGCAAGTTGAGCCACTGCACGCCGTCGAGCATCGGTTTGCCGAGCGAGGCGCTCAGCACACGTCCCTCGCCTCCAATGAGTTGAGCGAGCGCGCCCGTCAGGAGGCCAAGGGTGCTCTCGACGACGAGGACGCGCGAGCCCGGCTGCGCATTCGATAGCGCGAGCACGAGCGCGAGCGAGTCGCGCCGCAGGTGCAGCAGCCGATCGGGCCCCTTGCTCATGTACATGTCACACACGCTCAACGGCGTGGGCTTCGCAAGCGTCAGGAAGGGCATGTGCTTCTTGGCCTTCTTGCGCAGGTACTTGTCTTGCGAGAAGGCCGTTTTGCTCGCAAAGGTGGCCGAGGCCGCGGCGATGGCCTTCACGACGGCGGCTCCGTCCGTCCCCTTCTGCTTGAGGCGCCGGATGTCGGCCTCGCTCATGGTCTGCGCGGTGCAGTCATCCACGAGCGCCGCGTTCGACGCGTCCGGCTGCGCGCAGATGGCGTCGTTGAGCGAGCCCATGATCTCCTCGACGGTGCGCGGGTCGCGCACGAGCCCCGAGGCCTCGATGCGGAAGTTGGCGCCGAAGGGCGCACCCACGAGAGGGTCCATGAGCACCTGCTGTCGGCCCGACGAAAACTTAGTGCCGCGCCGCACGCGCATCAGCCGGCGCTCGCCATCCGAGGGGAGCATCAGCGCCCAGTCGCCTTCGTTGCACAGGTTCCTCGCCGGCAAAGGCGGTGCGGAGGACGTGGCCGCCGCAGGAGTCTCCATGTCGCGTCGAATGTGTTTCGTCGGGGGTCCATTTACGCGAAAGGGCGTTCAAGTTTTGAAGCTAGGAGCCGTCTCCACTTCTCCGTCCCACTGGTTGAGGTGTGAATTCATTATGAACGAAAAAGGCGCACGCCTCTGCACGCCTGGCATCCTAACGGTGTCTTCGCTGCCGAGGCTGCTCAACGAGGCCAGCCTTGCGCGATGGAAGTGCTCTCGCTCGTCAACTACTACGCGCGCCTCGGCTACTACCGGCATGTGCAGACTGTGTGCGCTGAGGTGCTCAAGAAGCGCGCCAATGACCCGCTCGTGTCCTTGTGGAAGGCCTTTGGCATGATCAAGGAGGGCGCGGCGGGCGAGGCGGTGCGCGAGCTCGAGGCCATGCTGCGCCGCGCGGACCCGCAGATGCAGCTTCCGCTCAAGATCGCGCTGATGCACGCGCACCGCGCGTGCAAGGTCGTCGACACCGAGACACTCACACGGCTCGAGACGGAGCTGATGGGCTCGACGGAGGACACGTCGGTGCCCGACCGCGCGCGCATGACGGCGGCGCAGCTGCTGTGGCACTTTGGCGAGACCTTCGACGCGAAGCAGCACGTGCAGCACATCCTGCGCATGCAGAAATCCAACGTGCCCGCGCTCGTGCTCTCGGGATGGCTCGAGCTCGCGGACGCCGAGAAGGAGCTCTCGGGCGTCAAGTTCTCGAGCGAGGCGTGCAACGGCGACCCGTCGGAGGAGTTTGAGGCCGCGGAGAGCTTCTTCGAGCAGGCCATCCAGGCGGGTGGCGGGGCAAAGGATCTCGACGCGATGATGGGCATCGCGAAGCTCGCCTCGATGCAGGGAAACCACCGTGGGGCGCTCGATAAGCTCTCAGAGGTCATCGGGCTGTACGCGTGGTTCCTGCCCGCGCTGGCCGAGAAGGCGCTCGTGCTGCTCAATCTGGGCGACTGGGAGCAGGCCGTCGAGACCGCGCAGCGCGTGCTCGCGCAGTCGGATAACCAGGGCGGTCGCGGCGCAGGGGCGGGTACGCGCTCTACGCTTTTCTCCGCGAGTGCGCAGTCCATGCCCTGCGCTGCATGCATGTGCTCACCACGGCGCCACCCTCTCCCCACAGGTACGCTCGACGCTCTCCGCGTGTGCGCGCTGCACGCGATTTCGCAGGAGACGGACGCGCGTGCGGCGGCGAGCCGGCTCACAGAGCTCTCTCAGGCGATCGACCGGCACGAGCCGCTCAACGCCCGCCTGTACATCGACGTCGCGCGCCCGTTTGCGCGCCTCGCCGGGCGTAACCCTGCGCTGCTGTCCCTGACACTCGCGCTGACCAACACCGCGTGCCGCATCGCTCCGGACAAGGCCGAGTACGCGGCCGAGAATGCGTACCAGCTGATGCTTCTCGAGGACCATCAAGGCGCCATGCAGGTGCTCAAGCGCGCTTCGTCACTCGAGGAGGGCGCCGATGAGGTGATGCCCTTTCTGATCAAGAGCCAGATCCTCGCGGGCGAGATCCTCGACGCCGAGATGCAGCTTGAGTTCGTCAAGGAGCTGCAGGCAGCGCCTGCGCCCGAGATGAGCTTCAACATGGCGCTGGTCGCGAGCCGGCGGTACAAGGACGTCGACACGGCCGTCGGCCATCTCGACCGCGCGAGCACGCAGCAGCTGGCCAAGGCTCGCAAGCTTCCACTCGGCTCGGCCTTCTACGCGAGCCTCAACCCTGACTTTTTGCTCGAGATCGCGCGCGAGTACCTCAAGCACTGTGGCGAGGCGGACGGCTCGGCCCTCGACGAGGGCTCCCGTGCTGCGCAGTTGCTTGGCAAGGCGACGCGCGTGCTGCACGAGGTGGCCAAGCACTCGCCCGGGTTGCTCGACTCGCAGATGCAGCTCGCGCGCGCCCACTACCTGCGCGCTGACTACGAGGCCGCGCTGCGCTGCTGCTCGTCCATTGCGAAGGCAGATCCGACGTTTGCGGACGCGGCGCTGCTCCATGCGCAGATTCTGCTCAAGCTCGACAAGACGCGCCAGGCGGGCGCAGTGCTCGACTCGGCGCTATCGCACAACTTTGCGGTGCGCGAGCAGCCCCTCTTCCAACTGATCAAGGCTCAGATCTTACATCTGCAAGGCGAGTTCGCCGAGGCTGAGACCATGCTCAGCCGCGCCATCGCCGCACAGGGCGGCGCGGGCGCGCGCGCCGGCGCGCAGAACCAAAAGAGCGCAGGTGGACGGCAGCGCGGCGCGGCCATGCCGCCGCCGCCGACGACGTTGCCCGAAGAGCTCAAGCTCAATCTGAGCGACAAGTGCTCGCTCCATATGCAGCTGGTCGATGCGCTGCTCGCGCAGCAAAAGGTGTCGGAGGCGCAGAGTGCAATGGCAGCGGCCGTGGTCGAGTTTGATGGCACGCCGGTGGAGGGGCGCCTTCAGATCGCAAACGCCAAGGTGCAGGTGGTCAAAGGAGATATCGAGTCGGCGCTCCAGCTGCTGCGCGCCATCCCGAGCGAATCAGCCCACTACCACGCCGCGCGCAAGGCGCTCGCCGACCTCTACCTCGAGCACCGCAACGACAAGCGCGCGTACGCGGCGTGCCACGAGGAGGTGGCTGCGGCGAACCCGACGGTCGCTTCGTACATGATGCTCGGCGAGGCGTACATGGCGGTGCTGGAGCCCGAGAAGGCGATCGCCGCCTTCGAGACGGCACTGCGCAAGTCGCCCAACGACCCGGTGCTCGCGTCGCGCATCGGCCACGTGCTCGTGAGCACACATGCGTACGCCAAGGCCATCGAGTACTATTCAGACGCGGCAGCAGCGGATCCGAGCAAGACGCCGCTTCGGTACGAGCTGGCGGCGCTCTACCTCAACCTGAAGCGGTACGACGCGGCGATGACCGAGCTCAAGCAGCTGATCGCCGCCTGTGGCTACAGCGCGGGCGCGGTGCCGGACGGCGGGGGGCGTGCGAGGATGGTCATCGAGGACGCACTGCTCGTCACCAAGGCTCTGCAGCTGCAGGCCAAGGTACACAAGGCGCTCAACGCGCTGCCCGAGGCGCTCGAGGCGCTCCACCAAGCGCAGAGCAACCAGCAGAACGCGCTCGCGCAGCTGCGCGCCGAGACGGGCGGCGCCGATCAGCTCGCGACTCAGCAGGTGCGCTGAGTGCCTCTGATTGCCACTGATTGCCACTGATGACCGCTGATGACCGCTGATGACCGCTGATGACGCTCGCCACGTGGCAGGCTGTCGCGGCCAGCGTGGCGATGGAGCTCGGCGCTCTCCATGAGCAGCTGCACGACACCGACGCGGCCCTCGACGCCTATAAGACAGCACTGAAGCACAACGAGGACGACGAGAAGGTGATGCTCGCCCTCGCGCGGCTGCACCTCGCGCGCGGCGAGGTCGACGCGGCGCAGCAGCAGTGCTCGTCGCTCATGACGCTGAACGCGGCGCCCCCGGCCGACCTGGACGCGGCGCGCATCTTGATTGCGGACATCATGATCCAAAAGTCCGAGTGGGATGCGGCCATCTACCACTTCGAGCAGCTGCTGCTGAAGCAGCCTGCCCTGTTCGGCGCGATCGCCAAGATGCTCTCGCTGCTGCGGCGCGCGGGTCGCATGGCGGAGGCTATCCAGGTGCTCAAGAATGCAGAGCGCTCGTCGCCACGCGCCGCGCTCGAGCCGGGCTTCCGTTACTGCCAGGGGCTGCTCGCGCGCTACCAGAACCAGCCGCGCGCCGCGCTGCGCCACCTAAATATGGCAAGGCGCGACGGCGAGTATGGGGAGCCTGCGCTGCGACAGATGATCGAAATCTTCCTGAACCCGGAGAATGAGACGAATTGGGACAACTTGAACGTGGACGCGCCCGCCGAGCCGAACGAGGCCGTCAAGGCCGCCGAGCGGCTGCTGCGCGAGATGCCGAGCTCGGCACGGCGCGAGGTGCTCGAGTGCTACATGCTCCTAATGACCTCTGATGACCCCTGATGACCTCTGATGACCCCTGATGACCCCTGATGACAGGTGCTCGAGTGCTACATGCTCCTGGCCACCAAGGAGCGCAACCAGATCGACCGCGCTGTCGCGATGCTCCTCGAGCTGCTCGGCGTCGAGAAGGACTACCTGCCCGCGCTCGTCTGCCTCTCGCAGGCCTATCTGATGCTCAAGCAGGCGCCCAAGGCGCGTAATCACCTGAAGCGCGTCGCCAAGATTGCCTTCCAGGCCGAGCTCATTGACGACTTCGAGCGCGGCTGGCTGATGCTCGCGGACGTGTACATCGTGGGCGGCAAGTACGATCTCGCCGAGGAGCTCTGCTGGCGCTGCCTCGCCTCCAATAAGTCGTGCGCCAAGGCTTGGGAGTTCCTCGGTGTCGTCAAGGAGAAGGAGGCCGCGTACAAGGACGCTGCCTCGCATTACGAAAAGGCGTGGGGCTTTGAGAACGAGGCGTCCGCCGCGGTCGGGTACAAGCTCTCGTTCAACTATCTCAAGGCCAAGAAGTACGTCGAAGCCATCGATGTGTGCCACAAGGTCCTCGGGCAGTATCCCGACTACCCTCGCATCAAGGCGGAGGTGCTCGACCCGGCGCGCGAGGCTCTCCGGCCTTGAGCCGCGCGCCGTCGCGTCGCGGGGCAGGCGGCCGTTGGTTGGTCGGTCCCGTGGGCGAGGCCGTGGCTCCGGCCGTCGTGTGGATGTGGACGCATGCACGTAACACGTGAACTAGAGAGGCTCGGTACGGTGACAGCGCCCATCGCCGGCACGGTCAGCCCGAGCGAGAGGAGACGCAAGCGCTCTACAGAATCGGTCGAGTTCGAGCCAAGGCTGTGTGTGTGTGGAGGGCCGTCCAGCGCACACGCACCGACTGTGCCGAGGCAGAGTCATGTTTCCCGAATTCTCTGGGGACAGCCGAGCGGCGCCGCGGCGGGTGCGTTCAACCCTTCCGGTGACGACAAATTATGCCTGTTAAAAAACGCTGTTTTGATGCGGCGTAGCGAAACTGTAGCGGGTGGAGGCTAGGTCCAATGGATGCCGATCACGCGCCATGCTGAGCGCTTGCCCCGCGAGCGCTTGCTTTTCAACACCTTGCGAGCGTGCGACAGTGTAGAGGAGAAGCTGGACGACGACGACGCTCTGACGCGATGGCCTCACGCAACGCACTTGGCACTCTCTCCGCCTCCATGGGCCCGATGGGCACGGCCGACGAGCTGATCCGTATGCGAGCGCGAGATGGGGAGGAGGTCACGCTGTCGTGCAATGCAGCCCGGCTCGTCGGCACCATTAAGGATCTCATGGACTTCGCCACCTCCGAGAATGGCATATATGCAATGCCTGCGATCAGGGCTTCGGCGCTTCTATTGGTGTGCAAACTGAATGACCCAGAATACACGTGGCCGAGCATGGACCAGCTCTACGAGCATTCACTAGTACAGCTTTTCAATCTCATCGAGGACGCCCTCTACCTCGACGCCCCCATGGCGCTCAAGCAAATCCAGCGAGCCATTGCCTCCCGGCTCAACGGCAAGCGCGCTCTCGAAATCCGTGCGCTGCTTGGCGAGGGTAGCGACTTTGGCAGCGCGGAGGAACATGCGGCGACACTTGCCGAGTCAGCCTTTGTCCCAGAAAGTTTCGAGGAGCCGCGGCAGCCGGCCAGCTCCATAGAACCGCCCGCACTGCTGAAACAGCCCTCGTTCTCGGGGGTGCTAGCCACGACAGATGCCCAGGAGGCTGCTCTGGGCCTTGTGGACGTGGCCACATTGGTCGAGCTCAAGGGCATGAATCGACGTTGGCGTGCGCTGGCGCGACGTGTCCTGTGCTCGCGCCTGTGCCGCCGTGACGGGCAGCCGGTACCCACACAACTGGATGAGATCACCGACCTCGACGTTGAGAAGCTGATCGAGGCCGGCCGGCCGTGGGAAGTCTATATAGCGGGGCGGATTCTGCCCGGACTGGCACGCATCCATGGCTACGGCTTCGAGGTGGACGTGGCGAAAATCCGTGCCGCGGAAGTGGCGGACCAAATGTTTGCGGCCGTCAGAGACCATCAGCGCATCACGGAGGCTCCTTTAAGGCTCCGAGCTGCAGAGGGTTATCCCGAGTATGGCTGCCACCCAGCTTACCATCGTGAGCATCTTGCTCATCGAGCTCATCTAGCATTCAATCGTGCTCTTGTTTACAGCTGCATATCAGGCGAGGGTGAGCCACCGTTGAAGCTGACGACCGCAGCCGTCGCCTGTGCGGGCTTGAGAGTCCTCGAGGAGAGCGTCACGAAGCTCGGCTTGTCACGCAAAGGACTCGGATTGGAGGGGGCCATGCTCCTCAGCTATCTCGTTGCTTCCACAGCCTCACTCACGAGCCTCGATCTCTCTGAAAACTTTCTTTGCGGTCTCGCGAAGAGCCCGTTTGGTGGCCTCGCCAACGGCCTCGGCAACGGATGGTGGGGGGGTCGATACGTGAACAGCCTGCTCGGCACCTACAGCGCAGAGGGTATCACAGCAATTGCGAATGCTCTCTGCGTGAATCGCTCATTAACCTGCGTCGACCTCTCGCGCAACTTCTTTGGTCCAGAGGGTGCTCGCTCCATTGCCGAAGCAATCCGCGTCAACAGCTCGCTCACGTCGCTCGACCTCACCTGCAATCGGATTGGCTCAGAAGGTGCTTCGGCACTTGGCGAGGCTCTCAAGGTCAACCGCTCGCTTTTACGTGTCGACGTCCGCGGGAACATCATCGCGGGCGACGGCGCTGCACAGCTCTCAGCGGCTGTCCTCGGTAACCTCAAGATCGAGATGTTCAACGACATCCCGATCAAGGAGATGCGCGCCGACTCCTTCACAGAGCTCAACATAAATGGAAAGGGGATTGGCGACGAGGGCATCATGGTTGTGGCAGGACTCCTACCTGCAATGGCCTCACTAGCAACGCTCTGCCTGCGGTACAATCACCTCGGTCCAGAAGGTGCTAACGCCCTTGCGCCAGCGCTCGCTGCAAATAGCTCGCTAATGAGCCTCGATCTCGACGCCAACCAGCTCTGTGGAATGAACGATAATGCGCAGACCGGATTGCATCCGAGCGGCACCTACATCGTCAAGGGCATAGCTGCGATCGCCGACGCGTTGCGCATCAACGGCTCGCTAACGAAGCTGTCGCTCGCCAGTAACATGCTGGGCGAGGATGGCACGAAGTCTCTCTGCGAGGCTCTGCAAGACAGCAAGACGCTCAAGGAGCTCGATCTGAGTGGCAGTTTCCCTGCCTACAACAACATCGGCTATGCTGCAGGTGCCAAGCATGTAGCTGACATGCTTGGCATCAACCGCTCGCTCACCAAACTTTCGCTCGCCAGGAATGGGTTGGGAGAGGAAGGCACCAAACTCATCTGTGATGCACTGAAAGGCAACACCACTCTCAAGGAGCTTGACTTGAGCGGAGATTATGATGAAGCCGACGACAACATTGGTGGGACAGCAGGCGCCAAGCACGTGGCCAATCTGCTATTGGTCAATCGCTCATTAATCGAGTGCAACCTCAGCTGGTTAGATATCGAGGAGGAAGGGGAGGCCTCGATTCGTAACGCAGTGCACGGCAAGGCTGGGTCTGAGTGCGCTGCGATACACGAGGGCACCGTTGTGTACGTCGCCAAAGTTGCACCGGCGCCTGTCCGTGCCGTCGTTCAGACGTACGACGCTCCGAGCGGCATGTGGCGCGTGCAGCTACAGGGGAGTCGATGGCAAAAGTGTACTGATTACAATGGCAAGGCCTTGGAAGGTACGCTGCTGGTTCGTGAAGACGACCTTTGCATGAGCTGCTTCCGAAAATTGACACACAAGGACTATCAACAGCCTGGTGGGGGGAGGGCAGACATCCTCACTGGCAACTGGTTTTTTGTTGATTGCGCTCGCTGAGGCTGCCAAAAACTGATGTTGCAGATAGATTATGTCACTTGCCAGTCTGAACCCATCGGGACTAAGTGGGTGGGAGCACTGCGAAATGAAGAGGGTGGGCGTGTTGTGAGAACTGAGGGGTCGGGCGTGTTGTGAGAGAGCTTTGAGATGTGTTGATATCGCTTGTGGCGGCAAACTGGTGACTGGACACTCGTACAGCCGAGAGTGACTGTATCGTCTGCAGCGAGTATTTTGGGGCGGCGAACAAGCAGACTGCCGCACGATCCGGTCCGGTTCGGACGACCACGCACACCCCACCGGAAAAGTTTGATAAAACTCACTCCCGTCTCCCCTTCCACATGAAAATGTAACCAATTCGCAATGGTTTAGCGTCCTTTCTTGCCTCCTTTTCGTTTGAGCTTGGCTTTCATGTGATTCATCCGACCGCCCTTGGCTTTCCTCGCAGCTTTGGTCAGCCTCGCAGCTCTGCCTCGGGCCAGCCTCAAAGGTTTTGCAATGGCGACCCCGCGTATCCGTCTCGCACAGGACGGCTCGAGAGCCATGTACAATTCGCCCTCTGCCACGTCGTCGCCATGGCCGCCGCCATCGCCGCCGCCCGACGCGTGGTCATGGTCACAGTCATCGCCATCGACGAAGCGGAGCGCTTCCACATCGAATCGACCTTCCAGTGCGCACGACCTTGCGAATGCAGAGCTAGGCTCAATCAGATGGAGGTCGCCGGCGTCGATCAAGACGCCCGCCCCCCTCGCCGCTGCTGCTCCCCTAGACCTTGCTCCCCTTGATATTTGCCTCGGGCGCACTCGCAGCTTCGTCCTGAGCACCTCCATCTTCCGGCCGAGGAGGGCGGCCTTCCGCATCTTGCCCAAAGAGAGCGCGCGCTGCAGCTTGGGTGCGAGGGCGGCCAGCCGCCCTTCAATCTGGTGCGCCAGATGGTCCTCGCGCGCCTCCGCCTCCTGCTTGTCGTCCTCGTCGCCAGCATGACGGCACGAGACGAGAATCTGCCCTTCCCAGTCGACAGCCGTATCGCACGCGTCGATCAGTGAAGGCGCGACGCATCCCGCGTGGTACACCACCACCACGTGCACGCGCAGGTCACGCAGGAGCGAGAGCATGTACGCGTAGTCGCCATCGCTACTCACGAGCACCACGCACGTCCGCTCGCCCAAGTGCACTCGGCTCATCGCAAAGTGCATCACGTCCACAATGATCTTCTTGTCCACAGTCTCCTTCGACCCGCGTGAGGGGCAGTCGACGAGGGTGAACCCGGCCTGATCCAGCGCGGTGCGCTTCTCCGCAGTTAGTCCTTGATGTTTCGCAGGGTCGTGGTACAGGCGCCGCTGGGTGAGCTGCCCGAATTGCAGCGCCAGCTGGCGCAGGGAGTTGGATACGTCGGCAGCTACCACGTGATTTGGGATGCTCACGTTCTCGTAGTCCCAAAAGAGCGCACAGCTCACGAGCGGTAACGGCGGAGAAAATTGTCGCTCATCGCCGATCTCAGATGGTTGCTGTGGGCTCTGATGCTGCAGCTGCGGTTGCGGCTGCGGCTGCGGCTGCGGCTGCGGCGACGGCTGTGGCTGCGGCGACGGTTGCGGCTGCGGCTGCGGCTGTGCGTGCTGTGCAGAAGAGACCCTACGTCCATCATGAAGCAGCTGAGACGTTGGTGTGGGCGTGACGTCAAGCGCCCATGCGATAAAGTCCGACATGCTGCGGACGAGAGCCGAGGCTCGCTCGCGACTGCCTCGCCCCTGTCGTCCGTCGCGTCACCACACCACACGGTCCTCCGAGACTGTGAATGTCCGCAGCTGTATTTATGTTTTCACGGTGGTGCCGTTCACGTGTTGTGTGTAGCGCAATGCAAATCAGAACTCATGTATGCCATCGTGCTGACCCAAGCACCTGCATTGCTACAGTCAGTTCTTCAATCGTGCCGAATCTCGGCCAGCTTCTCGCTGAGCACCGCGTACTCGTACTCGCTCAGCTCGGCCTTCATCGAATAGGAAGAGAGGCCACCTGGGCCAGGCGTCGAGTCGCGCTCCGCGGGCGACGCACGCACCACCGCCGGCAGCGTCTCGCACGCCGCGCCCAGCCGCGGCAGATGCAGAAAGCAGTCGGTGCCGTGTCCTTCGAGCGATCGCAAGTCGAGACGCCCGCCGAGGTATTGGCTGTACAAGCGGCTGAGCGGCAATCCCATGCCGTACCCAGCGAGCGCGGAGCGGCGGAGGGTCTGAGGTGGCGCGTCTGCGGAGCCGTCGAGCTCGATGAGCGGCACGGGAGCGGTGGTGTATGCGTACCGCCACACGCGGTTGGTCTCGGCCAACGCAATGCCGCCTCCCTCGTCCGAGATGCGCACGCCAAGGGTATCCTTGCCAAAGGCGATCGTGACCACGATGGGCGGGAGATTATGCCCTGGCGCGCGCCGATGGCGCGTCGTCGTGGCACGCATGGCATTCTTGAGGAGCTCGGTGCAAATGTAGTGCATGTGGCTTGGGACGTACGTGAGCCGATTGTTGCGTGTCGCACTCGGCTCATCCTCGACGTCCGCCATACGCACCTCGACCTCGGGCGCGATCCCGTACTCGTCCTCGCATAAGTGGCGCGCATCTTCCGCGGCGTGCCGCACGACGTCGGCCGGGTTGAAGTTGGCCTGGATGATGCCCGACCAGTTCTCCTCTTGGACTCGGCTGATCCTCACGTGGTGCTCCATCAGGAATCGCAGGCCGATCCGCGCGGTGAAGAAGCGGTCGAGCGCCTTCTGCATGAAGTCCACCCGCTGCGTGCGCGTTGCCGGCTGCCGGCGGCTGTCGGTTGATGGGTCGTTGATCGACGCGGCTGACTGGCTCACCGCCGCCGATAGCATCGCCGTGACGAGACTGGGCGTCTGCAACTGCGCATCGATCGTACTGGTGAAGCGGTCCTCGTCGTCGACGGAAGACACGCGCGGCATCGAAGTGATCGTGTCCACGAAGGATGAGTACCAGCCGATAACTTTCAGGATGTGGGGCGAATGGTTCAGGCCAAACGGCAGCGTCTGGAGTTCCACAATGCGCTGAGCCATCCGTATCGGCAGCTCGCGCTGCAAAAAGATTGCATTCTGCAGGCGCATGCTCCGGCTCGGTTTGTTTCCGGCCTTGTATAGGTCTCGAAGTGAAATGGCCGTCGCTGGGTGCCGCGCCAGTTCGGCTATGCGTGCTTGGAGCGATGCCATGTGGCGTCTAGGGGCGGGCGCCCGAGAAACGTGGTCCGCCGTTATTTCACAGTTGAAAAGGTCGTGACTGCGCCGGAATTTTTTGTAAATACATGCACGAGATGCTAGGGGCCCGCTGCTGCCGCACGCGTCGCCGTCAGCCATGTTGTCGCTTCCCCCCGATCATGTCAATGTCCGCCTGCACGCGCCGCATGATCGGCGACGTCTTGCGCAGAAACAGCACGTCGATTTGAAAGAGCTGCTTACCCGTAGTGGGTAGCCGATGCTGCTCGACGATGTCGTAGGGCG
>Ga0209550_10004546_pt1 | contig 13143 bp, 9 predicted proteins | sample LauGreSuBDMM15SN_2_FD_187567 | JGI IMG/M metagenome (GOLD analysis project Ga0209550, IMG submission 187567) | Freshwater lake microbial communities from Lake Michigan, USA - Su13.BD.MM15.SN (SPAdes) (version 5) | ecosystem: Environmental > Aquatic > Freshwater > Lake | place: Lake Michigan, USA... | reverse complement strand
GGCAGCAGCCAAAGCCTCTGGATGCTCGTATCCAGCCACCGTCGGGTAAGTGGCCCGACGCAGTGGAGGCGCTCACGACGAGTCGGTGCGCGTATGGCGGAGCATAGGTGGAGCATAGGCGGAGCATGATAGGAGAATGAGTGCTGCTCGGGACCTATCCGAAGTCCAAGTCTACATGTAGTAGTTTCGCTCACATAACTCCCCCACACTTGAATTCAAAACTTGTGCATGCATGCGCGAGAGCAGCGTACACGTTCAGGCGAGCGTACACGTGATGATGCGCCGCCGCCGCCGCCGCCAGTTGCCGGTGTCCCCGTCGGCCATTAACGCGCTCAGCGAGGACGGGCTAGTGGCAGTGCTCTCCATGCTCTCCGATCTACGTGACGTCGGACACGCACTTGGAGTCTGCATTGCCTGGTACCAGACTATCTCACAACATGACGAGGTCTGGCAACGTGTCGCACAGGCGACATGGCCCACACATATGCACGCGATGGCCATGCTGCAGCTGGGTTGGAAAGCTCGCTGCCTGCTTCTCACCCGTCGTCGCATTCCCAGACTACCGCCTCATAATGAATATGCGACAGCACTCACAAAGCTCCGCACCGACTACGCATTCTTCCTGTCGATCAATAACTGCGCGGAAAATGCAGAAGAAGACGCAGCAGTGAAGGAGTGCTGCGGCGTGAGCATGCAGGCGACTTGTGATGTCGACGACGCTGCGCTCACGGTTGAGGCTGCATTTCCACCAACGGATTTTGGCGCAGGAGTCATCGGACCTTGGCTCGATCCCGAGCCGCAACAAGTCGACGCTTGCGACGGGTTTGGTAGCCTCAGTGTCGACGTCTACATGCGCCGACTGTCCGACGGCAAAGTCGCTCACTTTGCAAGCTTGAACCTTCACTTCAAGGACCCTGAAGGTGATATCAATGTCTGCACCGATGGATGCATCACTGTCTGCACCGAAGACCGATCATGCATTACACCCTGGCTGGCAGAGCAGGCTGCGGCGATGTGGCCGCCGCTCGACATCGGCTTCCCCTCACGGGGCAAGTATGGGAGGGGCTATCGCAAATTCCTCGTTTCTGACCATAACGATGGCCCAGGATTTGTCCCGCGGGTCGTCTTAGAGATGGAGCTTCCTTTGCCTGACGAGCACAACGACGATGACGACGAGATCAGCTCAGGCAAGATCAAGTCCTTGAAGATTGAATTTCGTTGGGAGAGCATCGTTGATCGTTATGCTCTTGATGATCCGGTCACGCCAGTGTACGTGGCGCACGTCCTGACGGGCCCAAGTATCGAATGGGTTTGAATCTTGCGCCAGTCGCCGCGCTGGAGGGATGGGGAGAGCCGGGAGGCGTTCGCCTCAGTGCCCGGGTGGAAGAGAGTCCAGCTACGTCTTCAGGCATCCCCCCCGCCTACCGCCCTGCCCACTTCTACCTGTCCTCTCCGCACCGCGTCCGAGACCGAGTGGTTTCGTGTTGCTCTGCCCCAACCCCATGTGTGTTTGGGTCGAATGAAGAGTTGTGGTTGGTTCCCCTGCGTATTCTCGTGGTTCGCGTGCATCTCAGATCTCGCGGCCGAGGCGTGGTGAGCGCATGTCGTTCATCAACGCGTCGCGCAGTTGTGAGTGGGCGCGGCGTGGGTGGCGCGCCGCTTAGTTCGGTTCCCCGCGTTGCTTTGGTCTCGTGACTGTGTAGTTCTTGCATCTCGCGTCTTGGTACTTGGACTCTCGCGGTCTTGGTGATACTATAGCGTGTTCTACAACTGAACACGTGCAACGGAAAGTAGAGTGTCAGAACGTTGTACGGCCCAGACGGCCCAAGAAACGAACGTTCCGTTTGTTCTTAGGCCAAGGCGCTGGGGCTGACCCGATCTGAAGGATCGGATGATCTAAAGCCAGTTAAAGCTAAGTTAAAGCCAGTCTAAAGCCGACGCTTTTTCACGTCCCGATTCCCGCCTCCGCAAGCTCTCCAGCATGAGAGAGGCCTTGTGCCACTTCTCACTTAAGATTGTCTTGAGGTCAGCCTCCGACGCCTGGCGTTGCGGGGGTTGCAGCACTGCATTGATGTAGTCGTCGGCGGAGACAAGGCCATCGCAGTCTTGGTCGAGCCAGCGCAGGAAGCAGAGCCACTCCTCTACATCGAGCCGTCTCGCGTCCAGCAACGCTTGCGTACGGCGCGCCGCCCGCTGCAGAAGATTGCCCGGGGCGGCGCGCGTCACGGCGGCGTATCGGAAAGTCAGGTTCGGGTTCGTCATTCCAGCGTAGTCAATCCCAGGCATCTCTTGCAGCGCCCGATGAAGCCGCGTCAAGCTGAGCTTGGCACCCTTGACGCCGATGGTGCGGCCGTACGATCGCCACTCCTTGAGGATAGCTTCCCGCGTGAGCGCGCCGTCGTGGGCGCTGATGGCCGCGCGCAGAAGGCCGAGCTTGCGCATGACCTCCGCTAGATGCCCGTCGCCCGGCGGCCATGCGTGGCGCAGTCGTGGGGTCTTGGCTAGGCTCCTCATGCCATCAGGCACGGATGCCGAGGGCCTCGAAGGCGCCGAGGCCGGCGCCTCCGTTGCGTGGCTCACGAGGACTGGCACGCCACCACCGACATGCACAACCGCCTTGACCATCCGTCGCACGAAGGCATAATATGCCCCAAGGGTCGAGCTTCCAGTGCCCCCAGTGGGGATGGGCGTGCCGCCTGCCTGCGTCATGATCTCATGCTGCACGTGGCCCTCGGCCAACTCGAAGACGGCGTGGCTGAGCGCTCGGCGTGTGAGGAGCCCTTCGGAGACGTGCCCGAGCAGAATGAGCTCTCGCCACAGCCGGTTGCCTTGGTCCCACGGCCGTATCGAGTAGGGCGAGTGTGTGATCTCCCGGATCTCCCGGATCTCACGTGAACTCTCGCGCCTCGCGTCATGATGATGATCCCCGTCGCCCTCGCCGTCCTCATCGTCCTCATCGTCCTCATTGTCCTCGTCCTCGGTGCCATCTGCAAGGCGAGGCAGCGGCCAGAGCCCATCAAGGAAGAGAACGTACTTTGGAGGCAGCCAGCAGAACGGGTAGGCGAAGGGGGGGAGCGCCGTCCGGCCCGCGCCTTGAGGCAGCGCGACGCCAGGAAATTCTGAAATGGAGGGGCGTCGGAAGAAGCCCTCGCGCACCAGACTGAGGTGAAGGTCGAGAAAGTTGGTGCGCCGCGGGCCGCACGCCGCTGCGAGCGTGGCCGCAGATGAGCCCGATGACGCACCCGACGACGCACCCGATGATGCACCCGACGCCGACGTGGCGGCGGCGGCCACAGTCGTGGTCCCAGTGCTCGCCGGTGGACGGTTCGCCCGTCCATCCATGCGTTGATCGGTCCGTCCATCCATGCGTTCATCGGTCCGTCCATCCATGCGTTCATCGGTCCGTCCATCCATGCGTTCATCGGTCCGTCCGTCCGTCTTCGTCGCAGGCGGAAGGCTTGCCGCCGCGTAGAGCCGATCAATGAGTCTCTGGAGGGGCCCACAGCCCTCGAACGCCTCGATCCGTGCCGAGCGCTCTCTTGAGCATCTGCGGTACTCAGCTTTGGTCCTCTCAAGCTCTGCCTGCGCGGCTCGGACGATCCTGTGTAGGCCATCCCTCTGCAGGCCACCCTCCTCTGCCTTGCGCGCCTCGGCGATGGCGCGGACGAGGCCGACGGCCACCTGCGCCTCGGGCGTCGCCGTGAGCGTGAGCGCCACATCGTCGCCTGCATGCAAGTGCTCGGGGTCGTCGTCTTGCAGCTTGCCGAGCGTGCCCTCACGATGGCCCGCGAACGTACCCTTTCCCGAGGTCGCGGTGCAGGCACGGAGCGAGTTTGGCCACATGAGCCCCATCGGGACGTGGCGCGCATGACATGGGCCCAGCAGCGGCGCCAGCTCCCGCCGGAAGCAACCCGGCTGCTCTTCGCGCTCAAACCAGCCAGGCAAGTCGAAGCTCCGATGGCAGCGCAAGGAGCCTCTAGAGGGGCTAAGAAGTCGTTCGAGTGACGGAGGAACGAGGCCCTCGAGTGACGGGGCGACGATGAGGCGGCCGGAGGTGCGGCGAGGAGTAGGAGAAGGAGGGCTTGTTCGAAGATCAGAGGGAGATCGAATGGTCTCCCTGCTAAGATCAGAGGGAGGTGCGAGCGGCGGCGACGACGACAGCTGCAGCTGCGGTGGTGCCTCCCGCCTGGATGCCTCCCGCCTGTACGCCGTTGAGTATGCCGTGAGCACGGCATGCGGGCTGGCCAAGGCAGACGATGGGCTTGCGAACAAGCCTGAAGGAACCGACTCGGGCGCCAACGGCGACCTCTCCCAGCGGTAGCCGTGGCCACCTCCCTCCATTTGAAATTCTGAGAGCGTAGTTTGGACGGATGCGCTGCTCGTGGACCGAATGGAAGCCGTGCTCTTGCTCATGAGCTTGCCTCGTGTTCCAGGCCGGTGCTCCACGAGAACCAAGGGTGAGGGCGGGCCCAGCAGAGGGCTTGGCATGTGCGGGTTTGGTCGGTGGCTCGTCAAGTTGGCGAGGCTGGATGGTCGCCAGATTGGCTGGGCGCGCCGCACGGGCATTTGTGGCGGGCGTCGCGTGTCAACGAGGATGCTAATCATGTCCCCGACAGGCTGACCATGTCGATGAGGAGGCTGCTCAGCGGGCTTCAGCGCCGAGCTTCCGCTCGGGCTCGAAAGCTCTTCGTGGCAGCGGGCCGTCCTCATGTCCGACCGTCTCGGAATTTGTCATGTGTAACCGACATTTCGAAGTACATTCATGCGCGCGGGATTTGATACCGATCCGTAACCGCCCTCTTCGGGAGGCAGTGTTCTGTACGGTGTTGTATGGCAGCATCCACGGTTGCATGCGGCGCGCCGTCGTGGTTGTCTTGGACTCCTGCAGCTCAAGGCTCTCAAGGCGAAGGGGGTTCCACACGTGGGGAGCGGCTCGTACATGCAAATGCGCAATGCCAAGAGCCTGTCGGGAGGCGCACGTATCGATGACCTGCTAGGCGACCTGCATCGATCGAAGGAGAGGCAGCGGCGCGAATCTCGTTCGTGGATGTACAAAGCGGCTCTCGCTGCGCTCAGCGTTTTTGTCATTGCTGCCTGGCTGCGCTCGGGTGGAAGCAGAGCGACCGTCCACGCCACGGGCTCGCAGGAGAAGGTGATTCACTGCTACTTTCTCATCGACCGCACGGGCTCAATGCGACCGCTACAGTCGGCAGTCTTGCAAGGATTCCAATCCTACGTGAAGGAGCAGCGCGAGCAGCCGGGTAGCATGCTGCTCACGCTCGCGCAATTCAGCTCTGAAAAGACGCTCGACATCAAATGGGAGGCGCGCGACATCCACTCTGCAGAGGTCCAGTCGTTCGGCAGCTACGATCCGCGTGGCTCGACCCCGCTGTATGACGCGCTCGCGCTCCTAATCGAGCACGCTAGCAAAGCCGCGGCCGCGCGCGGCGAGACGGCCGGCGGCGCTGTCTCGGGCGGCGGTGTCCCGGGCGGCGCCGACATCGTGGTGGTGATCTTCAGCGACGGCAAGGAGAATGCGTCGCGCCAATACACGCGCATGGACGTCTTCAAACTCATCGAGGACCGACGAAAGGCAGGATGGACTTTCGTATTCCTCGGAGCGAATCAGGTTCGTGCCGCAGCTCGCGACACATGCGATGAGCCCTGCGACGGGTGGTGTGCACCCCGCGCGACGCACTGCCGCTCTGACGCTGAGATGCCCGCCGTGCTTGCCGCCCCGTGTGCAGGACTCGTTCGAGACGGGAAGCAAGCTGGCGATGGCCTCCGGCGCCACCTCCAATTACATCCCTGACAGCCGGGGCGTTCAAGCTGCTTGGTCGGATCTCTCCGGCAGCACGAAGCGCGCACGCTCCTCGCTGCGCGCGGGGCACGCGCTCTCGGCCGCCGAAAAGTCGGACTACCTCAAGGGCTTCAATTCCGCTGAGAAGGATTATCGGGAGCGTGGCAGCGTCAAGAATGGCAGTGGGCAGTCCGGAGCGACGAAAACCGTGTGCGCGTCCGGAGTGTGCGTGACCAGCAAGGAGGGGCGTAGGAAGCTGGGCAGCGGCGATCGGAAGCGAAGCGAGCGACGCGCTGCATGAACAAGTGGTTCAGTCCTGTGTGCATGCGTCGTTCTGCGCCTTATGCCTTTCAAGTCAAGTCAAGTCTATACATAAACAACAGACAACCGTACGGAAGCCTATCGAATGTGCTCCGGAGGCCAGCAGACTTGACTTGACTTGACTTGACTTTTTACGAGCTTTCGATTCAGGGAGGTGTCTGAGAAATTTTGGAGTGGAAATGCTGAGCGCGCTAGCCAGCGCGATGCGCTCGCGCCGCGGCGGCTGGGCGGCGTTGGCGCGCTTGCCGGCGCACGTACCAGCACTCACACCACCCATCGAGTTCCTAAACCGACTAGAGCCACTGCCCGAGGGTTCTGCGGATGTCAACAACAATCTGTACTCCGACCCAGCTCATGCGGCGACGTGGCACGCAGAAGACCGATCGAGCGAGCTTGCCACGCTACAGCTCCTCAATTCTGCGCGCATTCCCTACTTCGATCGCGTGTGGCGGCAGCAGCTTCAGCTCGCACCCGCGCGTCCAGGCTCCTTCCTTGAGATAGGGTGCGGCGGCGGCATTGCGACGACAGCGCTTGCGGAGCTGGGTTACAACATGACCGGTGTCGAGCCGGCGGCACCCTCGCTCGATGCTGCACGCGAACATGCGGCACGCCTCGGTCTGCAGGGCCGGACGACCTTCGTGCCCGGTAGCGCCTACGACCTCTCCATGTTCCCGGCATCCAGCTTTGATGGCGTGCTGATGGCGGACGTGCTCGAGCATCTGTACGATCTGCCTGCCGCCGTCGAGCAGGCGCGGCGTGTGCTCAAGCCGGGTGGCGTGCTCGTCTTTGACACCATCAATCGCACGTATGCCTCGTACGTGCTGGCGATCGCGCTTGCCCAGGAGAGTCTGGGGATCGTGCCACCGAGCACACACGATTGGCGTATGTTCATCAAGCCTGATGAGCTCTCGTACCTGCTGCAGGCGCACGGCTTCCTGGTGGACACGAGCCATTTCCGCGGCATGGCACCCACGTTTGCATTGCGTCGGCCGCTCAGCGGCTTCGCAGGGCTGGTGCGCGCACTCGCAGCCGGCGCGCCGCCGCCACTGCCGCTCTCCGATTTCGTCGAAGTCGCATCGCTCGAGGTCAACTACCTGGGATTTGCAGTCAAACGGCAAAGCGAGAAGACTGGAAGTCTTGAGTTCGCGATGGTGCAACCCCGCACAGAGTAACACCAGTAACTGTGAGGATGAAATAATTGCGACAGCGGACCACAGGCTCGGCTTGACTTCTCGTGACAGGCCCTCTTGTCAGAGCGGGTGGGCGGCCTGGGAGGCGCCTCCCCTGATTAGCGATGTCATTTCAGCCGACTTTGTCCGACTCGTGACAGGAAATCGGAATGTCGCGACTGTCTCATGACGTGACGTCACCGGCGCCAGCGCCGGCGTCCGACGCCGCACCGTCCACAACAGCCGCCGTCATCCCCTCGGACTCGCCCTTTGCGGCTACCGCAAAAGCCCCGAGTACCGTGCCAGCTGCTCAAGATGGTGGCGCTGCGTTCAGCTTCTCATTCGCTCTGACGCCGCCGCCGGTGGAGGCGCCGACGCTTGTACCGGTGGTTCCCGTTGTGGCTGCTGCCGCTGCCGCAGCGGAGCTAGCATCAAGCGATGGCAAAACAGAGCCGCCGCAGCGCAAGATGAGACGGCCAAGGAGACGCAAGGGCGGCACAGAAGCAGAGGTGGAAGCTGAGGCGGAGGCGGAGGAGTGGGAGGGCGGCGAGGAGGAGGAGTGGGAGGGCGGCGAGGAGGACGAGGGAGCCGCTGAAGAGCAGGCTGAAGAGCCAGCGCCCTCCAAGCATATTGATCTGGCCCAGTCCTTCGATCTGAGTGGCTTCGCCGCTGCTCTGCCCTTGACAGGCGCGGCCAAGGGCGACGGGAAGACTTCGACGAGTTAGCGGCGGAAGCCTGGAGGGCTGCAGCCTGGAGCCTCGCGAAGTCGTTCCGGTAACTCGCTCTTCACCCCATGTCTCGCTGGCTAGATTATGCCGATCGGCGCGTGGGGCGGAAGAGCTTCATGGAGAGCATCATTCCATTCTGTGCCTCCCAGCTCTCATTTGCATGATGGACGTTGGACCGCTGCCGACTCGGGATCTGTCCCGGGACTGTCCTCTCGTGGACCGGCCAAGATTTCTATATTTACCTACCATGCGAAGTGGCGCCGAACCTCTCCAAGTTAACTTTCTACACGCCATCCTCAATTGGCCATCCTTCATATTTACGGTACGCGTAGCGGTACGGTACATGATGCAACGCTGCACAGTACAGAACACGGTCTGACGCACACAAAAGTTCGGAACACCAAAGTGAAGATCTTCAAATACGCGAATTGCTGCGACGGCCCGCGAGATTACGAACGCAATCACGTCTTTTTCATGGAAATCGAAGCCGCCGACGCGCTGCTCTTCCAGCGCTGGCTGACGGCGCGGCAGTACCCTCCCGACTGCCGCGCGACGGTGGGCGTGCTCACGCGCGCCGGTCTGAAGCCCGAGAGCAATGAGCAGTATCCGGGAGACTATTTCTACGGCCTTGGCCTCGGCAGCCAGATGGCCTCGCTCCGATTCAACTTTGTCGATGCGCTGCTCAAGAATCGCATCTACCACTTCCCGACGTCTCATTACGTCAACCCGCTGCGCTGTGCGTCGCAGCGCTTCGACTGCTATTTCGAGCCGCCGACGAATTGCTCGCGCGAAGGTCCGTCATCCGCAGGCAGCGGAAGCTCGGCCACGCTGGTGACCCACCGCACAGTCGTGAGCGCGCCGCTGCTTTGGTGCTTTGAGCTCCCTCGTCGCCGCCTGTCGCGTCTGGCCGGCCTCCATGCCGTGCACACGGAGGCCTGGTACCACGGGCAGCTCTCTGCCTTCCTTTTCCGGCCGAATGCGGCGGTGCGCGCATACCGCGCCGAGCTGCTGCCTCGGCTCGCCTTCGACGTGAACTTTACGCGCGCGGGAGTACTCGACCGCGATGCGGGAGTGAGCGGCAGCCTGCACAATGCGAGCACCTGCGTTGCCATGCACATCCGGCGCACCGACAAGTTCAAAGGGCGTAGGCGTGAGGATTTGAAGAGTGCGGTAGGCTTCAGTGGCTTCAGCCGCGCGTTCAAGTCGTGGGCTTACTGGAACTCGCCGCGGCCCACGGCGCAGTCGCGCGTGCTGCTCGGCTCGGAGGACCCTCATACCTTTGGCGCCATGCCCGCGTTGCTCGCGCCCAGCCTCTCCTACTGGATCCCGGGCCGCGACTTTGTGATGTCTTCCTTCAAGGACATCAACGACCACAACGACCGTCTCGTCGGACGGTATGCGAGCCTTCTGAAGCGCATGGCGGCGGCGCGCGCCGAGGGCGCCGCGGCCGTTGCGGCGCTGGAGGCGGCGGGAGCCACCAAGGACGAGGGCATGGCGCTCATCGTGCAGATCCTGCTCATGGGTGAGTGCGAGAGCTTCTTCGGTTCGTTTGCCTCCAACGTGGCGGTGCTCGTGCACGACCTGATGCATGCTCATCGTGTCGCGAAGCGCGAGCGGCTGCACGTGATCGACGTCAACGGGCGCAGCTACTGCGGCTGCGGCGCCTCCTTTTGCATGAAGCTCGAGAAGCGCGCGACGCGTGAGCCACGCCGAACGATGCGAAGCATGGTCGAAGCCTTTCGAGGGAGCAACATCAATGCCATCTAACTCACTCATTTTGGGGGGCGCCGGCCGGCTGTACATCTAGCATTCTCAGAGCATTCTAGCTAGACCTCAGTCTGGCATGGTCTGGGATCAGCAAATTATCCACTCAGAGTGTGCTTTATAGTCGTGAGTGGAAAGAGTCTGTAAATTTGTGCGACAAAAAGTGGACGTTGCGTCAATTACGGCAAACTCCAAATGATCAATCCAAATACAGCCTTGTCTCAATACTTTTGCCGTGACTGGGAGACCGATGGACTGGCCGACGCCGTCCGTCCTCTCGTAATGCGCTCCATCATGACGAGCCTTTCTATGTTCATCATGACAGTGGCCATCAAGACAGTGTCTGCGGCGGAGTACGACCTGATCGTGGTCGGCGGTGGCATGGCGGGCCTCATGACGGCTCGTGCGGCCTCGGAGCTCTACAGAATGAGGGTGCTCGTTGTTGAGCAAGGCACCATCTGCGGTCAAGGTGCGACTGCCGCAGCAAAGCAGGGTCACGTGTACGTGCCCTCCGGCTCGATGCAGGTAGATATGAGCACGCTGTCGCTCTCAAATCGCTTACGAGCTGCCTCGCTGCGCATCTACCGTGAGATGACGGCGGCAGGATATGATGTTGGCCTGCTTGAAGCAGGCCATGCAAACATTTTGACGGGCACCCTGAGCGGCTGGGACCTTGCCGGCTGGGAGATGTGGGCAGGCTTCGTATTCTTGCGGCTGTCCAATCTCTCGCCACGCCTGATCGACTCTTCGGAACTCGCCGCACAAAACCTCACTGGTCGCGGCGCCCTTTGGAACGCCGGCTCGGCGATGGTGACTCCGTGCCGTGCGCTCGCGGCAGCGCGCTCTTATGTGGAGTCACGCGGTAGTGTGGTTCGTGAGGGTGCCGCTATCACGGGCGCGACGCACAATGGCACGCACCACGCTGTCACACTCGCGGATGGCACCGTCGAGCGTGCCCGGGCGCTGGTGCTCGCATTGGGCACGTACCACGACGCCTTTGTCGCCACGCACCTCAGCGTGTGCGCCGCGAGCAGCCCGCGTGTCGGCGGGGTGGCCGGCCAGATTGCAATCTACGAGGTGCCAGCGCTGCCCCCTTCTCCAGGCGTCTTCGTGTACTCACCGGGCTCCGCCATACCCATGACCTTCCCGTCCTTCCAGTCGCGCCATCTCTCCAAATGCCCGTGGGTCCCCTCGTACGTCTGATGGCGTTGACTCGCCTCGGAGTCACCTCTGATGGCCTCGAATTGCTCTTGATTGCCTTATATAGCCTCCCATGACCTCTGATTGACCCCCTGCTCAGGTACTTTCTCACGCAGCAGTGTCGGGAGATGGGCGGCGACCGTTTCGCCAACTACCTATACGCAAGGCAGTGGACGCGCTCCGGACAGCCCTCGCTGCTCTCTACAGGCGCCCGGCGTGAGCCTGTAAGTGACGTGTCACGTTGCCACGGCGCGGCGTACATCGCACGCGATGTGCCGTACCGTGCAGACGTCGAACGCTGGGCGCTTGAGCAGGCGACCACCGTGTGGAACCTCGAGGCGTCGGACGCGACGCTGGTCGAGAACTATACTGCATGCTTCCCCGTGACGACGGACGGCAAGGTGCACGCGCGCGCGCTCGCGTGCGACGGCTTGCCAGCAGACTCCGTCTTCATTCTCAACGGCCTCGCCGGCGGTGGCATCAGCCTTGGGCCAGGCGCAGGCGAGCATGTGGCCAGGCTCGTCGGCTTCGCACTCGGTATGGGCGACGGCCCTTTGCAAGGCGCGGTGCTTGCGAGCTTCGCGCCGCTTGGCCTCGCTGGCCTCGCTGGTCTCATCCTCCTTGGGCTCGGCTGCTGGCTCGATCACATTCGCGTCGGAGGCATCTACGGCGTGGCCCGTTGCGGCTCACGCCGACAGCACAGGTGGACGGGGAGAAAGGTGGACGTTGTCGTGGGCGCAGATGAGAAGCAGATGGCACGTGGAGCCCGTTGCTGCGCTGGCTGCTACTGATTCATGCTCACAATCGTCGTCCTCACAATCGTCGTCGCCGGGACCACGTGGGCGGGAACGTCCGCCACGCGGCAGGCATGGCCGTCCTCATGAGCGGACTCTGCACACGCGTTCCTAGTCCGATGGTTCCGGTGGGGTTCTGAGGTTACGTGTGGTGGCTAATCACTTCACACCACTTCTTTCACAGAAGCCGACTGTGCACAAAGCGAACACAACCTTGCCGATGGCGTTTCCGACGACCAAGCTTTCTCACGTGACTCTCTACAAGAACGACTTCGCCTTCATCGAGCGACGTGCTCTGATTGGAGACTCCAAGGACTCCAAGCTGCGCACCTTTAAGTTGGACGTGCCTCACGAGAACCGAGCGCTAACCATGGCTACAGTGGCGGTGACCGCAGGCAATTCAGCTGGGGTGATGGTTGCCCACGACACCAAGACGGGATCCGCCGGCTCGTCATCTGTGGATAGTGTACACGATTTTGCCATCGGCTCCAAGATTGGGCTCGGTAACTTTCTCGCCTCGGTGATCGGCGCCGAGGTTGAGCTCCTCGCCGCCGATGATGGTGATGGGCCGAGGCTGAGCGCGAAAGGCCTGGTGGCGTGCGTCGACGAGCGCTCCCGCGCCATCCCCGGGACTGAAATAGTGGAGACTTACCAATCCGACGTGCAGATCCTCGATGCGTCCACCGGCAGCCTGGTGCGCATTCCACTCGCCGGCTTGTGCGCCGTCAAGCTTCTCGACCCTGCACTGCAAGCCGACCTGACAATGGCGCTCAAGGCGCAGCTGAGCAAACGCAAGCCAAGACCGAAGTCTGATAGCAGCGAGCTGCGCATCACCGTGCTCGACCCGTCCATCGATGACGCTGCCGAGCTGCAAGTGGCGTACGTGGAGCCCACGAGAGAGTGGTTGTGCTCGTACCGGCTGGATGTGCCCAAGGACGACGCTCAGGACGACGCGGTGGACGCGTCGTATGATTACGTGGCGAGGGAGGGCGCGAGCACGGCCAATGTGCCCGGCCAAAGGACGCAGCTCCACCTCTTCGGCGTCGTCACCAACGTCTCACGGGAAGACTGGAACGGCATCGGACTCTCGCTCGTTGCCAACGAGCTGGCACTGCAGCACCCAGAGGCCAAGGCAGCCGCGAAGGAGGTCGCCCACAAGGGCGCGTCTGGTGGCCGGGCGTCGAACGTCGTCGGCGGCGGCGGTGGCCACCAGCAGATCTTCGTCAAGACGCTCACCGGTAAGACGCTCACGCTTGAGGTGGACGCGACGGACTCGATCGACAACGTCAAGGCCAAGATCCAGGACAAGGAGGGCATCCCGCCCGACCAGCAGCGCCTGATCTTCGCGGGCAAGCAGCTCGAGGACG
>Ga0209550_10004544_pt1 | contig 13144 bp, 19 predicted proteins | sample LauGreSuBDMM15SN_2_FD_187567 | JGI IMG/M metagenome (GOLD analysis project Ga0209550, IMG submission 187567) | Freshwater lake microbial communities from Lake Michigan, USA - Su13.BD.MM15.SN (SPAdes) (version 5) | ecosystem: Environmental > Aquatic > Freshwater > Lake | place: Lake Michigan... | reverse complement strand
TATGGTTCGCTGTATGGGAGAGTAGGACGCTGCCGGGATATTCTTTGCAATACTAACAACAAAAGCCTCCCTTGGAAACAGGGGAGGCTTTTTTGTTTTACATCTCGTCTTCGCTCGATGGGCGGGCAATCCTCGATGGTTTAGATAGGTGGCAATACCCGTTCCAATCCGCCACACGGAAATCAAGCTACCTCATCGCCAATGGAGTATTTGTTTGCTGTATGGGAGAGTAGGAAGGTGCCGGAATATTTTCGCAATACTAACAACAAAAGCCTTCCTTGGAAACAGGGGAGGTTTTTTTGTTTTCATCTCGTCTTCGCTCGATAGGCAGGCAATGTTTGCTGAGTGGGTTGGTTTGTGGGTCTTTACTGATAGTTTAATTTATATCTAGCTCATGATAGTCAAAAAGAAATATTCTTAAGTTCTTTTGAAAATTTCAATTTTGAAATTTAATAATTATTCAACTTTAAAAATGCTAAATTATGAAATAAATCCCAAGCCTCCTGCTGATCTTTGATTTTTCTTCATTTTATTATATACCTGAGATACATCCAGTTTTTTAGAAAAAATCTTCTTTCATCTTCTATCTTGAAGATTTCCTGCAATCGATCCATAATACATTTGAGGCCTTTATGCTTTCTCTCCAATTCTACCCCATAGCCCCTTTTATTGTAATAAAAAAATATACGATTTTCTCCATAACAGGATTCATTAAAAACAATATATTCAATATCTTTAAGTCTTTCATTAGGTAAGTGAATAATTTTTTTCTAAGTATTTATATGATTCACCCCAGTAGTCCTGATTTGTTCCTTTATAGTTATAGTAAAATACATGGTCTTTGTCATCTAATTTTGATTTCATATATCTTTGGAGAGATACCAAAACATAAAATGTATCCTCTTTCAATACCTCTACAACTGCATTGTATCCTTTAAAAATAAGCATACCCTTCTTCTCCTATTATTTCCTTAATTAGGATATATATTTCCTTCTAATGCTTATATGGCTTGAGAGTATAAAATTATTTCGTTTGCCTGGATTTTTTTTGGAAGATTTCTTAAAATTTTTTTTTCTGTGAAATAAAATTTGAATTAGTTGAATATAAATCTTAGGGATAGAGAAGGAGATAAATAGTATGACACCAAAAGATTATTATTACACTTATTTTCAGAATGATTTTGCAAGGTTTTTTAGTTCTTTGAATCGAAAAGGTTCTTTGTCTAGAAGAAGAGGCTCTCTTTTAAGAATTGGGGTCAATACCCTTGCCCCGCAAAGCGATGAATACTTTTCGGTATATGATTTTTGTATTGAAAGAAAAATAGATCATCTTAGAGATATTAGTAGCAAAAATTATTTTATGTTTAGTGTTGCCTATACTATATTGATAGACCAACTCATGTGCACTCATTTCAAAGAATCCTATCCAAAGTTTAGAGAAATTACTCTTTATCCCAAGATGGATGGAAGTGCAGGATGGGCAGGATCGATTTCCCATGCCAATCCATTTGCTATCTTTAATGATGATTTCATCCGAAGCAGGAACCTTGATTTCAGAATCCTTGAGGAAGAGTTCGAGAGTTATGCGAAATTTATTTTGGAAGACCTTGAAACTTTTTGCAATGAATACGGAGAACAAATTGGGAATATCAATTGGGCTCAGGTCAAAACTGTGATGCAAAAGGATAGAGATATTGGGTGTACGCCTATAGGGATTATTTTTTATAATAAATTATTTAAGTCCGTGAGTACCTAATGAATTAGATTTATGGATGTGTATACTAAATTCATGTAGTACGAATACTATAGGAGAGATTTTATGAAAGAAATAACTGAAGAAGAAAAAAGAAAAATTACAGAAAGATATAAAGCTATTCGTAGAGGTGAAATTAAAGCTGAATATGTAGGTATACCCGATGAATTTAGGATAGAAGAGGAAGAACGCCGGAAAAAGGAGAAACCTGAAACCGAACACGGTCATTCGATTGGCTATCTTTATGCGAAAGGACTTTATCTTGCAGGGTATAGACCAAGACCCAAAGAAGATTTCTGGATAAATAAAGAAAGTATAAACCCTAACGAAAGTAAAGAGAAACCAACAGAACTATAATAGAGAAGTTGCATTACATGAATACTGCCATCAATTCCAACAGAGGCTTACGAGCATTTCATCTACTTCTCCACTAATTTACCCGTTACAAATTTATGAAGTAAGCTGGAAATAAAAGTTTGGTAGGGTAATCCTTCTTCAAAGGCTTTTCTTTGCAGGGATTGTAAATCCAATTGATTCAACCTTATATTGATTCTCTTGTTCTTTGCTAGAGTAGCGGAAGCAGACTTTTGATAACTGCTAATAATTTTTTTATTCAAACCGATGGACTTCCACTCCCCGGCCTCATAGGAAGTGAGAATTTCTAACTCCTCTTCTGATAATGGGGGTAGTTTTTTAGATTTTTTCTCTGCCTTAGATTTCATAATCTTCTTCCTTCAAGAGGTAATCACGTGTAGCTCTTCGACTTAGTACTATGGTCTTAAGAAAAACAACCCGGTAACAATCTTTAGCTTAGGTCAAATATTTTTTACTTAAATCTCTAACAATATATAATTAAATTCCCTCTCAAAATAAATTCAAATCCTGAAAAAACTTGGAAAAAAATGAAATATTTCCCCTCTTAAATAGAATATATTAGTTAGATTCAATTTTATATTGATGGGAGAAAACGCTATGTTAAGGATAAGTGTACTACTAAAAGAATGGAAAAATAAAAATTTACTATGGAATCTTTCTTCTGCGATGGATTTTAAAGATCTACTTTTCACTCACCCCGCATACCTAGAAAAAATCAATATAAATGAAGCTCCAGAAGTGTATATTCACACTGATTTTTGTAGAGAGATTCTAACTCAACTGAAATTATCTAATCATTATTATCATAATTTTTCCTATAGTAAAAATGAGGAAGAGCTTCTCAGACAAGACATAGATCCCAGAAAAAAATCCTATAGGTATCGACCAAATCTTGAATTTCCACTTTTTGATAACTATGAAAGAGAATATTGTAGTAAGGAAATAAATGAAATTATTTTTGAGGACAAATCATTCAATAGTTTTAGAACTAGGATTACACTTATTACTTCAGAGAGAATTTTGAATGATATAGGTATTTATCAATACAATTCAGTTAAATATGTACATTTCCCAGAAATTGGATTCCCAGAATTTTTTGCCTTAAAATTAAGACTCAAAGTAGAGTCCGATACATTTTCTACCAGAGAATTAGATGTATATTATTTCTTCATGGAAAATATAAACTTTTTAAGAGATATTGTATTTCATTATAATTTAAATCTTTCCACTATACATTATATGCATGATGGAAGAGGTTTTGGCTATAACAATCATTCGAATCTTTGGATTCTAAAATATCTTACATATTTGAGAACTAAGTATTTGATTTTATATACTGGCTATTTTAATAGAGAGGAATTAATTGATGAAGATTATCTTTCTGGTAACAATGTAAACCAATTGCATAGATCAATTTTGGAACAGGAGGAATTTCTTCGAAAAATCCCAGATCATTACCTTAGTTCATTTCAAGTTAAAGCTTTTCATCGAAATACAAAGAGAGAGATCGTTTGGGCAAGACCAATTTAGGTTAAGACTAAAACACGAGGAAATTAGTTTTAAGATTTTTAACATTCAGGGATAGAACTTAAAATGGCTTCATCCATACTATCCAAATAAATGAGAATTGTTACACCCAACCCTTATTTTTTTTGAGGAGTTCAATGTGTCCTAAATGATGTCTTCCATGCCATACATAGAGAAGTACAATTTCAGCTACCTGTATTTTTTTTTGATTTTCAGGATGAAAATATTCTTTTCTAATATCAGTTTTATCCAATGAAATAAGCAACGTATACCATCTGTGATGAACACCTTCCAAAATATTCATGGATTCAATCACAGAAGAGTTTTTTCCATCTGAGAGTTCTGCCCATTTATCCTCTAAGTAAGGTTTAATCACAGGAATGTTTTTTCGTGAGTGCCAATTTTGTTCGAATAAATGCATTCATATGACTATCTGCGAGATGGTGAATCACTTGAGCCACAGTCCAGACTCCGGGCAATGTTTTAGTAAGCAAGTGATTCTCGTCACAATTTAAAATAGTTGATTTTACTTCTTCGGGAAATTTAACTAAATCTTCCGCGAATGACTTTACTGTTTCTATATTTAAAATTTCTGGAGAGTTATAAGGACCTATAGGATACATGTTTAATTACTCCGATTGCTTAGTACTAAGAAAGTGTAAATGATTTTGAAAAGTGTTTTTCTTATTCTTTATTAGATGTACTAATAAGTAAAACTCCAGAAATCAAAACTATAGTACCTACTATTTCTGAACTAGATACAATTTCCCCCAAAAATATATTTGCAAGGTACAAAGTTGATACGGGACCTAAAGAACTTATGATTGCTGATTTTTGGGAACCAATTCTTTTTATTCCTTGTGATAATAAAAATACTGGTATCACTGTTGAAAAAATAGCCATAGAAAAACTTAATATATATATTTTTATAGATTGATTAAATAGTTGATAAACTGGAAATTGAACAGAGTATTGAACCAAAACAGAAATAGCTGCTATTGACATCGCAAGTGAGGTGTATAGAGAGGCACCTATCAAAGGAATTAATTTACCACTTCCTACCAAATACCCAGCATACGTGACTGCAGCCATAAAAATCCAAATACCTCCAAAAAGTTTATTCCTATCTATAAAAAAATTTCCTCCCACAAAAATAGATAGTATACCTCCATAGGTTAATATAAGAGCTATTATCTCTTTTTTATTAAATGGTTTTCTATAAATAAAAAAATTAAGTAGTACAACTATTGTTGGGTAGGTAAAAAGAATTATTCTCTCTAAACCTGCTGATACATATTCCAATCCATAAAAGTCAAAAATGCTTGAAAAGTAGTAACCCAAAATTCCCAAAATTAAAATTTGGAAATATATAGTTCTTTCAAATATTAATTTTTCCTTTTGGAAATAAATTCCAGCGAAAAAAAAGGGAAGACTGAATGCCATTCGTAGTGCAAGTATTAAGATAGGGTTAGGATTTTCCGAGAGAGCCAGTTTTACAAGTATAGATTTGATTGAAAATCCCAGTGCAGAAATTACAACAAAGAGTATTCCCACACTGAAATCAGCTTGTTTGCTTAAAGTTTCATGCTTCATCCAAAATAGAAATGGTTGATATCTTTACATCTACTTCTGGTTTGTCTCCATAGGCGGTTTTAGTTTCAGAAATTTTCATAATTATATCCTCACCATCTGAAACCCTACCAAAGACAGCATGTTTGTTGTCTAGATATGTGTTGTCTCTTACATTGATAAAAAATTGAGAGCCACCTGTGTTTGGTCCTGCATTTGCCATAGAAATTGTAAATTTAGTATTACGAAGTTCTGGATGAAATTCATCTTGGATTTTAAATCCAGGTCCACCCGTTCCATTTCCTTTGGGGCAACCGCCCTGAATCATAAAATTTTTTATCACACGATGAAATATCAATCCATCATAAAATTTATCATTTGCTAATTTAATAAAATTTCCGGTTGTGATGGGTGCATTTTTTGTATCTAACTCTATTGTAAAATTACCCTCAGTGGTTGTAAAAATTGCTTTTGCCATTATTTTTCTCCTTAGGGCATTTTTGATCTTCTTAGATTCTTGAAAAGGGAAAAATGCTGTTGCAAACTTCTATCCATTTTGGGGGAGAGACGAAAAGAAGTATGATTCATTTGTAAGAAGACATTAGTTTTGTCGTATCAAAGCTACAGCATCGCTGTGGAGTATTTTATTGGTAGCCAATGTTTCTGGATAAAATGGATCAAATTCACTCCCATCAAATTTGGTAATCTTTCCCCCAGCTTCTTCCACCAAAAGAGCTCCCGCAGCCACATCCCAGGAATTTAAATTAGTTTCATAAAAAATATCAAATTTTCCTTCTGCCACCCATGCCAAATCCAAAGCTGCTGCTCCCGTTCTACGTATACCCCTGGTGTTGATCAGAACCTCTCGTAAATTTTTTAAGAGAACTTCTATTTCAATATTTCGATTGTAAGGAAACCCCGTACAACATAAGGAATCAATGAGTTTCGTGGTTTGGGAAGTATAGATTTCTTTATTATTTTTAAATGCCCCACCATTTCTCACAGCGTGGTAGATGTCTTTTAATTCTGGCAGGGCAATGAGTCCATAATCAATCTTGGACGTTTCTAGATTTTGAATCCCAATAGAAATAGCATAGAGGGGAAGTCTGTGGGCAAAGTTTGAGGTGCCATCTAATGGATCCAATATCCATTTGTAGGGAGATGTTCCTTTGATAGAAGTTCCTTCTTCTCCGAGAATAGAATCATTGGGGAAATTTTTTAAAATAAATTGGATCAGTCTTTCTTCAGATCCCTTATCACCTTCTGTAACAAGGTCAATTTCCCCTTTTTTCTCGATAATAAAATTGGATTTTTTTTGGATACCCGTCAAAAAATCCATGATTTCCGGAATAAATAAAAGTGTTTTCTTTCCTCTCTCTTCAATCTCACTCAATGGATGTTCTCCTGATTTGGCATTTACTATTTGAAAACTATTCTCAAATTCGGGGTGTTTTTAGAACAGAGTAAAAAACTCTACCCTGCAAAAAGTGTCTATTAAAAAAAAGGAATGGTTGGACATTTTAAAAGGATGATTTACAATAGAATCTTCGTTGAACAAATATTTGTAAAAATATTTTTCGTAGTACATATTTTAAGTTAATTTAGCTTTATTAGAGTTTTCTTCAAAGAAATTTTTAAAACTTTGGGTGGGGATATAAATATGTCGTTTATTGGTAATATTATTTGGATTGTGCTTGGAGGATTTTTTCCTGCTCTCTTGTGGCTCTGTGCTGGATTAGTTTGTTGTATTACAATTATTGGAATACCATTTGGCATTCAATGTTTAAAAATTTCTTGGGTATCCCTTTTGCCCTTTGGTAAAACTATAAATCCGGGAAGATTTGGTGCGGCGGGGTTTATTTTAAATGTTATATGGATTTTGGTAGTTGGTTGGGCGGTGGCAGTATCCCATTTTGGTCTGGGACTTCTATTTTGTATTACTATCATTGGAATTCCATTTGGGATCCAACACTTTAAACTAGCACTCTTGAGTTTACTTCCCTTTGGTGCTGAAATAAATTAGATTTTACAACTTGTAAAATGATTGCCTTTTATAGATAAGGCTAAATTTTATAAAATTATGTTTAACGGCGTCTATACTGCAATTGTTACTCCCTTTTCGAATGATAGAATTGACTATGATTCCTACCACATCCTTCTGGAACGCCAAATCAAAGCGGGTGTCTCTGGGGTTGTTCCTTGTGGAACAACTGGAGAGTCTCCCACTCTTAGCTATGAAGAGCACAGCGAACTTATACGCAAAACTGTAGAAATCTGTAAGGGCAAAATCCAGGTGATAGCGGGAACAGGTTCTAATTCCACCAAAGAGGCAATTGAGCTTACCGAGTACGCCTGCAAGGATGGGGTAGATGGTATCCTATCCGTAAATCCTTACTACAACAAGCCCACCCAAGAGGGGCTCTTTCTCCATTTCCAGGCAATTGCAAAGGCATCCTCCAAGCCAATCATGCTCTATAACATCCCTGGAAGAACAGCTATCAATATGCTACCTGAAACAATCCAGCGTCTCTCGGGTATTCCAAATATTGTATCCGTAAAAGAAGCTACCGGAGATTTGGGGCAAATGTCGAAAACTATCTCTTTGGTTCCCGGAGCTTTTACCGTTTTGTCGGGAGATGACAACCTAACCCTACCTTTGATGTCTGTAGGAGGGAGGGGAGTGGTGTCTGTGGTCTCTAACCTCTTTCCGGAAAGCGTAAGAAATCTTGTGGATGCCTTTCGAAATGGGGATATTTTAAAAGCAAAAGAAATACATTATTCTCTCTTGAAAGTTTTTTCCCTCGCATTTGTGGAGACCAATCCCATTCCCGTAAAAGCAGCCCTCCATTGGATGGGACTATGTAAAAATGAAATTCGCCTCCCACTCACTGAGCTCAGCTTTGGAAAAGGGCAGGATGAACTGAAAGCGGCTATTAAAGCTTTGGAGGAGAAGGGTTTTGCCTAGTTCTCGAAAAAGAGTATGTTTAATCGGTGCAGCAGGAAGGATGGGAAAGTCCATCACCCAGGTTCTTTTCACTTCCAGCTCCCTGCAATTGGAAGCTGCAATAGAAAGGGATGACAGTATCTTTTTGGGATTGGACAGTGGATTGCATTCAAGTACAAAAGAAAACAAAATACTCTATTCTACTGATCTTACAAAGGGAATCAAGGGATCAGATGTATTGATAGACTTTAGTTCTCATACCGGAACTCTCTCCATCCTCGAAGAGGCTGCAAAAGAAAATAAACCGGTTGTGGTTGGGGCAACAGGTCATTCAGCCGATGAATCTGAAAAAATCAAAGCATTTTCAAAAAAAATACCCCTCATTTATTCCCCTAACATGAGTGTGGGAGTAAATCTACTCTTTAAATTGATAGAGCTTGCCGCACCTGTTTTAGGTGAGCATTTTGATGTAGAACTCCTGGACATACACCATCGACATAAGAAAGATTCCCCTTCAGGAACTGCAATGGCATTGAAAAATGTATTGCTAAAAGCACTTCATCGAGAGGAATCCAATGTAATATATGGAAGACATGGTTTGTATGGAGAGAGAGATCCCAAGCAAATTGCCATTCACACAATGAGGGCTGGTGAAGTAATTGGTGAGCATACTGTTTATTTTACTTCTCCTGAAGAACGAATTGAGATTTCGCATAGAGCGGAGGATCGTAAGACATTTGCTGTAGGAGCTGTAAAGGCTGCAGATTTTTTAGTATTGCAGGGTATCGGATCTTATACTATGTTTGATGTCTTGGGGATTTGAGACTTGGATACACTTAGAAGTATATTTTTTTTAGACTTCTATAATATCTCCATAATCCGTACGTTTATAGACATTACAATTGTAAGCTTAATTTTTTACATCCTTTATGTCACACTCCGTAAGACAAGGGCACTTCAATTATTTATAGGTTTGGGTGTAATTTTACTACTTGGTGCAATTTCTAGTTATTTTGAATTAGAGCTTTTGGTATGGCTGATAGATAGTTTTAGACCCGCATTGGTCTTTCTTGTCATTGTACTACTTCAGCCTGAACTTCGAAGGGTATTTTCAGATCTCACCAAATCTAAACTTTTAAAAATATTTTTATTAAAGCCCAATTTCCAATTAGATGAAATTGTAGAAGCCGTTAAATCAATGGCAAAATCTAAAACGGGATCCATCATTGCAATTACTAAAGACATTAGTTTAAAAGATATAGTGGAAAGATCAGTACAAATTGATGGAATCATTTCGTCTAGTTTGCTACTCACAATCTTTAAGAAAAATTCTCCTCTCCACGATGGGGCAGTTATTGTAGAACAAAATAGGATAGCTTCAGCTTCATCCTATCTTCCATTGAGTGAAAATCTAGAGAGTGCAGCCACAATGGGAGCAAGGCATAGATCAGCCCTTGGATTGAGTGAGGAAACAGATGCTGTGATCATTGTCACTTCTGAAGAAAGAGGAGAAATTTCCATTTGTTTTAATAGCGAAATGTACCATCCTATCAAACCTTTTGAGCTAAAAGCTGTACTACTTTCTTTTCTCCAAACCAAATCAAAGCCCCAACCACAATTACCTATGGATGACTCAAAAATTCAACTTACTAAAAAAGAGGAGGAACTTGTTTGAGATCAATATCGGTGGTGGGATCATATTTTGTAGTACTAATAAAGTTTATATTTCATAATTGGTTTGCAAAGTTTCTTTCTTTTGTAGTGGCTTGTCTCTTTTATTTAAATTTACAAGCATCAAAAATTCTTGTAAAAAATTTAGAAATACCCATTGAATATCCCCGACTTTCAGCGTCATTTATGTATGGAAAAAACAATCCTAAAACTTGTTCTGTGAAGGTGGAAGGCTTTAAAGATCTTGTAAATTATCATAGCCAGTTTTTAAAATTTATAATTGATCAAAATGAATTGAGAGTGGGTGAAAACCTTATCTCTGTAAAAAAGTTTTGGGGCTCATCATCTAAATTAAAAATAACTCCAGAAAGTGAATCTTTACGTGTTTATGTAGAACATTCCTATACTAAATCCGTACCTGTTGAAATACTTTTTGAAGGGGACCTTTCACAAAACCTCGTGAAAACTTCTCATTCTATAAAACCTAATATGATTACATTGAGTGGATCCAAAGAAATTTTAGATTCTTTTTCTAAACTAGTCATAGGAAAGGTAAATCTTTCCATTCTAAAAGATTCAGTTTCATTGGGGATCAGACCTTCTGAACCACCAGTTGGTACTACATTTCAAGGTAATCCACGAGAATATATTGTGCGTGTGAATATTTTAAAAGTCTCATCCGGTACAGGAGAGCAGATATTTGCAGGAGTGCCTCTGAAATGTGAGGGAAAAAATGAAAATCTTATTGCAACACTTTCGCAGGATGAAGTATCAATAAAGTTTAATTCCCCAATTTCATTTAGCAGCGTAGATATCTACCAGGGGATCAAAGCTACGGTTCCCTGTAATTATACGTATGACGCTAAAACCAAACGAATCCTTCCAAATGGCTACCCTGCATCTGGAAAAGTCAGGGTTACAAAATCTAACTTATTAAAACCAATTGAAATTATTTCTGTAATACCAGAAAAGGTCACTATTCTATACAAAGTGCGAACAAGGGAAGAAGATTCAAGATTAGGGGAAGATCCCGCTTTTGATGATATCATATGGCCTGAATACCCTAAAGATGATCCGAGGTTTCAATGAGAATCAATATAGGAAATGACATTGTAGAAAATAGGAGAATAAGTGAAACATACTCCAAGTTTGGAACAAGATTTTTGGAGAAAATTTTTACGGATTCTGAAATTGAATATTGTTTGAGTAAAAAGGATCCAATTCCCCATCTCTCTGCCAGATTTTCCTGTAAGGAAGCATTTATCAAAGCATTGGATCTTCCGGATGGGGTAGCTATAGATTTTAAGGAAATTGAATTGTCCGGACAGAATTTTGGCAAAAAAAAACTTTCCTTGTTTGGAAAAGCAAAAGAGGTTTTTTTGTCTCAGGGGTTCACGGATTCATCTGTGTCGATTTCCCATACCGATTCAATTTCCAGTGCAGTGGTTGTATTGTATGAAAAATAAACTAGTCCTCAGACCTCAAAAAAAATGATTACACAAGAGATGACTGCTCTTTTAAAATTTTACAATGAAGGTTTAAAAAAGTACAAAAAACGGATATTCAAAGAAGCGCTCGGAGAATTTGAAAAAGCATTGGAAATTAACCCAAGTGATGGTCCCACACAAGTATATATAAAACGTTGCAAGGAGTACATTGAAATTCCACCTCCAGAAGATTGGGATGGTGTTTACACAATGAAAACAAAATAATATGTCAAAAAAAACAAACCAATATATGGTCACAGAGCATGGGAAGATATCTACTATTTTAGGTAGGGAAACCTCCCTAACTGGAACTCTCACATTTAAAAAGCCCTTACAGATTGCGGGGGAATTCAATGGAGAAATCATTTCAGATGGATTTCTCTTGATCAGTGAAACAGCCAATGTAAAGGCAAATATCAAAGCCCACACAGTGGTTGTGGGGGGGCAGGTTACGGGCAATGTAATAGCTACGGATCGCTTAGAAATGCTCTCCACAGGCAGGGTCAATGGAAATATCAAGACTGCTAAACTCCAAATTGCTGATGGAGTGATCTTTGATGGGAATTGTGAAATGATCCAACCTGACTAGAAGATTGTATATTTTCAATTTGACGTAAAGTATTTCTCCATTGAGATGGTCTTTGGGAACTTTTTTAGGTTCGCATGTTAAAGAATGGACAATCCGATGGTAAAATTCTTTTTAGCTACCGGACTGGGACTACTCATAGGGGCAGTGCTTGGAGTTTTGCTTGATAAACTCTTTGGTTCCCAAGTTTTTTCTCTCCCACTCTTAAAAGATGCTTTCCTCTTAGAGTTTTACATCATTAAGATCGAGATACAACTCACCCCTGCAAGTCTATTTGGATTTGTGGTATCGGGATATCTCGTGATAAAAAAGGGGTAAGAATGTCAGTAATATCCATGAAAAATCTCCTGGAAGCAGGAGTTCACTTTGGACACCAAACCAGAAAATGGAATCCAAAAATGGCACCGTATGTCTTTACGGCTAGAAATGGGATTCACATCATTGATCTCCAAAAAACCGTACAAAAAGCAAAAGAAGCATACGATGCTCTCAAAAAATATTCCAACCAGGGAAAGAAGGTTCTCTTTGTAGGAACCAAGAAACAAGCTAGGGGAGCTATTGAAAGGGAAGCAAAACGATGTGGTATGTATTATGTTTCCAATCGATGGTTGGGTGGTCTACTCACCAACTGGAATACTGTTAAAAAAAGTATAGCAAGGCTCAAACGATTAGAGCAAATGATGGAAAACAATTCCTTTGAGCAGGAAGCCAGAACCAAAAAAGAACAATTGGGTTTGCAAAGGGAATTAGAAAAGCTCCGCAAAACTCTAGGTGGTATCAAGGACATGAATGGTGTTCCTGATATTCTCTTTGTCATAGATCCTAAAAAAGAAGAAATTGCCGTAAAAGAAGCTAAATCATTAGGATTAAAAGTTTTTGCTGTGATTGATACCAACTGTGACCCAGAGCTTATAGATTACGCCATCCCTGGAAATGACGATGCCATACGAGCAATCACTCTCTTTCTCGAGACAATGTCAAATGCCGTGATTGAGGGAACGGGTGGAGAAGTAGTCCAGCCTAAATTCAGTGATGAAATGGACGAAGAAGACATCAGTAACATGAACTATCGTGGTGAATACGACGAAATGGGACGATTCATTGAAGATGATGATTCTACTTTTAAAAAAGAGTTCACAGAGCCTAAATCTGATGTAAAATCTGAAGTGAAATCAGAAGTAAATCCTGAAGTGAAATCAGAAGTAAATCCTGAAGTAAAATCTGAAGTAAAA
>Ga0209550_10004543_pt1 | contig 13146 bp, 12 predicted proteins | sample LauGreSuBDMM15SN_2_FD_187567 | JGI IMG/M metagenome (GOLD analysis project Ga0209550, IMG submission 187567) | Freshwater lake microbial communities from Lake Michigan, USA - Su13.BD.MM15.SN (SPAdes) (version 5) | ecosystem: Environmental > Aquatic > Freshwater > Lake | place: Lake Michigan... | reverse complement strand
CCTTGCGACGATAAGGCCCTCGCGCCCCACGTCCGCACCGCCGCCAAGCGCGGGCTTCCAGTTGCGATATTCGACTCCCCGCTCGATGCCAAACAGGGCACCGACTTCATCAACTTCACCGCTACCGACAATAAGGCCGCCGGCGCCACCGCCGCCACCACGCTTGCCACCCTCATCGGCTCCAGCCCCGTTCACGACGGCCAAGTGCTTGTGATCCGCTTCACCGAGGGCTCGGCCAGCACCCGTTTGCGCGAGGAGGGCTTCACCGCCGCGCTCGCCGCCGCCCCCGGTCTGAAAATCGCCGCGCAACAGTTCACTGACGGTTCGATGGCCGGCGCCCAGCGCGTCGCCGAGACACTCCTCGGCAACTACGTTAAGAATAACAAACTCGAGCTCGCCGGCATCTTCGCTTCGAACCAGCCCACCGCCGAGGGCACCTACAACGCCCTCCGCTCCCTCCGCGAAAAGGGCGTCGAAATCACCGCCAAAGTCGTCGGCTTCGACGACTCCACCCTTCTTCTCCAAGGCCTCCAAAATGGCATCGTGGACGCACTCGTTGTCCAAGATCCCGAGAAGATGGGCTACCTCGGCGTTAAATCACTCGTTGACCATATCCAAGGCCGTCCGGTCGACGCCTATGTGGACACCGGCGTGACCGTCAAAACCAAGCTCAACACCTCCGCGAAGTAACCAATCCGAGCGAGCGCAGTGCGGGCGTCGCCTCAGCGCGCCTGCTCGCTCCGCATCACTTTATCGCCGTGAGTGACACCCAGCTGAAGTCCGCCACCATCCTTACCGTTCGCGGCCTCACCAAATCTTTCGGCGCCACCCAAGCGCTCAAAGGCGTGGACCTTACCCTCGCGCCGGGCGAGGTCCTTGCGCTCATCGGTGAGAACGGTGCCGGCAAGAGCACGCTGATGAAAGTGCTCTCGGGCGCGCACTCCGCCGACTCCGGCGAGATGACGCTCGACGGCGCACCCTACCGCCCCTCCGGCCCGCTTCACGCCCGCGGCCTCGGCGTTTGCATGATTTACCAGGAGCTCGCTCTGGCCACCCACCTCAGCGCAATGGAGAATATCCTGCTGGGCATCGAGCCGACTTGGGGCCCTTTCATGAACTGGCGCGAAACCCGCGCGATTGCCCGGCGCGCCTTGGACGAGGTTGGCTTGAGCGAACTCGATCCCGCCGCCATCGTCGGCGACCTCTCGATCGCCGAGCAGCAACTCGTTGAAATCGCCCGGGCCGTCGCCGTCGGTTGCAAGGTGCTCGTGCTCGATGAACCCACCAGCTCGCTTACTCAAAAAGACGTGCAGGCGTTGTTCGCGCTGGTGCGGCGCCTTCGCGCCAAGGGCGTAGCCATCGTTTACATCAGTCACGCCCTTGAAGAGATCGAGGCCCTTTGCGATCGGTTCACCGTCATGCGTGACGGCGAGACGGTCGGCCAAGGAAAAGTCGGTGACGTGCCGGTCAGCCGCATCATCGCCATGATGGTGGGGCGCGAGGTCGCCGACCTTTACCCTCGCTCGCCACGACTCGCCTCCGACCCCATCTTGGAAATCCGCGCGCTCGCCGGGCAAAAGTTTCCCAAGTCCGCCGGCTTCGTTCTCCGTCGGGGCGAAGTGATCGGCATCGCCGGTCTCATCGGCTCCGGCCGCACCGAGACACTTCGCGCCCTCTTTGGCCTCGACCCGGTGAGCTCCGGCGAGATTCGTATCCACGGAAAACCTACCAAGCCGGCCGGCCCGGGCGTGCGGTGGGCCGAGGGCCTCGGGCTGGTCAGCGAGGACCGCAAGACCGAGGGGCTTGCTCAAAATCTCTCCATCGCCGAGAACCTTACCCTCTCCAAACTCGAAGGGCTCGGCCCGTGGCGTTTCGTGCGCCCCTCCCTTCAAAACGCTGCCGCCGAGCCTTGGATCAAGGCCTTCCCGATCAAATGCCAGGGCGGCGGTCAACCCGTCGAGGCCCTCTCGGGTGGCAACCAACAGAAAGTCGCCATCGCCCGCCTGCTCCACCACGACTGCGATGTGCTCCTGCTCGACGAGCCCACCCGTGGCATTGATGTTGGCTCGAAGGCCCAAATCTACGCGTGGATTGATAAACTCGCGCTCGGCGATCCCTCCACCGGCAAAGCCCCCAAAGCCGTGCTCGTGGTTTCTAGTTACCTGCCCGAACTCCTCGGCATCTGCGACCGCATCGCCGTGATGTCGCGCGGCGTGCTCGGCGAGGCCAAACCCGTCGCCTCTTGGACGGAACACTCTCTCATGCTCGCTGCCACCGGTCAGGATCAACGCGTTTAAAGAATCATCCTAAAAATGTCCCAGTCCACTGCCTCCGCTCCGCTTGTTTCCGGCATTAAAAACTCGTCCCGCATCGTCGCGGTGCTCGGCCGGCTGGCCGCGCTCGCCGCCGTGTATGCGTTTTTCGCGTTCCTCACGCCGGGGAGCAAGGGCTTCATGTCCGACGCGAACACCCAGTTGATGCTGCAGGATATCGCGGTCGTCGCGATGGCGGCCATTGGCATGACCATCATCATCATCGCCGGCGGTATAGATCTTTCTGCGGGATCGTCCATCGCCCTCGCGATGATCACCACGGCCTACGTGCTCAACCTCGGGCCCGCCGACGCCAAGCTGGTCCTCGCCCATCCGACGCTCCTTCCCTTGCTCGCGGTCGGCGCGGCGATCGCAGTTTCCGTGCTCATCGGGTTTATCAACGGTGCTCTCGTCACCTGGCTTCGTATCGTCCCCTTCATCATCACGCTCGGCACGATGCAGATGGCGCGCGGCCTCGCGAAACTCGTGGCCAACGAGCAAAACATCTACCCGCCCGAAGCGGTTCAGGATTTGTGGATCGCACGTCTCCTTGATCCGTCCAAGACCGTCCTCACGTGGCCCTTCCTGCCGGTGGCGGTGTGGCTCGTCATCGGTGCCGCGATTCTGACCGCGCTCTTCCTGCGCTACACTCGGCTCGGCCGGCACATTTTTGCGCTCGGCTCCAACGAAAAGACGGCGGTGCTTTGCGGCGTGCCGGTCAATCGCACCAAGATACTCGTTTACATGATTGGTGGTCTCTTCAGCGGACTTGCCGGCGTGCTTTTCTTTGCCCGTCTCGGCTCGATCGGCCAGCCCACCGAGGCCATCGGTTACGAACTATTTGTAATCGCGGCGGCCGTCATCGGCGGCGCGAGTTTGCTCGGCGGACGCGGCACCATCCTCGGCACCATGATCGGCGCGCTGATTATCACCATCCTGCGCAACGGCGGGGTAAAGATGGGCTGGCCGCAGTATACCCAGGAGATCGTGATGGGCGCGGTCATCATCATCGCCGTGGCGATTGATAACCTGCGCACCGCTCGGAAATCGTAAGCCCTCCGGCGCCGCTCGAAGCGCGTGATTGTTACAATTCAGCGGAGAGGCCCCAAAGCCCTCGCGAAACGGCTTGCCTGCCTTGGGTGTGCTGATGAGAGTTCGCCTGCCCGTGCACTTCGCCCGGGAGTATCTATCTTCGCTTAACACTGACCGCCGGCTTGATTTAGCTAGCTCTCCCGCATGGACGAGACCCCTCCGCAAACGCCTGACAACGGGCTCAACAAGCTCGATTTATCGCAGCTTCAAAGCTTCAGTTTCGGGACCTCATGGGTTCAGGAAAAACCTGCCCCCGGCGGTGCGCCACGCGGCGACCGCGAGCGCCGCGATGACCGGCCCCGACGCGAAGGCGATGCCCCGCCTCGCCGTGATCGGCGCGATTTTAAGCGCCCCGCCGGCGGTCCCGGCCCCTCCTCAGAGGGTGGCGCCCCCGCCGCTCCCTCTCCCGCTTTTGCGCCCCGTGGAGAGCGTCCCGCCGGTCCCGGCGGTCCAGGCCGCCCAGAGGGCGGCGCGCCCCGTGGAGAGCGTCCCCGTTTCGAGGGTCGTGGCGACCCGCGCGGCCCCCGTCGCGATAGCCGTGATGGCCCCGGCAGTCAGGCTGGCGGACGTCCCGATTTCCGCGGCCCGCCGCGCGAGCCGGTCGGCCCCTACATCAGCCCTTTCTTTGGCGTTACCTTTTATCCCGAGGATCAAAGTTTCAGTGCGCTCGCCCAGGCGATCCGCAAATCCTGCCGGACCTTCGAGTTGTTCTACATCGCGAAATCAGTCGTGGATAAAAACGATCGCTACGTCGCCGTCGTGCAGCGTCTCGATCCGAATGCCCGCCCCGGTGACGCCGCTCCGGCCCAGCCGGCCGCGAAACCCGCGCCGTTCTTTATCTCGGTGCCCGATGGCGTGCCCTTCGAATCCGAAGAGGCTGCAATCAACTACGTGATGGAAAAACACCTCGGCTCATTCTTCGACGTCTCCGATGTCGAGATCGAGGCGCCGAAGGGTAATTTCCAGGTCATCAACCGCTGCCCAGTCACCGGCACCTTGCTCGCGCCGCCAAATTATCACCGCTACCTGCAAATCCTCCAGCAGCACCATGCGGCCAACGTTCGCATTCCTTTCGATGCCTACAAAGCCAGGGTCGAGTCCGTGCGCGAGCCCGAGCTGATCGCCCAGTGGCTGGAACAGATGAAGAAGACCACGCGTTACACCGTGAAGTCCGCCGCGTCAGTCGCACCTTCCGCCGTAGCAGCGCCTGACGCCGCACCCGCAGCGGAGCCGTCCGCCGAGTCCGCTCTGGAGTCAGTGTCCGCCGAGCCCGCCGCTGATGCGCCTTCCGCACCGGCCGCGGAGGCTCCGATCGCCGCGCCAGACGCCATTGAGCCCGCCGCCCCCGTCATCTCTTTCGATTCAATCGAGGATGCACGCCAGTATCTCCTCACCACCGCACGCGAAAAAATCGTGCGCTCGGTCGAGCAGTTACGTTTTCCGGGCCGTATCCTGGAGACACTCCCGGCTGGAAGTGAGATCCGTCGTGCGGTCGAGGGCTCAGTCGAGCGCCAGCGCCGCTTCCCGCTCGATACCGCCAACGCGCTGCGCGGACGCCTCCGCCGCGAGAGCTTCACCATCTTCAAGAAGGGCTCGAAGGGCATTAGCTACGTGTGCGCCGTTAAGCGCCGCTTCCGTGTCGCGGGCCAGGCCTTCTCCGACTCCCTAAGTGCGCTCATCACGTTTATCGAGACGCACCCGATGGTGAAGGAAAGCGAGTTGCCCGCCAAGTTGCTGGCCATCGCGCCAACTCCCGCCCCAGTCGAGGGTGCCGCCCCGGTTGAGATTTCCGCCGAGGATCACGCCAAGCTACTCAAGCTCAAAGGCGACCTACGCTATCTCGTAAAAGAGGGTTACGTCACCGAGTTCGTGGATGGCAGTCTCTTCACCCCGGCCCCCATGGTGGAGTCGAAGAAGCGCCAGATCGAGGCGACCGATGTTGACCCCGATAACTTCCCGGATGCCCCCGCGCCCAAGGTTGCCGAGGTCGCGGAACCCGTTGCCGAGGCTGCCTCCGAGCCAGCCGCAGAGTCAGTCGCAGATGAGGCTCCGGACGCCGAGGCGCCAGAGGCCGATAAACCTGAGACGCCCCCTGCCGCCTGACCGGGCCCTTGAGGTTCCTTAAAGTCCAGCCCCGTGGCCTCCGTGCCCCGGGGCTTTTTTGTGCGCGTTTCGCACGCGATTCCGCCTTTAGCGCAGTCGCACCGTATGGCGTTCGTCGGCACTGATCCCGAGGTCCAGATGCAGGGCGTCGGCGGGCAACCAGCCGGCCACATTTTCGGGCCATTCAATGGCCAGCCACCACGGCGCGATCAGGAAATCATCAATCATCAACTCATCGAGCGCGGCCGCGCCGTTCAAGCGATAGGCGTCGAGGTGCACGAGCGTTTTACCGGCTCCGCGATGAAGCGTGAAAATGTTAAACGTGGGGCTCGTCACTGATTCCTGGATACCAAGGCCCCGCGCCAAGCCTTGGGTAAACGTGGTCTTGCCCGCGCCGAGGTCGCCATGCAGCGCCAGCACCGTGCCTGGCGGCAATTCCAAGGCCAGACGCGCCGCGAGGGCCTGCGTATCGGCGGCGGAGGTCGTGCTTACGCCAGCGTGGAGTTCGGTGAAAAGGGGCGACATGCAGGTGCGGCGGGATCCTATGATTTCAGGTGTTCAAAACCCGCGTAGGCCGAGATATCCAGCGCGCCGGCGGCGGAGACGCTGCGCGGCGCGAATTGCCCGATCACGGTGAGCGGAACGCGGGGGAAGGCCCGCCGCCAGGCCGCTAGCAGGCGGCGCGCGGCGGGTGCGCCGCCACGCACCGCGAAGAGCAGCTCATAGTCCTCTCCGTCGGTAAGCGCGGCGCGGAGATCCGCGCTGGCACGGCGCGGTATCAGGTCGCCAAAAATCAGCGGACGGCTTTTCGGCGGGGTGAGTGCGTGGATGTCTTTCGCCAGGCCGTCGCTTAGATCAAGCATGGCGGTGACTTCGGGGCGGCGCACCAGCCACTGCCCCTCGGCGAGCCGTGGCGTGAAGCGGCAATGGTGTCGGCTGGGCAGACTGCCGCCGAGCACGCCGGTGACGGCGATAAAATCCCCGACCTGCGCGCCCGTGCGGGTGAGGGCCCGTGTGGAAGTGGTTTGACCGATGAGAGTGAGCGTCGCGACCAGCCCGCCGCGATGAGTCGCGATATCGCCGCCGACGATCGGCAAGTCATGAGCGCGCGCGACGGCGGCAAGCCCGCGATAAAACGCCTGCAGCCAGTCGAGCCGCGTGCGTGGATCGAGGGCCAGCGCGATCACGGCAGCAGTGGGGCGACCGCCCATTGCGGCGATGTCGCTAAGGTTGCGCTTGAGGAGCTTGGCCCCGGCTTCGCGCGGCGGCACGGCGTCGTCGAAATGCTCGCCATAGATGACGGGGTCCACCGTGACCAGGCTGGCTCTACGGCCACGGGGCGCGGGCAGCACGGCGCAGTCGTCACCCATGCCGGCGGGTGCGAGCGGAGCGGAGCGGCCTAGCCAGCGGCGGATGGCGGTGAGGAGCTTTTGCTCGCCGAGGGAGGCAACGCTCGCGGCGGGTTTTGAGGAGAATGGGTTCACGTCAGTTGAGCAGGGAGACGATCTGGTGAAGTGCGGAACGCAGCTCCTCTTCGCCGGTGGGGAAGCCGGCGAGCACGAGGGCAATGGTATTCAGATTAAAGAGAGCGTGCGCCAGGATTGGCACGCCGGCGCGGCCACTTCGCTCGTAGGCGAGAGAAAAAACCACGCTTAGCACGATGAGTGGCCCGAGCACTGCGATCGAGGCGTGGAGCATGGAAAACGCGATCGCAGGCAGAAGCAGGGCGAGGCTGCGGGTGACGCGTCCGCGCAACCAGCGGAAGAGCCCGACTCGGAACAGCAACTCCTCCGCCACTGGAGCCACGATCACTGCGAAAGTGACCATCGCGCCGAGCGAGAGCCAGCCGTCGCTACGGGCAAAGAGCAGCACGATGTCCTGCGGCGGTGCTTTTATGCCGAGAAGATTTAGGAGATTTTGCCAGAGGAAACTCGTCACCCACACCAGCGGCAAGGCCACGATAAAGGCGCACGTGCCATCGCGCAAAACCTGGCGGAACGCGTTCCCGTTCTCCATTTCTGGAGCTGTCGCAGCGGCCGAAGGGGCAGGGAAGCGGCGGCTCGGGCGAAGGTGCCAGAACCACGCGTGGGCAAGGCCGGCGATGAGGCCGAGTTGAAAGCCGGCTGCGACGAGCACATGAAAAATCCCCATGCTGCCATCCACCGCCGGCGGCCAGAAACGACGCCCAACACTCATAAACACCACTTGCAGGATGATCGCCCCGCCAAAGGCGAAGGCACCGGCCAGAAAAATCTCCGACACCCGGAACGGTGAAGCCGTCAGTCGGGCCGGGGCGAGGCCGAGCAGCCGCAGACCCAGCTCTCGTGGCTTTTTTAGCACCAGAAAAAGCCCGGCGAGAACGAGCAAAAGCTCGACAAAAAACAGCACCGTAAGGAGCGGCGTAATCAGGAACTCCGGAGATGGAATGGAAGAGGGGTCAGGCACGGAAACGGTAGCAAAGGGAGCGCCACGCATTTGGCGAGCGCGCGCAGCACCCCTTTGAGGCCCGGAGGGTCCGACACTATTTGTCGAGGGGTGGTTTTATTGCCTTGCACACGCTCCGTCCCATCCTTTTCTCTCTCCCTTTTAACTTTAACCAACCACGACTATGGCTCGCATCTGCGCTATCACCGGCAAACGTCCCACCACGGGCTCCATCATCCACCGCAAGGGTCAGTCCAAGAAGAGCGGCGGCATCGGCACCCACATCACGTCCATCACGAAGCGCAAGTTCCGCCCGAACCTGCAGCGCATCCGCGTTAAGTTGCCAAATGGCAGCGTCAAGCGCATGCTCGTCTCCGTGAAGGCGATCAAGGCTGGTCTCGTCACCAAGGCCTAAGTTATCCGCGTTTTCTCATTTTCAGGTTTTTAACCCGTCCCTCGTTTTGGGGGCGGGTTTTTTCTTGGCCGGACGTTTGCACCGTGCTTCACCGTCTTTTAGCTCAGGTTCTTCCCGAGTTTTACCCTCCGCACGCTCCACCCCTTATTCATGAACGCCCCCTCCGCCTCTTCGGTGCCCCCGTTGATTCGAATGCAGGCGCTCACCAAGCGCTTCGGTTCCGGCCTACCCGTGCTCGATGGACTTACCCTCGACGTCGCGGCCGGTGAGTTTGTGAGCCTTATCGGCCCTTCAGGTTGCGGTAAATCCACCCTCCTCCGTCTCCTCTCGGGCCTCACTCCAGCGTCAGGCGGACATATTACCGTCGCCGGCCGCCAGACTGGTGAGACCGACGACCTCGCTTACGTTTTCCAGGACCCGACGCTCTTGCCCTGGCTCAAGGTTGCCGAAAATGTCGAAACTTTGCTCCGCCTTCGCCGTATGCCCGCTGCCGAGCGCCGTCGCCGAAGCGCCGCCGCTCTTGAGCTCGTGCGCCTTACGGACAAGGCCCACGCCTACCCGCGCCAGCTTTCGGGCGGCCAGCGGATGCGCGTGTCGCTGGCCCGTGCACTCGCGCTCGAGCCGCGCCTCATCTTGCTCGACGAGCCCTTCGGTGCCCTCGACGAAATGACCCGCGATCGCATCGGAGAGGAGTTGCTAGCCATTCGCGAGCGCCAGCAGTGGACCGCACTTTTTGTGACCCACTCGGTGGCCGAGGCGGTATTTCTCTCCTCGCGCATCCTCATTTTCGCCGCGAATCCGGGGCGGGTTGTTCACGATCTTCCCATCACGCTGCCGTATCCGCGCAATCACGACACCCGCCTTGCTCCCGCCTACCTTGGACTCGTGGCTGAGGTCTCGGCAAAGTTGCGCGCGGTGGAGGAGTCCGCCGGCACTATTTTTACCGCCGCATGAATCCACGCCTTCTTCGCTGGTTGTTACCCGTCTTGCTCGCCGCGGGCTTCCTCGTCGGCTGGCAAGTTCTTCACGGCCAGCTGTCGCCGTCGCGCCGTTTTCTCCTGCCCGATTTAGCGGGCCTCATCGGTGCTTTCCGCGAGCATGGCGCGGTGCTTGCACGGGCCGCCGGCTACACCGGGCTGGCCGCGCTGGGTGGCTTTGGGCTCGCGGTTGTCGTTGCGGTGGTGGCGTCGGTGTTGCTCGCCAGCTCGGAGCTGGCGCGCACCGCGCTGTATCCCTACCTGATGATTTTGCAGATGGTGCCGGTGATTGTGATCGCTCCGATTTTGATTCTCTGGGTCGGCCCCGGCTGGCCGAGCGTGATCATCGTCACGTTTCTGATTTCGTTTTTCCCCCTAGTGGTGAACACCACCCAGGGCCTGCTCTCGGTCGAGCGTGCCCAAGTGGATCTCTTCCGCATGGCGCGGGCGTCGCGTCTTCAGGCGATGTTTCTACTCCGGGTCCCGGCGGCGCTGCCTTATTTTTTCACCGGACTGCGTATCTCCGCAATCCTGGCGCCCATCGGCGCGCTTACGGCGGACTACATCGTGGGCACTACTTCTGGCGGGCGCTCCGGGCTCGGCATCACGGCGCTCCTTTTCAGCGCGCGTAACGAGATCCCCGCGCTCTACGCCACCGCGATTACCGGTTGTCTGCTGGGCTTCGCGTTCGTCGGAGTCGTTTCCGGCCTCGCCTGGGTCACCCTCCACCGTTGGCACGATAGTTATTCCCCCTCCGATAAATGAAAACCTCCACGCCATCCCTCCTAACGCTCGCCGTCGTCGCCTGTTTTACGCTCGGCGGCTGCTCAAAGCCTGACGCCTCCGCCCCGGGCGCCGCGCCCAACTCCGCTGCCACGCCAGCCCTCATTCCGATTATCGTCCAGCTCGACTGGGTGCCGGAGCCGGAGCATGGAGGCTTGTTTCAAGCCCAGGCGCGCGGCTGGTTTCGCGAGGCCGGGCTCGATGTCACCCTCGTGCCGGGAGGGCCTAATGCGCTCGTCAACCAACGTGTCGCCACGGGCCAGGCCCAGATCGGGCAGGGCGAGAGCGTCACCACGTTGCTCGACACCCGCAAAGGCCTCCCGCTCCTTCAGGTAGCAGCGGTTTTCCAAAACGATCCGTCCGTCTTCTTGCTTCACGCGGATAGTCCCATCCGCGATTTCAAGGAGCTCGCGGGAAGGAAAATAATGGCGCGCCCGGGCTGGATCTTCCTCGATTTCCTGCGGCAAAAATACGCGATGGATTTCACGGTCATCCCGTTTAATTTCTCTGTCTCCAACTTCATCGCCGACAAGGAATTTATCCAGCAAGGTTACTATATCGCGGAGCCGTTTTTCATCACCCAGGGCGGCGCGCCCGCTCCGCGTTATCTTTACGCTTGGGATGCAGGATACGACTCCTACGCGGTGCTGGTCGCCAACTCCGAGTGGGCGAAGGGGAACCCCGCTGCTTTGTGCGCTTTTGTTGCTGCATACATTCGCGGTTGGCGGGACTACATCGAGGGCGACCCCGCCCCCGCCCACGAGGCGATGAAGCAGGCCAACCCGAAAAATAACGACGCCTTCCTCTCCTTCTCCCGCAAGATGATCGTGGACGAAAAACTCGTCGTCGGACGCGATGCCACCGACTCCACCCGAATCGGCCGCCTCGATCCCGCCCGCTACGCCACGCAGCTCAAAATCGTGGAGGATCTAAAACTCATTCCGGTGGGGTCTTTGAAAGTCTTGGACGTAATGACGACGGACTATTTGCCGCAATAAAATCGTTCTCGTTCTCTTACTCGTTCTCATTCTCAAGCGTCCACCGCCTTGCGTCTCCCAGCGGGGGCCGAGAACGAGTAAGCCAACGAGTTTGAGAACGATTTTCCCCACATGAACCTTTCGTTTTCCTCTCTTTGAGCCCCGTGACCTCCAGCCCACTCCTCCGCTGCCGCGACCTCACGCTCGCGCTCGACGGCGTGCCGCGGCTGATGGGTATCCTCAACGTCACCGACGACTCGTTTTTCGATGGGGGCCGCCACCTCGCGCTCGGTGCCGCTCTTGCCCGCGCGCGCCAGCTCGTTGCCGAGGGGGCGGATTTGCTCGATATCGGGGGGCAATCCACGCGCCCCGGCTACACGGAAATCACCGTCGCCGAGGAAATCTCGCGCACGGTTCCGGTTATCCGCGCGCTGGCGGCGGAGTTCCCTGCGCTCCCGCTTTCGATAGACACCTATAAACCCGAAGTCGCCGCCGCCGCGCTTGATGCCGGGGCGCACCTTTTGAACGATATCCATGGCCTGCAAGGTCCGGGGGGGCCGGAGCTCGCGCGGCTCGCGGTCCGAGCCGGGGCCGCCGTCGTGCTTATGCACAACGATCCGGCCCTGCGCGAACTCCCGCCCGATGCAGATCCAATCCCCAGCGTGCTCTCCTGGCTCCGGCGCAGCCTCGACCTCGCCGCCGCCGCCGGCCTGCTCACGGACCGGATCGTTCTCGATCCAGGGATCGGCTTTGGGAAAACCCAGCCGCAGAATCTTGCGCTGCTTGCGCGTCTCGAAGCGCTGCACGCGCTCGGCCAGCCCCTCTTGCTCGGGGTGTCGCGGAAATCCGTGATCGCCCACGCTTGCCCCGGCCTCGCGCCGGAGGATCGCCTCGAAGGCACCCTCGCCCTCACCGCGCTGGCGGTGCGCCAAGGCGTGCAGTTGCACCGGGTGCATGACGTGCAGGCAAACCAACGCGCGGTGCGCATGGCGTTGGCGTGGCGTGAGGCGGCGGAGCGCGCCGCGCCTTCGCTTTGAGCTTTCGCCCGCCCCGTGGTGTCGCCAAGGCTGAGGGCTTGTCTGATTTCGTATCATCGCCCGCCGCTGTCGTTACCGCCGATAAACCTGCCGCTTCTAAACCGGTCAAGGTCATCACGGGCGGACAACTCGCGCTGGCCTCCTTCGCCGGGTTTTTGATGCGCGCTTGGGCGAGTTCCCTGCGCATCGTGACGTTGCGGATGGACCGCGACCTTTTTGCCGAAGCGGAGAAACCCACGCTCTTTATCCTTTGGCACAACCGGCTGTTTATCGCGGCGGAGATTTCGCGGCGCTACCGTCCTAGTCGTCCGTTGCACGCGTTGGTATCGGCGAGCAAGGACGGCGCGTGGCTCTCGGCTTTTTTTGAAAAGGTGGGGCTGCGCGTCGTCCGCGGTTCCAGCCATCGCGGTGGGCGCGAGGCGGTGTCGTCGCTGGTGCAAGTGCTGCGCGCGGGGAACGATGCGGGCATCACGCCTGACGGGCCGCGCGGACCCTGTTACAAATTTAAACCGGGCGCGCTGGTTGTGGCGCGGCGCGCGCAGGTGCGGGTGGCGATGGTCGGACTAGTTTTCTCGCGGAGCTGGCGTTTGCCAAGTTGGGATAAATTTCACCTACCGCAGCCTTTCTCCACCGTCTGGTTGGAGACCACGCTGATTGATGCGGAAACACTGGCGGCGGAGGATGCCGCCGAGCGCATCGAGCGCGCGCTGCTCGAGATGAATCCGGACCCCGAGCCTTTCGAGCCCGGGGTGGTGGTTTGAGCTAGTCGGACCGAAGATCTCAGCCCGGCTGAGGGTAGGATTCCGATTAAAAAGTCGGCGACAGCACGACGCTCGAGCCCGGTAGCACGGTGTAGTCGTCGCCTACGCACCAGGTCGCGTCGTTGATCAGAAATTTGCACACGATCGGGTGAGCGGTCCCGGGAAGCGTGATGGTCCAGAGATCGCCGGTTGCGCATTCGAGCGGCACACCGCGCTCCCAGTTCAGGCCGGGGCCCTCGCCGCGCAGGGTGAGGCTATTGCCGAA
>Ga0209550_10004542_pt1 | contig 13147 bp, 18 predicted proteins | sample LauGreSuBDMM15SN_2_FD_187567 | JGI IMG/M metagenome (GOLD analysis project Ga0209550, IMG submission 187567) | Freshwater lake microbial communities from Lake Michigan, USA - Su13.BD.MM15.SN (SPAdes) (version 5) | ecosystem: Environmental > Aquatic > Freshwater > Lake | place: Lake Michigan... | reverse complement strand
AAATGGAGTGAATAAAGAGGTAATTTCATTTTTGTTTAAAGGAGATTTGCCACAACAAAATTTGTCATACATTCAAGAAGCAAAAGAAATTCGTCAAAAAGATGATTATAAATTATCAAAAGATGAAGTGCCAAATTCAGACACTTTATCAGCCGAAAACAGAGAAGCAGGTCAGACGCAGCAACGTCAAATTACGGAAACAATCGTGCGTGATCAACCCAAAATTAATCGCAACGATACTGTAAAAATTCAGAATGTTGCCAACGGACAAATTGAAGAAATGAAATATAAAAAAGCAGAAGTTTTGATTAATAACGGAACTTGGGTTTTAGTTTAAAATTTTTAAAATAATAATGTTTAAAATCCTAATTTCATGTCGAAATTAGGATTTTTTCAATTTAAAACTAAGTTTAGAATTTAAATCAAAATTAATTTTTACATTTACTATTCTTAAAAAATAAATTAACTTTAATTACTAATATCATGGCAAAAAGTCAAGACGCAAAAAAAACGGAAAAGAAAGAGCCATTGAAGACGGCAAAAGAAAAAAAACTTGAGAAACGAGAAAAGAAAAACGCTCCAAAAAGAGATTAATCTTAAACCACTTCCGAGTGGTTTTTTTTATATTTGATGCTAATTTATAAATAGTAAGAGACATGACAAGTCAAGAAATTCTTTCAGAACTCGAATCTTATGGAAGTCAATCTATCAAAAATGTATTGATCAAACATGGTGCTAAAGAACCTTTCTTTGGCGTAAAAGTTGGAGATTTAAAGGGAATTCAGAAAAAAATTAAAAAGAACTACGAGTTGTCTTTGGCTTTGTTTGCTTCAGGAAATTCAGATGCGATGTATTTTGCTGGATTGATTGCAGACGATAAAAAAATGACCAAAACAGATTTGCAAAATTGGGTAGAAAACGCCTACTGGTATATGTTGAGCGAATATACGGTTCCGTGGGTTGCTGCAGAGAGTAATTTTGGACACGAACTAGCATTAGAATGGATTAAATCCGAAAATGAGCAAATTGCTGCCTGTGGTTGGTCGACTTACTCAAATTTAATTGCATTAACTGATAATGAAACCTTAGATATCAATCAAATAAAATCATTTTTAGAAAAAATTGAAAGCGAAATTTATCAATCTCAAAATCGGGTAAAGCAAACTATGAATGCTTTTGTAATTGCTGTTGGAAGTTATATACCCGAATTGACTGAACTAGCAATTGCAGTAGGTAATAGAATTGGAATAATAACGGTCAATATGGGTGACACAGCTTGCAAAACTCCCTTTGCACCAGATTATATTGAAAAAGTTAGACTTCGAAACGGAATTGGAAAGAAAAAGAAGACCGTTAAATGCTAAATTAAACAATCATTTTTTCTTTGATTTTAAATACTCTTCTCGAATCGCCGCTTGTAAATCAACTTTTGAAAATTCTGCCATCAACGAAGTTAAAATCGGCGGCGGAGTTCGTTTTCATCAATAAAATTAACGCATCCTTTTTGAAAATTCGCTTTCGGCAAAAGATTTTTATATTTTGAATGTATTCCAGTTTGACAATACAAGGGCATAGCATGAATAGAGATGTGCTTTTTTACACTTGAAAGCGCATATTTAAAATTTCCAGGAGAATTGTATAAAATCATTTCCTTACGCATCATCATTCCTACTTTTGCGGCAACACTTGTATCTTCTTGAAGAATTATTTCATGAATTTTATTTAATAAATCGTGTCGTTCTGGAATTTGGGTATATATAAATTCAGTAATTGTCATTTTATGTCATTGAAAATTAGCAAAAAATTAGTCCTAAACACTCACTATAAATATTTAGGACCAATCTATAAAATTATAATTAATTGATTAAACCATTTCTTCAGGTTTAACCCAAGCATCAAAATCTTCTGCTGTAACATATCCTAGTCGAACAGCTTCTTCTTTCAATGTAGTTCCATTTTTATGAGCAGTTTGTGCGATTTCAGCAGATTTATAATAGCCAATTTTGGTGTTTAATGCAGTTACTAACATCAATGAATTGTCTACTAATTCTTTAATTCTTTTGTGATTTGGTTCAATTCCTTCTGCACAATGTGCATTAAAAGACGCACATGCATCGCCTAGCAAACGAGCAGATTGTAAGAAATTTGCAGCCATAACAGGTTTAAAAACATTTAATTCATAGTGACCTTGCATTCCACCAACGGTAATAGCAACGTCATTCCCAATTACTTGCGCGCATACCATTGTCAATGCTTCACATTGCGTTGGATTTACTTTTCCAGGCATTATTGATGATCCTGGCTCGTTTTCTGGAATAATAATTTCGCCGATTCCAGATCGTGGTCCCGAAGCCAACATTCTTACATCATTCGCAATTTTATTTAATGAAACGGCCAATTGTTTTAAAGCGCCATGCGCTTCGACAATAGCGTCGTGCGATGCTAAAGCTTCAAATTTATTCGGAGCTGTTACGAACGGATGTTTGGTAAATTGTGCAATGTACTCAGCAACTTTTACGTCATAACCTTTTGGTGTATTTAATCCTGTGCCGACAGCTGTTCCTCCCAAAGCTAATTCTGAAAGGTGTGATAATGTATTTTTTAAAGCTTTTAAACCGTAATTCAATTGCGCTACATAACCAGAAATTTCTTGTCCTAAAGTTAAAGGAGTGGCATCCATTAAATGCGTACGACCAATTTTAACTACATTTTGAAACGCAACAGATTTACTTTGAAGCGTATCTCTTAGTTTTTCTATACCAGGAATTGTAATTTCTACTACAGATTTGTATGCAGCAATATGCATTCCTGTTGGAAATGTGTCGTTTGAAGATTGTGATTTATTAACATCGTCGTTGGCTTTTACAATAGCTTCTCCTTCTCCAATTCTAAAACCAGCTAAAACTTGGGCTCTGTTGGCAATCACTTCATTGACGTTCATATTGCTTTGTGTTCCTGAACCAGTTTGCCAAATTACCAATGGAAATTGATCTTCTAAATCACCATTTAAAATTTCTTCACAAACTTGTGCAATAGCATCTCTTTTTTCGATAGACAAAACACCTAAATCGCAGTTGGCATAAGCTGCAGCTTTCTTGAGATAGGCAAAACCTTCTATAATTTCTTTCGGCATTGAAGCAGAAGGACCAATCTTAAAATTATTACGAGAACGTTCGGTTTGTGCTCCCCAATATTTATCAGCAGGTACTTTTACCTCTCCCATTGTATCTTTTTCGATTCTAAATTCCATGTGTTTTTTGATGTATAATTTAAGTGTACTATATTAGCGTTTTAAAGTCGCAAAAATAGGCATAAAAACTATTTTATAAAAATTGAATGTAAATTATTGGTAAGAAAAAAAAATCCACTTACATTTGCAATTGAATTATTTAATTCCTGAAAATATGTTTGAATTTCACCAGTATTTAGGCTTTTTACTTTTCTTAACCATATTGACGATTGGATTTTGGTTAATGTTTTTTCTTGTTGCATTTGTTCAATATTGGATTGGCGGAGCTATATGGGAATTATACAAAGAAAAGAAAGCAAAAAAAGAACAGCAATCTGCTGAATAGATTGAATAAAAAAATCGTCTTAAAATATAAATTTTAGACGATTTTTTGTTTTTAGTGTTTTATAAATAATTTACTGCTCTGACATTTGTCGAATTTTCTCTTGCATTAAAGCAGGATCTTCTAAAGCTGCCATTCCAAAAACCATAATAATTGCAATCATAAAAATAATTAGAAGTGCATTCAGAACGATACCTATAATTGCTAAAATTCTTCCGGTCTTCAAGTTTCCGAAACCTTCATAATTATCAGGGTCTAATCTATAGCTTCTTAAATCTTGTTTAGCAACCAAAAGAGCTGCAATTCCTAGGGCTAATCCAATTCCGTAAAAACAGCACGCCGGAATAGAAAGTATTCCAAGAATTAAAACTGTTGTTGCATTTGGTAATTTTTGTTTTTCCATTTTTAAATAGTTTTAGTTGTGATTAAAAAATTTATAAACATAAGATGCCATCATTATAATTGCATTTATTAGGGCTAAAATAATTATTATTGTATGATAATTTCTCTTTTTGTCTTTGAAATTTATTAGCACAACAACAACGAACAAAATAGTAGAATAAATAGCTGGAAAAAGATTAAACGCAGCAATAAAATCTCCTTTTATAACAAGAATAAAAGCCCTTTGAAGTCCACAACCCAGGCAGTCTACTCCAAAAATTTTTTTATTAATGCACGGAATCATATATTTTTCTAAATCCATTTTTAATTTTTTGAAGTATAAGCTATTTGTAATTTAACTTGATGTTTTTATGTCTAAGAAAAACACTTCATTTTTCTAAATGCGATTTCCATAAAAGTTATAAAATAGTTTTTCAATTATTTAATTTTTGCGTATCACCATTTTTTTTCATAAAAATTAGTTGAAAAACCTGCGTTGTTGGTTGCAAATAATTATTTTTGTTGAAAATCAAATATAAGAAAATATTTTCATAACACTTTGATGTTTTGCTAATCTAAATTTAATAATAATGAAAAAAATAATTTTGTCAATTTTCGTAATTGCTTTAACAACAGCTTGTTCAAATGCACAAAAATCAGAATTTTCTAAAGAGGCTTTGTCAGAAAAGGTAGTTGCCTATGATGGAAATGAAATCCAATTTCAAGAAATTTTAGACAAACACAAAGGAAAAGCGGTTGTGATAGAATTTTGGGCTTCTTGGTGCAGTGATTGTGTCAAGGCAATGCCAAAAATAAAAGCATTGCAAGCAGAAAACCCAACGGTAGATTATGTTTTTATTTCGTTGGATAAAAATGCTGAAAAATGGAAGTCAGGAATTGAGAAACACGAGTTGAAGGGCGAACATTATTGGATTTCTGATATCGATGGCATGAAAGGAAATTTTGGGAAAGCAGTCGATTTAGATTGGATTCCGAGGTACATAATTGTAGATAAAACAGGAAAAATTGCATTGTACAGAGCAATAGAAACAGATTTTATTAAAATAAATTCAACTTTAAAAACTATAAAATAATGAGAACAAAGATTGTTGCTGGAAATTGGAAAATGAACAAAAATGCCGAGGAAACAGAAGATTTACTGAACGATCTGATTGACAAACTGCCAACCGATAAAGAAGTAAGGATTATCGTTGCCCCCACATTTGTTAATTTATCTTCGGCTGTTGAGCATCTGCAATTCACCAACATTGATGTTGCTGCACAAAATATGCATCAAGCAGAAAGTGGCGCTTATACTGGTGAAATTTCTGCCGATATGTTGAAGAGTATTGGAGTAAATACTGTTATTCTTGGTCATTCCGAACGCCGTGCTTATTTTCATGAAACAGATGCTATGCTTGCTTTTAAAGTTGACACGGCGTTGAAACACGAAATGAATGTAATTTTTTGCTTTGGCGAAGAGCTGAAAGACCGTCAATCAGGTAATCATTTTAATGTAGTAGAAAACCAGTTGCGTGATGGACTTTTTCATATCGAAAAATCTGCGTGGGAAAATATAGTTTTAGCTTACGAACCTGTTTGGGCAATTGGAACTGGCGAAACTGCTAGTCCAGAACAAGCACAAGAAATGCACGAATTTATTAGGGAAACAGTTAGGAAGTCTTTCGGAAGCGATGTAGCTGAAGGTGTTTCAATATTATATGGTGGAAGCGTAAAACCAGAAAATGCTAAAGAAATCTTTTCAAAACCTGATGTTGATGGTGGTTTAATTGGAGGTGCTGCTTTGAAAGCGGTTGATTTTGCGGGAATAGTTGCTGGGATATAAATTATAAATTATCATATTTTAAAGGGATTTGAAAATTTTCAAGTCCCTTTTTTAGGACTATCAAGATGAATTAATTACATAAAAAAATATCTTTCGACTGCTTTTTTCGTACACATTAATTAACTAAATATTAAATAGTTAAACTGTTTTTACATGATTTCATTTCTAAAACTTATTCGTTTCAAAAATTTATTGATGTTAGCGCTTTTGCAGCTCATTCTAAGATTCGGATTTTTAAAGTTTCAAAATATTCCATTGGCGCTGAATGATTGGCAATATTTAATTTTGGTTTTTTCAACCGTAACCATTGCTGCGGCTGGCTATTTAATTAATAATATTTTAGACCAGGACACTGATCGTTTTAACAATCCAAACAATGTTATTGTTGGGAAGTCAATTTCCGAAACAATGGCATACAATTTATATGTGGTTTTGAATGTTCTAGGAGTTGGTTCGGGGTTTTATTTATCTAATATAGTTGAAAAGCCAAGTTTTGCAACCATTTTTGTTGTAATAGCACTAACATTGTACCTTTATGCCTCCAATTTGAAGCAATCTTTATTGATTGGTAATTTTGTAGTGGCCATTTTAACAGCATTAAGTTTAATTATTGTTGGTGTATTTGATTTATATCCTATGATTACCGAATTAAACAAATCGCTGTTGTCGACTATATTTCAAATTATTTTGGATTACAGTTTTTTTGCATTTCTAATTAATTTTTTAAGAGAAATAGTAAAAGACTTAGAAGACTTTGAAGGCGATTTTAATAGTGGAATGAATACTTTGCCAATAGCTTTCGGAAAAAAAAGAACTTCACAAATTGTTTTTGGTTTAAGCATAATTCCGATTATATTGCTAGTTCGTTATGTCATCATCTATTATTTTGAAAATCAATTGTATTTTGCAACTATTTTCAGTTTAGTATTTATAATTGCGCCACAAATATATTTTTCAATCAAAAGTTGGAATGCCAAAAGCAAAGATGATTTTCATCATTTGAGTAATATTTTAAAATTAATTTTATTTTTTGGTATTTTATTAATTTTGGTCGTTTCATTAAATGTAAAATACAATGCTTAAAGAACAACTTAAAAACCACAACATAATTTTAGCTTCAGGTTCGCCTAGACGCCAACAATTTTTCAAAGATTTGGATTTGGATTTTGAAATTCGTCTGAAAGACGTGGCAGAAATTTATCCTACACATTTAAAATCTTATGAAATCACTGATTTTCTGGCACTATTAAAAGCCAATGCGTTTGCAAATGAGTTGATTGAAAATGACATTCTGATAACCAGCGATACGATTGTTTGGCACAATAATTTAGCTTTAGGAAAACCAAAAAACTACGAAGAAGCTTTTGAGATGCTGACTTTACTTTCTGATAGTTCACACGAGGTATTTACTTCGTTTTGCATTAAAACCACGAAGCAAACTGCTGTTTTTAATGATGTTACAAAAGTTACTTTTAATAAATTAAGTCCAGATTCGATTCGTTATTATCTCGAAAATTACAAACCTTACGACAAAGCAGGATCATATGGCATCCAAGATTGGATTGGATTAGTAGGGGTGGAGAAAATCGAAGGCTCCTATACCAATGTGATGGGTTTACCAACTTCTAAGTTTTTTGCTTTTTTGGTGGACTTTACTTCCTAAACAAGGAAAAGGCATTTTTGTTGATTTTGTAAATGGATATAGCGACCATTGCCATTGTTTAGTTTCATTAGGTGTTGATCAAACCATTCAAAAAACAATGCAATTGATAAAAGGCGAATCTTCTTTTTGGTTTAATAAACAAAATTTGATACCCGAACAATTTCAGTGGCAAGACGAATATTTTGCAGTTTCTGTTTCAGAATCTGTATTAGACAGAGTAAGAAATTATATCAAAAGACAAGAAGCACACCATGGCAAAAAAACATTTCAAGAGGAATATGATATAATTATTGAAAAATATGGATTCCAAAAATTTGATGATTAACTAAAATTGGGCTGAGCCCGCTACCGCACAATACTTTCGTGAGGTACTTTTTATAAAGTATATTTAATAATCTTGTAAAACGAATTGCTGTAAACAAATCCGCGTAAATCCTCCTTATCCTTCCCGATTTATCGGAATCCGCGTCCCATTTATCAAATAGTTGCCCACTTCACAAAGAGCCAAATTCTACGCTTTTAAATCAACATTGAAATATGATAAAATTATAAAAAAATCCTATAACAGTTAAAATCCCTTGCGTTCGCATCTTTGCAGTGTAATCTAAAAACAATTTAATGATCACAAAAATCAATAACATGAAAAAAGTTGCAAGTACAATTGCGTTAGGAATTCTATTTTCATTCGGAACTTTTGCCCAACAAAAAACAATTTCTCCATCGGGAGACACAAGAGAAAACTTCAAATTCGGATTCAAAGCCGGAACCAATTTAGCCAATGTGTATGATGAAGAAGGCCAAAATTTTGTAGCAGATAGCAAAGTAGGATTTGTTGGAGGAGCATTTTTATCCATTCCGATTATGAAGTTCATCGGTTTTCAACCAGAGGTTTTGTATTCTCAAAAAGGTTTTAAGGCAACCGGCACAACCATTTTAGGAAATTATGATTTCGAAAGAACATCAACATTTTTAGACATTCCTTTACAATTGCAAATCAAACCAATTGATGGAGTTACACTTTTGGTAGGACCTCAGTATTCGTACCTTCTAGAAACTAAGAACAAGTTTAACGGAAGTGCATCGAGCACTCAAGAAGACGGAATCAACAACGAAAATTACAAGAAGAATATTTTTGGATTTGTAATTGGAGCAGATTTCAATGTGGATTTGTTAGTGATAGGCGTAAAAGCAGGTTGGGATATTTCTAAATCCGACAGCGATGGAAATACTACCAATCCACGATACAAAAATCAAGTTTTACAATTGACTTTAGGTTACGCATTTTAAGAATGGGAATTGTTGCAAATGAAAAAGAATAGGTAAAAAAGTCGCTAGCTTTTTTATAAAATCAAATTAACAATAAATAAATAAATTTATCATGGACACAGGAAAAGTAGTTTTAGGGGCATTGGCAGGTTTGGCAACAGGAGCAATTTTAGGGATTTTGTTTGCACCAGAAAAAGGAACAGAAACTAGAAAAAAAATCGCAGACAAAGGAAAAGATTCTTTAGACGATTTGAAACACAAATACAATGATTTAATCGATTCGTTATCATCAAAATTGGATGATGTAAAAAGCGAAGGAAACAAATATATCAAAGAAGGAAAAAGTTATCTGCAAGATGGGCAAGATTTAGCAGAAAATGCTAAAAACGATTTTTCCAGTGCAATAAAATAATTGTTAAAATCGCCAAAGTTCTAATTTAGAATTTTGGCGATTTTTATATTTATACAATCCAAAAACCATGAACGAAAAAATTATTTTAATCGAAATGCTTTTCGAAAAAGCAGAACAATATGTCAAAACAACTTTAGGACTATATAGACTAAATGCCATCGACAAAGCAACAGATGTTTTTGCATCTTTTGCAGCAAGAGTTGTTATTTTTCTATTTTTAACGCTGTTTTTTGTTTTAATGACTTTGGGTTTAGCATTTTATTTAGGTGATGTTTTAGGTGAAATTTATTTTGGATTTTTTGCAGTTGGAGGATTTTATTTGTTGATTTCGGTGTTGTTGTATTTATTTAGAAAATCACTTGAAGCAATGTTCAATAATTATATGATTAATCAGATTTTTAAACCAAAAGACAATGCAAGCAATCAACAATAACAAAAGTTTGGCTGATGCAATTGCAGCTTTGCAAAATCAGCAATATTCTGAACTGAATTTGCTAAAATCTCATTTAGATTATACACTCGACAGTTTGAATCCTATCAATATCATAAAAGAAAAATTTTCTTTTTTCGACAAATCACCGCTTCAGAAATCTGAAGTCATAAAAGAAATTATTACAATGGGCACCAATTTAATTGGAAGCCGACTTTTATTCGGAGGAAGTCTGAATCCTTTAAACAAGATTTTACCAACTTTAATTCAGAAAAGTGCTGATGCTATTTTGACAAAAGTTCCAGAAATAACAGCATTTTCATCAAAGAAATTTTTGAAAAATCTACTTACTAAAATGAAAATCAAAGAATAAAAAAAACTTTTGAAGTTGTTGATATCATAAAATATTGTTTTTTGAAAGAGCAATGATTAAATAAAAATTGTACATTTAAAAATGCTACTTTTGAATTCTTAAAAGAGCAAAACAACTTTATGATTTTAAAAAAGCAGTTGATATTTTTTTTTCTAATGTGTTTTGCGTGCAATTTATCCTTGCTTGCGCAAGAAAAAAAGAAAAAAGACTCTGCTGCGATGTATCGACAAATCGAGAAATATTCACAGCGCAGCAAATTCGGAAAGTTGATGCATAAATTGATTTTTGAACCAACTGCAATCAAAAAATCAAACCCAATTCGGAAGCCAAAAAATAGGTTTAAAACTTATGAAGGCAAAATTATTCGAAACATAAAAATCATTACGCTAGACCCATTTGGCTTTTCGGAAATTGATACCACCCAAAAACCGCGCAACTGGGCTGAAAAATATGGTAATAAACTTCATCTCAAATCTAGCCAAGGAGCCATTCGGAACTTGATTTTACTTAAGAAAAATCAAAATTTAGATTCGCTTTTAGTCAAAGAATCCGAACGTCTAATTAGGACACAGAGATTTATTAATCGGGTTTTTATTTCTTCTCAATTTGTAAATGCCCAACGCGATTCTATCGATGTAACCATCCGTGTTTTAGATTCTTGGAGTGTTCTACCAAGAGGTTCTATTTCAGGTTCTAGAGTCGATGTCAAACTCCTCGAACGCAACTTTGTGGGCAGTGGTCATGAATTTGAAACAGAATATACGCAAAGATTTAATGATAAAAAAGTGGCTTCCAAATTCAGGTACACTTTCCCAAATTTTAAAAACACTTTTATCAGGTCGACCATAAGTTATCAAAGGGATTTGGACGATAATTATTCTAAAATTTTAAATATAGAACGACCGTTTTATTCGCCATTTACCAAATATGCAGGTGGAATTTATCTCGATCAACAATTTAAAAGTGATAGTCTTCAGCAAAAAGATCTGACTTTTGAAAGACAAAATTTTAAATCTAATTCACAAGATCTTTGGTTTGGAAAATCAATTTCAGTGTTTAATGGAAATTCCGAAGATGATAGAACCACTAAATTAATCTTGACAGGAAGATTTTTGAATATTGATTTTCTTGAAAAACCAAAACTTGCGTTTGATACCATTGGGTTTTATTCCAGCGAAAAAATGGTCTTTTCAGGCATCGGAATTGCTTCTCGACAGTTTGTCGAAGATAAATATGTTTTTTATAACGGAATTACAGAAGATATTCCCGTAGGTACGATTTATGGAATTACTGGTGGTTATCAATTTAAAAACCATCGCGAACGCATGTATTTAGGAGCTCGGGCGTCGTTTGGTAACTATTTTAAATGGGGTTATTTGAGTACCAATTTTGAGTACGGAACATTTTTTAAGAATCAAAAAACCGATCAATCGGCATTTGTTTTTCAAGCGAATTATTTCACAAATTTAATTGCTTTAGGACGTTGGAAAATCCGTCAGTTTTTGAAACCGCAGTTAATTTTGGGTACAAACAGACTGCCAACAAATGGCGATCAACTTACGATTAATGAACAAAATGGCATTCAAGGATTTAATAGTCCCATTTATGGGACCAAGAAATTTATGTTTACTTTTCAAACGCAGGCTTATTCTCCATGGAATTTTGCTGGTTTTAGATTAAATCCTTATTTTAATTATTCAATAGGTATGTTAGGAAATCCAAATATTCCAATCAATCAAAACAAATCCTATTCAAAAATTGGGGTTGGATTCCTGATTAGCAATGATTTTTTGGTGTTTAGTAGTTTTCAAATTTCATTTTCCTACTATCCGAAAATACCAGGGCAAGGTGAAAATATTTTTAAAACGAACTCTTTTAATTCTAATGATTTTGGTTTGCAAGATTTTAATTTGGCAAAACCAAGAACAGTGATTTATAAATAATTTTTTCATGAGTAGTTATTGGTGCCCATCAATAGTTTTATTTTTTTATCAAAATTGAAACCATCAAAAACGAACAATTAAAAATAATTTGTATATTCACTGAAAAATTAATTATTATGAAAAAAGTAATTCTTATTGTTTTTATAGTGCTTTGTATCAGTCCTGGTTTAGTAGCGCAGAAAAAGAAAATCTCAAAAAATGCACCAGTTTCTTCTGCTTTAGCAAAATCGGAAAATGTTACTGTAGAAATGATTAATAAAAATTTAACTGTAATCAGAGCAAATTCTGGAGTCAAAAAAGATTCTGTAATGCTAAAAATTTTCGCAGAAAACAGTAAACCAACAGCAGTTAAAATAACCCCATTTACTGCAAAAGGAAAGAAACTATTTCTGATAAGCTGGAGTGAAAATGTGGTAACTACAACAAAATTAAAAACAGAAGATGCCATAATTATTTTTTCTGAAATTGTAAATTTTGAAACGAAATCTAAAGTATTATCCAATACACAAACTACAGTTAATATTACAGAAATGCATTATTTGGATAGCAAACAAACCGTTTCGGAAACAGTGCAAAAAGTAAGAAGAGAAGGTTCCGAACTAGTTTTAAATCCGGATGGCGATGTAAGTTTGAAAAACAAAACCCGAGAAAATAAATTGACTTTCAACGTAGATAAAAACTTATTTCTAGCTAAGAAATAGAAGTTTTTGCTAAATTTCCAATGCCATTGTAATTATTTATGATGGCATTTTTTGTTTTCAACTAAGGTATCAAACAATTAATAACGTTTTCATGATTTTATTGTAGATATTAACTTTTGTATACGCTAATAATCTGCCAACAATGAAGTTTTAATTTTTAAATCGTTTAATTTGCAGTTGAATTCAAACATTCACCGATTTTGAGTAAAAAACCTAAAAATTTATAATTTGAAAGCAACCATAGTAACGATTGGCGATGAAATTTTAATCGGACAAATAACCGATACCAATTCTGGTTTTATAGCCAAGGCATTAGATAAAATTGGTGTTGAGATTAACGAAATGATTTCAATCTCTGATGATAAAAAGCACATTTTAGATACTTTTGCTCAACTTCAAAACCAAGTGGATTTAGTGGTGATTACTGGCGGACTTGGACCAACAAAAGACGATATCACTAAACATACTTTTTGCGCATATTTTAATGATGAATTGGTTAGGAACCTAGAAGTAGAAAACCACATTGTTAATTTGTTTCAAAAAGTTTTAAACATCGAAGC
>Ga0209550_10004539_pt1 | contig 13148 bp, 1 predicted proteins | sample LauGreSuBDMM15SN_2_FD_187567 | JGI IMG/M metagenome (GOLD analysis project Ga0209550, IMG submission 187567) | Freshwater lake microbial communities from Lake Michigan, USA - Su13.BD.MM15.SN (SPAdes) (version 5) | ecosystem: Environmental > Aquatic > Freshwater > Lake | place: Lake Michigan, USA... | reverse complement strand
TGCTCCGGGCTTTTCCCGCCCCAGCCACAACAGCGACTTTTACGCGTGAAGGGGGGAACCCCCGATTTTTCGCGTGCGTAGTCCCGCCTGTCTGCGGCTCGGAAAATCTTCCTCGTAAAAAATGCCGAGCACAGAAGTCCCCATCTTTTACCGCCCATTTTTTTGCCGAAAAAGAAGTCAGCGCATGGTTGCGCCCTCCCCATAAAATCTTCCTCCCCTCCTCGGCCCCGAGCGCCGGAAGGTGGGGTAGGAAAATTTTGTTGGTAGGAAAATTTTTCGGAGACTGCCCAGCCCGCTGGCAGCCACGCTCCCAGCAGTGCGCCTAGGAGTGACTCTGAGCGCGCCCTTCCCCACCCCATAAAATCAACTGCCCGCATTGTCCTCAACGGCCGAGCTCCGATCCGGTGATAAGAAAATTTGAGAGATTAGCAGCGGCCCGGCTCAGGGCAGTTCATAGACCTCCACCAAGGCGATGCCCCGCGTGCCGTCAGTGCCTGAAATCTGCACCGTGTACGCGCCCGGCGGCAGCGTGGTGAGCAAGACCGCATCCTTGGAGGCGGGAGACAAACCGAAGGCCCCCGTCTGCGTGAAGGCCGTGACGAGCGGGCTCCCCCCACCCCAGTCGTCGTTGCTGTTGACCAGATTACCGGCGGCATTGAACAGCTTCAGCTGGGGATCCGCCAGCACTCCGCCGACGCCAAAGGCGCCCAAGCCGGGACCGACCCCGCGCAGCAGCAGCGTCTTGGGCGCGGTGCCACTCACCACGAAGCCGACGACCAAAATATCATCGCCGGTGCCGACTTGGGTGCGGGCCGAGAGGTTCGTGAGCCGCGCAGCGGTCGCGCCGGCGTCGGCATCATAGACCTCAAGTAACGCGATCACCGCGCCGCCACTGCCCGTCACGTGCGCCGAATAGCCGCCGCTGCCGAGGGGGATCAACAAGGCCGCATCCTTGGACGCCGCCGACAGGGCAAACGCGCCCACGGCGGAAAAGGCCGCCGTAAGATTGGCGCCACCACCCCAGTCATCATTGAGATGCGTCTGCACCCCGGAAGCGTTGAAGAGCCGCAGCTGCGGATCAGCCAAGGCGTTCGCTATCCCGAACGGGGCGAGGGCCGGGCCGACCCCACGCAGCAGGATCGATTTCACACCGGTCCCGCCCACCGCAAAGCCCACGATGAGCGTCTGATCGCCCGAACCAGCGAGGCTGCGGACTGAAAGATTGGAGAGGCGCGAGACCGGAGCCACCGGCGCGGCTGAGACGGTGAGCGTGGCACCCGCGGAGGTGACCGCACCGGACGCATTGCTCACGACGACCGTATAGGTGCCGGCAGCCGCGCTCTGGATATTGTCCAAAGTGAGCGTGGCATTCGACGCCCCGGCGATCACTTGCCCATCGCGCCTCCATTGATACGTGAGAGGGGCCGTGCCGGTGGCGACCACCCCAAAAGACGCCCCACCCCCGGCGACGACGGTCCGGGCCGCAGGCTGCGTGGTAATCACGGGTGCCGTCGCGACCACGGGCGGCGGCGTGACCACGGGCGGCACGACACTGGCGAGGGCCGACAACATCACGCTCGAAGACACCACCGAGCCGGCCGCATTGCTGACCACGACGGCGTAAGATCCGACGTGGGAACTTTGCACCGTGGGCACCGGCAAGGTGGCACCGGTGGCGCCGGTGAGGGCCACGCCATTGAAGGTCCACTGGTAGGTGAGCGGCGCCGCGCCCGCGGCCACCACTGAGAACGTCGCACTGCCACCCAACGCAGCCGACTGCGCGACAGGCTGAGTCGTGATCGTGGGCGCGGTGACCCCGCCGATGATCGTGAGGGCCGCAGCGGGCGAGCTGGCCGTGCCTCCCGCGTTGCTCACGGCGACGCTGTAGGAGCCTTCGTTGGTTTTTTGCACGCTGCGCAGCGTGAGGGTGGCGCCGATCTCGCCGGCCAGCGCTTGGCCACCGCGCAACCATTGGTAAGTGAACGGGGCTGTGCCCGCCACCACCACGGAGAACGTCACGTCGGTACCGGCCGTCGCACTTTGCGCGCTGGGCGCACGGCTGAAGGTAGGCGCAATGGCCGCTGGGACCACGGAAATCGCGGCGGCGGCACTGGTGGCGGAGCTCTGCGCGTTGGTGACGACCACCGAGTAAGCGCCCTGATCGGCCGCCTTCACCGCGTTCAACGCCAGACTGGCCGTGGTCGCGCCGGCGACCGGCACCGCGTCTTTACGCCATTGATAAGTCAACGGGGCCGCGCCACTCGCCTCGACCGTGAAGAGGTAGTTGTCACCCTGAGTCAGCACCGCCCCGACAGGCTGCCGCGTAATCGCCGGCGCACCCACGGCGGTCGAAGGGGAGAGGACCACGTTGGCACCGTTCACCGAAACCGGGCCCGGGCGTAAAGTACCGATGACGCTGCTGAAAATCTGGTTGCCGACCAACCCAGCCGGATACGCTGCGGTAATCGTAAAGGTAATCGGGCTGGCCGGAATCGACGTGTAGGCGAACTCGAACGCGCCGGGCGTCCCCGCGGCAGGGACGATCCCTGGCGGATTATTCCCACCGGCCGAGACAAACGACCAGCCCGCTGGCACCGATCCAAACTGGAAACCCAGCGCCGTCACCACTCCGGGATACGTCAGCGTGACCGTAAAGGAAGCCGTGCCACCGGTAGCGACGTAGGTCGTGGCGCTCGGCACGACACTCACGGTCTGCGCCGATGCCGCGACAGGAAATAGTCCGAGCAAGAGCAACGAACACAGCCATCGATTCATAAGCAAAATCTCCTCAGGGCGCCTGATAAATCTCCACCAAGGCCACCCCCTCACCGGCACCGACGCCAGTGACTTGAGCGGTGTAAGCGCCGGGAGCCAACGTGAGCAACAACACCGCATCCTTACTGCCCGCCGGCAACGGGAAGGCGCCGACGGCGAGTTGGGCGGCGAGCACCGCAGCGGTATCGGCCCCACCCCAATTGTCGTTTTCTGCCACGATCGTGGAACTGCGATAAACGGTGAGCCGCGGGTCCGCCAAAGCCCCCTGCACGCCAAAGCTCTGCAACGTCCGGCCGATCGCCCGGACGAGCACGCGTTGAGGAGTGTTGCCCGCCACCACGAAGCCGCCGATCAGGGCGGCGGCCCCCGCACCCACGTTGCCGCGCGTCGAAACATTCAGGAGCTGAGCGGCGGAACCAGCCGCGGCTGCGTCGTAAATTTCCGCCAACGCCACACCGTCGCCGCCATCGACATGGAGGGTATAGGCACCGGCCGGGAGGGTCACCAGCAACGCCGCATCCGCGGAATTCGCCGGCAGCGCAAACGCGCCCAAGCGGGCAAACGCTGCGGAAAGTTCACCCGCATCGGCGGAGGATTTGGACCAACCCGAGTTTTCAGCCACCACCGCGCCATCGCGGAATAAGCGGAGCCGCGGGCTCGCCAACGCACCGTCGAGCCCGAAGCTCGTCAACGCTGGGCCAATGCCACGAATCAAGACCGTTTGCGCCGCCGAGCCCCCGACGACGAAGCCGCTGATTAAGGTCTGCTCACCGCCGCCCACGCGAGTGCGCGAGGAAAGATTGAGCAGCCGCCGGGACGGCGCCTGCTGCTCACGCAGACCCGCAAACTCAGTCTCGACGCCATTGGCCAAACGCAGTCCACCCGTCAGCGCCCCCGTGCTCTGATCGTACGCGCCGCGCACGGTAACCGACCCGGTCGGTGTGGTGATCGGCGCAGCAAACCCCGATGCCCCATCGAGGGTCGCGAGCGCGCCCACGGAGTAATCGGCGGTGGTGACAACGACCAACGCCTGGCCCTGGGAGCCGACGACACTGAAAACCGAGCCGCCACCGGTCCCCAGCAGATCCGCACGGTAGAAACCGGTCACGCCAGCCGTCGCACCGGTGGCCGGGGTGAGGGCGACATTAAACGTCAAGCCGAGGGACTCGATCGTACCGCTGAACCGCTCGTCGCGCAGGGTGCCTCGGAGCACCGCCGCGACGGGAGCGGCGGCGATCGTCCGGTCGCCGGCGCCCGTCGCAGCGCCCTGAGCCGACACGGGCAACTCCACCACAATATTTCCCGCCGCATCCGGGACCACCGTGAACGCGCTCTGCACACCGGAGGAGGGCAGCACGAGCAGCAACGTCGCACTCGTTCCGCCCGGCGACACGGATAAGCCGATATCACCGCCGCGCGCCCCACTCTCCGAACCGAGAACCGAGCCCAAGTAGGTTTGATAGGTAGCCGCCACCACGTTCACCGTGCGGTCCAGCGTCGCGGATTGATAAACGGCGTTACCAGCCTGGCTGGCTCGCAAGACCACGGTGCCGACGTCCAAAAGGGTGAGCACGCCGCCCGACAGTTTCGCCGGACCGCTCACGAGACTGACGATGACCGGCAAACCGCTCGAAGCCGTCGCCGAGAGCGTCACCGCCGTGCCCGCAGTGTAGTTGGCCGCCGTGGCAAATGTAATGGTCTGGGCCGAAGCCACGATCGTTTCCTCCGTGGCCACCAGTGTCTGGAGCACCTCGACCGCGTTGTACGAGGCGTTACCCGCTTGGCTGACACGCACTACCACGGCGCCCGCCGCGGTCGGCGTGAGCACGTTGCCCGTGAGTTTCGCCGCCCCGCTGACGAGCGTGAATGTCAGGGGCAGGCCGCTTGAGGCCGTGGCCGCCAGGGTGACGGGCGAACCCGCCACCACGCGGGCCGGCGGCACCAACGCGATCGTCTGCGCAGCCGCCGTGATCGTGTGCGTACCCGAGACGCTGCCGGTAAAGCCGGCGGCCGTGACCATGGCGAAGACAGGATAAACCCCGACGGCCGAGGGAACGTTCGCCGAACCCGAGTAAAGGATCGCCACCGCCACTCCGGGCGGATTCGTAACGACGGACACCGGCTTCGGTGTGCCGTCGTAGGATTGAGTCAGATTGCCGAGGGTGATGGCGACAGCGACGCTCGGAAGCGTGGTCACAGGAGGGGCGTTCGACGTCAGCGTGAACGAACTCGACACCGGCCCGACGTTGCCGGCGGGATCAGTCGCCGTCGCCGTCAGAATGAAGGTCCCATAGGCGATCGGCGCAGCAATACTCCAGGCGCCGTTGGCTCCGGCGACGGACCTGCCGAGCTCCTGCCCGGCCGAGTAAAGGGTCACGGTCGAGGCCGCTTCGGCGGTGCCCTGGACGAGCGTCGTCGAGCCCGTCAACAGGCCTCCGAGCACGGCGGGCGCGGCAGGCGCGATCGAGTCGAGCACCATCGTCAGCACAGCCGGATCGCTCGGTTGGGCCGGAGGCAGCGTAGCGGTGGCGCCAAACGTATGCGCCCCTTCGCTCAACGCCGTCTGGGGAGTGAAACTCCACGTACCAGCCGCCGACGCGACGACGGCACCCAGCAGTCCGCCTCCATCGTAAATTTTGATGGTGGCCAGAGGCACGCTCGTGCCACTGAGCGTGGGCAACACACCCTTGAAGTACGCGGCGGCCGCCGCAAAGACCGGCTTGGGGGTGACCTCGAGCTCCGACCCAAAGACAATCGGATCCACGATGATGCCGTTGACCAGCAAGTCATCGTCACCGCGCTCACCGTCGCGGTAAACCAGCCGCACAATATCGGGTTTACCGTCCTTGTTCGTGTCGATCAGCTGGCCACCGGTGCGCCCGTCCCAGTCAAAGAGGAAAAAGCTCTTCACGGTCGACGAGGCAAACTCGTAGCCGTATTTGTAAACATGCTGTGGCGGGGGCCCATTGACCGGCAGGGATATGATCACCACCACGGTGCCGTCCGGCTGCAGCGTAGCGTTTGCAATTTCGAACTGGATCACAGGCGAAACCGCGGTCCACGTTTCCGGCGCAGATTCAAACTCGGCCAGCGACGAAGCGGACACGTTCTTGACGGTACCTTGGGGATCCACCACCACGCCGTTGCGATCCGCGCGCGAGTCCCCGGAATTACGATCACCCAACGTGATCGACATGGTGCCCGCACCCGAGCCGTTGCCGGAGACACCCCCGGTCGAGGGCGCCACAAACGACGCGACACCGGTTTGGAGGTGGTCCGGCTGGCCGTCGCCATTGGCATCGCCCAAGGCGCTCTCCAGCGAGTCGGCGATGCCGTCATCGTCGGCATCGGCAATGAAGTTCAGCGAGTAAATGGGAGCATCCGCCAGATTTCCAGGATCGAAAATCACCCTGATTTTAACCGTGGCCATGCCGCTGAAGTCTGCGGGGTAAACCAACGTGATCTGATTGCCCACCTTGGTCACCGTCACGTTCTTCTGATCGACCACGGCAAACTGCAGGGTTCGTCCAAAAGGATCGGTGAAGAATTGCGTCAAATTCCAGCTGCTGGTGCTCGTCGTCTTTACGAGGATCTGGAGTGCCTTGGCGGAGAAGGGTTGCGGCAAGGTATTGGCCGTCGTGACGGGGGTACCCACCCCCACGACGAGCTCGCCGCTCGAGGGATCCGTCGCCGTATTGCCCGCTTGATCCCGCGCCACAACCGTCACCGAAAAAGTGCCTTCGCGCAGGGAATCGACCAGCGGCAAAGCCAACTGCCAGCGCGCCTCTGCAGGGAACAGGGCGACGGCACCACTGGCACTCGTGTAAGTCTTCCCCACTACGGTGACCGAGAGGGAGTCGGTGTCACCGGCATCGTAGGTGCCGCGCAAGACCGGCGTGGGCGAGATCGTCACCAGCGTCTGTACGGTGGGCAAGGAGGGTGGCGTGGTATCAATGACAAACGTCACCAGCCCCTTCGGCCCGGTGTTTCCGGCCGTATCCGTAGCCGTCGCACCGAGCGTGTAGGCACCGTCGGCCAAACTCGTCGCGACCGGGAAACTCCACTCACCGGCCGCACTGGCGGTGGTGGTTCCGATGACTTGCGAGCCGCTCAGAATCTTGACCGTCGCGCCGGCCTCCGCCGTGCCCCCGAGCTGCGGCGACACGATCTTGCCCGGACTCGCGACCGCCCGGAACGTCACGGCCGGTGGCGCGATGGTGTCGATGACCAGCGAGACTCCCGTGGACGGCAAACTCGTGTTGCCCGCCGCATCCTGAGCCAAGGCCGTCAGTGGATGGATACCTTCAGCCAAGGCAGTTTCCGGGGTAAAGCTCCACGTACCATCGTTCGCGGCCTTGAGGCGCGCGATCTCCGCACTCCCATCCTTCAAAACGACGGTCGCCGCGGCTTCGGCCGTACCGGCGATCAGCGGCCGGGTTTTCGCGGTGGCCGCCAGCGGGGTGATGATCGGACGGTTCGGCGCCGCTAAATCAATCGTCACCGTCGCAATCTCGGAGGCCTGGCCGGAAATCTCAGTCCCAATATCCGCGGCCACCGCCGTCAACGCATGCACACCTTCGGTCAACGCGGGGCCGACCGCGACCGACCAGAATCCGGCAGCCGAGGTGTCGGCGGTGCCCAGCAGCGTCGCGCCCTCGTAAACCTTGACCCGCGTATTCAGTTCGGCCGTACCGGAGATGACGGGGCGCGCGACATTGAAGGAGGCGGCACTCGTGATGAGCGGCGGGGACGGACCCACCAGGGTGATGGTCAGGACGGAGGCGGCGCTGACGGGACTCTCGTTACCCGCCGCGTCGATCGCGAACGCCGTGACGGTGTGGAGACCGCGACTAAAGGGCGCGGTGGGGACCACGCTCCACTGTCCGGCTTCATCAGTGACAGCGGTACCGAGGACCTTGCTGCCTTCCTGCACGCGCACGGTGGCCAGCGCTTCCGCGGTGCCGGCGATCGCGGGACGTGGCACGTTAAAGGTACCGCTCACGGCGATCTGCGGCGCGGCCGGCGGCGTCAGATCAATGGCCAGCAGCACGCTCGCCGAGGTGAGGCTGCGATTGCCCGCGAGATCGATGGCAACCACCGTGGCGGTCTGCTCGCCCTCGACGAGTCCGCGCTCGGCCGTCAGGCTCCACGTGCCATCCGCCAGCGCAGTACCGGCGGCGATCACCACACTCTTGACCGAAAGGGTGACCGCGCTGCCCGCCTCAGCGGTGCCCCGCAGCGTCGGCACCACGGTGCGCAACGCGCCCGGGGCCACGATCGTCGGCCGGGCTGGCGCTGTCAGGTCGATCGTGAGCGTCTTGGTGACGGCCGGTCCGGCGTTCCCGGCCGCATCCGTCGCAGCCATACTCAACACCAAGGTCCCCTCCGCCAGCACCCCCGTCGGACGAAGGGAGAAGTTGCCCGAGGCATCGGCGTAACCCTCGCCAATCGTCACACCGGACTCAACCAGCGTGATCCGAGCGAGCGCCTCGGAGCGACCAACGAGTGAGGGCTGACTGGAATTAAACAGCGCGGCCACGGCCGGGACGGGGGCCAGCGGTGCCGTCATGTCGATGACCATGACCGTCTCGGCCGAGCGCGGACTTTCGTTCCCCGCCGCATCCAAGGCCAGCACGGTGAGCCGGTGTTCGCCTTCGGTAAACGGCTTCACCGAAGTATAGGTCCAGGTGCCATTCGCAAAGGAGGTCGTCGCGCCGATCAGAATCGCTCCGTCGTAAATCTTGATCGTGACCGCTGCTTCCGCCGTTCCGGAAATCGTCGGTGTCGCTCGGCGATTCGGACTTGGCACCGAGAGCGTCGGCACGCGCGGGGCGAGGGTATCGATCCGGAGTTCCAAGATTCCCGACGAGGTACTGGTCAAGGCTCCGCTGCGCGCCCGGGCAGTCAGCGCATGGAAGCCTTCGCTCAAGGGTGTCGGGGGCAGATAGCTCCACTTGCCATCGGCACCCGCGGTCACTTCGGCGAACGGGTTGCCCGCATCGGAAAGCACGACGGTGTGGCCCGCGCCCGCCGTGCCTTCAATCAAGGGCGTGGCGGTCGCCCGAGTGAGAAACGCCGCCGCAAACGCCGGGGGCCCCGGCGCAATAGGATTGTAAGTGATCTCCACCGGCACGGAGGCCGCGCTGGTGTTGCCCGCCCGGTCGGTCGCAACCCCTGAGACCAGATTGACTCCATCCGTCAGGGCCACCGTGAGCGTGATCCGCCAAAAGCCGCCGGTATCCACCAGACCGCTACCGATCAAAACCCCGCCCCGGCTGAGCTTCACCGTGCTGCCAGCCTCCGCTGTGCCCCGCAACAGTGGCAGGCTCTGCGCCACCACCTCGGCCTCCAAGACGGGGGCCAGCGGGGCCGTCGCATCAATCATGAGGACGCTCGCCAAAGAAAAGCTGCTGGCATTACCCGCCGCATCGATCGCCAATGCGGCGATCCGGTGCGAGCCATCCGTGAGCGCATTCACCGGGGTAAACGTCCAGTCGCCGGCCGCCGAGACCACCACGCTGCCCAGGAGAGTGGCTCCGTCGTAAATCTGCACCGTCGCCAGGGCTTCGGCCTTGCCGGTGATCACCGGCCGCGTCGTGTTGAACGAACCCTTCGTGGCGATCTTCGGCGCATCGGGCGCATAAGGGTCGATCAGGAGAGAGACCGGTGCCGTGGCCACACTGACATTCCCCGCCGCATCGCGCGCCGTCGCAGTGATCAAGCGAACACCGGCAGCCATCGCCGCGGCGGGCTGGACCGCCCATTCGCCAGTGGTCCCAGCCTTGGCGCTCCCCAACAAGGCCGTCCCATCAAACACCGAGACCGTGCTTTCCGCCTCGGCCCTGCCGCGCAAAACCGCATTCGTCCCCGCCAGCACTCCGCTGGTGGTGATCACGGGCACAGGAGGCGCCGTGAGGTCGATGGTCAACCCGGCCTCGCTCGAGACCGCACTGCGGGTGCCCGCGGCATTGGTCACCGTCGCCGTCAGTCGGTGAACACCCACGGTCAGGTCCCGCCCAGGAGTCGCCTGCCACGCGCCGTCGCCCGCCACAATCACCGTGGCGATCAACTCCGCCCCGTCCAAGAGCGCCACCGACAGACCCGGCACACCGGAACCCGTGATGACGGGACGCACACTGTTGAAGGCACCGGCGGTGAGGATCACGGGGGCCGCCGGCACCGAGGTATCCACCGTCACCGTGACGGGCAGCCCGGCCGCACCAATGTTCCCTGCGGCATCGATGGCTTGGGCAGTAAGCCGATAGTCTCCTGGAGAAAAATCAAACGAGCCCACCGCTGACCACGCCCCGGTGGCCGCCGCCGTCGTGCGCGCAACGAGCGCCGTGCCCGCGAACACCTCAACCGTCGCACCGGCCTCAGCGAATCCACTGAGGGGCGGGCGCACCGCATTGGTCGGGCTCACCACGGTCAGGGTCGGCGCGCTCGGAGCGGTCGTATCGATCCGCAATTGACGACTGGCACCCAACGATCCCGGCGAGCCCGCGACTGGCAGCAGGAGAGACGGTGCCACGATGCCCGTCTCGCTGTTAATAACGCCGTCAACCAGCTGCGTCGCTGCGATGTCGAGATTAGCTGCGTTATCACCCGGCCGCACGACGTACACAAACGACAGGGTGCTCGAGCCCGATCCCGTCGAATAGGTGGCAGCCCCCGCACCACCGACATTCAATCCGAGCCGGGGAACTCCAGTGACCACCACGATTCCCGAAAAGCTCACATCGATGGCAACACTCTGCCCGACCCGGAAGGCACCATCTCGCGTGGTCGAGCTCACCCCGACAATACGGATCGACGTCGATACCTCAAACGTCTGCTCAACCGCCAGAGCGGGCAGAAAATTTGCATTCCCCGACTGACTCACCCGCAGCACCACCGTGCCCGCGGCGGTCAACGTGACCACATTGCCAGCAACCGTCGCCGGTCCTCGGACAACAGTATAAGCCGGCGTAAGTCCGGAACTGGCGACGGCCCCCAGAGTGAAGGGAGCGTTACCGAAGGCCTGTGCCGGCAACACGGGGAAGTCCAACGACTGGGGCGCCGGAGCAATGGTCAACGTTGCCGTCGAAAAGGAGAAACGATAGTTGGCCGAACGACCACCGCCGGGGGTCAACGTATAACTGCCAGCAGGCGAAGCTTCCGTAGCGGGCGTGGACACGACCGGAGCAGCCTCCAATACAGCCGCCGAGTCGCCGGGCATGAATCCCTGATACGTCAACGTAAACGGCGGGTTGGCGACTCCGTAGTAGCGAGCTGCCGACACCGCCGTCACCCTCAGTTCGCGCGGCGCGATGACGATATTCTGATCCACCACTGGCGCCGCCGCGATCGTCGTCCCACCGGGCTGGCTGGCCCGCACGACCACTTCACCCGCGCCCGTCAGGATCAGCATCTTTTGGGCGATCCGCGCCGGACCCCGCAACACCACATACTCCACCGGCAGCCCGGAATCCGCGGTCGCCGCCAATGCCATCGGAGCGTCGCCGTAGGTCGGGGCCGACACGGCAGGGAACACCAGCTTCTGTTCCTTCAGAGCACTCGTCACGGAACGTTCCACGGGCAGCGCAGGATTGAAGGCGTCGTCACCCACTTGGAGCGCCCTGATGACCACCGTGCCGACGCTACCGAAGGTGAGGACCGAGCCATCGACGGTGCCGGGGCCGCTCACCACCACAAAACGGATACCGAGCCCGGACGAAGCCGTCGCCCGCAAATCGAGCGTGGCTTGTGACGCCGCTACCGTGCCGAGCGGAGGGAAATCGATGCTCTGGTTCTTTTTCGTCACATCCAGGGTCAGCACGATTTCTTCCGCTGGGAGATAATTTGCATTCCCCGGCTGCGTGGCCCGCAAAACCACAAACCCAGTGGAACCGAAACCCACGAGCTTGTTGGCACCCGAGAGGCTCGCCGCACTGTCGGCGGAAAGCGCCAGCGCGACGGGCAGATTCGAAGTCGCCGATGTCTCAATCACCAAGCCGGAGGCCAGCTCCCGCAAAGGCGTCACCGGGAAGGGGGCAAAGACGATCTGTTGCTCAGCGCGTTGAATGACGAGGGTGCCGGTCGCACTGCCCGAGTAGTTCGCGTCACTCGGCGTCGCCACCACTGCGTAACTGCCCGGCAACACTGGCTTCACCGCGGAGCCATCATAACTCAGCGTCAGCCCGAGGTCGGGCACGCTCGTTTTGAGATCCGGCGCCAATCCCTGTCCAGTATAGCTCTGCGCCAGGTTACCGAGCGTAATTACCACCGGCACTTTCGTCACCGTCAGCACGCCGGGCAGATAGTTAAAGGCGTACTTGTCCGAGGCGCCTCCGCCGGCCTGCAAAGTGTACACGCCGGCGGCCGATCTCGCTCCCGCCATCGTCGTCACCTCCGGCACCGTGCCGAGGACCGCCGCCGTGTCCCCGTCCGCCAATCCCTGATACGTCACGACAAACACCGGGTTCGGCTGGCCGTAAGCGCGGGTCACGCTCACCGGCGTCACCGCCAACGGAGCTTTCGCGATCGTCAGCACCAAAGCGCCGCCACCCTGCCCGCTCAGATTCAGCGAGCCCAAGGTCACGGCAAACACCCCGGCTTCCCTCGGCGTGCCGCTGATCAATCCCGAGGTGCTGTTCACACTCAAGCCGGCCGGCAGGCCGATCGCCGTAAAACTCAGGGGCGTGCGGCTCGCCGTGACCGCATAGCTGAAGGCACTCCCGTACAAGCCCGCTGCGTTCACCGCGCTGCTGATCACCGGCTGCGTCGTCGCCGCCTTCGCCGTGTAGCTCTCTCCGGTTGTATACCCTGCGCCCAGCGCATTCGCCGACCCGTCCACAATGCCCGTGCCGCTCCCTTTCACGTCCAGCCGCAGCGTTCCGCTGCCCGTGAGGTTCTTCACCGTCACCACATACTGAGTGGCGTCGACGGCCGTCACCTCGCCGATTGCGCCGGTCAGGCCGCCGCTCGTCGTCAGCGTGAAGTCCGCCGCATCCACGCCGCTCACGTTGCGCGTGAAACTCACCTGATAAGCCACACTGCTGTTCACGACCGCCGCCTCCAGCGGGCTCTGCCGCGTCACCGCCGCCACCATCGGTACGTTCGTATCCAATCCAATCTCACCCGCGCCGGTCAGCTTCACCACATAGGCATCCGTGCCACCAGCGGAGGCCCGCGTCGCGACCCCGGCGCCTGGATCAAAGTCCAGCGTCCCACCAAACGCGCCCACCGCATAAATTTCACCGGCGGCGTCCACCGCCAGCCCATGCCCGCGGTCATCCGCAGATCCGCCCCAGCTCTTCGACCACCCATAGTCGCCGGTGGCAGTCAGCTTCAGCAAAAACGTATCTTCGCTCCCCTCAGGAGCCGTCGCGTTC
>Ga0209550_10004538_pt1 | contig 13149 bp, 11 predicted proteins | sample LauGreSuBDMM15SN_2_FD_187567 | JGI IMG/M metagenome (GOLD analysis project Ga0209550, IMG submission 187567) | Freshwater lake microbial communities from Lake Michigan, USA - Su13.BD.MM15.SN (SPAdes) (version 5) | ecosystem: Environmental > Aquatic > Freshwater > Lake | place: Lake Michigan... | reverse complement strand
GCCACTTGAGCCCGCGCTGATTCTTGTGACACACCCAAGCGCTCCATTAAACGCGCTAGAAAAATAGCTTCGAGTTCCGGATCATTGGGGCGAGGTGTCCAGACTGTGGAGTTGCAAGTCCCCGCACTATCGGTAACGCATTTCTCCAATGCGCCACGCTGGGTAATATAGACCTCGGTTTCACCCGGCCTAGGAACTTCAAGGCGGGTTTTGTACTTATCACGCTCACCAGTGTCGTAAAGTGAGTCAAACACCTTGCCTAGAGTCTTCCGAATAAAGTCCTGCGGAATTTTGGAGCGGTTTTCTGCCCAATCGGTTTCCATAATGCCGGTGGAAGGTGAATCAACTACTAATAAGAAGCCATTCTCTTGCCAAAAATCCTTGATGAGGGGATACAGCTCGGGGGCTGGACGCTCAACCACAAGCCATCGCTTCTCACCATCCCGCGCAATCCGCATGCCGGGAATTCCGGTGAGAACGTTTTGACGAGTCTGGCTAATTTTTTTAGACGCAGCATTGAACTCCGACATGGTTGCGGTGCCATCTTGCACAATGTAACGACGGTCGGCCTGAGCCGTAATGAGATCGGGTGGCAAGGTTAAGTTAGGTCCGCGTACGGCACCGGCAGCTTTATAGTCAACCGTATCGTTTTTTGTAACCGAAGTGCAGGCAAGTAGGCTCGCAATACATGCGGCAATTAAAGTACGGCGCGTGATAAGAAATGCGTTTTTCATAATAGTCCAGCGTGTGTAAGTGCTTTTTTGAGCGGATCGCGCAATGCGGGGCTGAGTGGGGTTAATGGCAAGCGGATACCCGCTGTAATTTTCCCCATTTGATGCAGCGCCCATTTAACTGGGATTGGGTTAGCCTCGATAAACATGGCTTTATGTACCCCGAGTAACTGATATTGAATTACCCGCGCCTTTGCAACATCGTCGGCCATTGCGGCAGCACAGAGCTCATGCATCAAGCGTGGAGCCACGTTGGCAGTCACTGAAATATTTCCTTTGCCGCCCATGAACATCAGCAATATGGCGCTTAAGTCATCGCCAGACAACACTGCAAAATCGGCATGCCCTGCGGCCTTTAATTCAGCAAGTAATACACTGCCACGCTCTAAATTACCGGTGGCATCTTTAATGCCGATGATGCCCGGGACTCCTGCTAAGCGCACAGTAGTCTCACCAGCTAAATCGGCTACCGTCCGGCCAGGTACGTTGTACAAGATAACGGGTAAATCGACTTTTTCAGCAATCGTTTTGAAGTGCTGGTACATGCCTTCTTGCGTCGGCTTGTTGTAATAAGGAACTACTTGAAGGCTGGCATCGGCTCCAACTTTTTTAGCAAACTCAGTAAGCTCGATTGCCTCACGAGTAGAATTGCCCCCGGTTCCAGCAATTACGGGAATACGGCCTTGAATGTGATCGACTGTGACTCGAATGAGTTCACAATGCTCTTCGACTGAAACCGTGGGCGATTCTCCACTAGTGCCTACAATGACAATGCCATCGGTTCCTTCGGCAACGTGCCAGTCGAGTAGGTTTTTTAAACCAGGGTAATCCAGGCTTCCATCCTCCAACATGGGGGTGACAATGGCCACCATGCTGCCATGCATCGGCTTCGATTTAGGCATGGGAGCACCTCACAGGATGGGCTTGGGATTGCGCTGTAGTCATCCCTGAAATTGTAACGGATGGCGCTCTTTTAGCGCCCCCTTTACGGCGCATACGCTCTGCACCATGGCCGGCTTGGGCTGGGCTTGATATAAATCACTGTACGCAAGAACATGAAGGCCATTACGCGCTGCAAAATCAAGCAATTCCCCTGTCTGCAGTAGGAAATCCGGGTTACTGGGCTTGCCAAAAGCGGCATTGCCATGGGCAAACGTTTCGTAAATCAGCACCCCACCCTCAGCTAGCAGATCGGGTAATAGATCTAAATAGGGTCGGTAGAGGTAATTAGTCACCACCACGGCATCAAACAGCCCCGATCGATCTGCCAAGGGCCATGAAGATCCCTCCAGATCGTGTTGCTCGGTTTTAAGCGCCCAGCTTCCCTTGGATTGTTCAAGTAGCTCTAGCGCTTCAGCATCCCGATCTACTGCCAATACCGAAAATCCTAACTTAGCTAAATATAGGCTGTGACGTCCCGATCCTGCAGCCAAATCCAGCGCCCTTCCACCAGCAGCAATCAAGGGGCAAAAGCGCGTTACCCATCCCGATGGGTTGGCAATGCTTACGTGCATTGGGGTGGTGCCTAGCAATTTAGAAGTGATAACGTAACTCAGGCATAGGCAAGGCCCATGGCCTCGCGAACATCCCGCATGGTTTCTTGTGCGACGGCGCGGGCCTTGTCGTTACCATCGGCAATCATCGCACGCAGCAAGCTTGGGTCATCCAGGTATTGCTGGGCGCGCTCAAACATCGGCTGCTGCTCACGCAAGATGCTATCAATCACGGGTTGCTTGCACTCTAAGCAGCCAATGCCCGCTGATTTGCACCCTTTCTCAGCCCATTCTTGCGTTGGTTTATCGGAATACACCAAATGCAGTTGCCATAGGGGGCAGCGCGCTGGGTCGCCTGCATCCGTTCTGCGGATGCGAGCAGGATCGGTGGGCATCGTTTTGATGGAACGCTCAACTACAGCAGGCTCTTCCCGAATGCCGATGGTATTGCCATAGGATTTCGACATCTTTTGTCCATCTAAACCCGGCATACGCGATGCAGCTGTTAGCAAGGCATGCGGTTCGGGCAGAATCACCTTACGGGATCCTTCGAGGTAACCAAAGAGGCGCTCCCGATCAGTATTAGAAATGCTTTGGGCCTCCTGAAGCAATACCCTCGCCCGCTCCAGTGCATCGACCTCGCCACGCTCTTGATACGCAATGCGGCACTCGGTATAGAGCTTTGCTACTTTACCGCCCAGTTTCTGGATTGATTCCTGGGCTTTGGCTTCAAAGCCAGGCTCACGCCCATATAAATTATTAAAACGGCGAGCTACTTCGCGGGTCATCTCCACGTGCGGTACCTGATCCTCTCCAACCGGAACATGCTGTGCGCGATAAATCAAAATATCAGCCGATTGCAGTAAGGGGTAGCCTAAAAAACCGTAGGTCTGTAAATCTTTTTCCTTGAGCTTTTCAATCTGGTCTTTGTAAGTTGGAACACGCTCCAACCAACCGAGGGGCGTTCCCATGGATAGCAACAAAAACAGTTCAGCATGCTCGGGTACGCGACTCTGGATAAAAAGGGTGGCTTGTTTTGGATCAACGCCAGCAGCGAGCCAATCAATCACCATCTCCCACACCGATGCCTCGATCACCTCTGGGGTTTCGTAATGGGTGGTGAGTGCGTGCCAATCGGCCACAAAGAAAAAACAGGGGTACTTAGACTGTAATTTGACCCAGTTTTTTAAAACACCGTGGTAATGCCCTAAATGCAAGTGGCCAGTGGGCCTCATTCCAGAAAGTACGCGGTCAGCAAACATAATTAAGTGGCCTTCTTCGGCATTTTAGTAAAGAGCAATACAGAGTCTAATGGAACACTGACCATACTGGGGTTAAGTGCTCAGGCAGATGCGGTAATTTACCCAAGTCAATATAACTCTCCTGCGGATCATGAAAATCAGAGCCGCGCGAAGCCATGAAGCCATACTGCTCGGCAGCCTTTGAATAAATTTGATATTGCGCGGGGCTATGACTCCCCGTAACCACCTCAATTGCGAGACCGCCCAATTCTTTGAAGTGCTTAAAGAGCTCATCGAGTTGCATGGCCGTTAATTTATAACGCCCCGGATGCGCTATCACCGCTACACCTCCTGCCGCTTTAATCCACGCTACCGCATCATCTAAGCTGGCCCATTGATGCGGAACATAGCCGGGCTTGTGCTCAACCAAATAATTCTTAAAGACCTGATCGGTATCGCGGCATACACCCTGTTCGACCAAAAAGCGTGCAAAGTGGGTGCGCGAGATCAGTTCGGGGTTACCGGCGTACAGGAGTGCGCCCTCAAAACTACCCGCAATACCCGCTTTCGCCAGTTGCTCTGCCATCATCTTGGCGCGATTCTGGCGACCATCCCGAGTGCGGCGTAAGCCTTCCAAAATCCCAATGTGCTCAGCATCAATGCCAAGACCCACAATGTGAATCGTATGGCCCATCCAGGTAACCGAAATCTCAACGCCAGAGAGGTAATCCATACCTAAGTCACGCGCCGCTTTTTGAGCCCGTAGTTGGCCGCCTACCTCATCATGGTCAGTTAAGGCCCACAAATGAACCCCATTTTCAAATGCACGGAGCGCCAAGGTCTCTGGCGTCAAGGTGCCATCCGAAACTACGGAATGGCAGTGCAAATCGGCATTCAGTATAAAAGGGCTTGTCATGCCCCTATTTTAGGTCAAGCCGGCATGAACCACACGGCGTGGCGCATCTAAATAGTCGCGAGACTGCATTTCCACTAGCCGGGACACGGTTCGCGCAAACTCACCCACAATTTGCCCCTCGGTATAAAGCTGGTCTGCTGGCAGTTCAGCACTCATGATGAGTTTGATTTTATGGTCATACAGCACATCGATCAGCCAGATAAAGCGCCGTGCCTCATTGGTCATGCGGGGCGGCATATAGGGCACTCCGGATAAAAACACGGTATGAAAAAGATTGGCAATCTCTAAATAATCGTTCTGTGAGCGCGGCCCCATGCAGAGGGTTTTAAAGTCAAACCACACCACACCGGCAGCGCGATGCATCGGCCTGATTTCACGTGACTCAATCCGCAAGACGGGATTCTTTTCTTCGGGCTCTTTACCTAATATCGACCGAAAGGTCTGCATCATCAGCACATCATTCACCGACGTTAATGGCTGGAAGTAGGCTTGCACTTGCGCCATCTGCATTTGTCGGTAGTCGGCGCCTGCATCAACGTTAAGCACATCCAGCTTGCTCTCAAGCAAGGCAATCCCAGGCAATAAGCGATCGCGATGCAAGCCATTCGGATAAAGCTGGTCCGGCTTGTAATTGGAGGTCATGATGAACTGCACCCGATCTTCAAATAGCGCGCTCAATAGCCGATACAGAATCATGGCATCCGCAATATCGTTAATGTGAAACTCATCAAAGCAAATTAAACGATAGCGCTGGGCGATGCGCTTAGACAGTTCATCCAAGGGATCAGCCATACCAGAGAGCTCATGCAACTCACGATGCACCTCGCGCATGAATTCATGAAAATGAATACGGATTTTTTTCTCTAGGGGTGAGGCGGCAAAAAAACAATCCATTAAGAAGGATTTGCCACGACCTACCCCACCCCAGAGGTAGACTCCCCTGGGTAGTGCGGGGTGGAATAATTTTTTGGTGAGGGCATTACTGCGCACATCTTTATACGCAACCCACTCATCCTCGCAGCGCTGCAGGCGTTCAACTGCGCGCTCCTGTGCGGGATCGGAATGAAACCCGCGCGCCTCCAGCTCTTTTTGGTAAAACGCGAGTGTGCTCAACTTACATATTTAATGCGCGTTGATCCGTTGCTAATGCGGCTTCACGCATTACCTCCGACAAACTGGGATGTGGATGGCAAATGCGTGCAATGTCTTCTGCAGCGGCCTTAAACTCCATAGCAACCGCAGCCTCTGCAATTAGATCCGAGGCATTTGGTCCAATAATATGTACGCCGAGAATTTCGTCGGTCTTCGCATCCGCTAAAAACTTCACAAATCCATCGGCGCGGGCCATGCCAAGGGCGCGTCCATTCGCAGCAAATGGGAATTGACCTGATTTGTACGCAACACCAGCGGCCTTTAATTGCTGCTCCGTTTTACCCACCCATGCAATCTCGGGATCGGTGTAAATCACCCACGGAATACAGTTGTAGTCGATGTGGGGTTTTTGGCCTGCAATAATTTCGGCAACCAGCACACCCTCGTCTTCCGCCTTGTGGGCCAGCATCGGTCCACGCACGACGTCACCCACGGCATAGACCCCAGGGGCCGCAGTAGCGCAAGTGTGGTCATCGATGGGAATGAAACCGCGTTCATCTACCTTGAGGCCAATCGACTCTAAGTTGAGTTTGTCGGTATTGGGTACACGACCTACGGAAACAATTAAACGATCGCATTCGAGCTTTTGTGCTTTACCATCAGCATCCTGGTACTGAACCACAACGCCTTTTTTATCCGCCTTGACGTCACCAATCTTGACGCCCATATTGATCTTGAGGCCTTGCTTTACAAAAATCGTATGGGCCTCTTTCGCAATGCCTTCATCGCAGGCACCCAAGAAAGTAGGCAAGCCTTCTAAGACGGTTACTTCAGAGCCAACCCGGCGCCATACTGATCCCAGCTCTAGCCCAATCACACCAGCCCCAATAACACCCAAACGCTTGGGAATAGAATCGAACTTCAGTCCACCAATATTGTCACAAACGAGTACGTTATCAACTGGAATATTCGGTAAATGGCGCGCCTTTGATCCCGTTGCAATGATCACGTTCTTTGCAGTCACCATGCCGGCATCTTTTCCATCGATCTGAATCTGATACCCATCCGCTGTTTTACCAACAAAAGAAGCGTGGCCTTTAAGGGTTGTGATCTTATTCTTGCGAAACAGAAACTGAATGCCCGCAGTCATCTTCGTCACGATCGAATCCTTGCGCGCCAGCATTTTGTTGGAATCGAGCTTAACCGAACCGACGGTAATGCCATGATCGGCAACATGGTGGCTAATCTTTTCGAAATCTTCTGAGGAGGCAAGCAAGGCCTTAGAAGGAATGCATCCCACATTCAAACAGGTGCCGCCTAAGCGTGGCTCGCCCTTCGGATCATCGTAGGCATTGGATTCTGCGCAGGCTACTTTAAAACCTAGCTGAGCAGCTCGAATCGCTGCAATATAACCACCAGGGCCCGCACCGATAACGAGTACATCAAACACTTGACTCATGTGTTCGCTCCTTACAGATCAAGCAGGAGACGTGAAGGATCTTCTAACGCTTCCTTCATGGCAACCAAACCGAGCACTGCTTCGCGGCCATCAATGATGCGGTGGTCATACGATAAGGCCAAGTAGTTAATGGGGCGGATCACAATTTGCCCATCCTCCACTACGGCACGCTCCTTGGTTGCATGAATGCCCAAGATCGCTGACTGCGGTGGGTTGATGATTGGCGTCGACAGCATTGATCCAAACACACCGCCATTCGAAATGGAGAAGGTGCCACCAGTTAACTCCTCAATCGACAACTTTCCGTCACGGGCTTTAGCGCCGTACTCGGCAATCTGCTTCTCGATATCGGCCAAATTCATTTGGTCAACATCACGCAGAATCGGAACCACTAAACCGCGTGGCGAGCTAACCGCGATACCAATATCAAAGTAGCCGTGATAAACAATGTCATTGCCATCTACCGATGCGTTGAGCAAAGGGAATTTTTTTAAAGCATGGGTTGCGGCTTTGACAAAAAAGGACATGAAACCCAGCTTGACGCCATGGGTCTTTTCAAATACATCCTTGTACTTATTGCGCATGGCAATCACTGGACCCATATTGACTTCATTGAAGGTGGTCAGAATGGCATTGTTTGCTTGTGACTCGAGCAGGCGCTCAGCAATCCGTGCACGCAAACGACTCATCGGCACGCGCTCTTCTGGGCGCTCGCCCATGGGCACTGCAATGCCGGGCAAAGCGGGTGAAGCTGCTTTTGCAGACTTAGAGCCGCCAGCGGCAGCGCCAATCACATCGCCTTTGGTAATGCGGCCATCGCGTCCAGTGCCGGCAACTTGTGAGGCGCTTATATTCTTTTCTGCCATCATTTTGGCAGCCGAAGGTGCGGCACTTGCGCTCGCGCTTGCAATGGGAGCGGCAGCGGGTTTCGTAGCAGGGGCTGCGCTACTGGCTGCAGCAGGCGCGACTGCAATTGCCGGCGCTGCGGTAGCGGATGCAGTAGCCGTGCTATCAATCTTCGCAATCACTTGCTCAGCAACTACCGTACCACCATCGCCAACCACCAATTCAACCAGGACGCCGGCCGATGGGGATGGCACCTCTAATACCACTTTATCGGTTTCAATCTCAATCAGGATTTCATCCTGACCAACCGCTTGACCTAGTTTTTTCTTCCACTGCAATAGGGTTGCCTCAGCAACCGACTCCGACAACTGGGGAACTTTAACTTCGAAAATAGCCATGATTCTTCCTAATAAATAATATGATGGGAATGTGCCGGTACCTATTTAGTAACGACGTATCCCTTGAGTTTGGCAAAAGACGCATTGATCAGCGACTTCTGTTGTTCTTGGTGGAGGTGGGCATAACCAACCGCCGGTGAGGCTGAGGCGGGACGACCGGCATACGCCATGCGCATTCCCTCGCTCATGTTTTCCAAAATGTTGTGCTGAATAAAGAACCAAGCGCCCTGGTTTTGCGGCTCATCCTGACACCACACCACTTCCTCTAGTGCTGGGTATTTTTTCATTTCAGTAGAAATGGCTTTGTGCGGGAATGGATAAAGTTGTTCAATACGAATGATGGCCACATCACCAATCGACTTATCGGCGCGCGCTTTGGCAAGGTCGTAATAGACCTTGCCAGAACACATGATGATCCGAGTGACCTTTTTAGGATCAATGGATTCATCGCGCTCAGACAATACCGTTTGAAAAGCGTCCTTAGTAAATTCAATCAAAGAAGAGGCCGCTTCCTTGTTACGCAGCAAAGACTTTGGCGTCATCAAAATAAGAGGCTTGCGGAACTGGCGGATCATTTGGCGACGTAACACGTGGAAAATCTGCGCCGCGGTGGTTGGCTGAATCACCTGCATATTGGTATCGGCACATAACTGCATGAAGCGCTCGAGGCGTGCTGAGGAATGCTCTGGCCCCTGACCTTCGTAACCATGCGGCAACATCATGACAAGGCCATTGACCCTACCCCACTTCACTTCACCCGAAGCAATAAATTGGTCAATCACCACTTGCGCACCGTTGGCAAAATCGCCAAATTGCGCTTCCCAAATGGTTAAGGTATTAGGCTCGGCCGCAGCATAGCCGTATTCAAAACCCAATACGGCCTCTTCAGACAGAATGGAGTCGATTACGGTAAATGGAGCCTGGTCTTTTGCTACGTGCTGCAACGGAATATAGGTGCCGGTATCCCATTTTTCGCGGTTTTGATTATGTAATACCGCATGACGGTGCGTGAACGTTCCGCGACCGCTGTCTTCTCCAGATAGGCGCACGGGATAACCGCTGGCAACCAACGAGGCAAAGGCCATGTGCTCGCCCATGCCCCAGTCGACATTGATTTCACCTCGGCCCATTGCGGCGCGATCAAGCAACACCTTTTCAACCAATGGATGCACTTTCAAACCTGCTGGGACGGTGCTAATTTTATCTGCCAAGCGCTTCCACTCCGTCAGGGGAATTGCAGTGTCTGCACTATCAGTCCACTTCTTATTTAAGAAAGGCGACCAATCCACCGCAAACTTACCTTTAAAATTACTCAGTACCGGGTCGGAAGTTTGTACGCCTGCTTCCATCGCGGCGCGATACTCTTTGACCATCAGATCACCTGTACCCGTTGGCACTACGCCCTGCGCCTCTAGTTTTTCTGCGTACAACTTGCGCGTGCCTGGATGCGCGCTAATGATTTTGTACATCAGAGGTTGGGTCATGGCAGGCGAATCTTGTTCGTTATGCCCTAATTTACGGAAACAAACGATGTCGATTGCGACGTCTTTCTTGAATTGACTCCGAAACTCGACAGCCCACTGCGTAGCCAGAACAACCGCTTCTGGATCATCGCCATTCACGTGCAAGACCGGAGCATCAATCACTTTCATGATGTCGGTGCAATACAGACTGGAGCGCAAGTCTCGCGGATCAGACGTTGTAAATCCAATCTGGTTATTAATCACAATGTGGATCGTGCCGCCAGTGGAATAGCCACGGACTTCAGCCATAGCTAGGGTTTCTTGCATTACGCCCTGCCCTGCAATCGCAGCATCGCCATGCACCAAAACAGGCAATACTTGGCAGCCAGTTAGATCGCCCCGACGCTCCATCCGCGCACGCGCAGAGCCCTCAACCACTGGGTTGACGATTTCTAAATGGGATGGGTTAAAGGCCAGGGACAAATGCACTGGGCCGCCTGGCGTTGAAATATCGCTCGAGAAACCTTGGTGGTACTTCACGTCACCAGCCGGAAGGTCTTCGGGGGCTTTGTGCTCAAACTCCGCAAATAAATCCGTTGGCATTTTTCCAAGGACATTGACCAGCACATTCAATCGACCGCGATGAGCCATTCCAATCACGATCTCTTGCACTCCGCGGCTTCCCGCATCGCGGATCAACTCATCCATGCAGGCGATGAAGCTCTCGCCGCCCTCAAGCGAAAAGCGTTTCTGTCCAACGTACTTCGCCGAGAGGTAACGCTCAAGGCCCTCTGCCGCCGTAACGCGATCCAAAATTTGGCGCTTTTCTTCGACATTGAAATTCGGCGACGAACGAATCGACTCTAATTTTTCTTGCCACCATTTTTTGATGGTTTGATCGGCGATGAACATGTACTCTGCGCCAATCGTGCCGCAGTAGGTTTCGCGCAAGGCTTGAAGTAAATCCCGCAATGACATATTGTTTTTGCCAAAGTAGGTATTGCTGGTATTAAAAACGATGTCCATGTCGGCATCGGTAAAGCCATAAAAAGCGGGACTGAGTTCTGGAATATCGGGGCGCTCGGTGCGCTTCAATGGGTCTATATTGGCCCACCGATTACCCACGTTGCGATATGCTGCGATCAGCTGCTGAACAGCAACGCGTTTGCGCCCCATCTCGGAGTCTGCCGAATCCGTAACGGTACGAATTGGGCCCTGCTTTGCGCGCTCGGCAAAGGAGGCAACAATCGGCGCATGGGCAATATCAGGGCCGCTGGAGCCGTCGACCGCAGGAACTTGATTAACGTTATCGAAGTAGTCGCGCCAGTGATCGGCGACAGACGTAGGATCCAGCAAATAGGATTCGTAGAGTTCTTCTACATAGGGGGCGTTTCCGCCAAATAGGTACGAACTTCCCCTAGAGGATTGAATCATGATGCTCACCTTTCATCGGGTTTCCCGAAAAAAACTGTGGATTAAACCGTCTGCAGAAGGGCTTCACCCCCTACAGATAGATCATTGCGTATTCAAATACAAGGTCAATTTAACACGAATACTGCCACCCACCAACTGGTACTCAGTATTTTCTTGTTGAGAAATGGAATCTCCTGACTACTAAATAGGATGTTTCCTACGCTTATTTCATCCGATCCTGATAGATCCAAGTTGAAATGCTTTTTATGCTTTCAATCTCCTACAACATTAGCAAATTAAGGAAAAATGAAAGCCATAACCCCTGACTTGGAATACCTCAGCACCCGACAAAGCGCCAAAGTACTTAATGTATCCCTTGGCACCGTTCAAAAAATGGTGGAACTGGGTGAGTTAATTGCCTGGAAAACCCGAGGCGGGCATCGTCGCATCCTAGCCAGCTCCCTTCAGCAACAATTGCAGCGGCGGCAACGCAGCATGCGACAAAAGGCCAGTACGCATTGCGTATTAATGGGCATCTTTCGCCGCACCGAAAATAGCCTGGAATTAGCCAACGCCATGCTCGATTGGCAGCTCAAAGTGGATATGGAGATATCTATGGACAGCCTTGAGGGTTTAATGCAGGCAGTGTCGATTGCACCTGATTTGATTTACCTCGATGCATTAATACCGCCAGTGGAGCAGGTGCATTTAATCCATTATCTAAGCAAAAATAGCCGTACGCAGCGCATCCCCATATTGGTGGATGAGGGATTTATCCAGCTACATCCGGGTGTATTGCAGTTGGCGGGGGAAAACGCAGGTGTTCTTAAACCAGCTCCGAGTGAAAAAGAGGCCTTGGAGGCCGAAGAAATGGTGATTACCGAAAACCCGCTGATATTAGGCTACCCCGCAACCAGCGTCGATTCAGGATTAAGTAATCCAAACCCAAACCGATTTGCCGCGCTGGAATCCGTCTTTTTAGAAGGAATGGGCCGTAAATGCGAATGGGGACAGCATGCGATGACTTAATCTAAAACATGAGAAGCAAAAACGAAGGCTGTCAACGACGGCCTTTTTTAAGAGATAGTTTATATAAATCAATTAGATGGCGAATGAAATTCTATTTTTACCTTCAATCCATTTTGGGGCTTTACCCCGGCCTGTCCATGTCTCACCGGTTGCGGGATCACGGTACTTCGGAGGCACCTTACCGCTAGGTCCGCGGCTAGTGCCGGCCTTACGGCTAAACAAATCAGATGCATTTAAGCCGTATTGCTCAATAATTACCTTCGCCTTGGCTATGCCATCGGCTTTTTCCCGCTGAACCGCTTCTTTAATTTGTTTGTCCAGCTGTTCCCGCTGGGCTAATAATTCCTGATAGGAAGGCATAGTCTGATATCTCCGGCTTTAGTTAGTATTTGATAGGCCATAAATAATGGTTAATTAATTATATACACATTATTAAATAAAAGAGGGTATTTAATAATTCCCTTATCACCGGCTGAACAATTAAAAATACTATTTATATAAGATTATTAATTACTAATTGCAGAATTTAAAGAATAATCATTATAAATATTAATATTTATTTCAGATTACGAGGAATGATTAACGGCGCATCATAAAACTGCCTAAAGCCTTTGCAGTAACAACGCCCGCCTCATTTATAACCTCACCCTCGCAATAGTTGATGTTTTTGCCTGCTTTGAGGAGCTTACCCTCAATAATCAGCTTGCCAGTGGATGGGCGCATAAAGCTAACCGTCATATCGATCGTCACCATGCCTTTGGCATCGGGATGAACGCTCCGAGCGGCAGCGGCCATAGCAAAGTCAAGCAAGGTCATGCTGAGGCCCCCATGTCCCACCTGAAAGCTATTCAGATGCTCTGGTCGCAGGTCTAAGCAAATGCGGGACTTACCGTTCTCCGCGAAGTCTGGAACCACGCCAATGAAGTCGAGGAAGGGAATAGTGAGCCCAAAATACGATGTGGGCTGGGTTTGGGAGAGGGCCATGAATGTGCTCGCTAAAAGGCGAATGAAAAAATTCGATGGTCGGGGCGAGAGGATTTGAACCTCCGACCACATGCACCCCATGCA